>Ga0335072_10004654_pt1 | contig 20306 bp, 14 predicted proteins | sample Lox_Sample_21_FD_206725 | JGI IMG/M metagenome (GOLD analysis project Ga0335072, IMG submission 206725) | Soil microbial communities from Loxahatchee National Wildlife Refuge, Florida, United States - Lox_Sample_2.1 | ecosystem: Environmental > Terrestrial > Soil > Wetlands | place: USA...
AAGAGGCGGCGGGTGCTGCCGAGCCCCTCGAGGTGTCGGGAGCGACCGTCATGGTGGGGACCTGCTCGTGGACCGACCCCACACTCGTCAAGGAAACGGACTGGTACCCGAAACGGTCTATGTCGGCGGGGGAACGGCTGAAGTACTACGCAAGCCGGTTCCCGGTGGTGGAAGCCGATTCGACTTACTACCGCCCGCTCAACCCCGAGGTGGCGGAGTCATGGGCGGAACGGGTGCCCGAGGGGTTTTCTTTCGACGTCAAGGCTTTCGGCTTGCTCACAGGGCACCCGGTCGAGCCCGTCACCTTGTGGCCGGACATCCGGGAGTCTCTCGACGAAGAGGCGAAAGCGAAGCGGCGCATCTACTCGCACCATCTCCCCCCCGACGCCGTCGAAGAAGCGTGGGCGAGGTTCCGCCACGCCCTGGCTCCTCTCGAGCGGGCCGGCCACCTGGGCGGGGTGCTACTCCAGTACCCGCCTTGGTTCGTCCCCAAGCGGGCCAACCGAGAGGAGCTCGAGCGCCTGCCGGGGCGCCTCGCCGGCGTGCCGGGGTTCGTCGAGTTCCGCTCGCCCAAGTGGTTGGAGGAAGCAGACCTGGAGCGGACAGTGAAGCTGCTGCGTGACCTCGGCCTGGTATTCGTGGTGGTGGACGCCCCGGCGGTGTCCGGGCTCCCGACGCTCCTTGAAGTTACGCGCGACGACCTCGTAGTGGTCCGGTTCCACGGGAGGGCCGACAGTACCTGGAACGCCAAGAATGTCACCGCTGCAGAGCGTTTTCGCTACCTCTACAGCGAAGCGGAGCTGGCGGAATGGGCGGGCAAAGCGCGCCGGCTCGCCGAGCGCGCCTCGCGCGTCCACCTGTTGATGAACAACTGCTATCAGGACTACGGCGTACGGAACGCGGCCCAGTTGGCGGAGATGCTCTCGGGTTGAGCGGGCCGCCGCGTCGCGGCCGGTCAGTCTCCCCCCACGCCCGCCGGCTGGCGCTTGCGCTGGCTGAGGTAGGCGGCCCCACCCACGAGCACGGCGGCACCGGCTACTGCTGCCGCAGGCAGCGGGAACTCGGGCAGCGCGGCCGAGACGTCGCTGCGCGGTCGTGTGATCACGAAGCTGTCGAGCTTGGTATACGTCGGCGCAGTCCCCCCCTGGGGGTTGGAGGTCGTCGTAACCTGCGACGTCTCGTACCAGGTCATCGTGATCTGCGTGTTGCCTCCGGGCTCGCCCGGGTCCACCGAGAAATATGCGATCCCATAGGAGTTGTTGCCGTCCGAGGTCGTGTTGGTCGGGCTGCTGATATCGCCTGTCCCCTGTACGGCAGACCAGCTGTTGGGTTCGCTCGAGTCGGGCAACGGTTTGGTCCCCGCTTTAGCACCGCCCACGGCCGAACCTACGCGGATCTGGGTGAAAGTCGTGACGTTGGCGCGACCACTGACAAGGGCCCCGCTCGAGTTGTAGGCGCCGTAGTCGTTGTCCGGCTTGTTGGTGCCACCACCTCCGAGGACGAGGTAGATCGTCCCCTTCGTAGCGTCGAAGGCCAAACCCTCGCTGGTCGTGATCGTGGGCGAGGTCTGTGTCACCACCGGGGTGAGGGTGTTGACCGCCGTCCCGGCCGCCGGGCCGGTGTAGCTCGCGACCCCGCCCGTCCCGTAGATCGAGTTGGTCGGCCAGCCCTTGTTCCACGCCGACGAGATTTGGACCTGGGCCCCGGCAGGGAAGTTGACCGTGGGCGTGAAGCTGGTGACCGCGAGAGTGGTGGTGCCGGCAGCCTGGGCGCCGTTCACCGTGAAGGTCTGGAGCACGCCACCCGAGACGAGCTGTAACGTCTCCCCGCTCGTCACGGCGGCGCTCGTTCCCGGAGCGGCAAGGCTCAAAGATGTCGTGGCTGAGGTACCCGACGCCGCGCTCAAGGTCGCGATGTTGCCAGTCGCTGCCCCGAACACCGAGTAGCCCGGGTACGGGGACGCCGTGACGCCGCGCACGGGGTAGGACCTCTCGTAATCGTGGTCGTGACCGTTGACGACGAGGTCGACCTCGTACTGGTCGAAGAGCGGCACCCAGAGCTGGCGGATCCCGGCGTCGCTACCGTTGTCGTTGGACGACGACAGCGCGGACTGGTGCATCATGACGATGATCCAGTCGATCGAGGTGGCGTCGATGGACGGTATAGCCGTGATCGGGCTCGACGGGCTGGTGGGGACCAAGCTGGGCCGAGCGGCCGCCAGGACGTTTTGGAGCCATACCGTCTGCGCGTTGTTGCCCGGGTTGATGGTCCCATTGCTGTTGGCGCTCCCGAAGGTTCCGCTGTACTGCTGGTTGTACTGGTGAGCGCTGGCACTTATCGGGTCCCCAGCGCCGTCGGTGGATGCCGCAAGGTAGACGTTATAGGCACCCGACCCCTGGTAGCAGACGTCGTTGGCGTCGAGAGAGATAAAGAGGACCGAGCCGACCGGGAAGTAATAAAAGTTGTTGACGAACCCGCTGGCGCCGTTGGCCGGGAACAAGTAACGGGAGTTGTAGGACGCGTAGCCCTGCGGGTCGGATTGGTCCAGCTCGACCTCGTGGTTGCCTATGCAGGTCATCCACGGCCGTTTGGACGCCGAGTACTGGACGTTTAGGCCGAAATCCCTCCATACTTGCGGCGCGGGGGAGTACGTGTACCCAGACGGCGGCGAAGCGCCTGGTACCGCCCATTTGTCCGCGTACGCGAGGTCGCCGTTCAAAAGATGGAACATGGGGGGTGGCGTCATGGTCGCCGCCAGCGTCTCCACCTCCTGCACCGCCCAGTAGGAGTTGAAATCAGACTCGCCGTATGTGTTGGAGTAAGCGTTCTCGCCGGCCCAGGTGTAGGTGGCGCCGGTGCCAGGTTCGGCCAGGTCGCCGAAAGACGTGAACGCGAAGGCGAAGCGCCCCGTGGGGGCGGTGGTAAACGAGCTCTGGAATGTCGCAGTGCTGTTGGGGTCGGCGATCGTGTAGGTGTAGGTGGTGTTGGGCGCGAGCCCGGTGAGCGGTACGTGGTACAGGTAGGCCTCTTCCCCGCTCGGACCGTCGGTGTAGGTTTTGGTGGTGGCGGTGAAGCTCGTCTGGCCTGCAACGGCCGGTGACAAGGTGAGGCCCATGGTCTGGCCGCTCCCCAGGGCCACCGGTGTCGCCCACGACACGGACATCTCGGTCGTCGGGTCGGCCCCGTACTGGAGGTGGACCTGCTCGGGCACGGTCCCGGTACCGAGCGTGCTCCCGCCGCCGCTCGTGCCGCTTGCGGCAAAAGCGTAACCGTCCAGCCAGAAGAGCTTGCCACCCACCACAACGGCACCTGCACCGGCGCTGATGCGAAGGAAATCGCGGCGACTCACTACATGTGGTTTTATCGTCCCTTCGGTCATCGGGGAACTATCGCTGCGCGAGGTGAACGCAGGGTTACCTCAGGGCGTCGCGGCGGCGCACTGGAAGCGAATAGTCAATCGGCGCAGGACCGCTCGAAAAGAGCAAAAGGTCCTGCAGGGGGCGGCGCCAGCTAGCACAGTGGGGGATATGGCTGCTCTGCCCGGGACCGCGAACGGCAAGGTCGGCGCGGCCACCTCGGGCCCGGCGCTAGTCGTAGACGGCCTGAGCAGGCACTTCGGCGACAGGGTCGCCTTCGAGGACGTGTCGTTCGAGGTCGGCCGAGGGGAGGTGTTCGGCTTCCTCGGCCCAAACGGCGCGGGCAAGACGACAACGGTGCGGGTCCTCGGGACGCTGATAGCACCGTCGGCGGGGTCGGCAGTGGTCGCAGGGCTTCCGCTCAGCGCGGAAAACGGCGTCGAGATACGCCGGCGCATATCGATCATGCCCGAGGCACCCGGCCTCTACCTGCGCTTGAGCGTGGTCGAAAACCTCGAATGCTTCGCCGGGCTCTACGAGCTGCCGGACGCCCGGGCCCGGGTCGAACGGGCCCTGCGGGCGGTGAACCTTACCGACAGGGCGGGCGACCCTTGCGGCTCATTGTCCAAGGGCCTCCGGCAACGGGTGGCGCTCGCTCGAGCGCTGCTCAACGAGCCCGAGGTGCTCTTCCTTGACGAGCCCACGTCCGGCCTCGACCCCGTCGCCGCCCGCGAGGTGCACGAGCTGGTCGACGGTCTGCGCCAGCGCGGCGTCACCATCTTTCTCACGACCCACCGGCTGGAAGAAGCAGAGCGGCTTTGCGACCAGGTAGCCATCCTCAACACGACCCTGAGGGCGATCGGCAGCCCCCAGGAGCTGCGCGACCGGCTTTTCGGCAAGACGCTCGAGGTCAGGGCTCGAGTTGCGCTCGCCGACCCGGACGGTGTTTTTTCGGGGTTGGCGGGCGTCGACAGTTGGCGTTACGACGACCGCGAGGACGCACTCGACGATGGGCACGCCGCTTACATGCTCTTCGTATCTGACCCGGTGGTTGCCGCCCCGGCGGCAACGCGGGCCCTGGTGGCGGCGGGCGCCGACGTGCTGTCGATCAACCAGTCCCGGCGCTCGCTCGTCGACATTTACCTGCAATTGGTCAACGAGGACAGGAACGGCGCCGCGCCAGGAGGGCCTAGATGAGCTGGACGCGGGTACGAGCCATCTTCCGGAAGGAACTGCGGGAGTACCGGCGCAACGGTTTCATCCTCGCGACCATGGCGATAGTCCCGCTGTTTTTCATCGTCCTGCCCATGATCGAGGTCTTCGCAGCCTCGCCGTCGACTCCGGCGGCCCACTCGCTGCTGAAAGGCGGCCCGCTCACCTACATGCTCGGCATCCCGGCGATAGTGCCCACGACGGCGGCGGCCTTCGCCATCGTCGGGGAGCGCCAACAGGGCACGCTCGAACCAGTGCTTTCGACTCCCGTGCGGCGAGAGGAGTTCCTCATCGCCAAGGCCCTCGCAGTCATGGCGCCCTCGTTGGCAATCTCCTACGGGTGGTATTGCTTCGTGCTCGTCTGCGCGGCGCTGTTCGCCAACCCGGAGCTGTCAGCGGCCATCTTCCGGGCCCCCGAGCTGCTCGCCCAAGTGGTCTTCACGCCCCTGATCGCAGGGTGGTCAATTTCGTCGAGCATCGCCATCTCCGCCCGTTCGAGCGACGTGCGGGTAGCGCAGCAGCTCGGCTCCCTGGTGAGCCTCCCTCCGCTGGCAATGGCCGTCCTCGTATCGTTTTACGTGGTCCACCCGACCGCCGGGTTGGTGATCGGCCTCGCAGCGTTGCTGGTGCTTGTCGACACCCTGGGATGGAAGGCCATGCTGGCTATGTTCAACCGCGAGCGCCTCGTTGTGGGGGCCAAGACCTAGGTCCCCCGGCAAGCGGCTCAGTTGGCGGCAGATACCGAGGCTTTCGGGGCACTTGCGAGCGAATGCTCGAGTTGGTGGATGTGCCCAAGGGTGGCCGCCGGCACGACGCGCTGCTCGCCGGGGCACAGCGCTATCAGCGCCACCGCGTCGATGGCGTTGAAGGTGCGAACGCTCCTCGGTAGGTGAGTTTGCGCCTCGACGCTGTTGGCACCGATCACGACCGATTCCATCGCGTTGTCGATCCCGCCTCCTCGGCTCAAGAACGCGCAGAAAGCCGAGCCATCGGTGATCAGCGCCTGCAAGCCCACTCCTTGCTCGGAGTTGACATAGGTCGACAGGGACGGGTCCACCGTGGCCAGGTCGCGGAAGTAAGCCTCGTCCTCGGCGGGGGTGACCTCGGGCGGCTCGAGCGGGCCCCCGGCAGTCGTCGGCATTGCGTGAGCCGTTGCCGGTGCCGAGGTTGTTGGCGGGGCCGAGGTTGTTTGCGGGGCGGAGGTTGTTGGCGGGGCGGAGGTTGCGGCGCCTGAGGCACCAGGCCGGCCGTCTGAGGCGCCCGCGCGGCTGCCCGAGGCGGAGCAACCGGCCACCACGAGGCCACTGAAAAGTAGGGCCAAACCGAGCGAGGCGCTCAACAAGGGGGACAGACGGTTCACCCGGGATTGCTTAGCACCCCTTGCTCGCGGCACGCACTAGGCGGCCTGCCATCTTTCACGCATCGTTCACCGATGGGTGGCTCACGGGATAACTCGTCTTCAAGTTGCGCACCTATAACCAACGACCATGCGCTTACTCCGTGGAAGAAGATCCCGTCTCACCACGTCCTTGGCCGTGTTTGGGGCGGCGCTGGTTGCGTTTGGGACATCGACTCCGCTGGGCTTTTTGGGCGCCTCCCCGGCGTACGCGGCCGGCGAGTCGTCCCCCGGCCCCGACTTCGGGGGCCTTTCGGCCGCCGACGGTTATACGACCAGTGCCAACCTCGCGCCGGGTTCGATAACCCATGTCTGGCTCATCATCCTGGAAAACAAGTCCTACAACTCGGAGTTCTCCGGGGTCAACGACGACACCTACCTCTGGCAGACCCTCCCGTCTGAGGGTGCGCTGCTCCAGAACTATCACGGCACCGGCCACACCAGTATGGACAACTACATCACGCTGGTTTCCGGCCAGGCGCCCCAGTACGACGTGCAGAGCGACTGCAGCGACGTCAACACACAGTTCGCCAGCAACACGGGGGTGACTGCCAGCTACACGAGCAACGGCGTCTACAACGGCGGGACCGACGGGATAGTGGATGCCGGGACCGGCGGGACGTCGGCTAGTGGGGATACACAGGCCTGGGCGTACGGCCAGGCGGTGTCCACAAACGGCGCCAACTCGCCCATCCAGAACAACCTGAGCACCAACGGATGCACGTACCCGACCGATGTCGCCACCTTGTTCGACCAGTTCAACTTGGCCGACGTCACATGGAAGGGGTACGCCCAGGACCTGGGCGGGGCCCAGCAGATCGGGTCCACCACGTTCCAGTCCAACAGTGTCCCCGGACGCGAGTTGGCGGCCGAGTGCGGCGCACCAGGGAACCCCGACCAGACGGCCGCCAACCCGGTCAGCAACCCGACCTTCCTAAGCGGGAGCGGGGGCTACCCGGTAGCGAGCAACCTGGTCTCGTCCACTGCCACCGGGGGGACGACAACCGTGCTGACCGACACCGCGCAAACCTGGACCACGAACCAGTTTGCAAGCGATGAAGTGATCATCACGGGAGGCACCGGCAAGGGCGAGTCGGGCACGATCTCCAGCAACTCGAGCGACGCCCTCACCCTGTCGGGGTCGGGGTTCAGCGCCCTGCCCGGCAATACCCTCGTGGCACCTAACAGCACCTCGACCTACGTAGTCGGCGTCGCGGACACCTCTACTTACACGTCGGCGTCCTTAGTCGCCGGCACGGGTACCGGGCCCGACGGGCAGTCATATGGCAGCAACAACCCCGAGTACTCGGACCAGTACGTGGCCAAGCACTTCCCCTTCGGCTGGTTCGAGTCGCTCACGGGCGTGGGCGGCAGCGGGACGTCGGCCTTGACAGAGCCGGCCAACGGCGGCACAAACTGCGACGCCAACCACGTTGCCAACCTCGACAGCCCGACCGACGGCCTCGTCCATGACTTGGTTGACAACACGGTGCCCAACTTCAGCTGGATCACGCCCGACAACTGCAGCGACGGCCACGACTCGAGCTGCAAGGGCAACAACCTGTCGGGAGCTTTCGGTCTCAACAGCGACAACACGATCAACCTCAACGACCCCATCTACACACCGGCGACGACCTCGGGAGCAAACTGCATACCCTCTGGATGCTCGGGGATCCCGAGCTACGACCCGGAGGCGACAGCGCCCCGTAACTGGACCGGCGGCACGTACTCAGCCGACCTGTTCCTCGCCTACTACGTACCGCTGATCGAGCGCTCCACGGCGTTCGCCCACGGGCTGATCGACGTCACGTTCGACGAGGGTGAGCCGTCCTTCATCTATGGCGGCAACACCTTCAACAACATCCCCACCAGTGGTCCGAACTCGACCATCGACACCGGGACCAACCTGCCAAAGAGCGGGACGGGCACCGCCGGCCCGAGCGGCACAGGCCCGGAGGACAACGGCTCGAGCTCGGTTTCGTACCCGTCGAGCCCGGCGGTCAACCCGGGCGACACCCTCGCCTACGGGCCTGGCACCGCCAACCCGGGCGCCTTCTCGCAGTTCGGGGCCGACGACCTTTGGGGGGACTCCGCAGGCGAGAGCCTCTACAACTCGGGCAGCCCGACGAGCCCGACTGAGGAGAGCACCGAGCCCACAGGGCCGAACTCGCCTCTTGTAGCCGACGCCAACGGCTACCAGCTCTACTACGGGCCGGGGTTCAACCTCGACATCGACCGGCCGCCCGCTTGCACCAGCGGCTCGGACGGCAGTACCGGTAACTGCATCGCGGGCGAGGTCCTTGGTGACGCCAGCACGACCTCGTCGTCGACAAGGACTGACAACAGCCTGACGAGCAGCGGCGCCTTTGTGACGGACAGCAAGATCGGCGCGACGGACACGGGCCGGGAAATCGTCACCGCCACCGTGAACGGGACGTCGGTGTCCTCCGGGACGACTGCCTACGACGACGCCTTCCAGGTCAGTGGGGGGAACCTGCCGTCCGGGGACGCCGTCTACGTCGGCGAAGTCACCCAGAACCAGGTCATCCCGACCACGAGCGGCGGCAGTACGACGAGCAGCGATACCGGCTCTTTCCAGATGATCGATGCCAACGGCAATGCCGTCACCCCGGATGCCGGTACGGTCACGAGCGTCACCCTCAGCGGCGAATGTGACCCGGCCGTGACCAGCCCGACCGGGGGGACGAACCTGTCGTCGACCTGCACCGGCCCTGAGACGCCAGACCCGCTCTTCGATGCCATCGACCCCACCCCGGGCGGCGGCGACACGGGCAGTGTGCTCATCAGCCCGTACATCACCCCCGGCACAGTTAGCACCGTGAACTACAACCACTACGACTGGTTGCGGACGATGGAAGACCTCTTCGACGTGAGCAGCTGTTACAGCACGGGCAACTCAGCCGGTGAGGACGTCGTGCTCACGGCCGGGTCGGTGTGCGGGGGTCTCGACCAGCAAGGTCACCTCGGCTACGCGGCCCAGACCAGCCTCAACGACTTCGGGACAGACGTCTTCACCGCCCCGTCAGGCAACGGGTTCCAGCCGCTCTCACCACCGATCGACCTACCCGAGGCCCCGCTGGCCGCCGGTCTGGCGCTGGCTGGGATCATCATCGTCGGCGGGTTTGTGGTGTTGTCCCGTCGCAGGCAAAAGGCGCTGGTCTGATGGCCGCCGTCGTCCATTCGCCGGGTGCGGAAAGGAGCCGAGCCTCCCGGTTCGGCTCCGGCCGTACCATCGCAGTCTCCGCCATGCTTGTGGCGCTGTTCGGCTTGCTCGGGTACGGCGTCTACGGCCTGTGGGCCAACGCGCATCGCGGTTACGTATCTGCTAACCCCGCCAAATGGCTCCCGAAGCAGCAGCTGGCACGCACAGCAGCGGACCACACACTTCCCGGCACCTATGCCTCTCCTGCCATCACGGTGGCAGGTGACGACGTGCGCGTGAAGACCCCGACGTTCAGCGCGTTCGCCGTCGTAACCGGCCCGGCGGTCCCCGGCGAAGGGCTCTCCTACCAGCCGCAGTACATAACGAGCACCTGGACGGTCCACATTTGGGACGTCAAAGGCTATATCCCGTTATCGGCTAAGGACTTCGACACGATCGACTACAAGGGCACCGAGTTCCACCTCCACGTCCCTGGGGGGGCGACGATGGCCACGTCGGTTTCCACCGGCCAACAGGTCACCTTCCAGCTGCGCGCCGTCGTGCCGATCGGCGAAAGCCTTTTCCGCTGGGCACCCAACGGCAACAACATCGTTGCCAAGTGGGACAACCAGGTGGAGAACGACTGACCCTCCTCCAAGCACCGCCGGCCGGGGGACGCCCTGGCCGGCGGTCCAGGGGTGGTGCCTAACCGAAGATCCCGGAGGCCCCATCGGAGAGCTGGGCTGTGGCTCTGCGTCCCCGAAGCTTTGAAACCGTGATCGAATTTGGCAGATTTTGTTTGATGTCGGCCGAGTGAGTTACCACAAGTACCTGGCGGAACCGCCCCCTCAAGCGCTCCAGCGCGAGCAGCATCCGGGCCTTGCGTTCCTCGTCAAGGGGGCCGAAGACCTCGTCGAGCACCAAAAGGCCGACGCTGCCCCCTGACTGGAACCTCACGTGCTCGCTGATCGCCACTCGTAGCGCTAGGTTTGCGAGGTCGATCTCCGAACCTGAAAATCGATCCAGGTCATAGGCAACTCCGCCATCGAGGATCTGGAGCCCGAACGTGTCCGCGTCGACCTCGAGGCGGTCGTACTCGCCGTCTGTCAACTCGTCGAACAGCTCGGCCGCCTGTACCGCCAGCCGGGGCCCGACGGAGGCGACGACGGTATTGCGGAACGCGTTGAGCAGGTCGGCCGTCCGGCTGAGGTGGAGGGATGCCGATTCGAGCTCCTTCAGTTTGGAGTGCTGCTCCCGCGCTCTTTCGAGGTTGGCCGCCTCTGCGGTCGCTTGAGCCCTCGCTTTGACGGCCTCCATGCGCGTTGTTGCAGCAGCTCCGATCACCTCTTGTGCCGAGGTCGTTGTCTCCTGAAGAGCCTGCTTCGCGTCCGCCAGGGCCGTGGGGTCGTACCCCAGGTCCTTGACCTTCCCCCGCAAGGTATCGACCAGGGATCCGGCGTGAACGGCACGGTCCTCGGCATTTCGCAGTGCCTTTTCGGCGTCCGCCCGCCTTTCGAGACGTCCCGTTAACCGCACGACTTGCTCCTGGGCACCCCGGCAAATTGCGAGCTCATCCGCTGCCTCTTGGCCCATGAGGGTGATCTCGGGGACGGTGGGGGACGAGCCGAGCGAGCCGGCCAAGTTCGGGGCTGTGGTTTTGAAACGATCCATCGACGCCAGGAACTGTTGCAGTGCGACGCTGCGGCGAGCCTGCGCCTGCTCCCAGGTCGAACGCGCCTTGCGCGCGCGAACGACCGTCGACTCAATGGTTTCGAGCTTGCCGAGTGAGGCTCGGGCTTGGGCAGAAGCCTGCGTCAAGGCAACCTCGGCGGCGGCGAGGGAAAGCGTGGCGGCTTCCAATTCGCTCGCTCGGTGAGCCTGGACCTCAGCAAAAGCGTTGCCAAGAGCCTGCCCGCACAGTGGGCACTCCGCCTCTGAGGAAAGTGCTCCGGCCCTTTCTGTTGAACCTCTCGCCTTTTCGACCTCGGAAAGCGCCGCTTCGCGGACAGCCTCGGCAGACCCGAGGGTGCTGCGGGCGTCCATCGCCCGCTGGGATGCAGCCCCCAATGACTCCTCGTCGGGAGGTGCCGGCTCCGGGTCGTCCGGGAGGGCCGCCAGCTCTCGGGCTGCTGCGGCGAGGACATCTAAGGCGCCTACCTTGAGCTCCGCGGCCGCGAGCTGTGCCGCCAGTGGCTGTAGCTCGAGGAGCCGGCCTTCCGCTTCGGAAAGCGACGCGAGCTCCGACGTCAACGTGCTTGCCTCGACGGCGGCAGCGTCCAATTGGGCCCGGGCGGCTTTGCCTTCAAGAACGAGCCGTTCGTGTTCCTGGCGGACCAGGTCGAGCTTGCCGAACAGCTCGTTGGCGACGTCGAGGCGCGCTTGGGCGGCACCGGCCGCAACCTCATCGTCGTTGGCGGCCGTCTCGGCCGCAGTCGCCCGGGCCTCGGCGTCCGCTGAGGCGATGGTCGCGGCCGTAACATCCGGCAGCATCGCCTTCAGCTGGGCGTGGCGCTGGCCGGTGTCCCTGGCGTCGGAGCGCGCCTGGTCCCGGGCCGTGTCCAGGGGGGTGACACCGAGCAGGGAAAGCACGAGCTTGCGCCGCTCGGCGGGGGTGTGGCTCGAGAAGGCGGCGAGCTGTTTTTGTTCCGCGAAAACCGATGCCCTGAAGGCGGCGTCGTCCATGCCGAGGACCGAATGGATATAGCGGCTCGTGTCCCTTGCTCCCTGTGCCATTGCTTGGCCATCGCAGTGCGCCTCGGCCTTGACTGTGGCGGCGGCCCCGGAAATGGAGCGACGGACCAGGTATATGTGCCCTTCTTGCTCGAAGCTGATCTCGGCGATGCACTCGCCTCGTGTCCCCGCCGTCGGCACCAGCTCCTTGGGCGTGCGCGCCCGGCCCCAAAGTGCCCACAGGATGGACTCCAAGAGCGTGGACTTGCCGGCGCCGTTGGCCCCGTAGACCCCGACGAGACCAGGTGGTAGGAAAAGTTCGAGCTCCTGCTCGAATACCCGGTAGTTGCGGAGGTAAATCCGGTCGATGAGCACTACCAGGTCACTCTTTCCAGCTCACGGTGCTCACGGTACTCACGGTAGGCAGCCCACGGTCCCGGCTCCAGCTCCCAGCCTGCTGCTCGCCGCCTCTACCCGGCGGCCTCAACGGCATCTTCGATATAGCGGGCCCCGAGCTCTGAGACACGGTCCCTGTCAAAGCCGGTCAGGTCCTGGTGGCGGAGCCAGGAACCCCACTGACCGGTCAGGGTCTCGAGCCTCGGCAGCTCGGCCGGCATCGCTACTCGCTGGAACTGCGGCTCGAGGCGCAAGTCGAGCGCCCCCGAGGCCGCCTCCCGCACGGCTTGGCGGTCGAGGAGCCGGTAAGCCTCGGGGTCGACGCCTTCAAGGTAGAGCCGGGCCACTGCATCCCTGGGCACCGTTGCGGCCCGGGCAAGCACCTGCTCGGAAAGTTGAGCGGGGGATATCCCAAGTGCATAGACCGGCTCGAGTGTGACGAGCTGGCGTTGCCCGCGAAGCGGTACGTGGCGGCAGGCGCCGGTCAAGGTGTCGAGCACAACGATGCCCTTGGGCTTGTCCGGGTCGTCGGCGAAGCTGAAAGTGTCGGTCGAGCCGGCATACCATATGCGGTCAGCCACTTCGGCGTGGAAGTGGTAGTGGCCGAGCAGGACGAGGTCCGACTGGAGGGCCCCGACGTCGATCTCGATCTCGTTGATGTCCGCATGTCTCGGCTCGACCTGCTTGACGCGGGGGTGGGTGAGCAACAGGTTGGCGCTGTCCGAACTGCGGGAGGCGCTTGCCTGGGCGAGGGCATCGAGGGTGGCGTCCACGGTCAACATCTGGGGTACGGCGTGGACGACCAGCTTCTCGCCCCCGGCGACGACTTCGAAGCGCTCGTAAGCCAGCCGGTGGGCGAAATGGAGCCCCGGGAAGGTGTCGGCCAGCGCCGAGTAGGGGCTGCCCCGGCCGGGTAACCGCGGGGTGTCGTGGTTACCGCTGATGATGACGGCGGGCAGGCCGTGCTCACGGATCTGCGTTAGGGCGCGCTGGGCTACCCGGAACGACCTGTAATGGGGCGCCGGATGGTCGAAGACGTCCCCGAGCCAGACAATGAGGTCCGGCTCCTGCTCGAGCGCAAGGGCTACAGCGGCCTCGAACGACCGCTCGAAGTCCCACTCCCGCTGGTTGACGCCGTTGGTGGTGGTGTAGGGGAGGTAGGAACGGCCCAGGTGGGCGTCCCCGATCGCAGCTACCTTCACACCGGCCCCGACGTTGCCGTGGCCATCCCTGGCAAATACCTCACAGGGACAAGTACAGCACGGGCCACTGACGAGAACGCGGAACCGGCCCTCTGCCGGGCCCTTCCTCGGCCCGTTGTGGGGTCGTCCTCGGCCCTTCCTCGACGCTTCCTCGCGGGTTGCGCCAGGGAGTAGCTTTGGCCAAGCCCCAAAACGAAGTACGTCTTGGCCGGTTTGCTCGCTCGACTGCCATGTCCCGCCCACTCGACTTTGACCCGATCCTCGAGGCCCGGAGGCGGTGGGTCGCGCAAGGCTGGGGAGAAGCGGCGGAAGGCATGGCGGCGATCACGTCGGTCGTGCGGGCCCAACAGCTCTTCCTGGCGCGCATCGACGCAGTCCTCCGCCCGCTCGAGCTGACCTTCGCCCGCTACGAGGTGCTCATGCTGCTCGTCTTCAGCCGCAAAGGCTCGTTACCGCTCAACAAGATCGGGGAGAGGCTCCAGGTGCACCCGACGAGCGTGACAAACGCCGTCGACCGCCTCGAGCAGCAAGACCTGATAAAGCGGGTGCCTCACTCGAGCGACCGGCGCACGACTCTTGCCGAGATCCTCCCGTCGGGACGCGACCTGGCGGCGCGGGCAACGGCTGCGCTCAACGACGAGGTGTTTTCTCGGCCCGGTATGAGCTCGGACGACCTCGACCGGCTTGTTGAGGTGCTCCAGCGCCTGAGGCGCTCGGCGGGCGACTTCTCGGACCAATCCTCCGGGCAATAGGCATCGGGACTTAGCCGCAGCGGGCGATCCTGCGGCGCCCGGGTTCAGTCGGGGCGCCCAGGTTCAGTCGACCAACGCCGCCACGTTGGGCGGGGCTACCGGGCGCGCCACAGGCGCGGGCGGGGATGCCCGCACCACCTCGTCGTAAAGGTAAATAGCCGCCGGTACCGCAAACGGCGCCGCGAGGTTGACCAGCAGGCACTCCCCGGGCATGAGGGTCTGGATCTCGGGCCCAAGGGCCGAAAGGTCCTGTTTCGCAGACGACCGCAGGATGTTGCGGTCCCGCTCGTCGGCGAGGCCCAGTACGAAAAAAGTGTTGAACTGGCTCAGAAGTTCGTCGTCGAGCAACTTCGGCTGCTGCGTGACGGCCAGCAAGCCGACGCCGAACTTGCGCCCCTCTCTCGCCACCCGGGGGAACACGTTGGACTCGCGGTCCTTGCTCGCGGACAGGACTCTTTGCGATTCTTCGAGCGCTACTGCCACGACGGGCAGGCGCTGATGGGCCTCGGGGCTCTTGAGGAATGCCGTTTGCCATTCTTCAAGCACGCGGCGGGTGAGGTACGAGGCGACGAGCACCTCCTCGGTGCCACCAAGCCCGCTCACGTCGACCAGGACCACCTTGCCGGTCAGCAGCTCGTCCAGGATGCGCTTGCCGACCGAGACGGCGGGGTCGGCGGAAATGCACGGCAGCTCGACGATGCGCCTGGCGCGGCGGTGGACCACCTGAAGCGTGTTGAGAGCGACCCGAGCCGACAGCTCCACGTCACGGAACCCGGGCAGGTCCTCGACGTGAGCGAAATCGAGCATCCAGGAGAGGCCCGGGCGGCCCGAGTAATGGCGCTCCAGTTCGTGGAGTGCCTCCTCCTGGGGACGGCTCCACTCGTAGGCGGTGCGCAGGTCGTCCACGGACAGCTCGGCCAGGCTCAGACGGAGGGCAGTCGTGTTGGGCAGCGGGCGGTCGCAGTAGGTCCTCAGGCTTTCGGCCGCCCAGGGGTGGCGGCTCAAGGGGACGCGGTGCTCGCCGTGCGGGTCGAAGACGAGGAGGCCGTAGCGCCCGTTGGCTGCCATCACACCGGCGCAGAGCACCTGGAGCAGGTTGGACTTGCCCATGCCGGTCGTGGCGAAGATACCGACATGGCTGGCGAAGCTCTGGCCCGGGATGCCCACGGGGAACTCGACAACCGTCTCCCCGCTGCGAAGGTGCCCGACCGGTATGTCGCCCATCCGGCCCGCCAGGAACTCGAAGTCCTCCGGCGCAGGCGAAACCACCCGCGAGAACTGGGTCGGGAGGCTTTTGGGCTTGCGGAACACCTTGCGCGGTGCTCCCGGCCGCTCCGGCGGCGCCAAGTACCCGAGGCAACGGCATTCGGCGAGCCGGTAAGTACGTTTGGCCTGCTCGTGGAGGGGGTGCGCACCATCTTCGCCCCGGGTGTCGTCTGCCAAGAGGGTGCCCGCGATCCGTTCGGCCCAGCCGGGTTCGCGGTGCTCGGTCCCATAGCTGACATCGACGACCCGGAAGAGGTAGCGGCGGCCGGTCGCCTCGTCGACGCCGACAAGGAGCTCGCCCAGGAAAAGATCCTCGTCAGGGGCGGCGCGAAAGACGGCGTCCAGGACGTTCCGGCCGAACAGCCTGCCCCGCGTGTGGGCAGGCAATGCGCTGACGTCCACGCCCTAAGTCCCCGCTCCTCGAAACTGCATGCCATAAGCATTACAGGTCGGTTACATTGCCCCGAGGAGCGCGGCAAGGAGGTCGGGCGACCATGGAGTTCCGTGCGCTGGGCAAAACGGGGGTCGACGTTGCCGAGCTGAGCTTCGGCGCCTGGGGGATCGGTGGCGACCAATGGTCGGGTACCGACGATGCGGAGTCGTTGCGGGCGCTGCGGCGGGCGATGGAGATGGGCGTCAATTTCATCGACACTGCCCTGGTCTACGGCGACGGCCACGGCGAGAAGCTCGTCGGCCGCGCCGTCAAAGAGGCAAGGTCAGGCGCCCGGGTCGCCTCCAAGATCCCCCCTAAGGACGGCGCGTGGCCGGCTCGCAAAGGGGCCCCGGTTGAGGACGTGTACCCGGCCGAGTGGGTAGTCGAATGCACCGAGCGCAGCCTCTCCAACCTTGGTCTCGGGACGATCGACCTCCAGCAGTTCCACGTGTGGTCGGACGAATGGGCCCACGAAGGCGATTGGCCAGAGGCGGTCGACAAACTTCGCCACGAAGGAAAGATCAGAGCTTTCGGCATTTCGGTCAACGACCACGATCCCGCCAACGGCATCGAGCTCGTGAAGTCCGGGATGGTCGACACTGTCCAGGTGATCTACAACATCTTCGACCAGAGCCCCGAAGAGGAGCTTTTCCCCGCCGCCGAAGGCGCGCATGTCGGAGTGATCGTCAGGTCGCCGTTGGACGAAGGGGGCCTCACGGGGATGGTCAAACCGGGCACGACGTTCCCCGAGGGAGATTGGCGGCGCGACTACTTCGCGGGGGACCGCAAGGCGCAAGTGTGGCAACGCGTTCAGGCGATTGCGAAAGACCTCGGGATCCCCGTCGGGCGGCTCCCCGAGGTGGCGCTGCGGTTTTGCCTCTCCAACCCCGCCGTCTCGACAGTCGCTGCGGGCATGCGCTCGGTGCAAAACGTCGAAGCCAACGTGCGGGCTGCCCAACTAGGCCCGCTGTCAGCCGACGAGGTCGAGATCCTGCGCCACCACGGCTGGGCGAGGAACTTCTATATCTGAGCTAACTGCAGCCTGAGCGGGCCGCACCGAGCGGGCTGCACCCGAGCGGGCTGCACCGAGCGGCCGGGGCTAGCAAAGTCACGCTCTTTCCATCAGGCGGTGCCGGTCGGTGAAAGCGCGCTCACGTACGTCTACAGCGACGCCAGCGGCATCGAGCGCCGTGTCGAGCTCAGCCCGAACCTCCTCGCGGAGCCAGCCCGGGCAGGCGGACAGCCGGTCGGCAACCGAAAGGGGGTACGGGTAGCCGGGGAAGGCTGCGTCGTCTGACAAGGCCGACAAGGTCCCGAGGAGCTCGTCAACGTCGGCACCTTCGGCGGCGTCCCCGACCAAGTCGACCCTGAAGGCGAACCGTGCGTCGGGGTCGAGCCGGGCCACTACGACGAGGAGGCCCGGCCCGACGTCCGGGCGAGTGCGAGCGACTGGCGCCCACCAGCACGCTCGTGAGCCGAGGAGCGCCTCCGCTTCGAGTTCGAGCTGTCCCACGAGGGGGGCGTCACCCCGGGCCAGCGAGCTGTGCTTCGTCACCCCCACGAGGTGGACGCCCAGTTGCGCCGCCCGGGACAGCAGCTGGCCGAGCCAGGCCGCCGGTATCCTCCAATCCGGCTGGAGATCGCCGTCGACCAGTACCAAGGCCCCTGGCTCCGCTTCTTCTGTGCAGCGCTGGACAAGACGCCACTCCGACCAGTCCCGGAGCAGGTTGAGGTCGACGGGTGAACCAGGCGCCACCGGGGCACCCATTTCTGAAAGGGAGCTGCGCGCCTGAGAGCCCCCGCCATCGCCGACCAGCACGTGGACGTTGGCCTCGCCCTCTTCCTCCAGGGTGCACGCGCCGGACTGCCACCGGGCGCGGGCAGCCCGCGTGACCGCGACCTGGATGCATCGCGCGTCTGCCACCAGCGCCTGACCTCCGTCGACGGCCCAGCAGTCGGGCGGGGGGCCCGTGCGCCGGAGCGGCCGGGGCACTATCTCGGTCAGGAACTCGAGCTCGCTCCCGCTCCCGCCGGGTGCGGACAGCTGGTGCGAGCCTCCGGTCAGTAGTTGGGCGAGACTCTGCGCTGCTTGTGCGACGGTGGGCACGGCGGCATGTTAGGGACCGGTTGAGGACAACTTGCTCCCTTCCAGCCCAAAAACCAACACGAGGTGCACCGGCGGGCGAGCCGCAACGTGTCTAGCGGTTTGTCCTGCGGTCGTCCTGGGGCCGGGCTCCTCAGGGCTCCCGGAGTATTGCCTGGCGGCTCCGGGCACAATGGTGTCATGCCGAGGGCAATTTGGAGTGGTTCGATCAGTTTCGGGTTGGTCAATGTCCCAGTGAAGCTCGTGACCGCCACGTCGCCGAAGGACGTGCGGTTCCACCAGCTCCACGCCTCCGACGGTGGCCGGATCAACCAAAAGCGCGTTTGTTCGGTCGACGGGGAGGAGGTTGAGTACGACGAGATCGTGAAGGGTTACGAGATCCACAAAGGCCAGTACGTGGTCGTCGAACCGGAGGAGCTCGAAGCTCTCGCGCCCGAGGGGAGCAGGAGCATCGACATCGAGGAGTTCGTCGACTTGGCCGACATCGACCCTCTCTTCTTCGAGCACAGCTATTACCTCGTCCCCGACGGTCCGGCGGCGCGGCCGTACGCGCTCTTGGCGGAGGCGATGGAAGGCACCGGCAAAGTCGGGATCGGCAGGTTCGTCCTGCGGACCAAGCAGTACCTTGCAGCGCTCCGCCCAAAGGAGGGCGCACTTGTGCTCTCGACGATGCTTTTCGCTGATGAGGTGGTCGGGACCGCCGACCTGGACGTCCAGACGACGAAAGACACCAAGCCCTCGGACCGGGAAGTCACGATGGCCCGCCAGCTGGTGAACTCGCTCTCGACCGATTGGGATCCCGAAAAGTACAAGGACGACTACCGGGAAAAGGTGCTCGAGATGATCGAGGCCAAAGCTGAAGGCAACGAGATCGCAGTCCCCGAGGCGCCCGAGCGCCCCGCACCTGTGGTGGACCTTATGGCGGCGCTCGAAGCGAGCTTGGCGAAGGCGGCGGGAGGCGGGAAAGGCAAAGGTCACCGCCCCGCTAGCGAGACCGAGGCCGACACGGAGACAGAGACGGCTGGCCGGAGCCGCAAGCGGGCCAGCGCTTGACTAAAGAGCGTTCCGCAACCGGGCGTTTGCCGAGACAGCGTTTGCCGAGACAGCGTTTGACGAGACGGCGTTTGGTGACACCGTGACGCCCGAGCCAACCAAGCGTGAAGCTGGGCGGCGCCCGGCCAAGGAGACGACTGTCGAGATCGGGGGGCGCCAGTTGTCAGTCTCCAACCTCGACAAGGTGTTATGGCCCGAAACCGGTACCACCAAGGGTCAAATGATCAACTATTACGCCAAGATCGCGCCCGTGCTAGTGCCGCATCTCTCCGGGCGGGCGATAACCCTCAAGCGCTACCCCGACGGGGTGGAAAAGGCGTCCTTCTTCGAGAAGAACTGCCCTTCCCACAAACCGCCTTGGGTCGAGACCGTCAAGATGGGCGATGTCCACTACTGCCTCGTCGAAGAGCCGGCGTCCGTCGTGTGGATGGCCAACCTGGCGTCGATCGAGCTCCATCCCACACTGGCGGCCAAGCCGGATCTCGATTGCCCGAGCTGGGTGGTTTTCGACCTCGACCCAGGCGCGCCAGCGGACGTGCTGACGTGCGCCCGGGTCGCTTTCCTTGTGAAGGAACTCCTTTCCGATCTCGGCCTCGAATGCTGGGCAAAGACATCGGGTAGCAAAGGGCTGCAACTTTACGCGCCGCTCAACACGCCAATTTCCTACGACAGGACGGCCCCGTTCGCAAAAGCAGTAGCGCAACTGCTGGAAAAGCGCCACCCTGACCTGGTGCTGTCGTACCAGTTGCGCGCTGCGCGGCCCGGCAAAGTGCTCATCGACTGGAGCCAGAACGCGCCGTCCAAGACCACGGTTGCGGTCTATTCCCTGAGGGCACGTTCAGGGCCAACCGTCTCGACCCCCGTAGACTGGGATGAGCTCGAAGACGCGCTGGCTTCTGGGGAAGCCGGGCGCCTCAGTTTCGAGTGGCCCGCGGTCCTCGAGCGTGTCGAGCAGCGGGGGGACCTCATGTCTGAACTGCTCTCCCGTAAACAGGACCTACCGGATCTTTCGGTACCGGGCTAGCCCTGAGCGGGTTAGCCGATTGGTGAAGTGGTGGCTGGTGGCTGGTGGCGCCGCCTAGTGGGCTAGGGGGCTAGGGGGCTAGGGGCGCGGGGAAGTGGCTAATGGACCGGCGGGTCGAGGCATGCGCTCTTTGCTTTCCGACCGACGCTCAGCGCACTTTTGTGCCCTCGCTACTCTCGCCACACCTGCACTCTGGTCGCGCTAACGTCAGCTGGTCGCGATCGAGCACTGTTTTCAATGGTTTTCCGCGACCAGAGTGCGCGAGCGCGACCAGAGTGC
>Ga0335072_10004655_pt1 | contig 20306 bp, 17 predicted proteins | sample Lox_Sample_21_FD_206725 | JGI IMG/M metagenome (GOLD analysis project Ga0335072, IMG submission 206725) | Soil microbial communities from Loxahatchee National Wildlife Refuge, Florida, United States - Lox_Sample_2.1 | ecosystem: Environmental > Terrestrial > Soil > Wetlands | place: USA...
CACCGAATCACCGATGACGGGGAAGTGGTGAAAAGTCAGGCCGCGATAGAACAGGTTGGCTTTGACTCGCTGGGTCACCAGCGTCGACTGCCCGATCGCCACGTCACAGACCAGCGCCGGGTGCGCCAGCGCGCCGGGCAGGCCGGTCACCGCCGCGCACAGATCGGCGTCCAGTGCCAGACGCAGCCGGTCCCCCACGATCGCTTGATGCGCTGCGGCCAGCCCGGGTGAAAGTGTGATCGACGGCGCCCAGTCGAACACCTGGCCCACCGAAAGGTCGTCGAAGTACGGTCCGCCCTCGCGCTGACCCGCATACCCGTTAGTAGTCACAACGCCACATGCTGGCAGGGTGTCGAATTGGGGGTCAACGCCGGAGGGTGGTTGCAGGTGGACAGTGAACGCAGTGACGCCTTGAAAGACGAAGAAGACATGCTGGTTGGCACGGTGCGGGCGTTCATCGACCGCGACGTCAAACCGACCGTCCGCGAGGTCGAGCACGCCAACACCTACCCCGACGCGTGGATCGAGCAGATGAAGCGGATCGGCATCTACGGCCTGGCCGTTCCCGAGGAATACGGTGGATCGCCGGTGTCGATGCCGTGTTATGTGCGAGTCACCCAGGAGCTGGCGCGCGGCTGGATGAGCCTGGCCGGCGCGATGGGCGGCCACACCGTGGTGGCCAAGCTGCTGACGCTGTTCGGCACCGAGCAGCAAAAGCGGGCCTACCTGCCGCCGATGGCTACCGGCGAGCTGCGCGCCACGATGGCGCTGACCGAGCCGGGCGGTGGCTCCGACCTGCAGAACATGTCGACCACCGCGTTGCCGGATGGCTCAGGCGGGCTGGTGATCAACGGCTCCAAGACCTGGATCAGCAATGCGCGCCGATCCGGGCTGATTGCCCTGTTGTGCAAGACCGACCCGAATGCCACGCCGCGCCATCACGGTATCTCGATCGCACTCGTCGAGCACGGGCCCGGGCTGTCGGTGTCGCGGGATCTGCCGAAGTTGGGCTACAAGGGCGTCGAGTCCTGTGAGCTGTCGTTCGATGACTACCGGCTGCCGGCGACGGCGATTCTGGGCGGCCGGATGGGCGAGGGCTTCTCGCAAATGATGAAGGGACTCGAGACGGGCCGCATCCAGGTAGCTGCCCGGGCCCTGGGTGTGGCGACGGCCGCGCTCGAGGACGCGCTGGCGTACGCACAGCAGCGGGAGAGCTTCGGGCAGCCGATTTGGAAGCATCAGGCCGTCGGCAACTACCTCGCCGATATGGCGACCAAGCTCACTGCCGCCCGTCAGCTCACCTGCTATGCGGCCGAGCGCTACGACAGCGGCGAACGTTGCGACATGGAAGCCGGGATGGCCAAGCTGTTCGCCTCCGAAGTCGCGATGGAAATCGCCCTGAACGCAGTGCGCATTCACGGCGGCTACGGCTACTCCACCGAATACGACGTCGAACGATACTTCCGCGACGCGCCGCTGATGATCGTCGGCGAGGGCACCAATGAGATCCAGCGCAACGTGATCGCCGGGCAGCTGGTCACCCGCGGCGGAATCTAAAGGGAGGGAGCCGAAATGTCCCGGCCTGACGCCGATGGGTGCTGTATATTTGCCTGACTTCGCACGCCAGCAAAGTCTGGACCGGAGGGAACCAAACGGAAAGGGAGTTGCCATGAGTTATCCCCCAGGGCCGTATGAAGGTTCCCCAGAATGGCAGGGCCAGCAGCCGCAGCCGGGTTGGCAGGGCCGGCAACCAGATTGGCCGGGCCAGCAACCGGGTTGGCAAGGCCAGCAACCGGGTTGGCCGGGCCAGCAACCGGGTTGGCAGGGTCAACCGGGCTGGCCGGCCCAGCAACAGCCGGACAACTACCTCGTCTGGGCGATTCTGGTCACGGTTCTCTGCTGTCTGCCGTTCGGGATTGTGTCGATCGTGTACTCCACCAAGGTCTCCGGGCTGTGGGCCCAGGGACGGTATCCCGAGGCGCAGGCCGCTGCCGACAACGCCAAGAAGTGGGCCATCATCGGCGCGGTCGTTGGTGTGGCCGCGTATGTCATCGGCATCGTCCTGTGGTTCGCGATGTTCGCGGCGATCGTCTCGTCCATCCCGTCCACGACCACGACCACCTTTTCGGGCTTCTGAGCAACGCCTTGGGCGCCAACCTAAATCGCGTCCACCAGCCCCCACGCCAGTGCCGTATCGGCCCCGACCGTTCGGCCGGACAGCACGAGATACGCGGTGCGCCAACGCCCGATCCTGCGGGTGACGCTGACCGTACCGCCGGCGCCGGGGATCAGGCCTAGAGCCAATTCGGGTAGTCCGAAAACCGAATCGTCCCGCGCCTCAATCCATCCGCAAAACGCGGCCATCTCCAATCCGCTGCCCAGCACCCGGCCGTGCACCTCGGCACGGCAGCACCTGCCGAGCCTGGCGGTAAGAGCATCGAGCGCCAGGGCGGGGCTGTGCCGGGTGCGGGCCAGGTGCGCGCTCGCCGGGTCCGCGAAGGTGCCGAACTCGGCGAGGTCTCCGCCGCTACAAAACGATGGGCCGTTGCCGCTCAACACGATCCCGCTGATCGACGGGTCGAGTTGCGCCACGCTCAGCGCCTCCAGCAGTGCGGCGCGCGCATCGGTGGAAAACGCGTTGTGGCGTTGCGGCCGGTTGAACCTGATGCGCAGCGTGTCGCCGTCGCGCTGCGCCTGTACCGGGTCGGCGATCTCGGGCATACGGGCCGGGCCGCGCTCGTCGAGCCAGCGCGCGAACTCCGGGCCGGCCTGCAACGTCGAGTAGGCCAACGACTCGGTCACCAACCCGGCCAGCGTCGGGCCGCCGGGCTGCACCGTGCGCAGCACGTCGTCGCACACGCTACTCGCGTGCGGCCAGCGTTGACAGCGCCGCGTCAGCTCGGCCAGAGTCTCACCCACCGAATCGACGATGACCACTCGGCGATCGCCACAGAAATCCTCGGTCAGGGCGAAAGTCGCAGCGTCCAGCCAGAATTCGGACCGCGCGAGGTCAGCAGCCGAACCGACGGCGACGATCACACCCGGCGGTGACGCCGCATCGACGCCGGCATCCGGCGATTCCGACAGGTCGACCACCCGGAGCATCGGTCACACCGAATACTTCTCGATCAGCCCATTCTTATAGAGCTTTCCGGTATCGGTGCGGGGCAGCTGCGTCTCGAACGCAATTGACCGCGGACATTTGTAGTGCGCCAAGCGGTCTCGCAGCCAGCCGAGCAACTCATCGGCGAATTCTTCTGTGGCGTCAGCCGCGTCCACCGTCTGCACCACCCCCATGACACGCTGGCCCATCTCGTCGTCCGGGATGCCGAACACCGCTGCGTCGAGCACCTTCGGGTGGGTGACGAGAAGATTCTCGGCCTCTTGCGGATAGATGTTCACCCCGCCGGAGATGATCATGTGATGGCGCCTGTCGGTGAGGAACAGGTAGCCCTCCTCGTCGAGGTAACCGACGTCGCCGACGGTCACCCAGCCGTGCTTCTCGCGTGACGCAGCGGTTTTCGTCGAATCGTTGAGGTACTCGAACGAATATCCGCCTTCGAAATAGATCTCGCCGGGCTGGCCCGGTGGCAGCTCGTTACCGTCCTCGTCCAGGATGTGGATCTCACATGCCATCGGCTTGCCGACCGAACCCGGATGCGCCAGCCACTCCTCGGCGCTGATCAACGTCGATCCGATCGCCTCCGACGACGCGTAATACTCGTCGACGATCGGCCCCCACCAGTCGATCATCTGCTTCTTGATCTCCACCGGGCACGGCGCCGCGGCGTGCATCACCCGCTGCAGGCTCGAAAGGTCGTACGAATCACGAACGGCCTGAGGGAGTTTCAGCATCCGGGTGAACATGGCGGGCACGAACTGGCCGTGGGTCACCCGGTAGCGCTGGATGGCGTCCAGTGTGCCTTCCGGGTCGAACTTCTCCATCACGACGGTCGTGATGCCGCCGGCCTGCGCGCTCATCGACCACACCGACGGCGCCGTGTGATAAAGCGGTGCCGGGCTCAGATAGATCGACTCGGGCGTCATCCAGAATCCCACCAGCGCCGACATCATGCCGGGCGCTTCGGCGGGCGGGACGTGCGGCAACTCGCGTTTGATCCCCTTCGGGCGGCCGGTGGTGCCCGACGAGTACTGCAGCAGGTCACCCTCGACTTCGTCGTCGATCGGGCTGTCCGGTTGATCCGCAACGCATTCCGGGTAACGCTCCCAGCCCGCGAGATCGGCGTCGGCCATCACCAGTAAGCCGGGTAGACCGCCGGGTAGGTGTTGCGCCAGGCCCTCGCAGGTTTCGCGCAACGCCGCCGATCCGATGATCGCCTGGGCACCGCTGTTGTCGATGATGTAGGCCGCCTCGGCCGGCGTCAGGTGCGTGTTGATCGGCACGTAGTACAGGCCACTGCGCCGGGCCGCCCACATGATCGCGTGGACGTGTTCGTTGTTCTCCATCAGGATGGCGACGGTGTCACCCTCGCGTAGACCCGCCTTGCGGAACCGCTGCGCCAGTCGGTTGGCGCGGGCTTCCAGGTCGTCGAAGGTGACGACCGTGCCCGACGGGTGCAGGATCACGGCAGGCTTGTCGGCACCGATATGCGGGCGAATCTGCATGGGCCGACTGTACGACGCACACGGTGCCGGGTGTCATGCTGGTCGGCTAGCCCGGCAGCAACAGCGCGCTGTCGCCGAATTCATGCCACAGATAGCCGTGTTCGACGGCCTCGCGGTAGGCGCCAGCCACCAGGTCCGGGCCGGCGACGGCCTCCAGCAGCAACAGATGTGAGGCGCCGGCATCGTGCCAGCCGGTGATCAACCCGTCGACCACGCGACGCGGATGGGACGGGCCGAGCACCAGATCCGTCCAGCCGACCGCCTGCCGCAGCGTGCCTTCGGCGTTCGCGGCCGATTCCAGAGCGCGAGTTGCGGTGGTTCCGACGGCGATCACCCTGCCGCCGGCCGCGTGCGTCGAGTTCACCAACCGCGCGGTGGCGGGCGGTACCTCGAAGAACTCGGCATTCGGCGGCTCGCCCGCGTCGGCCGAGGACACGCCGGCGTGCAGTGTGATTGGTGCGATCACCACCCCGGCAGACACCAGCTCGGTTACCAATTCAGTGCTGAATGGTCTTGCCGCGCTGGGCATTTCAGCGCTGCCCATGCGTTGGGCGAACACGGTTTGGTAGTAGCGAAGCGGCCATGGCCGCGCCACGTAGGAATACCTGATGGGCCGGCCGTAGCGCGCCAGGTACGACACGACGCTGTCGTCCGGGCCTTCCACGACGACCCGCGCAGTCCACAACCGTCCGCCGTCGATCCCCGGCTCCGGGTATGAGGACCCGATGACGATCGCGGCGCCCCCGGGCAGATCGACGCGTTCACCGGGGTCGACGTCGGTGAGGTGTCCGGTTGCATTCACAGCGGGCCGGAGCTCTACCACCCAGACTTTCTCGGCGCGCACCGTGGAGAAGTGGACCGTTATCGGCTGCCCGGCACGGCGACCGTCAACGGCCGCGGGCATGGTCGCGGAGTTGTTCACCACCAGCAGATCACCCGGCCGCAGGTAGTCACCCAGGTCGCCGAAGTGAACGTGGTCGACCCCGCCCGGCCGGGCGACCAGCAGTTTGACCGCGTCCCGGGCCACGCCGCGCGCTTCGGGCGGCTCGCCGGCGTCGGAGCCCGGGGGCCGGTGGAAGCGAGTGTGGGGGTGCGCGAGAGTCATCGCCGTGCTCCGGATAGCGCCAGATCCGCGGCCCGGTACCGACCGGCGGCCGGCCGAGTGTCGAGTAACCGCAACAAGGCCGGCACGACCGATTCCGGCACGGCGCGATCGGAGATGTCCTCGCCCGGGAAGGCGGCCTGGTGCATCTCGGTGCGCATGTCGCCCGGGTCGAAGGCATACACCTGCACGGTCGGGACCTCGACGGCCAGAACGGCTGACAGCTGATCGAGGGCGGCCTTTGACGAGCCGTATCCGCCCCAGCCCGGATAGGGTTCGACGGCGGCGTCGGAGGTCAGATTGACGACCACGCCACCGTTGTCGGTAAGCGCCGGCAGCGCCGCCTGGATCAGCGCAAGCGGGGCGAACAGGTTCGTCTCGTACACGGCTGACAACTCGATGGCCGGATAGTCGGCAAGGGTCGGCTGGGGACTGGGGCCGAGCCTGCTTGCGTTGTTCACAAGCAGGCGAAGCGCTCCGGCCTTGAGCGCCGCGGCGATCAACGAGTCACGATGGGGCGCCTCGGTGACGTCACCGGGTAACGCGATGAATCTTGCTGGATTCAGCTCTGTCGCACTGGTTTCCAGCTCAGCGGCGCGACGGGCATCACCCACGACGGTCCACCCGCGGTCAAGCAGGGCGCCGGTCAGCGCTCTACCGAACCCGCGCGACGCGCCGGTGACAATTGCGACGGGATAGGGATTAGATTGAGTCATACGGCCCATCCTGATAGTTAAAGTAAACTTTAAGTCAAGTCTCAAAAGTAATCAGCTCACAAGTAGGCAGGTCGCATGGACAAACGGGATTTGTTCACCGTCAGTGAGATCGCGAATCGAAGTGGCTTCGCAGCGTCGGCAATCCGGTTCTACGAGGGCCAAGGTCTGATCACGGCAACGCGGACATCCGGCGGTCAGCGGCGGTTCGAGCGACAAATGTTGCGGCGCCTGGCCTTTATCCGGGCTGCCCGAAACATCGGACTGAGCCTGGAGGAGGTCGCCAACGCCCTGGCGCAGCTTCCGGACGCCCGCACCCCGACGCGGGCCGACTGGGCTGCTCTGTCGAAGACGTGGCGGGCACGCCTCGATGATCAGATCGCAGGGCTGCTGGCACTTCGCGACAACTTGGACTCGTGCATCGGCTGTGGCTGCTTGTCACTGAAGCGCTGCGCCATCTCCAATCCGGCCGATTCGGCAGCGGTTGCCGGATCAGGCGCGGTGTACCTGCCGAAGTCACTGCGACGAAACTAGTTGGCCGGGCATACAGCTTGGCTTCGGCTGGGTCCCAAGGCGCCTTCCGCCCATTGTTGTCCCGCCTGATGATTGCAAGCCCGGCGAACGGGTAACTCTTTGCCTCACGGGAGGCGCAGTGAATACAGCGATGTCCAGCAATGTCTACGCCGATGCCATGTGCGAAGCATATGAACGTCTCGCAGGTCTAGGCTATGAGCGCGGCGACATGGATTTTGCCAATCACGGCCCAATGGGTGCTGAAGCGTTGTCCACGTTGGGCTTTGGCGACGAGGTGGCGTCATGGGTCGAAGACTATAAACGCCGCGTCCCCCATCACGACCCGCCCGAACCCCGGTTTCGACTCGACCCCTCCGACGAGCAGTCCTGGCGCGAGGCTTTAGGACAGTTTGAGCGGGCCGGGGACTGGGAGGAACTGTTTCGCCGCGAACTCACCGACCGGCCGTGGCGCGAGGTGCTGGCCCGATGGTGGCCGCACCTGGTGCCCGGTGTGATGGCCGGGTTGACCCATGGGCTGATCCGCACCGCCCACGCCGTGCGCTGACTGAGCGCCGTCGATCATCCCGAGCCCATGGCGCTGACCGAATTGGCGCGCGGACTGGCCTACTGGGCGGCCCGCTATCGGCAACTACCCGGCAATGTGGACCTCACCGGAAAGCACACCGTGGCCGAAGCCGTCGCCGGGCTGCGCCGCACCTCACCGCAGGGCGCCGGACAATCCGGGCGCTCACCACTGGCGGATCTCCACGACAACCCGAGCTACGCCGAGGCGCTGGGCACGTTGAGTCCGCTGGCCGCGGGGCGGCGGCTCAGCGAAATGACATCCACCTTCGCCGGGGTCCACCTGGCCCACGCCGACGGCCCGCCGGTTCCGATGATCCATGGAGTGACCGCGCCGGCCGCCCTGCGGGTCGCGTTGGCTCAGCTTCCCGACCAGCTAGACGCGCCATCGGTGGCCGCCATGTGGCGCGTCCACGTCGCGTTACTGCTGATGTTCACCCACGACGCGGACACCGAACACGACATTCTAAAGTCCGCGTCCGATACCGGGCTGCTGCCGTGGCACGACCTGTTTGGCCGCGCGTTGGTGCACGGCGATGAACACGTCATCAAATTCACCGAGGCCTGCTACCGGGAGAACGCAATACAGCCCGACCCGCGCTTCGCCGCGGCGGTCCAGGCCGCCCTACAACGCATCCCTCACCGTGCCCTCGGCGGCGGCGCCGCCACTGTCGCCAACCCCGCCCGCTGACAAACTTCGTCCGCTTGCCGGCCCCTGGATAGGCCCGTACTGGCATTGACCCAGGGCCGATCTAGGGGCCTCCCGCTTGCTGGAGGACGCCAAAGCCCCCGGCACTCCGTGCGCGGGGGCTTTTGCGACAGATTGCCCTGACTAGCTCGATTCGGACAGCCGCTGCTTAAGGGCGTCGAACTCATCCTTGACGCCGGTGGGCAGCTTGTCGCCGACGAACTCGAACCACTCTTCGATCAACGGCAATTCCTTGCGCCATTCGTCGGCGTTGACCGCCAGAGCCTTCGTGACGTCGTCGCCGTCGACGTCCAAGCCGTCCAGGTCGAGGTCGTCGAGGGCGGGGACGATGCCGATCGGGGTGTCCTGGCCGCCGGCCTGGTGCTCGATGCGGTCGACGATCCACTTCAGCACGCGGCTGTTCTCGCCGAAGCCCGGCCACAGGAACTTGCCGCCGTCGCCGCGGCGGAACCAGTTGACGAAGAACACCTTCGGCAGCTTGGACTCATCGGAGTTCTTGCCCAGGTCGAGCCAGTGCTGGAAGTAGTCGCCGACGTGGTAGCCCAGGAACGGCAGCATGGCCATCGGGTCGCGGCGCACGGTGCCGACCTTGCCCTCGGCCGCGGCGGTCTGCTCGCTGCCCATGGTGGCGCCCATGAACACGCCGTGCTGCCAGTCGCGGGCCTGGGCAACCAGGGGCACCGTGGTCTTGCGACGGGCGCCGAACAGGATGCCCGAGATCGGCACGCCCTGCGGGTCATCCCACTCCGGCGCCAGGATCGGACATTGCGACATCGGCGTGCAGTACCGCGAATTCGGATGCGCGGCTTTGGTTTCCGTCTCGCGGATAACCCAGTCGTTGCCCTTCCAGTCGATCAGGTGATCCGGCTCGCCCTCCAGGCCTTCCCACCACACGTCGTTGTCGTCGGTGAGCGCGACATTGGTGAAGACCGTGTTGCCGCCGGCGATGGTGCGCATCGCGTTGGGGTTGGACTTCCAGTTGGTGCCCGGCGCCACCCCGAAGAAGCCGAACTCCGGGTTGACCGCGTAGAGCCTGCCGTCCTTGCCGAAGCGCATCCAGGCGATGTCGTCACCGAGGGTCTCGGCACGCCAGCCCGGGATGGTCGGCTGCAGCATGGCCAGGTTCGTCTTGCCACAGGCCGACGGGAACGCCGCGGCGAAGTAATAGGCCTTATTCTCCGGGGAGATCAGCTTGAGGATCAGCATGTGCTCGGCCAGCCAGCCCTCGTCGTGAGCCATCGCTGAGGCGATGCGCAGCGAGTAGCACTTCTTGCCCAGCAGGGCGTTGCCGCCGTAGCCGGAGCCGTAGCTCCAGATCTCGCGGGTCTCCGGGAAGTGGGTGATGTATTTGGTGTCGTTGCAGGGCCAGGCCACGTCCTTTTGACCCGGCTGCAGCGGGGCTCCGACCGAGTGCAGCGCCTTGACGAAGAAGCCGTCGTCGCCCAGCTTCTCCAGGGCGGCCTTGCCCATCCGGGTCATCACCTTCATCGAGACGACGACGTATTCGGAGTCGGTGATCTCCACCCCCAGCTTGGGGTCATCGGCGCCGAGCGGGCCCATGCAGAATGGCACCACCCACATGGTGCGGCCGCGCATACAGCCGCGGTACAGATCGGTCATGGTGGACCGCATCTCGGCGGGGTCCATCCAGTTGTTTGTCGGTCCGGCGTCGATCTCCCGCTCGGAACAGATGAACGTCCGGGACTCGACACGCGCCACGTCGGACGGATCGGAAAGCGCCAGGTAGGAGTTGGGGTGCTTTTTCTCGTTCAGCTTCGTGAACGTGCCCGCCTCGACCAGTTGCTCGGCGAGCCGCTGCCATTCCTCGTCGGAGCCGTCAGCGAAGACCACCCGGTCCGGCTGGGTGAGCTCGGCGACCTCCTCCACCCACGACAGCAGCCCTTGATGCTTGGTGGGCGCGTTGTCCAGACCCGGAATGGTCGCTGAGGTCATCGAACTCTCCTGAATTCTCCGTCTGCGTAACTTGCGGGGCCTCCGTGCGTTGCGTATGCGTAGGCCCACACAACTAATGACATGGTGGTGCGTTAACTACAGGTTATCGTGATCACCTTGCTGGGGAAGGTCCGGGCGAGTATAAGCCTGCTCACAACAACGATTCAGAAACCCTCCAAACGTCACTGAACGTCGCCATTCGTGTCTTCCGGAGCCGATTCGTCGATTCCGTCGTCGCTGGCAGGCTCGGCGACGTTCTCGGGTTGAGGTATACCCGGTTCGCCCAGTTCCGCACGTACCGCGTCGAGCGCGGCCGTTATCGTCGGCATTTCTCGATCGCGCACCGCCGCGGCCCGCGCCGCGGCGATGGCATGTTCGCGCAGTTCGCTGTCGATAACGCTGACCTGGTCGGATACTCGTGCGTTCTCCGCTTCATCGCGGGCAAGAAGCGCGGTGCTCAGCACCGACTCGGCGACCAGCACGCGCGTGGCGACCAACTCCTCCACCACCGAACGCAGCGACGACGTCACATCGCCGGCCCAGCGGTCCAGCAAAACCCGGTCGCGCAGTAGACCGCGGATGTTGACCACCAAGAAGGTGACCGCCAGTCCGATCGCCGCGCATGCCGCCGCCCCGGCGATTTGTGTCAGCGGGTTCAGGCCATGCGCCAACCCGGCCACCAGCCTGCTCAGCGTCAGCGCGACCCCCAGTCCGAACCCGGCGCCCAACAGCATCATCAGCCAGGTTTCCTGCCGCCGCGATTTCAGCTGCGGCGCCCCGAAGTCAACCGTCGGTAGCTTCTCGACGGCCGGGAGCGCCACCGGCTCACCCATCACCGCGGCGACGTCGGCGAGGTGTGTAGTGGTGCCTTCGCTCACCTCGGCGACCACATCGTCCACCCGCGCGCGGGTATGCGCCTCGAACTCGGGGAACTTGCGCCGGGACAGGCCCGCGACGTCCTCTTGCAGTTCGCCGCGCACCGACGAGCACCGGTTGCGCGCGAAGTAGGACAACTGGACCCGCGCCTGCTGGATCTGGCCGCGCAGCGTGATGGTCCGCTCGGATTTCGACTGGCGTCGCTGCCGCAACGCCGTGCTGCGCTCTTCGCGCAACGCCTCGACCCGTACCCGCCGGCCGGCGCCCTCGGCGTCGCGGTCGAATCGTTGTGCAACCGTCTGAAGCCGAGAATCCCACGCCCGCAATCTGTTTCGCCGCGCGATATCGGAGTCGGCGAGTTGTGCCGAGACGGTCTCGATCAAGTCGTCGACGACCGGCTCACCGAGGTCGGGGACGGCGGCCGCGCCCACCCAGGGCACCTGCCCGTAGCGCGCTGCGTGAGCGGCCAAGGTGTCGCGGTTGGCGGCGAGCGTGTCGCGCCAGTTGCGGTGCACGTCGATCTTGGACACCACAGCGACGACCACGTCGGTGTGCTCGGCGGCCCCGTCCAGCAGCACACAGTCGGATTCGGTCAATTGGGCCACCGCCGAAACAACGAACACCACCGCGATCGGCGCATCGCCGGGTCCCAGATCCGTCGACTCGACGAACTTGTGCTGGGGCAGGTGTCCGCGCAGCGTCGCGACCACCCCGCTCACCCCCGCCATCCACGGGCCGGTTACCAGCACCACGTCGAGCCGGTTGACGGCGGGCGCCTCCAGCCGGGGGCCGATCTCTGCCACCAGCGCGTCCACCCGGGCGGCCGGACCGTCGCGATCCCCGCCGCTCACCATGACTCCAAAGATGCGTCGGGCATTGACCCGCAGGTCTGCGACCACAGCCGCAGCGATCCCCTGGCGATATCCGCACCACAGGCGCGGTGCAGGTCGTTCACCGATCCGCGGCTGTAGCGCTGCCATCGCGCCGCCCGCGGCAGGTGTGCGGCCGGATCGTCGCGGTCGGCGAAAACGGGGCCGACCTCGAGCCCGGCGGCCTCGGCCAGGTCGATCGCGGCGGCCATCCGGGCGACCACCGTGTCGTCGCGGCTGAGGAACCCGGTGATCCGCTCCCCGATTCCTGCACTGCCGACGGCCAGGGCCTCCAATTCCACGACCGCGTCGAGCACCCGCTGGTAGCGCGCCTCGGCGCCGACGGCCGACAACTTTGCGATGACGGCATCGAGATAACTCGTCCGGCGCAGCAGGGCGCGCAGTTGCGCCGACGTCCTGCCCTGGCGGACCGCGGCGATCCCCAGCGCTGTCCCGAACAGATCCAGGGTGTCCAGCAAGCGCAGTCGCACGTCTGCCGGTACTGGGTTGTTGGCCGCCAGGAATCCGTCAAAGGAGCCGTCGAGGGAAACAGCGCCGCCGGGGTGGGCGGCAAGCTCCTGCAGCGCGGCCCACAGCGTGCAGTCCAGACCGTCGAGCGCGGCGACGGCGAGCAAACCGATCATCGGCTCGACCGGCACACCGGCGAGCTCCGACAGATTCGTGCAGCGCGTCCGCGCGGCCGTGACGGGCCCGTCGCCGATTCGGCCCGATAGGGAACCGGCCAGGTCGGCTTTGTTCAACACCGCCAATACCGGCCGGCCGGCGGCGGCGATCGCGTCGGCGTCCTCGGGCTTGATCACCTCGGCGGTGACATAGACGATGACGTCGACGTCTGTGTCGGGGCCGTCGTGGCCGTCGGGGCTTCCCGGCGGTGACACCGCGATTCGCGACGCACTTCCGAGGCCGTCCAGGGCGCGCGCCACGGTGCGCCGCCCTACCCCCGGACGACCGTGGACGGCCACGCGCAGCGGTGCGGCGGCTCGTTCGGCGATCGCCGTCACGCGCGCGTCAGCGTGCTCGACAGCAAATCGCGCCAGCTCATCAACGAAAATCTGGTGGCCCTGTCCCTTCATCTCCGGCCCGCTCGGTACGGTTGGCCCGATCCGCCGGCCAACGTCGCTGACATCGGCTGCGGGGTCGTCGCCGATGCAAGATCAGTTTGCCCAACAGCAGACCGGGTCCCACCGAATGGTGGCACCTGCGTCACCGAGATGCGAGCCACCGTTTATCTGTTACCAGCCGAAGGCAACTGTTGGGTATCAATCTGGACCAGAGGCGGCTACATCAGGCTTTCATGGGCCACCATGGACAAATGCATGCGCAACCCCGGGTGGGGATACGTCCCGACACGCCGGTGGAGGCGATAACCGGAGAGGACGTGACCCCAACGCCGGAGCCGCTCGATTCGCACCGCCCCGAGCACCACTATTTTTCGGACTATCTTCCGGCGACGAGTTTTCGCTCCCGGCGGTCCGCGCTTTCCGACGCCCAGCGCCAAACCTGGGAACGGCTGTGGCCACAACTGGGTATGTCGGAGATACCCCGGCGCCCCGAACCGCTGGACACCCGCGCGTGGTTCGGCCGCGAGGCGCCGGTGGTGCTCGAAATCGGTTGCGGCAGTGGCACTTCCACACTGGCGATGGCCAAAGACGAGCCTGATATCGACGTGATCGCGGTGGAAATCTACCGCCGCGGACTGGCGCAGCTGCTGTCCGCGATCGACCGCGAGCAGGTGGGCAATGTCCGGTTGATCCGCGGGAACGCCGTCGAGGTACTTCAATATCTGATTGCACCGGGCTCGCTGAGCGGGGTTCGGGTGTTCTTTCCCGATCCCTGGCCAAAGGCACGCCACCACAAACGCCGTTTCCTGCAATCCGGCACGATTGGCCTGATCGCCGACCGGCTACTCCCCGGTGGTGTCCTGCACGCCGCGACGGACCACCCCGGGTACGCCGAGCAGATCGCCCAGGCCGGTGATGGCGAATCCAGGCTGTGTCGGGTCGAGCCCGGCGCCCGAGTGCCGATCTCGATCGTGCGTCCGACGACCAAGTACGAGACGAAGGCTCAAGAGGCGGGCAGCGCCGTGACCGAGTTGATCTGGCTTCGACGATGAGTGGGCGATGAGCATGAGCCTGACGGAAGAGACCGCAGCAGCATCCGAACCGCTGGAATCACCGGCGGTCCTGTCCGGTGGCCTGGGCGGCTTCGACGCAGCGGCCAGACGCGTTCTGCTGGTGTGGGACGCTCCCAACCTCGATATGGGCCTCGGCTCGATCTTGGGCCGGCGCCCGACCGCCCTGGAGCGCCCACGTTTCGACGCGCTCGGCCGCTGGCTGCTGGCCCGTACCGCGGAGGTCAGCGCCGGCCGTCCGGGCATCGTGATCGAACCGGAGGCCACCGTCTTCACAAATATCGCCCCGGGCAGCGCCGACGTGGTTCGACCGTGGGTCGACGCGCTGCGCAACGTGGGGTTTGCGGTCTTTGCCAAGCCGAAGATCGACGAGGACAGCGACGTCGACCGCGACATGCTCGCCCACATCGAGCAGCGACGCCAAGAAGGGCTTGCGGCGCTGGTGGTGGCCTCCGCCGATGGTCAAGCCTTCCGTCAACCGCTGGAAGAAATCGCGCGGGGCGGGGTTGGCGTCCAGGTGATCGGATTTCGTGAACATGCTAGTTGGGCGTTAGCGTCGGATACCTTGGACTTCGTCGACCTGGACGACATCGCGGGTGTTTTCCGGGAGCCGCTGCCGCGAATCGGCCTAGATTCGTTGCCTGACCATGGAGCGTGGCTGCAGCCGTTCAGGCCGCTGTCCGCCCTATTGACCACGCGTGTGTGACACTGGGAAACCAATGCGCGGGTCCGTAGAGATCCAGTAAGGAGCTTACGTGTTCGCCTGGTGGGGTCGGACCGTGTACCGCTACCGGTACATCGTCATCGGGGTGATGGTGGCCCTGTGCCTCGGCGGCGGCATCTTCGGGATGGACCTGGGTAAGCACGTCACGCAAAGCGGTTTCTACGACGACGGCAGTCAATCCGTGAAGGCCTCGGTCATCGGCGACAAAGTCTACGGCCGAGACCGAACCGGCCACATCGTGGCCACCTTCACCGCTCCCGACGGGAAAAACGTCGACGATCCGGCATGGCGACAGAAGATCGTCGGCGAGCTGAACAAGTTCAAGAACGACCATCCCGACCAGGTCATCGGTTGGGCCGGCTATCTGGCCTTGTCGGACCCCGCCGACGCGCCACCGCTGATCAAGGGGATGGCGACCGAAGACAAGAAGCACACCTTCGTCAGCATCCCGCTCAAGGGCAATGACGACGACACCATCCTCAACAACTACAAGACGATTGCGCCGGACCTGCAGAAGCTGGACGGCGGCACCGTCGAACTCGCCGGCCTGGAGCCGATCGCCAACGCCCTGACCGGCACCATCGCCACCGACCAGCGCCGGATGGAGGTTCTGGCGCTGCCGCTGGTGACGGTGGTGCTGTTCCTAGTGTTCGGTGGCGCGATCGCCGCCGGCCTGCCGGTGATGGTCGGTGGATTGAGCATCGCGGGCGCGTTGGGCATCCTGCGTTTTGTCTCGCTGTTCGGGCCGGTGCACTTCTTCGCCCAACCCGTCGTCTCGCTGATCGGATTGGGTCTGGCCATCGACTACGGGCTTTTCGTGGTGAGTCGATTCCGGGAAGAGATCGCCGAAGGCTATGACACCGAAACGGCGGTGCGCCGCACGGTGATGACCGCCGGGCGCACCGTGACGTTCTCGGCGGTTCTGATCATCGCCTCGAGCGCCAGCCTGCTCGTGTTGCCGCAGGGCTTCGTGCATTCGCTGACCTACGCCATATTCGCAGCGGTGGGACTGGCGGCGCTGCTGTCGATCACGCTGCTGCCCGCCTGCCTGGGCATCCTGGGTCACCACGTCGACGCGCTGGGCGTGCGTACCGCGTTACGCGTTCCCTTCCTGCGGAACTGGAAGGTTTCGCGCGTCTACCTCGAGTGGCTCGCGGAACGGCTGCAGAAGACCAAGACGCGCGAAGAAGTCGAGGCCGGCTTCTGGGGCAAGCTGGTCAACTTCGTGATGAAGCGCCCGCTGATGTTCGCCATCCCCATCATCGTCGGCATGATCCTGCTGGTCATCCCGCTGGGCAACCTGTCGTTCGGCGGCATCAGCGAGAAATACCTGCCGCCCAGCAATTCCGTCCGGGTGGCCCAGGAGCACTTCGACAAGCTCTTCCCCGGCTACCGAACCGAGCAGTTGACCCTGGTGATCCAGAGCGACAACCACAGTCCGGTCACCGACCAGCAGGTGGCCGACATCCGCAACAGGGTTTCCACCATCACTGGGTTCACCAATAAGCAGTGGGACGAACGGCCCTGCCCGGCCATTGCCGGCAGCCCGTGCGCCGCGGGACCCAACGGCACGACCCATCCGCAGGACGCCTCGGTCCGAGTGATCGAGAACGGTTTGGTCAACCGCAACGATGCCGCCAAGAAGATCACCGAACTACGGGCGATCAGCCCGCCCAAGGGTCTGACCGTCTGGGTCGGCGGGACACCGGCCCTTGAACAGGACAGCATCCACGCCCTGTTCGACAAGGCCCCGCTGATGCTGGTGGTTCTGGTCACCACCACCATGCTGTTGATGTTCCTGGCCTTCGGATCGATGGTATTGCCGATCAAGGCCGCGGTGATGAGCGCGCTCACGTTGGGATCCACCATGGGCATCCTGACGTGGATCTTCGTCGACGGACATTTCGCGACGTGGCTGAATTTCACGCCGACGCCGTTGATGGTGGTGATCATCGCGCTGGTCGTCGCGGTCGGCTACGGGCTGGCGACCGACTACGAGGTGTTCCTGGTCTCCCGGATGGTCGAGGCGCGCGAGCGTGGCATGTCCACCGCCGAGGCCATCCGGATCGGAACCGCGACCACAGGTCGCCTGATCACGGCTGCCGCTTTGGTTCTTGCCGTGGTCGCCGTTTCGTTCGTGTTCTCCGACCTGGTGATGATGAAGTATTTGGCGTTCGGCTTGATGGCGGCCCTGCTGCTGGACGCGACCGTGGTGCGAATGTTCTTGGTGCCGTCGGTGATGAAGCTGCTCGGCGACGATTGCTGGTGGGCGCCGCGCTGGGCGCGACGCCTGCAGAACCGCATCGGGCTGGGCGAGATCGACCTGCCCGACGAGCGCAAGCGGCCTAGCGTCGACGGGCGGTCCACCCGGCCTCCGGTCGCAGCAGCCAGCCTGGTCGCCGGTCCTGCGCGGCTGCCGCACGACCCGACTCATCCCGGCGCGCCCCCGGAACCGTCGCGGCCACGCCCAGCCAGGGAGCTGCCCTCCGATGTGAACACCACCCGCATGCAGAGCAAGCCCAGCCAGCCGACGGAAGCCAAGACGTCGCGTCTCTCCGTGCCCTCCGGGAACACCAATGCGGGTCCCGGCCAGCGCGGGCCAGGCCAACCCGGGCCGTCGACCCGACCTCCGGCACCAGCACCCCCGGCACCAGCACCTCCGTCACCAGCGCCTCCAGCACCGGCGCCCGCACCGTCGGCTGGTCAGACCAACGCAATGCCGGTTTCGACGAACCGCGAGAGCAACAACGACCCGGCCGACGCCACCAACGCCCTCCCGGTCACGGAGGTCGACGATTCCGATGCGGCCACCGAGAAGCTGAAGGCCCGCGGCCAGGCCGACCGCGGCGACAACGGTGACAATTCGCGTCCACGCCGCCGCGGCGGCGGCGGTCTGTCCGCCCAGGATCTGCTGCGCCGCGAAGGACGTCTGTAGGCCCTCGGGGCCGGTAGTGCCCTCGAGCCGTAGGCCTCAGTCGGGCTTGTCGTCGGGGCTGTCCGGCTCCGCCTGAACGAAAGCCCCCGCATCCTCGGCATCATCGGTCTGCTTGTCGGCCTCGGCGGATGGATCCTTGGCGAGCAGCACCTGTATCGCGTTATTGAGGAAGGCGACCGTCGGAACCGCCAGCAGCGCACCGACGATTCCGGCAAGCACGCCGCCGGTGGAGATGGCCAGCACCACCGCCAGCGGGTGAATGGACACCGCGCGACCCATCACCAACGGCTGCAGCAAATGGGCTTCGAGTTGGTTTACCGCTATCAGCAAACCCAGTGTGATCAGCGCGTAGACGATCCCCTTGGCCAGCAGGGCGACCACCACGGCCAGCAGACCCGAAATCAACGCACCGATCAGCGGGATGAAGGCACCGAGAAAAACAATCGAGGCCAACGGCAGCGCAAGCGGCACGCCCATGATCGCCAACCCGGTACCGACCCCGGCCGCGTCGGTCAGCGCCACCAGGAACGTGGCCCGCACGTACCCGATCAACGACCCGTATCCGGCCCGGCCCGCCTCGAGCACCCTGTCGCGGGTGTCGACCGGAAAGATCTTGACCACGTACTGCCAGATGTTGCGGCCGCCGTAGAGGAAGAAAATCAGCGTGAACAGCACCAACACCGCCGCGGTGACCAGCTCGGTGACGGTGGCCGCGGTGGACAGAGCGCCGCTGGTCAGCTTCGCCTGATTGTTGTGCAGCGCCTGGATCGCAGCATTTCCCGCGTTGTCGATCTGTTCGGCGCGCAGATGCGCCGGCCCTTCGATCAGCCATCGGCGGGTGGTCTCGATGCTGCGGGTCACCTGGTCGGTCAGATCGGGCAGGCCATAGATGAACTGGACGATGACGAACGCCAGGATGCCGCCCAGGATCGCGAATCCGCCCAGCAAGACCAACGCCACAGCACCGCCTCGCGGCAGGCCGCGCCGGTCCAGCCAATCAACCGCTGGAACCAGCAACGCGCTGACCATCAACGCCAGCAACACCGGTACAACGATGATTTCCAGCTTTTGCACAACCCACAACAGGGCGACCACTGCGGCCAGGATGACAAGCAAACGCCACGCCCAGGCCGAGGCCTTGCGGACCAGCGGTTCAACCGCGGAGGCGTCGTCCAGGTTTGCCGGCATTTAGGCAGCCTATCCGCCACGGAGTGCCGCCAAACGTGTCCGGACACCTCTGCGGGTGGCGTCGCGGACCACCTGGGCGGCACGATCCGGTTACGACGACGACACAGTCGGCGCTGCGGCTCGAGTACTGCGCCACCTGCGCGGTTACCCTAATGCACGTGTCATATGGCGCACCCGCCCACAAACTTGACCCACGCCTGGGGGTAGCACCCGCGCGCGGGGGCGACACACCGCGCGGGAAGTACTGGTGGGTGCGCTGGGTGGTACTCGCCATCGTCGCGATCGTGCTCGCCGTCGAGATCGCACTGGGCTGGGACCAGTTGGCCAAAGCCTGGACCAGCCTGTACGAGGCCAACTGGTGGTGGCTACTCGCGTCGGTGCTGGCGGCTGCCGCCTCGATGCACAGCTTCGCCCAGATCCAGCGCACCCTGCTGAAATCCGCCGGGGTGCACGTCAAGCAGCTGCGGTCGGAGGCCGCCTTCTACGCCGCCAACTCGCTGAGCACCACGCTGCCCGGCGGACCGGTGCTGTCGGCCACCTTTCTGTTCCGTCAACAGCGGCTCTGGGGTGCCTCGACGGTGGTGGCCTCGTGGCAGTTGGTGATGTCGGGCGTGCTGCAGGCGGTGGGGTTGGCCTTGCTCGGCTTGGGGGGTGCTTTCCTCCTGGGCGCGAAGAACAACCCGTTCTCGTTGCTGTTCACGCTGGGCGGCTTCGTCGCCTTGTTGCTGCTGGCCCAGGCGGTGGCGTCCCGGCCGGAGCTGATCGACGGGATCGGCAGCCGGGTTTTGGCCTGGGTCAACTCGATTCGTGGCCGGCCGGCCGACTCCGGCCTTCAGAAGTGGCGCGAGACGCTCATGCAGCTGGAATCGGTGAGCCTGGGCCGGCGCGACATGGGCGTGGCCTTCAGTTGGTCGCTGTTCAACTGGATCGCCGACGTTGCCTGCCTCGGCTTCGCCGCGTACGCGGCCGGCGACCACGCGTCGGTGGCCGGGCTGACGGTTGCGTACGCGGCCGCTCGGGCGGTCGGCACGATACCGCTGATGCCGGGCGGGTTGTTGATCGTTGAGGCGGTGCTGGTCCCCGGCCTGGTTTCGAGCGGCATGTCGTTGCCGAGCGCCATCTCGGCGATGCTGATCTACCGGCTGATCAGCTGGTTACTCATCGCCGCCATCGGCTGGGTGGTGTTCTTCTTCATGTTCCGCACCGAGAACGTCGGAGCCTCGGATGACGACGAACCAATCACCGGTCCGCTGCCCATCGTGCGGCACCACAGCGACCCGGCAGCCGAAACCGCCCTGCAGGGCCCCGTACCGCCGCCCGACAGGAATTCACAGAACGACAGCTAGCCGCTGTTGTTCTGCCGC
>Ga0335072_10004658_pt1 | contig 20264 bp, 26 predicted proteins | sample Lox_Sample_21_FD_206725 | JGI IMG/M metagenome (GOLD analysis project Ga0335072, IMG submission 206725) | Soil microbial communities from Loxahatchee National Wildlife Refuge, Florida, United States - Lox_Sample_2.1 | ecosystem: Environmental > Terrestrial > Soil > Wetlands | place: USA...
CACTCTCTGCCCGCCATCCGGCCTTCGCTCGCCGGCGAGCGGCAGGAGTCAAGTTCCTCCTCCTGCACCTTCCCCTGTATCAACACGAGCGCGTTTCCGAGAATCTTCCCTTACGTCACTTTTACTTAGGTATTTAAGTGCCGTCGCAGCACTAGGACTTGTGGAAACGAGTCAAGACGCGACCTGCGGCAATCTCAGTTTGTAGATCGCACGTTTTGCTGTTTAAAGAGAAGTTACCCCTCCATCAACTAGCAGTTCACCTCCCACGACAAAAGTCGATTCATCTGAAGCCAGGAACACTGCTGCCTTTGCTATTTCCAGGGGTGACCCAAGTCGGCCAACTGGAACAAGTTTCTTGATCTGATCTACCAAAGCAGCTTCTTCATCTTTCGGAAGCCCTAATCGCCGAAGCGCTGGAGTTGCCGTCGGTCCAGGGCTAAGGCCATTGACCCGGATACCGCGTTCAATCCATTCGCCAGATAACGTGCGCACAAGGGACAAGAGCCCGGCTTTGCTGGCTGCGTAGACACTACTCTTGGCTAGCCCGATGTGTGCGCCCGCTGATCCGCAGAGAATCACCGACGACGGATTTGTAAAGAGAGGCAGTATTTGTTGAAGCAGAAAGAATGGTCCCTTGAGATTTACCGCTAATATCTTGTCGTATGTCTCTTCATCCCATGTCTCCATCGGACGATGTGTGACATCGGCAGCATTCAGAAATACTGCATCTATACGCGGCCATCGACTGGATAACTGTTTTGCAAGCTCCTTCTGGTCTGAAACCGAACCGGCATCACTGCGAAAGCACAGAACGTCTCTCCCAAGCTCTTTGCGGGCTTCTTCGATACCTTGTTCGGAACGTCCCGTAATTGCAACGTGGGCACCTTCCGCAAGAAACTGCCGCGCAGTTTCGAGACCGATACCGCTCGTCCCCCCGGTAATTAGCGTGAACTTATCTTTGAGGCGTGACATCTAGGCTTCTCCTCTCTCGATCAGTCGCTATTGTCAATCCTTTAGTATGAAAAGTATAGTATGGACACAATGCATACTATGGAGGCTCTATGGTACGAACCTCATCGCAAACGACTTCTTCTTTTCACAAGCCTTCTTCGCTCCAGACCGTTCGTTGTCCGATGGTTGATTTTGTCGGTCTGGTTTCTGGAAAATGGGCTATTCCAATCCTCTACCGGTTGATCGTCACGGGTCGCCCGATTCGATTTGGCGAGCTTCAAAAGGCTGTCGCGCCCATCACGCAGAGAGAGTTGACCCGGCAATTGCGATCCTTTGAAGAAAAGGGGCTGGTTGACCGTAAGGTCTATGCAGAGGTGCCCCCAAGGGTCGAATACACTGTGACGGCTCTTGGGAAGTCCTTGCAAGTTCCGCTGAAGGCTCTTGCTGTCTGGATGGAAAAGCATCGGGATGAGGTTCCCTGATCTATCAGTCTGGGTTGCCCCTTTCGGTCAATCACCGGATCAACTCTCGAAACCTCCAACGCACGACATGCCTTCCCAAATGCCTCCATTTGGGAAGGACGACGCAAGGCAACTGCCCCGTGCCGGGACAATCCGACTACTATTGTTCGCGATGCGGCTACGACGTACAAGGTGGATGACAATGCGAGGTCTAATGAAGAATCCCTGGCTGACGATTCCCTTGGACGATTACGAAGCACACATGTCCCTTCCCGAAGTCGGCCAGGCAAAGATGCTGGCAAGCGAACTCGGCAATCTTCTTGCTGCCTACGCTCCTAATTCACTAGCGTTGGTAGGCTGTGCAGGCGGCAACGGATTCGAAGAGGCAGCTGAGGCAGGCACGACACGCATCGTTGGCATTGATATCAATGCTAATTACCTCGGAGTTGCAAGGACACGCTACGCAAACAGGATCGGCGGCCTGGAGCTTTATTGCGCCAATATTGAGAAGGATGTTCCTCAGTGCCCGCCAGTTTACATGGTCTATGTGGCGTTGGTATTCGAGTATGTGAATACGACGAAAGCATTGAGAAATCTACGCAGCCTCTGTTTGCCGAACGGGATATTGGCCGTGATGCTGCAGCTACCAAAGCAAGGAGCGGCGAATGTGTCACCTTCGCCTTTCCACTCATTGAAAACATTGAGTTCGATCATGCAGCTAGTCGTGCCAGAGGAGTTCCGTGCTGCCGCCGAAGAAGAAGGCTATTGTTTCCTCTGCGAAAAGGTCATAGCACTTGAATCCGGGAAGCGGTTTTCACTATTAGTCTTCAAATCCTGCTAGGCACCCTTGTCGTCACCAACACCGATCCCTGAAGTACCTCGATGTTGTTCTATCGACGAAACTCACGCCGGCGAAGGCGACATCGATGGTCACTTCTCTGGACCCAAGGTGATGGCGCGCCTCAATCTCCCACAGTCGAAGAACTTCAGGTTCACATTCGCTTGCAGCAATCTGCACGTCAGATCCCTAAGGCGCGATGGGGTCTGACAACCGACCCGTTTTCCGGGGCGCCTTGCGTCGCGCTTCCAAGATCAACGGCCAACTCAGACGAAGCCATTCAATCAGACCCTCCATCGCCGGTATGAATGTCTTTGCCAGCGATGACATCTCGTACTCGACTTGTGGGGGCACATCAGAAGACACATGGCGAATCAGCATCCCATCGTGCTCAAGTTTGCGCAAAGTCATAGTGAGCATTCGCTGGGATACACCTTCGATGGCGTGTTTGATTTCAGCAGACCTCAGCCGCTGCTCACTGGCTCTCGACAGCAGATAGAGAACAAATAACGTCCATTTGTCCCCGATCAATCGAAAGACATCGTGTGGAGGGCAAACTCCCAATGGAGTGGAAACGGTCTCCGGAACAAGTGTGGTAATGCGCATACTGATACCTATCTATTCCTCTTGGTGCGAAAACGCTACAGGGAACATCCATGTACCTTCTTCTCAAAGCCGCCGTTTGGCAGTACATATGGGATGAAGCTAGATGGGAGATTTCGGGGAGGCGTTCGGTGTTTATTGGTCACTACGGCGTGGCATTCGCCATCAAAGCAAAGGTCCCGCGGCTTCGCTTGGGTGTGCTCTTTCTCGCGGTTCAGGCTCTTGACATCATGTTTGCCTTGTTCCTCCTTTTCGGATTCGAACATATGCGAGTGGTCCCGAACACGTCTCACAACATCTATGACACTTTCCAGCTCTACGATATGCACCTGTCTCACAGCTTGCTTGGGACCCTCGGGTGGAGTGCCATCACCGTGCTGGTAGCTCGGCTTCGTCTCCCCTGGAAGGAATCCATATTCCTCGGCCTTGCCGTCTTCTCGCATTTTGTTCTCGATATCCCGATGCACCCGAACGATGCCCATCATGCACCTGATCTACGAATCGCCGGCCATGGTTCGCCAGGCATAGGTCTTGGTCTCTGGAATCATCCTGTGCTTGCCGTTCTTGCGGAGCTATCCACATTCCTGCTTGGCGCGGCAATGTTTGCTCGCGCGACGTGGCCTCTTCGTCTCCGATACTGGGTTCTGATTTCGATCCTCGCCACGTTCGCTCTGCTTCCGCTATTCATCCCTCCGAGTGGCACCGAAGTCAGCTTTGCAGTACAGATTCTGGCAATGACCGGATTGATTGCGTTTTGGGCGAATTGGGTAGACTCGCCACAGAGCAAAGCAGATCAGCGTAGAACACTCTGACTTGCTCGGGCCGCGTTCAGGAGCGATAACGCCCTGGCGAATTTTTGCCCATCTCCAGGCGTTGCCAGATGCACTATGCTACCCCCGTTCCCGCCTTGAAGAATTCAACCACGCGCTGCTGGGCCGCCTTGGTCACGCCTTCCTCCTTCAGATTGAGCGTCAGCACAGAGTGCGGATGCTTCATGCTGGGGTGAGCCATGGCTTCCGCAGGATCGATGTCCCACCGCTCGAACTTATCGCCAAACTCGCAGGTGTAACGGTCGAAGCGTTCATCGGGAACGAGCGGATCGCCGATAAATCGGAGTCCGATCATCGACAGCCGCTCGTCAGCGAAGCGGCGGCGGGCGCAAGAGATTTCTGTCTGCGATACACCAATCGCTCGCCGTTTCCTGGCCCCGCCGACCGGGAGGGATGGTTGTGACAAGACCGGCGCAGTGACGGCGGGTTCGGTCATCATCGCCAGAGCAAAACCACCGGTAAAGCACATCCCGACCGCACCAACGCCTTTGCCGCCACACTCCTGATGCGCACGACGCGCGAGGGCTCGCAGCCAGTCAACAATCGGGCTCGAGCGGTCAGCCGACCAGACATTAAACTCGCGCCGTATGCAGGTGGTGACTAAGCTTTCAGCGAGGACATAGCTTTTCGTGACAGGCTTGCCTGGGGTGCCAAAGAGGCTTGGGCAGAAAACAGTCATTCCTGCCGCCGCAACCGCGCGCGCGAAGTCCAGCACCAGAGGATGCAGGCCGGGCATCTCGTGCATGACGATCACCGCGGGACCGGTTCCCTTGCGATAGACAGGACGCGTGTAGGGCGCTTCGCTGAACTCGAACCGTTCGAAATCCGACAACGCCTGTTCATAGGTCATCGCGCCTTCCTTCGCTTTTGCAAAAGTAGTTACAAGATGGATCTGCGGTGTTCGGCGGCATCCGTACCCGCTGGAATAAGGCGAGCCAACGCCGCCAGGAGCTCCGCATCGAGATGGAGGCGCTCACCTTCCGCCACAAGGAATGAAGCAGGGTCGGCTGTAAACCTGAGGGAATAGCGCAGATAGGAGAGCCGCATCAGCCAGATTGCGTGCTCGACATTCCTGCCGGCGTGAATGCGGAATGTCGTCCAGCCGGAATCGGGTACCCAGCGATGCCGTTGAGCAAGATTGTGTGCAAGGAGAAAGTCATGAACCGGACGCGGGAACGGAATGTCGACATCTCCCCACAAGTGAACATGGCCTACCTCCGCTTTGCCGAGTCTGTATTCCCGCGCCGCGAATTGATGGGGGTGGACGGAAATCCCTAGCCACGATGAAACTTCTCGTTTGAGTCTTGAGGTATTGGGAATCATATCGGACCTCTGATAGATATCCGTTAGATGATGGAAGGTGAGACGCGACTCAAACAGAGGAATCATCTGGCCCCGGTACGAACCGTAGAAACCGCCGAACCGCTCCCGAAGGAAATGAACGAGCACAAGAGACCGAGAATCAGGGAGGAGCCAACGATAAGGAGAGATTCTCGAAGATCGGGTTTCGCGGCAGTGAGCAGGACAGTTCCCATCACAACCCAGATTCTGGTACTCAGGGATAGTTTGAGGAACGCACTTTGCGTGAGTGTACGCCATTCCGACTCACCGACGCTCTTTTCATTGGAGCGTCGCCGGATTGCACGAAGACGTGATCCACTGATTGTCCCGAAGAGTGCAAAGAGGATGGTATCCAGAACCGCGAACCGGGACCACGCGAACCCCGTTGCACCCAGAGTCTTCGAGAGATAGCCCCCAGTGATGAGGATCGTCACCAGTGAACTCACGGCGGCGATAGCGACAGCTGGCACTGCGCCAATCCAGATTCGGGCGTCTGATGGCCGGCCGATCCGTCGGAGTTGTGCCAAGAGCAGGGACTCCATCGTCAATGTCGCGGTGAGGGTGAGCACAGCGATCGCATGGATAAACAGAATGGCAGGATAGAGTTTCATTCGGCCCTCCTTCACAGAGTTGTCTTTGAGAATTCGTGCTGAGTGCAGGCGCGCCACGCTTCGCTCGCCTGTCTGCGGGCGGGGATTGCCGACTGACAGGCGAGCGCTTGTGGTCAACCGGAAGAGCCGACGGCTATTTGAAATCGCCCGTTGAATGAACCTCTTCATAAAGGCCTGGGCTCGACGACTCAACGAAGGCGCGCAGGAGGCCGATCTGTTGCTGGAGAGCCTCGCTCTGGTGATATGCCTTGTGAGCTTCAACCGATTCGTACTGGGTCACCCGCACGGCGGTTTTCCCATCCAGGCTCCTGTACAGGCGGCTGCCGATCAAGCCTTTCGGCAGATTGGCCGAGCCAATGAAATTCCGGTCGGCCTCGAAGAAGTCGTCGATTTTGTCAGGCTTGATCGAAAGGACGTTGATTTGTGTTACTGGCTGCATGATTTCCTCCATATGTCTTGTCAGAGTGCTTGGGTTGGGTGGTTTGGAAACGTGCCTTCCAAATGTCCTGCCGCGCGATTCGATTGCTGCTGTTCGGACCGCAAGCGAAACTGGTGATCGATTGCGGCCTCACACGCTACGTGTAGGCGATGCCCACGACGCGCTGCAGATGACCGCAGCTTTCGACCTCGTTCAGCAGGAAGTGGGCTACATCGGCTCGGCTTATCGTCGCCGCCCCGCCAGCACCTCGTGGTAAGTGGTCGACAGCAATGCCATATCGCTCTCTTCGCGGTCCGTTCGTGAGTCTCGGCGGTCGCACAATGGTCCAATCGAGTTCGCTCGTTTCGACAATGCCCTCCATCGCGGCAGAGTCTTTGGCTATGTTGCGCAGGAATGTGTTTCGAAGGACACGACCGAGAAGTCCACTGTCGGGAAAAAGCATACCGACGCCAACAATCACAAGCCGGCGCGTGGCAGTGGCTCTCATTGCCGTCACTGTCGTTCGTGCGGCCTCGCTGGTAATAGTCGAGCGCCCCAGTCCCGGTGGCCCAATTGCCGAGAGCACCGCATCTTGTCCGGCGAGCGCGATCCCTAGCGGCTCCGGGTTAAGGACATCGCCCTGAATTACCGTTACACCCTCGCGCAGACCGCCAAGCTTTTGCGGTGTTCGAACGAAGACCGTCACCTGGTGCCCGCGCTCTAGCGCTTGCGCGACAAGTTCAAGGCCAATGCCGCCGGTTGCCCCGAGAATGAAAAGGCGCATTGATTTCTTCGCTGCTGCGGCCATCGAGTGCCCTCCGTGAACATGTCGTTTCAGCATCCATACAAGCGGCAAGCGGCCGAACGCCGGTGCGATGGCAAGCTCTATTGCAGCGCGGTGTTGAAATCCGGCATCTTTGAGAGCGAATCGAGTCTGTCTGTTTATTTATTGGATGGATCGCACTCCTTGGGTTGCTCTCAGGAAGCAATCGCCATGTTCATCCCCAATCAGCCCGCTGCCAAACTCGAACAGCTCTTTACCGTCAGTTGCCATCGTCCAGAAGTTATAGGTCTTCGGGGAGCCCTTTGGAGGATTTTCACAGGTTTGAACTGACGGGTTTAAGGCCGCGGTGTTGCCCTGAACATCGAATTTCAGTGCGCATCCGTTTTCATTGATCGCAGTGATGGAATGAGGACCCGTCTCCTCAATCGACATTGAACCTTTGAGAATGAGTAGCGTCGGCATTTTTGAATCAGGGCACGCGGCCAACGCCGTATTCTTTTGGGTTACCGGGTCGGTTGGCTCATACATCCAATTTCCCACGAAGGCCTTGGCGTCATCACGTTTACTATCCTCTACAACTCGACTGCGGGGACCTTTCGCCTTGACGGATTCGCACGTTCCCATTGAACTGGTGCTATCAACCGTCATGAACTCATCCCACGCACCTCTCGTGAGATTTATGTTCCACTTCGTCACGGTGTAAGAGACCTGGATAATTTTGTTGAAACAGCTCTTTTGCCGGCCATCAAGGTGAGCGCTGTTTCCGTTGGTGATGAACGTCCAACTACAGCCCTGATCCGTCGTGCCGAGCATCTTATGCTCTCCGGATCTCGTCATCTTGATGCTGCCGATCTGCGGTACAAGGAGTGTTCTATCCGGGGGAGTTTTACCTTTTGGGCAGGAAATACGAGAAATGTCGATGTCTTTCTCGTAATTGGGCAGATCGTAGTTCCATGTGCCAGCGAATGACGCTGTGTCATCCTTCGCGGTGACACCGGTTGCAACTGCGAATGGCGCCGCGTTTTGGAACGCACATGCGGATGTAGTCATCGCACATTGGATTGCACAAAACGCCAACAATAGCCTGACATGATTAGCCATAATCGTTGTCTTCCTTTCGAGATTCCTGCCGACATGGGCCGTTTCACGATCCGTGCGGGGTGGCAAGCAACGCGAAATTGACAGGAAGGTATGGGCAACGGAAAAGCTCATACCGAAAGCATAGGATCAGAACGCACATTCCACCAGTGATGATTCGTGACATATATAATCACTGGTAGTGAGCTTATCTGAGATTGATCTAAACCTTCTCTTGGTCCTCGACACGGTGCTTTCGGAGCGCAGTGTAGTGCGCGCAGCACAGCGCCTTCACGTGACGTCGTCCGCCGTCAGCAATTCACTTGCACGTCTTCGTTCGTTGCTCGGAGATCCTCTCGTGATCCGGAGTGGCCGCGGAATCATTCCAACTCCGCACGCGGCGAGCCTCGCGCCAGCCCTCAAGCGCGCATTGAGCGAGCTTGAAAGCGTGGTTCAGAAGGACACTTTCAATCCGCTAAGTACGACCAGGCAGTTCACGCTCGCTCTGGCAGATGCTACCCAGATGGCTCGTTTTCCTGAGCTCGTGAAACTTATCGCGAAGGAAATGCCGCACGCTCAGCTCCGCGCCGTGGGAATCGACACGTACATTTCATCAGGCGGCCTTACTGGTATGGAAATCGATGCTGCGCTTGTCGCACAAGAACAGGAGGCCCCCGGTATACATATGAAGGCGCTGTATAAAGAGGGTAGTGTCCTCGCCGCGCGTGTGGGCAATCGGCGGGCCAGCGGGCGAATTACAAAAGCACAACTCGGCGAGTTGCAGCACGTCGATGTACAGGTAGCACCCGGTCGAGGATATCGTGAGCTTGCGCAAACCTACGTGCGGCTCGGAATTGAGCGGAAGATTGCGGTGACCGTACCGAGCTTTATTACCGCTGCAGCAATCATTGCAAAGACAGACTTCGTGGCGACAATTCCAGAAAGCCTAATGGAGTTTCTGGGAGAGCGATTCGGGTTGCATGTAATTGCGGGACCTGTGCCGAAGATCGTGACTCCAATTAAACTCGTTTGGCACGAACGGACGGACAATGACCCCGCGATGCGAGCATTTCGTGAATTGGTGACACGAGCGGTCCTAAAGTCCCTTCGTAAAACAGAACGGTGACACCGTATCGAGCGGCCCGGCAACTTGGCGTCAGCTGAGGCGATATATATTCCAGACCTCAGACCTCCTGGCCATGTGATGGGGCAATCTCTTCGGCAGCATTCGTGCCCCGGAACTGATCCCGATGTGAGAACCCGCGTGGATTGCAGGGGGCAGTCTAGCGTGCAGCGTACCCGAAGCCTGCATATCCATCTGGCAGAGGCCGCTCCGGGTGACTATACTCGCAAATGAGCGTACTCAATGATCGAATCGAAACAAGAGGCAGGGCCAAAACCCTCAAGGCGCGAGCGAAGCAAGGCCGACAAGATGCGGCGAATTCTGGCAGCCGGTGAAAAACTGTTTTCCAATCAAGGATTTGAAGGCACAACCGTGCAGCAGATTGCGGACGAGGCTGATGTTGCTGTTGGAACACTGTTTCTCTACATCTCCGACAAGAGTGAGCTTCTGTTGAGGCTATTTCACACCGCGACGGATATCGAGTTGCAACAAGCCACGAAGCGCTTGAAGAAAGACGCGAGGTTCATCCCGGCGATTAAGCGTTTTCTGCTGGATTTGATGGTCCCATACGAAAAGAACCGGGAGCTTTCCAATGTTTTTTGGCGGGAATTCTTGTTCCACAAGGGAAAGGTCAAAAGCGATCTAGATCAACAAGCCAAGAAGCTGTTGGACGCCCTGGAGGAAAAGATTGCCGCAGCTAAAGCGAAGGGGGAGATTGACGAGCATTTCGATGCCGCAGTCGGTGCCTTACACCTCTACGCGATCTACCATGCAACACTGGTATTTAGTCTCGCAGACTGCCTGCCCGGAACATCGCCCGGTCAAACACTGGATGGACTTCTTCAATCGGTATGGCGTGGGATGGCGCCGCGTTCTGAGAACCTACGTCGCCGCACGGCTCGAAATTGACCAGGATTCAATCTGAGATGTACCGCTGTATTCGCCGCTCAACGCCGGTGATCAGAGCAATCACATGGGCCACACTCAGAACGAATCTTTGCAGCGGGAGTGGGGGGAATGGAAGAAATCCCTGAGCGATCTCGATAAACCGTAACCGGATCAGAGGATTTCTGGGCAAGCCATCCGGCGATGCTCCGCCGTCGTTGGCTACGCCGTATGCAACCTGAAAAGCTTTTACGACGCCTCCTGCCGGCCGGGTTTCAACCGTCATCATGCATGGTTGGTCTGAATTGTTCGCAAACGTGTGAAGCTGACCGATCTGCGCTGTCACACTTTGCCCGGAAGTTAGGCGAATATGTTTTCGTTCCCGTCCCAAATACATATCCAGCGTTCCCTCCAAAGCGGTGAACGTCTCGGAGAACTCAAGATGGTAGTGCAATGGAGGACTCGGACGATGTGGAGGGAGGTGTACACGGTACAGCTGTAATGTCCCGTCGTTATCTTCTTCGCTCGCCAGCATGGTGAGCGTCTCGCCCGTATGTCGATTGCCGACTGTCTGATCCTTTTTCATCGATGTCCTCCTGACGGCGTGATCCGGGCGCGATGGGCTGATCCCTTGACCAGGGGAATGTAAAAGCTGACGAATGCCGCGACGGAGATCCCCAGCAAGAGCGACAGCACGACCGTGCCGTTTGCGATTGGCTCAGACGTTGGACGATAGGCGAGCAGAAAGTAGGTCTGAATCCAGATCAGCACACACGTCACCAGACCGGGAGAGTACTCGCGATATCGGATTGCCCACCATACATGCCACAAGCTGTTCGAGAAGCGCTCGATCGACCAGGCAAGTGGCAGGAAGAGATAGCGATCCCCGCCACGGTCATACAGCACAATGCTGCCGCCCATCACCACCAGGTATCCGGCGTTGAACCAGAAGAACTTTCTCCAGGAATACTCCGGCCACCAATGTGCTCTTACCTTCTCGACGAAACTGCCGCCGAGCAGTGATTCGTCCATGATGTGGATGACATAGCCAGCCAGCATCATCCAGAATGAAGCAACGAGCGGGACTGTCACAGCAAACCTCCAGTCATTTCGAGATTGCGGGATACCAGAAACTACGAAATCCATCAGGTGCGCTGCCTAGCTTTTCTGCGCCAATCGGTTCAGTGCTTCCACCGTCCGGGCGTCGGCGGGGAAGAACGACTCGATAGCAATTTCGGCAAGCGTGATGTCTTGGGGCATGCCGAATAACGTTGTTGTACTGATCAAATTGAGAATGCCGGTCTCCGTCATCAACCGCAGAGGCACCGCTACACTTGTCAACTCGTCGGCTATGGCGGGGGTGTTGCCGGTCGTGCCCGGGAGCTGGTAAGAAGAAACCTCCTTCATCAGCTCAGCGAGCAAATGGTCGCCGGTAACGTTGATTTGATGGCGTAGACGTGACAACAAGTGGTGCCGCCATTCCGCGAAATTAGCAATTCGTGGTGCAATCCCGTGGGGATGCAGTCCCAAACGAAGGACGTTGACGGGAGGCACCAGCAACGTCGGGTCCACACCGACAACAAGCGGTGCGATGGCTCGGTTCGATGCCACCATTGTCCAATGTCGATCGATCGCCAGCGCAGGATATGGCTCGTGTCCCGAAAGTACGAGAGACATGGCTTGTTGTCCAGCCTTGATCGCCGGATCGTTTAGAGATCGCTCCATAAAGACGGGAGCAAACCCGCCCGCCGTCAACAACACATTTCGTTCGCGGAATGGAACCTCCAGTTGATCGGCAAGGTGCAGGATCATCTCGCGACTTGGCAGCGAGCGACCTGTTTCGACAAAGCTCAAGTGTCTCGCAGAGATGTCAGCCGCGCATGCAAGGTCGAGCTGACTCAGACGTCGATGCTGGCGCCACCGCCGTAACTGATCGCCGATCGATCTACGTTCGCAACCCATCTCAGAGCTCGCGACCAACGACGGCGCAGTCATAGAGGTTTTCCTTCGTAAGATAGTCGTCGTTGGTCGCACATAACGCATTTGCTCATGCCCAGTTTCAGCGGCCACCGGCTACCGGCGCGACATCGACAAATCCAATGACCGACTTGAAGCGAAAGTCGGACGCAAGCATCGCGATGTCTGTGCCCTTGATGTAGATAGGTGTATCGGGAGCGCCACCGGCCGCCCAACTGAACCTGACATATTCGTGGTGGTTTTCGATACCGCTCACCAGATATGTTCGGTAACCCGGGAATGGAATCTGCGCTTTGGCGATCAGCGCAGAGATGCTTTCATAATCGTGGCCCTCCCGTACACGGTCGATGTACGTCCCACCGTCTATCCAGGTTTGAGACACAAGATCGAGCCGCCGTTTGGCATCCCGCTCGTTCCAGGACGCCAAGTATCGCAAGACCGTTTCTCTCACTTTCACTACCCGGTTTCTGTCCTCATCTGGTTGTTCCTTTTGTTCGCGCGTCACTTGTTCAATTACTGCAGCGTGTGACGACACGGCAGTTCCGAGACTAATAGCGAGCGCTGACTTTAGAGCATCCCGTCTGTTCATCAAATCTTCCTCCCTTATGGTTTCAGGCCGGCGTTATCCTTTGGCTGCCGAGTGTAGGGTAGCCACGGCGAGGAATCAATTACCTCCAAGGTAAGATTTGGAACCTGCTTGGCACGACATGGCCGCGATGCCTCGCGACACTGGCGTTTATTCCGGTGCGGATCTTGTCTTCGTCCAAGCTGCAATGAAAAGAATGGCTAGCAGAAGATCGGTGGTTGAAGGGAGTGCTTGACTGGTAGAGATGTCATGGGAAATGAACAATGCAAGATTCGCCAAGACGTAAGAAAGCTTTTCAATGATCGAGGGAATCATCATCATTCGATATCTGCGCGGATCTCGGCCGATCAGCAGAAAGACCACTTGGAAAGCGAGGGTGACGCCAACGAATCCATAATAGAACTCTGGGTGATTCACGGGCGGTGGGCTCTCCCTGCCGACAAAGCTGCGCAGGAAATACAACGGCAACGTGATCAAGATGCCCCAGACTCCGGCCCCCGTGAAGACGATCTTGGCAAATCTCACAATTCAACCCCCTGCTCAGCATTCAACACGCGATGACTACGCTCAATGATGAGTATACTCATAAATATAGGACGCACAGAACCTGGGATCGAACCATGAAAACTTATGCATTCCAAAAGCCGGGCGGAATTGAGAACTTGAGGGTGTCCGATGCGCCGGACTGCGGTCGTCCGTCAGCAGGAGACATCAAAGTACGCGTGAAAGCTAGCTCCCTCAACGGACATGATCTCAACGTGGTGAAGGGTATCCTTCCCGTCGTAGAGGGTCGAGTACTTCTCACGGATTGTGCCGGAGTCGTTGAAGAAATTGGCGAAGGGGTGACCGGGTTGTTGGCCGGGGACACTGTCGTCTCAACCTTTTTCCCTTACTGGGAGGATGGAGACGCGGTGATCGCGAATTTCGAATCCACTCCCGGTGACGGAATCGACGGTTACGCGTCTGAGGTTGTGATCCGTCCCGCACACTTCTTTACCAAAGCACCGGCAGGCTGGAGCTTCGAAGAAGTTGCAACGCTTCCCACGGCTGGACTTACAGCATTTCGGGCGTTGGTCATCGAAGGCCGCGTCAGCGCCGGCCAAGACGTGCTTCTGCTTGGCACGGGAGGTGTGTCAATCTTGGCGCTACAAATGGCGAAGGCCCTAGGGGCAAGAGTCACCATCACCTCTTCATCAGACGAAAAGCTTGCAAATGCCCAAAAACTTGGGGCCGATCACGTTCTCAACTATCGAACCGGGAAGGATTGGGCCCACCAGGTATTGGATTTTACCGATGGCAAAGGCGTCGATCTGACACTGGAGACTGGCGGCCCTGGCACCTTGCCGCATTCCATTTGCGCTACCCGCATCGGAGGGCGAATCGTCCTTGTCGGAGTCCTGACCGGAACAGCAGGCCAAGTGCCGACTGTCGCAATCATGGCCAGACAACAGCGGCTTTGCGGGATCACAGTAGGCAGCAGACGACAGCAGAAGGAAATGGTTCGAGCGCTTGTTGAATGGGGGCTTCGCCCCCACATCAGCAGCGTCTTCGCATTCGCGCAATTGCGGGAAGCCATGCGCTTTCAGGACTCGGGAAACCACTTCGGGAAAATTGTCATCACTTTCTAGCCAATAGGCAGCGTCCCGGTTCGGCCCCGCGTTCTCGTGCCCGGACTGACGCTCATGCCTTATGTTGCTGCTGCCGGAAGCTGCCGCCGTAGCGTACCTCGCTGATACTCAGCGAAAGCACGATATGGCCGGAGTGGCAAGAATGTACAAGACTGCATTCGCGCACATGGGCACGATAGAGCAAGATGTTCCGGGAACTCGATTCTCATGCTCATTGATCGCAGAATCTTCATTGCGCTCCTAGCCTCCATGCCGATGACTCGTGCCGATAGAGGACGAACTGACTCTCCTACCAGCAGTCCGAGTAGGCCCGTTGACGTGGTGCGAACAGTGGTATTCGCCGCTGCCCGAAATGGTGGTAATCCGTGTCCAGTTGTTCTGCGCGCCGGATTGACGGACGCAGAAATGCAGGCCGTGGCTCGGCACTACGGCGAGGATACTGTCTTCCTGCTGCCCCCAACCGCTCCCAACGCGGACCTTCAGCTACGCTACTTTGTTCCAGAACACGAGATGGGAATTTCCGGTCACGCTACGGTTGCCGCGATTACCGTCGCGCTGCAGACCGCAGCTGTTCAGAAAAGTCGAATCGGAATTCAGACTATAACGGGCATCTTCACCGTCGTCTCTTATGAAGGTCCTGAGGGATTGTCTATAACTCTTGAGCAGAGTCCGCCTTCGTTCACACATAAAGCGACTGCCGGCCAAGCTGCCAAAGCGCTGGGCATCGCCCCGAATGACGTAGCCCTGCACATTGGACCGATACAATCTGTTTCCACGTCACGGCCTAAGCTGATCGTGCCGCTCACGGGTGTTGACGCGCTCAGAAAAGTGAATCCCGACTTCGAAGCTTTGTGGAGCCTGTGCGATCAGAAAGCGGTGACTGGTTTGTACCCGTTCGCATTTCCCGCAGGAAATGACCGAAGCCGCCCCAGCGCTCGTCAATTTCCCTTACGCGCCGGTTTCCCCGAGGACGCGGCTACAGGTGTGGCTGCTGCCGCGCTTGCCGCTTATCTCACTCGATATGACTTGCATGATGCGGCAGGTACACATGGGTTCCAGGTTGCCCAGGGCTATGAAATGGGAGCTCCGAGCAGAATCGCTGCCATCACAGAATCCTCCAACAAGGAGATCACGCGAGTTGCCATCCGCGGATCGGCCGAGATCGTCTCGCGAGAAACGCTTGACCTGGATCGGTTGTAATCGACGAAACCACGAAAGGACCAATCACTATGTTCGAAGTGGACTTGAAGCGCTTTGAAACACCCGACGAGGTTCGCTTGTTTGAGAAAGGAAAATTCGAACTGGTGCATCTTGGCGGCATGACGATCGGAAGGGCTACTTATGAACCAGGCTGGCGCTGGTCCGAACATGTCGGAAGGTCACTCGGGAAGCAAAGCTGCGACGTAGAACACGTGGGAATGGTCGTCGCGGGATGCGCAACAGCGGCGATGAATGACGGAACCGTCAAAGAAATGCGGGCAGGCGACCTCTTCTACATTGCTTCAGGGCACGACAGTTGGGTAGTGGGGGATGAACCGTATGTCTCGCTGCATTTCCTCGGTGCGTCGGATTATGCCAAACATGAATGACGCGTTCCAGCTACCACCAACCGCTTTCATTGATCCGACCGGTGCCAACGCCGTCTCGCGCGCAAACAGTCCGGCCTGTCAATTTCGGTTTCGGTATTGGCCAGGTGTAATGCCATACACTCGCTTAAATCGTTTCGTGAGATGGCTCTGATCTGCGTACCCAACGGACATCGCAACTGACACGATCGGTTCACCCCGATCGAGCAATTGGCGTGCTCGACGTAGCCGCACCCCGTCCAAATAAGCGTGTGGAGGCAGCCCCGTACCCACCTTGAAAGCCCTTGTTAGCGAGAACGGGCTCAGGGAGCAGAGTTTTGCCAAACGGGCGAGTGATAGATCTTCGATGAAATTTTCTTCGATATACTCACGTGCTTTTCGTACTACTTCGCGTTCGCATCGCACTGGTGTTGGGCAGTGGGGGGAATCGCCGTAATGGTCGAAAAGGAGCGTGACAGCTTCACAAAGAAGCGTATCGCTCTCGATTCTAGGGTGACGACTTGAAAGACTCAGATGGAATCGCCGGAGCGCAGTTGCCAAGGCAGGCTCTGCGAGGACGGCACCTTTTAAGAATAGGCAGTTGGCCGTACTGCCGAGATCGCGCGTCAAGGCCGCAACGAATTTCACGCTCAGGCAAAGAGTGCGGTAGAGATATCCGCGCTCGTTTGCCGCTTCTCCTGTGTGAATCTCATCTGGGTTGACGACAAAAACTTGGCCGGCTGGAGTGATGTGACGAGTTCCCTTGTAGGTATAGGCTTGTGTGCCGCTCTCTACCAGGCCGACCACAAAGTAATCGTGGCTATGGGGCGGGTAGCGATGTGCGATGAATCTAGCATGTAGGGCAGAGATTTCGCCCCCGTCGTCATATCGATAGAACTTTGACCACTCCGCAATTGTGGAAGGAATCGCCATCGTGTCGAAATAATACCGGCCTGCCATACTATTCGGCGAGAGGTGCCATCCCACAAGAATCGATAGAACTACTCAGCCGAAAGAAGCAGGTGATCGTGCCAGGAACGCAGTGTCGGGCTAAAACATGAAGGTCGCGGACCCGCTGGGTACGAAAGATCGGCGTGCCCTTAATTCCATGCTCAAAACGAGACGGGGAGCTTATTTCCTACGTGCCGCCGTGATATGCCCGGCGTTGGAAGTCAAGGCCGTTGAGCAAGCCCTGCAAGAATTGCCTTTCCTACGTCACAGTTTGAAAAGACGGTAGGATACTTCCAGCCGCCGAAGATCGACCTCGATTGAGCCTGCGCAGACACAACGATTAATCCACGCATATCGGGCATCCCCGGTGTGATACCGGGCCGTCACGCCGCCTCTGACCGACTCCGGTCGCTCACCCCGCAGTGCTGCTTCGTAGCCATCTTCACCAAACTCCAAGAGTCCTTGATGCTCTCCGAAGATCAACGCGCCGTCGGACGTTTCAAGGGTGCAGCGCACGTCGAGCAATCCTACGCCGTCCTGGCGGAGGACGAACCAATCGCCTCCAGCCCGTCGCAGCAAGCCGTTTAGCTGGCGACCGGAGAATTCGCCGCCCGCGACATAGAGGTTCGTTCGAATACCCTCAGGAGCTCGGCCAATCAACTCGGTTTCACTCTGGAGCTGTGCGCGTAATTCGAACAGAGGACTGGCCCACGTCTCGGAAGTAGTCATTTCTCTCCCTAGTTGAGTGAAGTTTGTCGCAGACTGCCAGGGAACAGAAACAGTATCGCGACGTGAAAACGATCACATCTTCCTTCTCCTAACGAATCGCATGCATGGCGATGTAATCCATTGGCCAGTTTTGGGGTACGCCTTGCTGTCTCGCCAGAGTTGCCAACTGCGCATAGTGTCGAATCGAATGCGTTAGAAGATGCACCAAGACGGTTCGTCTCGTGGCACGCACGATTCCGGAGCTCCTGGTTTTCATTTCGAGCACCGTCTCCCAGAACTCGCCGTCTCGCTCTAGAAGTGGCCGCAGCAGTTCCATAGCGCGGTCATGCGTTGCATAGATTGCTGCCACCGAATCGTATGGAATCGATTCATAAGACGTTTCGGTCAATTCGTTTAGCCGTTCAGCGAATCTCAACTCCACAGCAACGATGTGCTGTAGTAGTTCGGCAACGGATTTCGTCTCGCGAATATCACATGGGAATGTAAGGACCTCCGGATGTGCTGTAGTCAACTTCTTCCAGCCGCGCGAGGTTTGATCGACCCAGTCAAGCAGCTCGATTCCGGTGATAGCGACCATAATTCTCGTCCTCCGAAAGTCACGCGCGGCCAGGCCCGACAACCCAAGGCGCACGTACACTGTTTGAGCGGTCACTGGGCGAGTGTGCTCAATGATGAGTATACTCATAATGAGGATTTGCGATCAACGCCTTCGACAGGTTTGCAAACTTACGCAATCAAACCACCGTTGACGGCAAATACGAATGGTTGGACACCCTACAGTCCAGGAGCCTTTGCGACGACACTTTGCATCCGCGAGAAATGCGATGGGAGAGCGTGCAGGACGCCTCGACCTTCGGCCGCTGATGATAGGGTTCTCCGCGGATTGTGGTTGGAAACCTTACTCTCTGATCAAGGCATCACGTGGCAATTCTATGCGGGTCAACTGGGAACACGTCCATCAATGCCGGAAGTGTGGGACCTTAGAGCGGATCATCGACATTGATCCTCAGACAATATCGCTCGGCATAATAACCTGCCAAAAGTGCGAGGTATCAGGGCCGATCAACGTCGTCATCGTGGATCAAAACCGCATCAACGAACAGGCATCCAGTTTTAGACGGAAATAGGCAAAGACATTTGGTTGTCCGCATGGAGATGGCTCATCTTCCGGCCAAAACTCCGAACAAACTCGCTGAGCACCGGCGATGCGTTGTCAGACCTAGACACTAGTAAAGTTGTCAGCTTGAGCGCTGACTCATCCAGGGGCCGCATCGTGAAAGTGTCGCGTGCTATGCGCAGAGCCCCTATCTTCGGAACGATCAGGACGCCGTTAGGCTGAATCAGCAAAGGGAGACTCTCTTCCGGAACCATATAATGCTGGACGCTAGCAGGAATCACATTCGACGCATGTGAAAGTTTTTGAAACAGATCGTATAAAGGGGGATGGCTGTGACGCTGAAACAGTGCCCAACGTTTGCCACCTAACTGAGGGAGCTTGATAGAGGGATAGTCCGCCAGTTCATCCTCTCGGGACATGACAACATAAAATGGCGACTCATCGACCTTCAAGCCGGTTAGCAATTTAGAAAGTGGTGGCTCAACAACGAGGGCGGCATCCAGTTCACCCGTCAAGACAGCATGTGTCAGATCGCATGAGAATCCGCTCAACAGATTGAGGCGCAGCTTTGGAAAGAGTGGTAATCGGGTAGCCAAAATTGTCGAAGTGAAAAATGGATCTGCATAAGGAGTACGTCCCACGTTCAAGCTCATTTCAGTATCGTGTCCAGCTGCCCGCGCAGCTTGTACGGCGCGGTCGGCATGTAATACGGCGATGCGCGCTTCCTCGACATATGCCCTTCCTGCATCCGTAACCGAAACCGCATGATGGTCGCGAAGGAATAGGGTTACACCGAGCATCTCTTCGAGTTCACCGATATATTTGGTTACTGCGGGCTGGCTAACGTGCAGGCGCTTAGCAGCGCGCGAAAAGCTCAACTCTTCCGCCACAGCTATGGCAGCTCTCATATACTTCAGGTCGTTTCCTGACATGTTGCCCCCATCCACGTCTCGACTTGGGATCACAGTCAGAGCCCATCCTGTGAGTAGGCCCTTTGAATGCAAAAGGCTCGTGTTGTGTCCTCGCGACCGCACCAGCCGTATGGCATTTAGATGCAAGCCACCGACAATCTGTAGTTTGCGGCGGTCTTGCAGTTTGATCGGTTATCACGATTTGGAATAACGGCCTTTTGAATTGTGATTGGACAATTGCGGAATGTGCCACAGATTGTAGTCACCAGGCGGTATCCGATGAATCAACAGGGCACTGACTGGCAAGCACTGTGCCGTGGCGATGAAATCACCGTTTCAACGGTACTAGGGTCCTTGCCTGTTTGTTCGCAGGAGGCGGGCATGATACGCAGTTCGTCGGGTCAGGGAGAGAGAGGGCAACCGTTTCACCCGGCTGCCGAGAATCAACGCAAGCCAGTAGCCAGCGAGCCTTTCGTCCCCGAGCCGCTGCTGGATACCGACCAGGCAGCAGCCATTATGAGAATTCATCCGAAAACGCTGCAGCGCTACGCTCGGCAAGGAATCGTCCGCGGATTTCAACTCGGGTCCATGTGGCGCTTCCGCGCCAGCGATATCGATCGCTGGATTTCAGAGCAGCTCGCAAGCTGAGTTTTTTCTAGACCTCTGCCCGGTCCGGCGGTAGCCTTTAACTGAGCCATCCGTTGCGCCGGAGACCAGGAGTATTCATGGCAAGGCGCACACGGTATCAACAAGGAAGCGTGCAACGCGGTAAACGGCAGAATGGGCCAGATGTTTGGGTGTTCCGCTGGAGAGAGATTGGACCGAACGGAAAGAGCGTTCAGCGAAAGGCCGTGATCGGCACGGTAATCAATCTTCCT
>Ga0335072_10004659_pt1 | contig 20262 bp, 13 predicted proteins | sample Lox_Sample_21_FD_206725 | JGI IMG/M metagenome (GOLD analysis project Ga0335072, IMG submission 206725) | Soil microbial communities from Loxahatchee National Wildlife Refuge, Florida, United States - Lox_Sample_2.1 | ecosystem: Environmental > Terrestrial > Soil > Wetlands | place: USA...
GGATTCTCGAGCGAGTTCCACAACTCGTGCAGGATGTCGTTGGCGTCGTAGGCGTGGAGAATGCCCGGACGCGATTCATGCCATGAATCTCCCGTGTAGTGGATCGCCGCCCACAGAATTCCGTCCCGGTTGCCATTTGCCGAAAGAGAGAGCATCGCCCCCGGATGCCCGTGGTTCTGCTCCGGTCGCATCGCAAAGTGCGTGGGATTGAACTTTTCGCCGTCGAACTTGTAAGCGCGCAGATGATCGCGCTGCCCCCACATATAGATCATCGGCCCATTTTTTGCGCTGTCCCAGTAAACAATGCTGTGCAGATGCGAGCCCGTGGCCTGGAAGTGCTGGATCGCGTGCTCATCTCCGAAGTGGCCCATGTGCTCGGTATCGACCACGTAGAGCACGCCCTGCTTGCCGCCATCGATCACCTCGTGCTTTCCCGGCAACAGAGTGGCTCCCGAGGAGTCGAGGTCGGCGTCGATCGAATCGAGGTAGAGGTGATTGGTCGGCGTGAACCAGTCCAGCAGGTGCAGTTGCGGATCGAGTTTGAGGAAGCTCTCCCCGAAGTTCCGGACGCCATCCCAGGTGCCGTTCGCGGTGACAACGTAGAGGTTGCCGCGATCGTCCACGGCGGGGGCCTGCCCCGACTGCCAGATGCTGCCTTCTTCGCCCGTTGGCGTTGTGTTGAACACAGCAGTCTGCCGCAGGGAGTGTGCGTCGTAGGCAAACAGAAAGCCGTGGTATGGCTCTTTGTCGCAGTGCGAGGAGTAGCCGATGTAAATCTGGCCGTTGGCCAGCGCCAGCGCATCCCTCTGGTTCTGCATCAGCGGGTCGAACTCTGGAGCTTCGATGGCGACGGGGCTGCCGGGCAGATCGACGCCGGTGGCCAGATCGAGGGCATGCAGCCGCTGAACGAAGTCGCCCTGCAGGCGGGTGAGTGCCACGACATAGAGAACGCCGCGCGCCCTGTCGATCACCGGGGTGCCGATGATGCCCATGTTTCCGTTGATATCGGTGCAGCCGAAGTCAAAATCGTCCACGTTGGCCGGCGTGCCGAAGTTCACATGCCAGAATGGCGCGGGATTATGGGCATCGTTGGCGTCGAAGGCATAGACGCTGTTGTTGACCGTTGTTATGTAGACGACGTCGTGGGTTCCCCCGCCGATCTTCACATCCGTGACGACCAATGGCTGGCTGTACACCTGATCGTCGACAACGTGTTTGATCAGCATTCCGAAGTGCTTTTCGTTGACGTTCTCCGGCGTCAGGATGGTCTCGTTCAGGTTGGCGCCCGTACGCTCACGATTGTTGTGCTGGGTAAGAACGTCGACGCGCGCCTCGCACCGAGCGCACAACCACAGCGCAGTTGCCAGCCCGGCCAACGCCCATGCCGAGGGCCGGGTTCTGCGATGCGCTCGCTGCTTCCGATTCGATTTCACAACCATGAAGTAGGACTCCAATTCTCAAGATAGTAAGAAGACGCACCAGTTACCGCACCGGAGTATAACCTGCCGTTATTCCTGATCCGATCCATAACTCGCTCGTTCCCTCCCCTTCTTCATGCCGGCTGCACCTTCGCGACATGCGACTCGCCGGGAGCTACCTCGACCGTGCATTTCGTTACGGCGATTCCTGCGGGATGCACAGAATTGGTCGCTGCAACCTTCTTGCCGTCCACGAGAATCGTCCCCGCTCCCGCAGGCAAGTTTACTTCCCACAGCAGCGCGGGCCCGGCCTCATTAGTGAACGCGGTTTCGGAGTTCTGCACGTGGCGGACCGCGATGACGTTATGGCCCACCGGCACATGCCGCAACGCAGCCCACGATGTCGCGGCGGTGAGTTGCGGGAAGGTCGCGACCGTAGCGCCACGCGGAGCCGGCTGGATCCCCATGAGACCTTTGCCCAGATTGCCGATGACCGTGAACGAAACTTCCGGATAGGTGCGTCGTTTGAGCCCGGGGTCCATCAGGGCCAGCAGAACGGCGCAGGCGGCGCTGGTTCGCCCGTAGGCATAGAAGATGTCAGGCAGGTAACTGACTCCCTCCACGCCTCCGATGACGCCGGTGCGCGCAGCCTGGTCAAGATGTAGCCGGCCTTCGAGCCGATCGAGAGAGGCTTGGGTTTTCGGGCCCGGATCGGTGAGACCGAAATAGAGCGGGAACTCGATATCGCTGCCGCCGGTGCTGGCCTTCAGGTCGGCATGGAACTTGCCGTCCTCGCCGAGCGCGCCATGGAAGGATTGCGCAGCGGGATCCCACCAGCGGTCGTTGTACAGCATCTTCAGCGATTCGGCCTTCGCCGCGAACGCAGCCGCCTCGGCCGGCGTGCCCCGCGCTCGCTCGATTTTTGCGTAGTCGCTGTACGCTGCATACTGCGCCGCAATCAGATCGGCCCCGACCAGCACCTGGTTCTGCAGATCCTCGTCGTAGGTGGCGATTCCCATGTGGCCGTCGCCGGGCAGATGCTCCAGCAGGCCGTTGTGATCGTGATCCCATGCCGCAACATAATCGGTGACGGTGCGGCGGTAGTAGTTCAGAAACACTGGGTCGCTGACATAGGCATCGTTGCGCGACCACAGCCATTGCCGGTAACAGGCGTCGAGCACATCGAAGTTCGCAGGCAGGTCGTACCAGAAATCATGATCGCTCTTATAGTCAACCGGCGCAGGTTTGCCATCGCCGGTGATTTCCCACCAGGTGCACCATTTTTTCGAGGCGGAAATGTGCGCTGCAAACTGGCGCAACATATTTTGCGTTCTCGCGCCTAGCCCCAGCAGTTGCGCGCCAGTGCTCATGTGCGACACATCGCGCATGCAAAAGGCATTGCGGCCGGGCAGGGCTGCTTCGTACCAGGGGCCAACCGGATCGCCGTTATGCACATATTCAAGTGCCTGTGCTTTGGCCCAAGCGAAGCCGGCGGCGAGCTTTGCATCCGACGACGCCAATTCGATCGCACCCTCCACCACCGGGATCTGAGCGTTTCCGGCCACAGCCAGGGGAACAGCAGAAGACAGACCACGCCCGGAGACGGGACGCAGCACGGATACGGCGCCTGCGAGTTCCGCAAGCGATCGCAGGAAGTTTCTTCGGGTGGTGGCCGCGCCGGTAACCTTGATCAAGGGGAATTCCGCTCCGCCGCTGCTGAGGATGGTTGCGCCGGCAACTTTCGCGACCGCCGCCGACAATGGTTGATGAGCAGCGGGGCGGCGCCGAAGAAGCCTGGACGCGCGCCCCATTATTATTGTGCGCGAACCGATGGCTGTGGTTCGCACCGTGCGATCTGCCCCTCAGAACATAATGGTGAAGCCCAGTTGCCCCTGCCTCGGCAGGAAGTCGCTGGTGATCACCCCGAACTGCCCGGGGCCGGCACTTTCATTGGTATTCGGCGGCTGCAGGTTGACATGGTTGAAAATGTTAAAGAACTGGCCCACGAGCTGCACCTGCATGCGCTCGGTCACGTGGATCGCCTTGCTGAAGGACATATCCCAGTCCTGATAGCGCGGCCCGTATCCGTTACCCTCGGCGACAGCAGCGTTGCCGAAGATGAATCCGACCGGCTGTGAGTAGCAGCTCGTGTCGATCCACTCCTGAATCGTGTGCGGATTGTACGGGTTCGCGGGACAGCCGTAATTCGCGCGCTCCGTGCTGGAATTGCCGAGCAGATATTGGTTGCTTGCGGTCACCAGCATGGGCGCCCCGGATCGGAACCAGGTGACGCCGCTGATGGACCATCCGCCGACGAAGGCATTTTCGAGGGGAGTGGTGGAATTGGCAAATTGCTGTCCGCGTCCGAACGGGAGCGCGTAGACATACGTGACGGTGAGGGTCTGCGGAAAGTTGTTCCGCTGCCAGCCGACCGTATCCAGGTACTGATGCATGTCGTAAGAATCGAGGGGGTTGTTGATGTTATCCATCATCTTCGACCAGGTGTAGGCGGCGGTGAAGGTCAGGTTCGCTCCGGCGCGCCGCTCGAGCACCAGTTCGCCGGCATTGTAATGCGACTTGCTGTCGCTGTTGCGGAAATCCACCGTCGAGATCGACCCATTGTCGGTGGGGGTCCAGCCGGGGTTGGTGGGAAATGTGTAGTACGGCTCGCATTCCGGAAAACCTGGATACAACGTGGTGCCGTACAGCGCCTGCAACTGCTGGTAGGTCGGCCCGTTGCCGAACGCCGTGGGATTGCACTGGTTGAGCTGCCTGTCGTCGTAGAGGTGGCTGCCAGCCGTGCCCACGTAGGCGACACGGAGCGCCATATTCCGATCGAGTTGCCGCTCGATGCTGACGTTCCAGGCTTCCGCTTCGTCCTGGCGGAAGTTCTGGGCGACCTGATAGACGCCGAAGCCCGGCGGCGAAAAGATCAGCCCGCCCGGCGTTACGCTAAACGGAACGATCGGCGTATACACCGGCGTTCCGGTGGTCACGTTGCCGGGCAGTCCGTTGGCGAGGATGAGCGAGCCGCAGGTAGAATACTTCGCCGAATCGGGGTTCGCAGGGTTTCCGTTGACGCCGTACGGCGTCGAGCAGTTACTCATGGGCGCATCGTTGTTTTCCTGTTCCAGTTCGGGGAAATTGCGCTCCAGGGTGCCGCCGTCGGCGCCGAAGTTGTCATTGAAATAGCTGATCCCAAAAGCGGAGCGGATTGCCGTTTTGCCGTTGTCAGGCGTGTAGGCGAAGCCGACGCGCGGCGCGAGATTGCCGTAATAGGTGTTCACATTAGGGCCGCGGTTGCTCGACGAAGCTACCTGGATCTCGCCAGCATTCGTACCAGTAGCGACGAAATTGCTTTGCAGATTTTTAGTATCCACCGGGTGCGTGTAGATGTCGTAGCGGACACCGAGGTTGAGCGTCAGCTTGTCGCTGAGACGCAGGTTATCCTGAGCAAACTCCCCGATATCGGCGGTCCGAGTGTTGGGCGAGTCGAAGAAGTGGTCGCGGGCGACAGCTCCCCCCTGGCAGCTGCCACTGTTGCCCAGAGCGCCCACCAGCCAATCGGCGAGAGCCGCTCCGGTGCTGCCGTTACCCGTGTAGTCGCCGGTGGCGCAGAACTGCCCGCGAGGGTCGTTCTGCGGATTCGTGACGCGCGCCTGGATGGGGTTGTACACGAAGCCGAATATCCAGCTATGACGGCCGCGCACCAGCGAGAACGTGTCGTTGAACTGGTAAATGTTGGAAAGCCGTCCCAGACCCTGAGGCACCGAACCCGGGTCCCCCGTGCCCGTAAAGCCGCTGATGTTGACTGCGGCCACACCGCTGGTATCCGGGTAGGCGGCGATATTGCCATTGGGGACGCCGAGAATGTTGTTTTCGTCCGTCCCGTACGCGGTGGTGAACTGGGAGGTGGCGAAGCGGCTGTAGCCGATTCTCAGCTGGTTGATCATGTTGCCGTTATTACCAAAGATGTGGTCCCAGCCGACCACGTTGTTCGTGACCTGATTGGTTGCGTTGTTATTGCCGTTATTCATGAAGATGGCCGGCGAGCTGTCGGCGCCCAGATACAGAGGCTCGGAGACCGTCCGGTCGCTGTACCCAAAGCGAGCGAAGAAGCGGTCGTGCTGCGAGAAGGCGTAATCGACGCGCGCATCTTCCTGCGGCATGCTGAAGTCGGTGTCCTGCACAAACGTGGCATTATTGACGGCAAGTCCGGAAATGTTGGGCAACGGCCACACCGAGGAGCTCAGGAAGGACGACGCAAGGGGCACGATGTCCTGCGCGGGCACCGTGTCGTAAGTGCCTGCAACGGTGATGCTGGAACTGGCCGTGCAAGGCACGGGATTCGCAATGCCATTCGCTGCAGCGCTGTACTGGCACGCTGCCGGGTTGGTGATCGGGCCAGCGCCATTCGAATCGAATCCTGACAAGTCGCCGCCGCGGGCCGCCGCCGTGGGCAAGGTCTTAATGCCGGACGATCCTCCGGCCGTCCTCAGCCACTGCAGATCCGCCGCGAAGAACAGCCTGTCCCGGATAATCGGGCCATCGACCTCGCCGCCGAACTGGTTGGAATGGTAAGGCGGGTTCAGGTGACTGAAGTAGTCCTTCGCATCCCAGTCGTTGTTGCGGTTGTACTCAAAGAGCTCACCGTGAAACGCATTGGTTCCGCTCCTCGTAGTGATGTTCGACACCATTCCGCCAAAGGTGCCGTATTGCGCGGATGGGTCGCTGGTCTCCAGCTTCATTTCGCTGATGAAATCCTCCGGAATCTGGAGTCCCGCATACGCATTCTCCAGTTCGACGTCTTCCACGCCATCCACCAGGTAGAGGTTCCCCTCGAAAGGAAAGCCGTTGGCTGAAGTGTAGTCGCCGCCTCCGCCGCCGCCCGGCTGGACCGATGCTGCCCCGGAGGAATCTTCGGGATTGCCCGCACCCCATGCCGCGGGCGTGGTTCCAGGAGCCAGCTGCATCAGCAGCATCTCGGTCCGCCCGTTGACCGGCAGGTTGCGGAGCTGCACCTGGTCGATCGTTTGGCCCAGGTCGGAGGTGGTCGTCTCGACCAGCGGCGCCTGGCCGCTTACGATCACCTGCTCATTCACTCTGCCGGGCCGCAGCATCACGTCCACACGCGTCGCCTGTTCCACCTGGACGACGTTGCTGCGCGAAACAACGGTTTCGAAGCCGGACGCGCTTACCGTCACCGTGTAGAGGCCTGGGTTGAGGGTGGGAAAGGTGTAGTAGCCCTGGGGTCCGGTGGTGGTCTTGTCCACGACTCCGGTGCCCTGGTTGGTGAGCGTGACGCCGGCGTTGGGAACGGCGGCTCCCGTCTGATCCTGAACCGTTCCGAGCAGGGTGCCCGTCACTGCCTGCCCAAAGGCGCCCTTGCCGGAAAACGAAAGCACGAGGGCCAGTGCCACGGCTCCCCATGTTGCGGTCACTCGTTTCTGCATACTTCCTCCCAAAATCCATGACGCGGGTGCAGGCACGTGCCGGTGTCAGCGTCTTCAGCAGAGGTGGCCAACCTTATTGCTTCCTCTATTGCTTCCTCGCGGCCGTGCGGAACACCCCTCTGACCGGCGACGTCGAGCCTGACCTCCTGAAAGGCACGGTTTCCCGGCTTCTTCGAGGTCACAACCTGCATCCTGTCGACCCGCGCGGATCGCCGGCCCTGAACAGCGGTCAGACCACCTCTCATTGGCGCGCCGACGACTTGTAGAACCTCTGCCAAGTCGCAGGAAACCCTAGGTGGGCGTTCAAAGGGTCGTCCAGTTAAATGAGGCTACGGAGTAGCTACATAACGCGGGAAACCTCGGCGTTACTCCGCCAAATCACGACTGTTACGCACGTTGTTACGCGTCAGAGAGAGTCTCCGGCAGGCTCTCGAAGCGGTACAGAAATCCGCACCGCCGTTCACCCCGGGCGCGGACGCCGCACGCGCTGTCCAGCGCAGAGTCACGCGATCTGCGTGTAGGGTCAGCGAATCAGCGAATCTCAGACCAACCCGCGCGCCGTAGCCGCTTCAAGCAGAGATCCATTACCGACGTAACGCACGCCCGCAATTTCAGCGCGACGACGGCTCCAATCGGAGCCATACTGCGCCGGGAACCGTGTCGCAGGCTGGTTCTGCGATCTGTGCTGCGCCGACGCGGTTGCCGGCCGGAGGCTCCCCGTGAAAACCCGTGGTTCGAGTCGTGCGTCGTCCCGCCTGTCCCGCCGCCAATTCCTCCAGGGGACCGCACTCAGCGCGGTGCCCCTCCCCTGGCTCGAACGGCTGGATCCCGGCGGCTTCTTCCCTCAGCCTGGCGAGCATCGGTCCCTTGTCTTTCGCGTCGATGGCTGCCCGGTTCACGATGGCCAGCTTCGCCACGTCGGAGTGGACGCAATGCTGCATCTGCTTGCCGAACACGGCACCAAACTTTACCGCACCAGCACGAGTACAATCCTCGGCGGTCCCGATGGCCTCATCGCGCCGGACGATGTCGTGATCCTCAAGGTGAACGCCCAGTGGAAATGCCGGGGGGGAACCAACACGGATCTGCTGCGCGGCCTGGTCCATCGCATCCTCCAGCATCCCGAAGGATTCCACGGCGAGATCGTCATTTTCGAGAACGGCCAGGGAAGGCCGGCCGCATTCGACGGCGTCCATTCCGATGCAAACATGGAGGAGTACAGACCCTTCCCCGAGTTGATCGGGAAGATCGTGGTCAACGCCGAGGAACAGGGGGTGACCACGATCGATTATCTGGTGCGCACGGTCTTTGCCGGCAAACCGGTCAGTTCGTTCCTGATGGACCCCTACGTGAATACCTGGATCGCGGCGGACGACCACCGAACCAACGGGTATCGGCGCGTCGGCGAATCCGACACCGGATGTGTCTCCTATCCATGCTTTACCACCGCCCAGGAAAACCGCATCGAGCTGCGCGAAGGACGATGGACGAGCAGCGGCTACGCGCAGAACCTGAAGCTGATTCACTGCGCAGTCCTCAAGGACCACAGCGGCGACATCGGCATGACCGGCGCCCTCAAGATCGTCTACGGCACCCTCTCCATGCGCGACGGGACAACCGCGCGGCGGCACTATCAGGATCTGGGATCGCAATGCGCCCGCATGTGGACGGAAGTTCGCGCGCCCGACCTCAGCATCCTCGATTGCCTCTGGGTGAGCTACGGATCGATGGACGTCAACGGCCAGCACGTCAGCGGATGCATTGGATATCCGCCCAGCCTCACCAGCCGCGAGAACATCATCCTCGCCGGCCACGATCCGGTTGCTCTGGACTATCACGCGTGCAAACACATCCTGCTGCCGCTGGGAGGAGCCAACGCGGCCAGTCACGATCCCGACGAGAATCCGCGCTGGAGAAGTGTCTATATGCAGGCGCAGGATACCCTGAATGCCGCAGGCGGGATCGGTGGCTTTCGCGCGCAGGCCGGCGACGCCAACATCCAGGTGATTCGAGCGCTGGCGGAGAATCGAGATGTCGCCACCGTTTGGCGCGAACACCAAATCCAGGGCTAGCCGAAGGCGAGGCTGGCGCTTCCCCATCTTCGAGCAGAGTGACTCCTCGCGCTGGCGCTCGAGGACCAGAAATCTTTTCGGACAGCGTTTAAATCGCCCGGCATCTGAGGGCGCAGCCGCCGAGCCCTGATTCGTTCATTGACCCCATGCACCCCGGGTGCGCGCAGTCATGAGACCGGATGTTGAACGAGGATGACCTCGAGGGTGCGGGGGCCGTGAACGCCGCGAACGCGGGTCATCTCGATGTCGGAGGTCGCCGACGGGCCGGAGATGAACGTCGTTGGCAGGGTGGCCGTGGCGGAGAGCTGCGCGAACGCCTCGGGGACGGTGTCGACAAATTGAGTATCGAGCACGACGCAGAGGTGGTAGTCGGGGACAAGCGAGAGCCGGCGCGGACCCTGGCCGGGCCCGGACTGCAGGACGATGGTTCCGGTTTCGGCGATGGCGAGGGTGCAGGCGGTGAGGACGCCGGGGAAGGCTTCGAGTGCCGCGGGATCGAGGTCGTCGGCGGGTTCGAAGTGGATGCCCGGCGGGAGCCAGGAGTCGGGAAGGCCGCGCGGCACAGCGAGACGCGAGATGAATCGCGCGGCGAGGCATTGGGCAATGGCGGCGGCGATGGCGGAGGCAGGTGCACGCGTGATTCCGGCCTCGTAGTCGCGGAGACGATGCTCGAAGAGGGCGAGACGGTCGGCGAGCGTGCGCGGCGAGGATTCGCGATAAGTGCGGGGGATGGGATCGCCGGCTGCATCGGAGCGGGTAGAAGCGACGGCGGTCGCTTGCGAGGAGGCGCGGAGAGATTCGCGTATGCTGTGGAGGATGGTGTCGCGGTCGCTCATGGGGTGATCCTCGAGGATCGTTTGGCCCACCATTCGCGGAAGGATTCGGCAGGAAGCGGCGCGAGGTCGCGGGATTGCGTCCAGCCGGAGAGCATGAAGGGCAAGTGCTCGATGAATCCGCTCGAGGAAACGAAGGGACGCTGGCCGAGCCGGCCGAGGGTTTCGGCGAGGGCGAGGCGGTCGCCGCTTGCGAAGACCTGCGCGGCGAGTTGCATGCCGAGGTTCCACGCGCCGAATGTGCCGGCCAGCGTCGATTGCTGCTTGCGCACGACCTGTCCGCGGAGATGGATGAGGACCTCAGGAATGTCGATTTTGACGGGGCAGACTTCGTAGCACGCCCCGCAGAGCGAGGATGCGTAGGGGAGCGAGGCGCCCTGCTCGAGTTGATGCAACTGCGGGGTGAGGATGGCGCCGATGGGTCCGGCGTAGACGGAGCGGTAGGCGTGGCCGCCGGTCTGGCGGTAGACGGGGCAAACGTTCTGGCAGGCTCCGCAGCGAATGCACTTGAGGGTCTGGCTGGCTTCAGGGTCGCGCAGGATGCGGCTGCGGCCGTTGTCGAGCAGGATGACGTGAAATTCCTGGGGGCCGTCGCCGGGGCGGACGCCGGTCCAGATGGAGTTGTAGGGGTTCATGCGCTCGCCGGTGGCGGAACGGGGGAGGGTTTCGAGGAAGACGTCGAGATCGCGATAGCGCGGGATGACTTTTTCGATGCCGGCGATGGCGATGAGCACGGGCGGGAGGGTGAGGCACATGCGGCCGTTGCCCTCGGATTCGACGATGACGACGCTGCCGGTTTCCGCGATCAGGAAATTTGCACCACTGACGGCTACAGATGCGGAGAGAAATTTGCGGCGCAGGTAAGCGCGCGCGGCCGCGGTGAGGTCTTCGGGGGTGTCGCCGAGGGAGTCGAGGTGCATCTCGCGCTGGAAGAGCTCGCGAATCTGCTGGCGGTTTTTGTGCAGCGCGGGGACGACGATGTGGGAGGGTTGGTCGTGGCCGAGCTGGATGATCAACTCAGCGAGATCGGTTTCGACGGCGGCGATGCCATGGGCCTCGACGGCGCGGTTGAGGCCGATTTCCTCGGTGGTCATCGACTTGATCTTGACGATTTCGCGGGCGGAGTGGCGCGCGAGGAGATCGAGGACGATGCGGTTGGCGGCATCGGCATCGACGGCCCAGTGGACCTGGCCTCCGGCCTGGGTACAGGCGGCTTCGAACTGGAGCAGGTAGCGATCGAGTTGGAGCAGGGCTTCGCGGCGAATGGCGCTGCCGGCGTCGCGGAGACTTTGCCAGGCGGGATGCTCGGCGACGACGCGATCGCGCTTATTGCGGATGACATCGGTGGCATGCGCAACGTTGCGGCGCATCTGCGCATCCTGCAGGACCTCGCGTGCTGCTTGGGGGAAATCGGCGGGCTTGCTCATGACGCGCCCTCGGAAGCGAGGATCTCGGCGAGGTGCGCGGTGCGAACGGGGGTGCGCTGGCGATGGAGCGCGCCATAGAGGTGCATGAGGCAGGAGTTGTCGACGGCGGTGCAGACCTCGGCGCCGGTGTCCAGAATGCTGCGGGTCTTGTCGGCGACCATGGCCGAGGAGACGTCCGCGTTTTTGATGGCGAAGGTGCCGCCGAAGCCGCAGCACTGGTCGAGGCCCTGGAGATCGCAGAGGGTGAGGCCGCGGACGCGGCGCAGGAGGCGGATGGGGATGTCGCCGAGGCGCAGGCTGCGCAGCGAGTGGCAACTGGCGTGGTAGGTGACGCGATGGGGGAAGGTGGCGCCAACGTCTTCGACGCCGAGATGGTTGACGAGCAGCTCGGAGAACTCGAAGACGCGCGGGAGCAGAGCTTCGACGTCGGCAATGAAGCCGGGGTCGCCGGATTCGCGCGCGGCCTTGGGGTAGTGGTCGCGGATCATGGCGACGCACGACGAAGAGGGAATGCAGATGGTGTCGGCGTCGCGAAAGGTGGAGACGAAGTGGCGGATGATGGGGACGGCTTCGCGCAGATAGCCGGTGTTCCAGTGCATCTGGCCGCAGCAGGTCTGGGCGGGATTGAAGTCGATGGAGTGGCCGAGGCGCTCAAGAACGCGCACCACGGCCTTGCCGGTCGAGGGAAAGAGCGCGTCGTTGTAGCACGTGATGAAGAGCGAGATGCGCAAGGCGGAAAGCCCCTCGATGAATGCCGGCAATGAGCGGGCGGGTCAGACCTCCGCGGCGAGGTTGATCCCGGCGCGAGGCTTGCCCATGCGGTGCCCCACATAAGAATAGAACGCGATGACGATGTAGCAGCCGAGCGGGATTAGATAAGACAGGGCGATGCTGTGGGTGAGCTGAGAGACCCATCCCATAACGGGCGTGAGCACGCCGCCGCCGACGATGGACATGACGATGAAGGAGCCGGCGATTTTGGTGTTGGGCCCGAGGCCTTCGATGCCGAGAGCGAAGATGGTGGGATACATGACGGACATGAAGAAGCTGGTGAGGAAGATGGAGCCTATGCCGATCCAGCCGGGAAAGAGCACGCCGACAGCAACGAGACCAACGTTGATGACGGCGTAGAGGCCCATAAGGCGGTCGGGGCGCACGCGGCGCATGATTTCCGTTGAGCTGAAGCGGCCCAGACCGAAGGCGAAGAGGGTGCCGGTGAGGATGTAGCCGGCGGTCTTCTCGGGCTGGTGGGCGGTTTCCTGAATGTACTGGATGAAGTAGCTCCAGGTGCAGACCTGAGCGCCGACGTACATGAACTGGGCGAGGACTGCGAACAGGAAATTGGGCTGACGGAGGAGCTCGATGATGTGTCCGTGTCCGCCGGCTTCGCCTTCATGCTCGCTTTCGATGCGAGGGAATTTCGTGATGGCAATGAGAAAGGCCCAGAGGAGCACCACGGTCCCGATGACGAGGTAGGGCGTGACGACACGCATGGTTTCGTGGCGCAGATAGGCGCGGTACGTGCCGGCCAGCTTCATGGCAGAAACCTGCGCTGGCTTGAGCTCGATTCCGGAAAAAATGAAGACGGTGCCGATCAGGACGCCGGAGATGGCGCCGAGGGGATTGAAGGCCTGGGCGAAATTGAGGCGGCGGGCAGCGCTGGCCGGGTCGCCCATCTGCGCGACGTACGGGTTGGAGGCGGTCTCAAGAAACGAGAGGCCGGCAGCGATAACGAAGAGCGCGGCGAGGAAAAACCAGTACCGGTCGACGACCGCGGCGGGCCAGAAGAGGATGGCTCCAGCGCCGAAGAGGAGCAGGCCGGCGACGAATCCAAATTTGTAACCGTATTTGCGCATGAGCAGCGCGGCGGGAATGGCGAGGACAAAATAGCCGAGGTAGAAGGCGGACTGGACGAGTCCGGCCCTGAAGCGGTTGATGGCAAACGATGTCATGAACTGGCGGATCAGGACATCGTTCAGGTTGTTGGGCATGCCCCAGAAGAAAAAGAGGGCAGTGACCAGAAAGAACTGCAGCCCCATGCCGGCGGGAATCATTTTGTGCGGCGCATCGGAGGACGTCTGCGATGCTGCCGGACCGGAAACGAACATGGGCGATGGCCCTCCGATGATCTTGTAACTATTCCTGCTGCATATTCCTTACGACCAGGGTGTGACGCCGCAGAGATGGACGTGAATGCCCATGGCGGCCAGCATCGCAGCTTTGGCAGCGAGCGCCTTCTCGGCGATTTCCGGCGATGGAGCGTAGGCGACGTTCAGATGATTGGCGTGATGGCGCGCCATGAACTGATCGCGGGTGATGCCGTGCAGGCAGGCATGCATGATGGGCCACTGATACGTCACGGAGCGCAGACGCCGCTCGGTTTCCTGATCCGGAAGGGAGATGACGGTAGCGAGACCGAGGTCGGCGTGGAGTTTGCCGCCCTCGACGAAGACGCGGCTCCAGATGATGGAGCCCGGCTTGCAGACGCCCTTGAGGGTGCCGCCGCCGAGCCGGAAATACATGGGCGGCTGGCGCTCGCTGACCGCTTTCTTGTAGCCGTGGGCGAAGTGCGAGGCGGGCGCGGCGCCGGAGATCTGGAAGACCCAGACGAAGTCGTCGATGCCGTCGCCCTTGTAGTGTTCGCCCCAGCGAACGTCGTGGAGCGTGGTGGCAGGATCGAGATGCATGGCGGTCCAGACGCGGTTGGTGACGACTGCGTCGAGCCCGGCGCATTCGTCCACTTCGTTGAAGTGGGGCAACGGGCGGCCTGCGTAAAGCTCCTTGCCGTTCTTATCGAAGGCGGGCGGGCGCTCGACGTTGTTCAGCAGGCCCTCGACGAGGTCCGAGGCCGGGGCCATGTCCTTGAGGCCCTGCTGGTATTGAATGCCGATGGCGTCGCAGCCGAAGTCGGCAGCGATGCGCAGGGCGGCGATGTACATGCGGCACTGATCGAGGATCTGGCGGTCGGTGAGGTCGGTTTCCTCATTGGGGCCGGTGCGGAAGGTGAGGCCGGCAGTGTCCAGCCAGGAACGAACCTTCTGCGCCTCGTCGTCGGAGACTTCACGCATCGCGGCGACCAGGGCGGACTGGCTGAGGCGCTCCTTGTAGAGGCCGGTGGGGTTGAGGAGCGGGTCTTCGATGATGGCGTTGTACATGCCCATGCAGCCCTCGTCGAAGACGCCGAGAATAGCTTTGCGGGACTGCAGCTCGCGTGCGAGCGCCTTGCCCAGCGCGGCTTCCTGTCTGGGAAGGCTCGACAGCCTGAGATCGTGAACGTGGCTGGAATCGTGGACGATGCGGTGATCTTTGAGCCACTGGCGCAGGCCGTTGTGGAAGAAGGAGTCGTCGAAGTCGCGGCTCCAGATGGTGCTGAACTTGACGCCGGATTTGTAAAGGCAGCCGTTGAGATTGAGCATGCCGACCAGGCCGGGCCACTGTCCTGACCAGTTGGCGACGGTGAGGATGGGACCGCGATGGCTCTGCAGGCCGGCGAGGACGTTGTGGCTGTACTGCCAGACGGCTTCGGCGATGACCAGGGGCGCGTTCCTGTCGATGGCCTCGAAGACATCCATCCCCATGCGCTGGCTGTAGATGAAGCCATGCTTCAGGTTCTCCATATAAGGATGGGCGCGGCGGAGCGTGACGCCCTGGGAGCGGAAGGCCTCAACGAGCTTTTTCTCCACCTCGGCCTGCGCGGGCCAGCACACCTGATTGGCGGACTGGCGGAGGTCGCCGCTGGCGATGAGGAGGGCTTCGCCGGCAGGAAGCTCTTCGGCATTTTTGAGAGCGGGCAAGGTGTAGGACGACATGGTTCCTCCTTCATGAGTAACCGGCGCGCAACCGGAGCGCCGGGCAATGCTAATCCACTTCCAGCTGCCGAAAGCGGGCCCAGGCGTCTTCCCAGGCGTCGCCTCGATGGGGCTGCCAGGTTGTGCGCTCGATGGAGGCCGCAATGGCGGCGCGCCCCGACGCAATGTCCGAAATATGTCCTGTAGCGATGGCCTGCAGCATGCCACTGCCCAGGGCGGAAGCTTCGACAGGTCCGGCGACGACGGTGAGGCCGGTGCAGTCGGCGATGAGCTGGCAGAGGAGGCCGTTCTGCCCGCCGCCGCCGACGATGCGCAGGGTTTCCAGCGTGCGGCCGGTGAGCTGAGCGAGAGACTCGACACAGGAACGGTATTTGAGAGCAAGGCTTTCGAAGGCACAGCGCGCGACTTCGCCGACAGATTCGGGGACGTATTGGCGCGTCCGGCTGCAGCAGTGGCGGATAGCGGCGGGCATGTCTGCGGCGGCCTGGAGGTACGGATCGTTGGGATCGAAAAAGGAGCGGAGGGCAGGCGCTTCGCGCGCGGCGCTGACGAGATCGTCCCAGCGCAGCGCGGGGCCGTGGAGCTTCCAGTGGCGGAGACACTCCTGGAGGATCCAAAGGCCGGTGAGGTTGCGAAGCAGAAGGATGCCGCCGCCGGCGCCGCCCTCGTTGGTGAAGCGGAGTCTGCGGGCCTCGGGCGAGGTGTTCGGCACGGAGACTTCGACGCCGATCAGGCTCCACGTGCCGCAGCTGAGGAAGACGCTGCTCTCGTCCATATCGGGGATGGAGGCAACGGCGGAGGCGGTATCGTGGGAGGCCGCGGCGATGGCCGGCACATCGCCCGAGAAGCCACATTCCTCGAGCACGCGCGAGCGCACCGGGGCGACCGCGGTTGCCGGCGCAACGACGGGAGGCAGGAGCGACGGGGAGATGCCAACGCGCTCCAGCAGCGACACTGCCCAGGCGGACCGCCGCAGCGAGTACATCTGCGAGGTGGTGGCTTCCGTGTATTCGGCGCACTGCTCCCCGCAGAGGAAATACAGGAAGAGATCCGGGATCATGACCAGCCGGCGGGCCGCCTCGAGCTGGGGGTCGCGGCTGCGCACCATGCTGTAGAGCTGGAACAGGGTGTTGATCTCCATGGTCTGGACGCCGGTCTCGGCGAACCACTCCTCTTCGGGGACGAGTTGAAAGAGGTGCGGGGCGATGCCGCAGGTTCGGCGGTCGCGATAGTGGAAGGGATTGCCGACGAGGCGGCCGTGGGCGTCGAGGAGGGCAAAGTCGACGCCCCAGGCATCGATGGCGATGCCATCCGGAGCTTCGCCGTAAGCGGCGCGGAATTCCATGAGGCTGTCGAGCAGGTGCTGCCACAGCCCGAGGGCGTCCCAGTAGAGATCGCAGCCAACGGCGACGCCGCCGTTGGGGAAGCGGTGCAGCTCGTCAAGCTGGAAGCGCTCACCGCTCCAGCTCGAAACCATCGCACGGCCACTGGATGCGCCGAGATCGACGGCCAGAAAGCGCGCAGGAGAGGTCATGCCTTCTCGAAAAAGCGAAGGATGTTATTGGTGAGGGAGGCGACGAGAGAATCGATCTCGTCATCGCTGAGGGATCGCCGGCGGCGGAGCGCGCCGCCGGCCGCAACCGGGGATTCATCGACGGGCAGACGTGCGTCGGGGAGACTGAGATCGATGCGTTTCTTAAAGGCGAGCAGGTCTTCGATCTTGTCGGGAGGGATTTCGGTCAGGTCCGGCCGGAGCTGACGGGCAATCATCACCGTCTTGCAGTAGGTGTCGATCACCTCGGTGTACCACTCGGCGTGAGTAACGGTGTCGGCCCAGCAGACGATGCCGTGGTGGGAGAGCAGGATGGTGTTGTGCCGGCGCACCCAGGGCAGAACCGTCCTGGCGAAGGCCGTGGTGCCGGGGGTTTCGTACGGAGCGATGACCACGGGACCAATGAAGACTTCCTGCTCGGGCAGCAGATTGCCCTGAGGGACGACATCGGCAATGGCGTGCGCCGTGGCGTAGGGCGGATGGCAGTGGATGACGGCTTTGGCCTGCGGGACAGCCTTGTAAATTTCGAGATGCAGGCGGATTTCGCTGGTTTGGGCACGATTCCCGCAGATCTGGCAATTCTCGAGGTCCACCAGGGAGATATCGTCGATGTGGAGATCGCCCTTGCTGACCAGGGTGGGGGTACAGAGAATGTAATCGCGCGAGATGCGGGCGGAGATGTTGCCGCCATTGCCGTCGACGTACTGTCGCTCCCAGAGCTTGCGGCCTGCGCGGATGATTTCCTCTTTAATGGCGCGGGCGCGCGACGAGTGGAACAGATCCGTGGGAGATTCGGAAGCGGGAGCTGGCGGTTCAGTGACCGCGAGGCACTGTTCGACAGCAGCGCGAACGATCTCCGAAATCAGGGCGGAGTTGAGGTTTCTCCCGGAGTCGATCTTGGAATCGTCTGCCATCGTTACTCCAACATTATTCATAAAGGCCCATAATGATTCAATTTGAATTACTGAGATGAAGCATACTATGATTGCCGTCTATGAGACAAGCGGAACGAATCTTGAGGCTTCAGGAGCTGTTTTCGCAGCAGGAGTTTGTGAATTTCGAAGACCTGTGCCGCACGTTTTCCGCTTCAAAATCGAGCATTCGCCGTGACCTGATGGAACTGGAACGCAAAAATGTTCTGCGAAGAGTGCACGGCGGGGCGATCTCATTGCAAACTCGCGACGAAGTGATGGATTTCAAGCGGCTCTCGGGGAGCGCTCAGGATGAGAAGGCGCGCATCGGGGCGCTGGCTGCCGGGCTGGTGGAAGACGGGCAGACGGTGATCCTGGGCGGAGGGTCGACGGTCGCGGAGGTGGCGCGGCGGCTGGGAGAGAAATCGCTGCAGATTGTCACGAACTCCATTCCGGTTGCGCAGATCTTCTGGGACAGCAAGATGGTCGAGGTCACGATTACGGGAGGTTATCTTTATCCCCGGCTGGGCGTGCAGCTGGGGCCGATCTGCGAGCACATGCTGCACGGGGTGTCGGCGGACTTGCTGATCATGGGAATCCGCGGTATCACGTCGGCGGGGATCAGCGACACGAACAGTCTGATCGTGGAATCGATACGAGCGATGATCCGCGCGGCGCGCAAAGTGGTGATCGTGGCGGATCACACGAAGTTCGGGCGCGACGCGATGATCCACGTGGCTCCGCTGTCGGAGATCGACCAGGTGGTGAGCGACACCGAGCTGGCTCCTGAGTATCAGGAGATGCTGAAGAAGCATGACGTTACCTGCTCGCTTGCCTGACAAACCAGATTGAGCCGATACCACGGGCGCCCTGACTAAGAAGCTTACTCCACGGTTATGCTGTCAGGCGTGCAAAAACGGCCTGCCCGAAGTATCGGGAGTCACGGCGGCCAGCGTTTCGCCAGTGGTGGAAACGGCGGAAATGGCGCATGAGGCTCCTTCTGATACCAGTAGGCGACGGACGCGATGTTATCGCCCAGAAGTTGGTATTTGCCGGTGGGATACCAACCCAGATCCTGGATCGTGACCCTGAGGTCGTGACGGAAACTGATGGGATCCATGATGTGCCAGCGGCAGAGGCTGTGCTGGGGTGGCCCTCCGCCGGGATCGGGGTTCTTTGGCTCATCCAGGAATGAACGAGACTGCGGAGGGCCAGCCGGCAAAGTCCCGGTTGCGTTTTCAGCAACCAGCAACGTACGATGCTGAGGTTGTCGCCGGGGGTAGCAAAAGAATTCATTCTGGTCCGCAATCCTTCACTGCAACGACGGCGTGAGTTCGGCGTGAGTTCTTTGCCAAGCACCGGCTCGGCGAGAGGTGACCCGTGAGTGAAAGCAAGCTGCCGCGCCGTACCTTTCTGAAGCAGGCTGCCGGAGCCATCGGTGCGGCTACGCAGGCGAGGGGGTGGCAACTCGGCGACGCAGGAACGCCGACGAGAGCGGCGGCGGATTCGCGCGAGGCGCCGGAATTGAGCTCGGCTGGTGGAATCACGTATCCGCGCATGTTTCGCGGGGCGCAGCTCAAGATGATCTCCTTCCCCATGGGCGGCGTGGCAGCCGGAAGTCTGGGGTTGGGAGGGCGCGGGCAATTGCGCGACTGGGAGATCTTCAACCGGCCAAACCAGGGATTCTCGCCGACGTATGCGTTCCCCGCAATCTGGGTACAGGCGGGCAGCGCCGCGCCGGTGGCGCATGTGCTGGAGTCGCGGATTCTGCCTCCTTACCAGGGGGAAGACGGACTGGGATGGCAGAATGCGCCTGGCCTGAGCCGGCTGAAAGCAGCAACGTTCACCGGCGAATATCCGTTGGCGCATATCGATTTCGAGGACCCGACTCTACCGGTGCAGGTAAGCCTCGATGCATTTTCGCCGTTCATTCCGCACGATCCGGACGATTCAGGACTGCCGGTGGCGATCCTGCGCTATCGCGTGCACAACCCTGGGCTGGCGACGGCAAAAGTGGGGATCGCGTTCTCCATCGACAACCCGGTGCAAAACGGGACCAGCGGCCCGGGCGCGGGCAACGGCAGGCAGGAGAGCCGGACGAATGAGTACCTGTCAGAGCGCCGGCTGGCCGGGCTGATGATGACCAATCCTGGCCTGGCAAGTGACGACCCGATGCGAGGCAGCTTTGTTCTGGCGGCGCTGCCCCAGGCGGCAACACGGCTGACGTACTGGCGAGGCTGGCCGCAGAGCGGATGGTGGAACTCGCCGCTGCTCTTCTGGGACGCATTCTCCGCAGCGGGGGAGCTGGACGAGGAACCGGCGGAGATGAACAAAGTGGGCGCGCTGTGCCAGTCGGCAACGATCGGCGGAGCGGAAACCGGCGAGTTCACGTTCCTGCTGGCGTGGCACTTTCCGAATCGGACGCCGGAGTGGTGCGGATGGTCGGCGCCCGCGGGTAAGGAGAAGACCCTGATCGGGAACTTCTACTCCGCGCGGTTTCAGGACGCGTGGGCTGCGGCGTTGTACACGGCGAAAAATCTGGAACCGCTGGAGAAGCGCACGCGGCAGTTCGCGCAGGCGCTTCGCGAGAGCACGATTCCCGACGCGCTGAAGGACGCAGCAAGCGCGAATCTCTCCACGCTGGCCTCGACGACGTGTTTCCGGACGGCGGACGGGGAGTTCCACGGATTCGAAGGCAGCAACGACACCATCGGATGCTGCTATGGGAACTGCACGCACGTGTGGAGCTACGAGACCGCGACAGCATTTCTGTTTCCCTCGTTCGCG
>Ga0335072_10004660_pt1 | contig 20260 bp, 17 predicted proteins | sample Lox_Sample_21_FD_206725 | JGI IMG/M metagenome (GOLD analysis project Ga0335072, IMG submission 206725) | Soil microbial communities from Loxahatchee National Wildlife Refuge, Florida, United States - Lox_Sample_2.1 | ecosystem: Environmental > Terrestrial > Soil > Wetlands | place: USA...
CCAGGCGGGACAGCCGGGCGGCGACCCGTTCGCGCAGCGTGCGGGAGTCGGCCGGGCGTGAGCAGATCGCGTCGATGTCGCGGACGGTCGCGCGCTGGGCGGCAGACAGCTTCATCGGCGGCTCCCTCCGTGTCCGGTGGCGCGGCCCGATGGCCGGCGAAGATCCCAGAAATGTGCGATGCGGCCAGTATCGCCTGCTGCGTAGTGTTCTGGCAGCCCGGTTGCGAGGCGGTCAGCCCCGGGCGCCGGGCCACGGTAAACGTGCGCGCGAGGACCGTGCCCCCCTCCCGCGCAGTCAACGGTACGACGAACGGAGACGCAAGCCCCATGCCTGCTTGCCGTCTCGGGTTCCTCAGGCTCGGGCATGCATGGAAGTCTACCCTCGCCGGCGCCTGACTTGAAAATTCACATGTAAAGCTTGAATCTTCATGTCCCGGCGGGTAGCGTGGAACGTGAAGATTCAAGTGAGTCCGTCAGCACTGGAGGGAACATCATGAGCGACCTGAAGCTCGCCATCATCCTGGGCAGCACCCGCCCTGGCCGTAGGGGCAAGGCGGTGGCGGACTGGGTCCTGGCCAAGGCGAAAGAGCGCGCCAGCGCCGACTACGAGCTGATCGACCTGGCCGACCACCCGCTGCCGCACCTGGACGAGCCGCTCCCGCCGTCCCTGGGCAAGTACGCCGGCGAGCACACCAAGGCCTGGGCCGCCAAGATCAGCGAGTTCGACGGGTACGTCTTCGTCACCCCGGAGTACAACCACTCCACCTCCGCAGTGCTGAAGAACGCGATCGACTACCTGTATGCCGAGTGGAACAACAAGGCGGCGGCCTACGCCGGCTACGGGACCGCCGGCGGGGCGCGGGCGATCGAGCACCTGCGGGCGGTCTCCAGCGAGCTGCAGCTCGCCCACGTGCGCCAGACGCTGATGTTCTCCCTGATGACCGACTTCGAGAACTTCACGGTGTTCACGCCCGCAGCCCACCACGACGCCGCCGCCACCACCCTGTTCACCCAGCTCGAGTCCTGGGCCCGCGCGCTGAAGGCCATCAGGCACTGACGCGCCCGCGCGACGAGGGGCATGGAAGGCAGGAGGGCATCTGATGGCGGTGCATGCGTCTCCCGGGACGGCGGGGGATCCGGCGGTGGTGGTCCGGTCGCTGGTGGCCGGCGCGGCGCCAGCGGGTAGCAAGTACGGCCACTGCCTCAACGACCTGCTGTTCCGGGCCAGCACCGGCTGGCTGCACATCGACGTCGTCGCCGTGGTCTCCAACCACCCCGACCTCGCCCCGATGGCCGACGACTACGAGGTCCCGTTCCACCACGTGCCCGTCGACCCCGCGGACAAGGGAAAATCCGAGGCCGAGCTGCTCCGGATCGCCGGCGAGCGGCAGGCCGACCTGATCGTCCTGGCCCGCTACATGCAGGTCCTGTCCGACGACCTGTGCCGGGCCCTGGAAGGCCGGGCGATCAACATCCACCACTCCATGCTGCCCAGCTTCAAGGGCGCCCGCCCCTACTACCAGGCCTACGAGCGCGGCGTCAAGCTCGTCGGCGCCACCGCCCACTACGTCACCGCCGACCTCGACGAGGGCCCCATCATCGAGCAGGCCGTCACCCCCGTCAACCACGCGATGACCCCCGCCGACTTCACCGCCGCCGGCCAGGACACCGAGTGCCTCGCCCTGGCCCGCGCCGTCCGCTGGCACACCGAGAACCGCGTCCTGCTCGACGGCAAACGCACCATCATCTTCCGGTAACACGCCAGCCCAACCGGCAGGAAGGAGCGAGGCCATGAGCACCCCGCAACACCCGCTGAGCGCGTCGTCGCGCAGTATCGGGGACTTCCTCGCCGCGGTCGCAAGCGACGAACCTACCCCGGGGGGCGGTGCCGTTTCCGCGATCGCCGCCGCCCTGGCCGCCGGGCTCGCCGCCATGGCCGGCCGGTACGCGCTGCGGAAGGACCCGGGCTCCGCGCTGCTCGCTGGCCTGGTCACCCGGGCCGACGCGCTCCGGGCGCGGGCCGTGGCCCTGGCCGACGCCGACGCCGGCGCCTACGAACGGTACGTCGCGGCTACCCGCCTGCCCCGTGACCCCGACCCGCAGCAGCGCCGAGCGGCCATCCGGGCAGCGCTGGACGCCGCCGCCAGCGTCCCCGCCGAGTTGGGGAGCCTGGCGGCCGAGGTAGCCCAGATCGGCGAAGAACTAGCCGCTCGCGGGAACCCGCACCTGCGGTCGGACGCGTCCACGGCCAGCCTCCTGGCGGCGGCCGCGGCGGGCGGCGCGGCCATCTTCGTTGAAGTCAACCTGAGCACCCACCCCGATGACGCCCGTCTCACGGCAGCCAGGGAACACGCGGCAACGGCCGCCGCCGCCGCCCGGCGGGCCGTGGCCGCGGGCGGCGACTCCGCCGATCGGAGCAGATGATGACCGCGGAACTTGTTAAGGCGGCCGCGCCCATGGCGTACCTGGACGGTCTGACCGGTTACGAGCAGACTGGCCGGCTGGACAGTCCTACGCTCGAGCGGATGGTGCGCCTGACCGGTGCTATGGGTGACCCGCAGCGCGGCTACCCGGTGATTCACCTCACCGGCACCAACGGGAAGGGCTCCACGGCCGCGATGACCGCCAGCTTGCTGCGCGGCCAGGGGCTGCGGGTCGGAACCTACACCAGCCCGCATATCACCCGGCTGGCCGAGCGCGTCACCATCGACGGCGAGCCCGTCTCGGATGAGCACTTGGCGCGGGCAGTCGAGGAGGTCCGGCAGGCGGCCGGCCGGGCCGGGGTCACGCCAAGCTGGTTCGAGGCGGTCACCGCCGCGGCCTTCTGGCTGCTGGCGGCGGCCCGGGTTCAGGTGGCCGTGATCGAGGTCGGGATGCTCGGCCGCTGGGATGCCACCAACGTCGCCGACGGCGCGGTGGCGGTGATCACCAACGTGGAACTGGACCACACCGAGGTGGCCGGGCCTACCCGGGCCGCGATTGCCGCGGAAAAGGCCGGCATTATCAAGCCGGGCGCCGCCCTCATCCTGGGTGAGCGGGATCCCGCGCTGCGGCCGATATTCGAGGCCCGCAAGCCAGGCCGGATCCTGACCACGGGCCGGGAGATGTCCTGGCGCCACCGCCGCCTGACCCCGGACGGCGCGGTCGTCGACCTGATCAACCGGTGGGGGCTGCGGACCGATGTCAGGATCGGCATGCTCGGCGCCCATCAAAGCGACAACGCGCTGCTGGCGCTGACGGCCGCCGAGGCGTTCACCGGGGTGGCCATCCCGGCGGACGCCGTGACCGCCGCCTTGAGCGCCGTCCGCGTTCCCGGCCGCCTGGAGATCATCGCCACCAACCCGGTGGTGGCGCTGGACGGTGCGCACAACCCGGCTGCCGCGGCGGCGCTGCGGCAGGGGGTGGAGGAGAACTTCGCCTCTCTGGCCCCCCGGGTCCTGCTGTTCGGTGCCCTGGCCGGCCGTGATCCGGCCGCGTTTCTTGACCAGGCCGGGGTCCGATCGGCTGATCTTGTCATCACGACCCAGGCGACCTCCCCGCGGGCTGTCCCGGCGGATGTGCTCGCCCAGGTGGCCCGGGGGTTCGGGGTGCCTGTCACCGCGGTACCGCTCCCCGCGCAGGCCCTGGCGGCCGCGCATGCGGCTGCGGGGCCCCGTGGCCTGGTCATCGCCACCGGCTCGCTGTCCCTGGTCGGCCCGCTCCGGGCTGCGGCGATAGGGACGGCAGGGGCGGCAGCGAAGACGGCGGTGCAGCCATGACCGCCTCCACCCTCGCCCTGACCGCACCCGGCGCCTGGCCGCCTGGGCCGGCTGGTCGGCCTGGTCAGGATGTCCCCGGGTTTCCGCGGCGGAACCGTGCCCTGGTGATGGGGATCGTCAACGTCACCCCCGATTCCTTCTCCGACGGCGGCAGCTACCTGGCCGCCGCGAGCGCCATCGAACACGGCCTGGCCCTGGCCCGGTCGGGGGCCGACATCGTGGACGTGGGCGGGGAGTCCACCCGGCCCGGTGCAGGCCGGGTCACCGAGGAGGAGGAACTGCGGCGGGTGCTGCCGGTGGTGCGCGGGCTGTCGGCGGCGGGGCTGACCGTCACCATCGACACCACCCGGTCACCGGTGGCGGAGGCGGCGCTGGCGGCCGGGGCCGCAGGCGTCAACGACGTCAGCGGCGGGCTCGCTGACCCGGCCATGGCCCGGATGGTGGCTTCGGCGCGCGTTCCCTACATCGCCGTGCACTGGCGCGGCCCAAGCCAGGACATGCAGCGGCGCGCAGTCTACGCCGATGTGGTCGCCGAGGTGACCGCGGAGCTCCGCGCCCGGCTGGAATCGCTGCTGGAGGCCGGCGTCGACCGCCGGCAGATCGTGCTCGATCCCGGCCTCGGCTTCGCCAAGCAGCCCGCGCACAACTGGCAGCTGCTGAGCCGGCTCGCCGAGCTGCGGGCGCTGGGCCAGCCGGTGCTCGTCGGGGCATCCCGCAAGGCATTCCTGGGCACCGCGCTGCGCTCAGGCGACGACGTCCCGCCGCCGGTGGCGCGGGACGCGGCCACCGCGGCCGTGTCCGCACTGGCCGCCGCCGCGGGCGCGTACTGCGTCCGCGTGCATGACGTGCCGGCCACGCTCGATGCCGTGCGGGTGGCCGCCGAGTGGATGGCACCGGGCAGCGGGCCGTCTCGGACTAAGGACAGGCAATGACAATTCCCGATGTGCAGAACTGGCCGGATGACCGCGGGATAGGGCTTGACGAGGTGGGCGTCACCGGGGTCAGGTACCCGGTCTCGGTGTTCGACGCGACTCAGGGCAAACAGGACACGGTGGCCAGCGTGTCGCTGTCGGTCGCGCTGGCCCCGGAGAAGAAAGGCGCGCATCTGAGCCGGTTCGTCGAGGTTCTCGACGCCCATGCGGGCGAGGTGACGCCGGCGACCGTCCCCGGCATCCTGAAGTCGCTGCAGGACCGGCTTGGCAGCCCGGCCGCCCGGCTGCAGCTAAGCTTTTCGTACTTCCTGCGGCGCAGCGCCCCGGTCACCGGGGCCAGCGGCATGATGGACTACGAATGCGGGCTGACCGCGACCGCGCAAGGGGACGACACCCGCGTGGTGATCAGCGCGAGCGTCCCTGTGACCAGCGTCTGCCCGTGCAGCAAGGCCATCAGCGACTACGGCGCGCACAATCAGCGCAGCCACATCACCATCGAGGTAGAGCCGGCCGCCCGGGCCGACGATACGCAGCTGCCGGTGTGGATGGAGGACCTCATCACCGTGGCCGAGGCGGCCGCGTCCAGCCCGGTCTACCCGGTGCTCAAGCGCGCCGACGAACGGCACGTCACCATGTACGGCTACGACCACCCGGTGTTCGTCGAGGACATGGCCCGCGCGGTCGCGCAGCAACTGCAGGCCGACCCCAGGATCGCGCGCTTCACGGTGGAAGCGGCTAGCGACGAAAGCATTCACCACCACAACGCCTACGCTCGGCTCTCCTGGCCGCCCGAACACTAGCCTGACGGAGGACAGAAATGCTGAACGACAGCGCGGGCCTTATCCAGCGGCGCATCGCCTGTTCCCTGGAACCCCTGGAAGTACTTGAGCGCCTAGCCGGCCAGCCCGGGCTGACCGGGCTCATCGGTTCATGGGCGGACGGCGGGGCGCTGATTACCTCCGACCCGGTCAGGACAGCCGCGTCCATCGCCGACATCGACGAGCATCCCGCGGCCGGTCCCGGTGACAGCCCCGGTTCCGCCCATGACGTCGGCTCCGGCGAGGGCAGGGCTGCCCTGCCCGATCCAGGCGGGTTCATCGGCGGCGGTTGGTTCGGGGTCCTCGGCTACCAGCTCGGCCGCCGTTTCGAGGCCCTGCCCGCCCCGCCGCCACGGCCGGTCCCGGTGCCAGAGCTGGCGATGTCCTACTTCGACCACGTGCTCCGGTACGACGCCGGGGCGGGGACCTGGTGGTTCGAATCGGTGGCGGACGCGGACCGTGCCGAGCGGCACTACCGTCGGGTCACCGCCCGGCTGACCGGGTCGGCACCGGCCCCCTCCGGCTACCAGTTCGGCCCCTTCACGATGACCCCCTCGCCCGCGGCTCACCAGGACGCGATCGCCCGCACCCTGGACCACATCGCCGCGGGCGACATCTTCCAGGCCAACATCTGCCTGCGGGCCGAGGCCTCCTTCGGAGGAGACCCGCTGGCAGCGTTCATCCGCGGTGTCCGCGCGCTGCGCCCCGCCTACGCCGCCTACGTGACCACCAGCCATGGCGTGGTGGCCAGTTTCTCCCCCGAGCTATTCCTGGACAGGCACGACCGCAGCGTGCTGAACTCGCCGATCAAGGGCACCGCGCCACTGTCGGCTGACCCTGCCGACCTGGTGTCCTCGGCCAAGGACCAGGCGGAGAACACGATGATCGTCGACCTGATGCGCAACGACCTGAGCCGCATCTGCCTGCCCGGATCGGTGCGCGTCCCTGCCAGCGCCAGGGCCGAAGCGCGCAGCGGTGTGTGGAACCTGATCCGCGACATCTCCGGCACGCTCCGACCCGGGGTCACCGACTCCGAGCTGGTCTCCGCCACGTTCCCGCCCGGCAGCGTCACCGGAGCGCCGAAGGTCCGGGCGATGGAACTGATCAACGAGCTGGAGACCACCGGGCGCGAGGCCTACACCGGCGCCATCGGCTACGCTTGCGCCACGCGACTGGAACTGAACGTCGCCATCCGCACCTTCGAGTTCCTCGGCGATACCGCGTGGATCGGCGTGGGCGGTGGCATCGTGCTGGACTCCAGCCCCGCGAATGAGATGCGCGAGGTCCTCCACAAACTCCAGCCGCTCCTTACCGCCATCGGCGCCGAACTGGGCGAGCCCGGGCTGGACGAACTGGCGCCCGACGCACCCGGCCAGCGGCAGGCCGTCACCGCAACCCCCGCGGCCGAAGGCCAGGGAGCCGAACGCGAGGGAGGGGCGGCCACGCGCCGGCCAGACGGCAACCTCGGGGTCTTCGAGACCATGCTGGTCACCGGAGGGAGCATCCCGCGCCTGGGCGCGCACCTGAAGCGGCTGAGCGGGAGCGTCGCCGAGCTGTACTCCGCCGCCCTGCCAGACGGCCTGGAGGACCGCATTCGGTCGATGGCCCGCGCATACGCCGGCCGCGGTCGGCTCAGGGTGACCATCACGCCCGGCCAGGACACCGAGTCGGTCACGCTCACGCCTCTCGGCCGCCCGCCCGGCCCGCCGGTCACGCTCGTCCCGGTCCAGATTTCCGGCGGATGGGGACGGCACAAGTGGGCCGACCGGGCGGTACTCGATACCGATGGCGATGGGGCCCCCTGGCCCCCGGAACGCGATGCCCTCATCATGGACGGCCCCGATTTGCTCGAAGCCGGACGCGCGTCGCTGTTCCTCGTCGACGACGATGGGGTCCACACGCCCCGGCTGGATGGCAGGCTGCTGCCCGGAACCACGCGGCGCGAGGTGATCGACGTCCTCGGCCAGGCAGGCATCCCGGTCCATGAGCGCCGGCTGACGCTCACCGACCTGTCCCGCGCTACCGAAGCCTTCACCGCCAACGCCATCCGGGGCGTGACCGCCGTCGCCGGCTGCGCCGCCCTGCCCGGGCACGCATTGCCCCAGGGCCCGCTCACCGCATGGCTGCGGTCCCGCCTCCGGGACACGCCCCACTCCTCGCTCCGGCGCCGGCCCGCGCCCGGCGCCCGCGTGCTTCTGGTCGACAACTACGACTCGTTCGTCTTCAACCTCGCGCGCTATTGCGAGGAACTCGGCGCCCGCACCAGCGTTCTCCGCAACGATGACCCTGGACTGGACCCGGAATCGATCGCGGGACGCTATGACCACGTGATCATCTCGCCCGGACCCGGCGCCCCGGCATCAGCGGGCGCCAGCGTGGACATCATCCGCCGGCTGGCCGGCGTGCTGCCCATCCTCGGCGTCTGCCTCGGCCACCAGGCCATCGGCGAGGCGTTCGGCGGCCGTACCGTCCGCGCGCCCCGCCCCGTCCACGGACGCCAGGCGCTCATCCGCCACGACCAGCAGGGGATCTTCACCGGGCTGCCGCCGCTGCTGGCAGCCGGCCGGTACCACTCACTGGTCATCGACGAATCCACGCTGCCCGGCGTCCTGATCCCCACCGCCCGCACGCCCGCCGGCCTGCTGATGGGCGTCCGTCATCGCCATCTGGCCGTGCACGGCATCCAGGTCCACCCCGAATCCATCCTCACGCCGCGAGGCCACGACCTGCTGGCGAACTTCCTCGCGATCCCCGCGCCCGGCTCATCATCCCCGCCGCCACGCCTGGCAGCCCAGGCGTTGTGACCGCACGGCCCCGTACGCGTCCAGCCCCGCACGCGGCTGGCATTTCTGGTCAGCAATGCCCGAACAGTCGTACCAACTCGGCCGCGACCTCAGCGGCTCGCAGCAGCCGCTTCCGGCTGGCGCCGCCATCACGCCGCCGGGTGCTTGTCAAGTTACGTGACAAGCCCGCCAAGGGGGCATCCCGACCTCCCCGCGTCCTGGTAGGCCTTGGTCAGCGTGGCGGCGGAGATCTTGGCGTACTGCTACTTCGAGCGCAACGTACGCGCGATCGAGGCGCTCATCGACCGCGACGCCGTCACCAGCGGGCAGGCCGAAGCCGGCGAGCCGTGGCAGCACCGCAGCGCGGCCAATCTATCTCGTCGAAAAGATAGACAGATCGCATTTTGGCGAGTTAAAATTTGGGTAACAGGTAACACAGTCGGTCGCGCGAAGGCGAATGCCTGTGCTGGGGGAGGCTGCTTACCTGATCAAGAAGGGCCCAGCCATGGGCACGAACCCACTAGTCAAGTCGCTCCAGGACGTGGTGGGACTCCACCACGGATCTGGTCGACCACTTCTATCACAACAGCCTCGGTACGACCCCCCGGACCCACACCGACACAATGCCTATTCCGGCGGAGTTCTCGAACTGGCGGGACGAGCAGCTAGCCTGGCGCGAGTCGGCGATCCTGTTCGACCAGTCACACCGCATGCACGTATTGTTCCTGCGCGGGCCCGATTCGGTGAAGCTCCTGAACTGGATAGGCGTCAACAGCCTCGCGAACCTCGGGCCAGGCGTCGCCAAGCAGTTCATCGGCTGCAACTCCTGTGGGGCGAGCCCGACGGAGGGTCACGGAAGCCCCAGGTGGAAAGGCACCGGCAGTTCGAACTGCGCGCCACGGTGGCGCCAGCGCCGATCGCCTACTCCGCCCAGTCAACCGGGGCAGCGAACAAGGCCTAGCCCTCAATGCAGGGAAGTCGCCCGGTTCCCCGGCCGCCGCGCCCGAGCATAACTGGGCTTTGCTGAGTCGGCTCGCCAAGCTGCGGGCGCTGGGCCAGCCGGTGCTCATCGGGGCATCCCGCAAGGCATTCCTGAGCGCGTACCGCGTCCGCGTGCATGACGTGCCGGCCACGCTCGATGCCGTGCGGGTGGCCGCCGAGTGGACGGCACCGGGCAGCGGGCCGTCCCGGACTAAGGGACAGCCCTTGGCCGGGACAACGAATGCCTCGCGCTGGCACGAGCCGTCCACTGGCGTGCCGAGAACCGGGTGCCGCTCAACGCGCACCGCACCATGGTCTTCGGCGGCTAGGACACAGCACCGGCCCTCGTCATCGCCGTACCAGCGCCAGATGGTAAAAGCTAGCATGATAGCTTTCCTGATTGCGTGCTGGTCAGGTAGCGTCGTTGGACTATAGGCGTCGGGAACAGGGGGCTGGCCGGATCATGGTGAGGGAATCCCGGACCGGGCGCGATCTCGTGGACAGCCTCACGGACGGGGCGCGGAACAAAGTGCCCGAGATGGAGCAGACAAAGTTTGAGCTCACCCGCCGTGCGGTCCGGCTGGCGAACATCATCGAGGTCGCCCTCGGCGAGTGCCTCGCGCCATGGGGGCTGACGCTGGCGGATTACGGGGTCCTCGGTGCCCTGCAGTCGGCAGGCCAGCCGTATCAGCTGCGGCCGCGCGAGCTTCAGGCCCGGCTGCTGCTGACCTCGGGCGGAGTGAGCGGCGTGCTCAACCGGCTGCAGAAGGCCGGGCTCATCGAGCGGCACCCGGACGCGGACGACAAGCGCAGCTCCTGGGTCCTGCTCACCGGCGCCGGGGCCGAGACCGCGAGCGCCACGTTGCGCGCCTGCGCGGCCGTGCAGGCCGACATCCTGCGGAAGGTGCCCAACGGCACCGCCCGCAAGGCAGCCGATGCGCTCCGCGAAGTGATGCTGGCGCTGGGAGACACCGAGCCCCCCGGCCGCCGCCGGGGCTGACAGCACGGCGCGGGTCGAACGGTGCGGGGACGAAGTTACAACCTTTAAGCCGACAGACGCGTGCTCGCGGCCCGGCCACCGCGCCTGTGCTCGCTGAAGTCACCGCCTGACCAACAGGCAACCCGCTAACGCGCCGTAACCGGACACGTGGCCGCACCCGGCCCGAACGATCCCAGGAACCCGGACAACGCTAACCTGGCGCGAGGGTAGTCCTGGTCCCACGTTGGACTCACCATGACCCCACCGGTCCGGACAAGCAAAAAGAGCAGGCACTTGAAGTACCTGCTCACGAAGAAAATCGAAATTCAAATTGTGCCGCCAGGGACTCGAACCCCGAGCCCGCGGATTAAGAGTCGACGTTTCCTGGCTACTACCTGCGCCTTTACGGCTATGCCAGCGAAGATGCCCGCTGGTGGCGCTTACGGCGCGGGATGTGCAGGACATGTTCACTGCGATCGTCCGGGACGCGGCCCGGCACGTTCTCCACCCTGCGGACGGCCCTGAACGCCGCAGTCCGGGAAAGCCACTCCGGCGGGCACGCACCCAACGGGCACCAGCGCTGCCTTGTCGCTTTATCCCAGTTCACAGGGCATGGCGACTTTGTGGCCCACGGTCGGAGTGGTGGGGGAATGGCGCGCGGAGATTCCAGCCATGAAACAGTTTCCGCCATTCCTCTTGACCGGTCTTGCGTGGAAGCGTACCCTTTTGGTTAGTAAACTTCCCTAACATAACCTGAGGGGAGCCAATATGCCTCGCAGCATGGTTTCGGGCCTGGCGGCCGTGCTTGCACTGGCAGTAATCGCGGTCGGCATCGTCCAGCTAACGGGCGATCCCGTGCCAGTCCGGGCGGGCTCGCCGCCGTTAGCAGCGCACCAAGCGGGAAAGTCGACTCCCGGGGAGCGGGTTACCCTCAGACCAGGGCCGGCTCGCGCGGAGCTGACCGCGCACGGCGACCTGACCCGGCTCGGGCCCGATGACCAGGAGTCGGCGATGAGGCCGGCCGCAGTGTCCTCCGGCAAGTTCGGCAGGCCGATCAGCTACCCGGTCGACGGCAAGATCTATGCTCAGCCGCTCTACCTGCCGGGACTGCCGATCGGCGGGCGAGTGCACGACGTTGTGATCGTCGCGACCGAGCACGACTCGGTGTACGCGTTCGACGGCAACGCCACCACCGCGCCCGGCGCGCCTCAGGCGCTATTGTGGTCGGCGTCGCTGCTCATGCCGGGCGTAAGCCTGCTCAAGGCAGCGACCGACCGGATGGGGCCCTCGTCCGGCCGGCTGTGTAACTCGATCGCGCCTCAGGTCGGCGTCACCAGCACCCCGGTGGCGGACCGGTCCGCTAGAACGATCTTCGGGATGGCACTGGACGTCTACACCGGCCAGAGCAGGCGGCGGGCCGTCGCGGTGCGGGCCGTGGTGCCGGGCGACGGGATCGACTCCGTCCATGGACAGGTGGTGTTCCGCGCCACCAAAGAGCAGCAGTGGCAGGCGCTGACCGAGGAGGCGGGCACGGTCTATGCCGGCTTCGGTTCCTGGTGCGACGTGCCGCTATTTCACGGCTGGCTGATCGGCTTTTCCGCCGCCACACTGGCCCGGACAGTCGTCTACGACGACTCCCAAGACGCATACGGGGGCGGGCTGGGGGAGTCCCCGGCCGGCCTCACCGCCGACGCACGCGGCACCTGTTCCTGGGAGCGATCCCGGTGACGATGGGAAGCCAGGGCCGTCCCGGCGGTGACCTGGTGTGGACGGTCGGCCAGACCCGCGGGACGGTGCTGCGCGCCTTCGCCGTGGACGACGTCGCCGGCCAGTGTTGTGGAGCAGCGACCGGGACGCTGCGGCCAATGGGCTGCGCCCGGGAGAGTTCGACCATTTCGCTGTGCCGGTCACCGCCGATGGCGAGGTGATCGTCGCGGATCAGGACCTCCTGGACATCGACGGGATGCTCCAGGGCTGACAGGAAACGGCGGCGCAACGGAAAGGAGGTACCGGCGCGATCCGGGCCAAGCCCGGGCGGTGGGTGCGACCATCGCCCGGGCCCCGGCGTAACCGCCGAGCGCACCGCCGGAAGGCAATGCACCTCACAGAAAGGATAACTGGCATGCGGCTGATCAAGCGCCGCCTGAGCGCGCTGGGCATCGGATTGTGCTGCGTGGCGCTGGCCCTGATGGGGCTGGCGGTCTCGTCCGGGACCGCCCGGGCGAGCACCACGAGGAACTTCCTTGTTACCCTGTACGGCTGGCCGGACAACTCCCCGCCCGGGGACGCCATCGCCTACCCCGAGGACGGGGGGTACCCGACGATCCACAACGTCGCCAGTGGCCTCGGCACGTACTCCGACCCGGTCACGTTCGCGACCGACCAGGCGGAGTTGCCGGTCGGCACGATCGTCTACTACCCCTACCTGCACCGGTACTTCATCATGGAAGACGACTGCACCGAGTGTGACGAGGACTGGACCGGGCAAGGGCCTGACGGCGGACCGGGCCTGTACCACATCGACCTGTGGATTAACGGGCAGAACGGCAACTCCAGCGACGTCATCAACTGCGAGGACGACCTCACCCAGAATTCGGCACCGGTGATCGTCAACCCGCCGAGCAACGAGCCGGTGGACACCACGCCGCTGTTCAACTCTTCCGGCAACAAGTGCTACAACCCGTCGAGCTTCACCGGTGGGGGTGGCGGTAGCAGCTACCCGACGGGGGACCACCAGCTCGTCGTGAATAGCTCCGGCCTGTGCGTGGACGTGGACGATAACAGCCTGGCCAATGATGCCGTCATTGACCAGTGGACCTGCAAGACCACCGGCCAGGCCAACCAGGAATGGCAGTGGAACCCGGTCTCGGGCGGCTACGGCGAGTTGCAGAACGAGAACTCCGGGGCGGACCTGGTGGTGCTCAGCGCCTCCACCGCCAACGGGGCGAAGATCATCCAGTACACGCAGAACGGCACCACCAACGGCCTGTGGAAGCCGATCGCGCTGTCCAACGGGTCCTGGCAGTTCCAGAACGAGAACAGCGGCGAGTGCCTCGACGTGCCCGGCAATTCCACCAGCCGTGGCGTCCAGCTCGACCAGTGGCCCTGCAAGTCCGACGCTGCCGGTAGCAACCAGGCATTCGCCACGAGCTAGATCACGACCGGTCAGTAGCCAGCGCGCCCGTATGCCGGATCAAGATTGCGGTCCGGCATACGGGCGCAGCGGCACGGCTTCGCGCGGAACTGGACGGACAGACGGACCTGCGCTTCGGGTGCTCGCGCCGGTGAGATGTCCTGCGGACGGCCCCGTTCGCCACTGCGCATCCGGCGGCGCCCGCTGTCACCAGGCGATGGGCAGTGCCGCCGGGCCGGCGACCAGTGAGTCGGGGGCCAGGTCAGTTCGTTCTCCGGGACGGCCAGGTGCAGCCTCGGGAACCGGGTGACCAGGCCGTGCATCGTGGCGGTGAGTTCGAGCCTGGCCAGCGGGGCGCCGAGGCAGTAGTGCATGCCGTGGCCGAAGGTCAGGTGGGAGGCGGCGTATGGGCGGCTCACGTCGATCCGGTTGGGGTCGGGGAAGACGGCCGGGTCGTAGTTGGCGGCGGGCAGTACCGGGAAGACGGTCTCGCCCGCGGCTACCCTGCCTGTGCTCAGCTCGACGTCGGTCAGGGCGACGCGGGTGAAGGTGCTCGGGCCGATCCGTACTACCCGCAGCATCCCCTCCACGGCGCCGGGCATCAGACCGGCGTCCGGTAACCGAACAGTGCGCGCCGGTTCGTGGCTTGTCAAGCCTCCCGCAACGATGCGGCCGCTCGCCCCTTGTCACGCCCGAACCCGATAGTGAAGAGCTCCTGTTCAGGCCCGGGCGAAGCGAACCGCCACGGCGCGAGTGACCCTGTTTTGCAAGCAGCTAGACTGCCGACGCGCCGTGGGTGACGGTACGGATGCCCTACCTGATGTTCATCCGCCTGACGAGCTGGATGGCGCTTCCGGCACACTCGGCGGCGTCGAAGGATGCCGAGCTGCTCGTCCTGCGCCATGAGATGGCCGTGCTGCGGCGGCAGAACCCGCGGCCGAGGCTGGACTGGGCCGACCGGGCAGTACTCGCCGCCCTGGCCCGGCTGCTGTCTAAGCCGCAATCGACGGTCCGGCTCGTAACAAGGGCTGGGGATACAAGAGGATCGCGGTCGACCTCTTTCACGTGGACTGCGCGGTCGGCGAACCCGGACGGGCCGCGGACCGCACAGCAGGTCCGCAACCTCTTAATGGACCTGGATGATCGCGCAGCGGGCTTCCGGTACCTGGTCCGTGACCGGGCCGGGCAGTTCACCGGAGCGTTCGACGCGGTCCTGGCCGACGCCGGCATCAACACCGTGAAGATCCCGCTCCGGAGTCCGCGCGAACGCTTACGCGGAAAGGTTCGCGCTCACCGTCCGGGCCGAGGTCACCGACCGGGCGATCGAACGGCGGGGAGTGGCGAATGCGCGGGCCCACGTGCAGGTCCTGGGCGGCGGTCGCGAAAGTGAGTTCGCCATCAGGTGTGCCTGCTGAGCAGAGGAGCACGGGTCCGCAGCTCGCGCTGCTCACAATTCGTCATGGAGATTCAGACCCGAACTGGAACTTGGCGAGCGCCCATGAGGTCGTGGTCTTGCGGCGGCAGGTCGCGCGCCCCCCGGCCGGACTGGCCCTGGCCGCGCCGTGCTCACGGCCCTGGTGAGGATGCTTCCACGGCGCCTGCGGATGCACCGGATCGTGACCCCGTGAGATCCCAGTCAACCTGCTCGCGTAGGTCGGACTCGACGCGCCGGTCCGGTCGCATCCGGCAGTAGCCCAGGATTCTGACCTTGCCCTACCTTGCGGTGCTTCGGGTGTTCGGCTGTGGCCTAATGAGGGTCTCCGGCCGGGGACCCGGTGGTCGCTGCGGAGCCCTGACGTACGGGCGAAGCGGCCGAACGACCGGGGTTGGCGGCCGGGGCGGCGGGCTTTGCGAACGCGGGCAGGAAGAGGGCCGCGGCGGCGGCGAGGACGGCGACTCCGGCGTCGCCGGCCAGTGCGACGTGGTACCCGTGAACGATGGCATCGGGGTGGGGTGCGCGGCCGGCGGCGTCGCTCGCGGCGGTGACGAGTGCCGCCAGGCCGACGGCGCCGCCGATCTGGCGCGCCACGTTGACGAGGCCAGAGGCGAGGCCGGCCTCGTGCGGTGGGAGGCCGGTGGTCGCGCTGATGGTGGACGGGAGGATTATCAGGCCCAGCCCGGCGCCGATGAGGAGCGTCGGGCCGAGGACGTGGACCATGTAGGTCGGCGGCTGGGCGGGGATCGCCGTCAGCCAGGCGAGTCCCGCGGCGGCGGGCAGGGCGCCGGCGAGCGTGAGTTTCCTGACCCCGAGGACCGGCACCAGCGCGCGGCAGACGAACGAGCCGACGACGATCAGGACGGTCATCGGCAGCAGGGCGAGTCCGGCGCGGAGCGCAGTGTAGCCGAGGACCTGCTGGAAGTAAAGGGACAGGAAGAAGATCGTCGCGGTCATCAGCACCCCGGCGCAGAGCATCACGAGGCTGGCGACGCTCAGGCCGCGGTGCCTGAAGATACTCAGGCGGACGAGGGGCTGGTCTTTCTTCCGCTCGATGAGGATGAAGGCGGCCAGCAAGGCTGCCGAGCCGGCCAGCGCGGCGATGACCGCGGCCGATCCCAAGCCGTATTCGGTGGCGGCGGAGACGCCGTAGACCAGCAGGCCGGTGCCGAGCGTGATCGTCAGGGCGTCCGGCAGGTCGAGGTGCTTGCGCTGCCCGCCGTTCCCGCCGGCCGGGAGGAGCCAGCCGACCGTGGCCGCAAGGACGGCGGCCCCAAGGGGGACATTGACGAAGAAGACCCAGCGCCAGCTGAGCTCGGCAGTGAGGACGCCGCCGAGGATCATGCCGACAGCGGCGGCGCTCGAGCCCGCCGCGGCCCAGATCGCAAGCGCCTTGGTCCGCTGGCCCGGGGTCGCGTGGGCATGGCTGGCGGTGATGAGGCTCAGGCTCACCGGCGCCAGCGCGGCGGCGCCGAGGCCCTGCACTGCGCGGGCGATGAGCAGCATCGTGCCGTCGGTGGCCAGGCCGCCGGCCAGGCTCGCCAGGGTGAACAGCACGAGGCCGGCCTGGAACACCCGGGTGCGGCCGAACAGGTCGCTGGCGCGCGCCGCGAGCAGCAGGAAGCCGCCGAACGCGACCAGGTAGCCGTCGACCACCCACTGCTGCACGTTGGCCGACAGCCCCAGGGCGCTGCGCATCGCGGGGAGCGCGATGTTCACGATGCTGGTGTCCAGGACGGCCATGAACTGCGCGACGCTGGCGATGGCGACGATCACGCCCAGCGCGACACCGGGCTTCGCGATGACGTGCGCTGGCGGGCCTGCGGTCCCGTCCGGCGCAGGGGGTACTTCCGGCATGATGCCTCCGTTGCTGTCGATCGAATACCTGACCGCTGTTCAAGATGAACATCGTTCAATCTGAACGGTGTTCAAGGTAGGTGGTATGCTCGGCACTGTCAAGCCGACGCGAAGGAGGGATCCCGATGGCACAGCTCCGGCGGGAAGACGTGCTGGCAGGAGCGCTCGACCTAGTCGACGCCGAGGGCCTAGACGCCCTCACAATGCGCAAGCTCGCCGCCTCGCTGCACGTCCAGGCGGGTGCCCTGTACTGGCATTTCGACTGTAAAAGGGCACTGGTCGACGCCATGGCGGAGCGGCTGGCGGCGGGCGTGGGCGGGCCGGTCGCGACGGGCGGCGGCACCTGGGACGAGCAGCTCACCGAGTTGGCCGTGCGGCTGCGCAAGGCTCTGCTCGCGCACCGGGACGGAGCCCGGGTCGTCACGGAAACCGCCTGCGCGGCCGGCGGCGCCAACACCCTCCTGGTGGGGCGCACATCGACCGAGCTCCTCATCACCGCCGGATTTCCCCCCGAGCAAGCGACCTGGCTGACGTTCGCACTCATCCATTACGTGCTCGGCCAGACAATGGGGGAACAGGCGAGAGCCGAGTTCGCCGCGCGCGGCGGACCCGGCACGGCGCAGGCTGCCACCGCCTCCGAGGAGGAGGGGAACGAGGCGTACCGCCGGCTGCGCGCGTCGGCGCAGAGCGCTGACCCGGACGAGCAGTTCGCCTACGCCCTCAGCGTGTTCCTCGACGGCATCAAGCATCGACTGCCGTAACCGCGGCAAGGTTCCTGACCGGATCAGATCGCTGCCGTGCCGCCGCTGCGCGAAAACTCTGTCACTTCGGTTGACCAGGTGTTTTCTCCTGGAGCAGGGGAGGGCGAGTTCGGGATCGGGCTGCGTGATGGCCATGGGCAGCCAGCACCGACCCTGTCCCGCTCGGAAACTCGGTCTCGCAATGTGAGCTGGGGTTTTGCTGCGGAGTCGGTAGCGTTGCCGGCGCCATCTCGGGGTGCTGCTGTCGCTGCTCTACCGGTTGGTGCGGTGCCTGCTCGGCCTGCCGGCGGTGCTGGTCCGCTCTGACCTGTCGAAGGACGTGGAGTTGCTCGCCCTGCGTCACGAGAACCAGGTGCTGCGCCGCCAGCTAAGCGGCCGGCCCCGACCGGAGCATGGGCGGCGCAGCAGGCCCGCAACCTCGCCATGGACCTGGGTGACCGCCTTGGCACGCTGCGGTTCCTGGTTCACGACCGCGATCCGGTCTTTGCCACCGCGTTTCTATCGCGTTCCGTAACCAGATCGGAAGGGACTCCAGTGGCTGGTCTAGACCAATATTCTCAGACTGGGCAAGACGGCCCCGATCTAACATCCGACACCCGAGCAAGCAGCGAGCAAGCACGACCGGAAAATCCCCACAAACCGGGCGCATAAAAAATGACCTGGGGCAATAAAACCCCAGGTCATTACGGGTGCGCCGCCGGGTGTCTGGTCTTCACGTTTGGGCCTGGCCTGGGGAAACGGGGCCTGGGTAGAGGGCTGGCCACGGGTTAAGCGGGCTCCGGCCACGGTTTCCGGAGGGCTGGGTTGAGCGCCGTGGGTTGGGGCGCCGGGCGGGCGCGGCAGGCTGCAGAGTCCCGAACGGGTAAAAGGCAGCTGACTGCCTGCCAGCCATGTGCGGCTCGGGGTGCATGGGCCGGTTTCGCCAGCATCTGCTCGTGCGGTCGTGGCCGTCACGGTAGCCGAACGGTATTCTGGTGGGCAGGTACAGGGATAGCGGAGGTTCTGATGACCACGACCGTCACGGTGGAAGTGGATGAGGATGAGCTGACCGCCGCTGCCGAGTTGCTTGGCACCAGCAGCCGCGAGGAGACGCTTCGGAAGCTGGTGGCCAATGCCGCCGCGCGGGCTGCCAATGTCGCCCGTAAGCGGGCCGAGATCGCCGAGCGGGAGGCTGCCGACAAGGCAGCGGGCCGGTGAGTGCGCGCGAGTACCTGATCGACGCGAGCGCCTACTGGCGCATCGACCGCGGCGCGGTGCTGGCCGCCGCGTGGCGTGATCATCTTGAGCGAGGCCTGGTGTGGATCTGCCCGCCGACCGAGATGGAGATCTGCCGTCGGGTGTCCAAGGACCAGCACACGGTTCACCTGCGCGAGTTCACCCACACCTACGTGCAGGTGGAGTTGCATCACCGAGCTGGCGCCATGGCGCGCGAGATCCAGGGCGGCCTGATTGACGGCGGTCAGGCCGCCGGGGTTCACCCCATCGACCTGCTCATCGCCGCGACGGCCCTCGGCTACGGTTTCACCGTGCTGACCGACGACGGTGACTATGCCCATCAGATCGCCGCTGTCCATCCTGACCTGAGCGTCCGCATGGTCGGTGACGGGCCGGACTAAGCATCCGTAGCGCCTGCGGGCGCTGGCACCATGCCGGCTGGCCGTCCGCAGTCGTCTTTTCTCCGCGCCGCCGACCGCCTCCAGCAAGCCCGCAACCTCTTTATGGACCTGGGCGATCGGGCGAGCGGCTTCAGTTCTTGATCCGCGACAGGGATAGCAAGTTCACTGCCGCGTTCGACGGCGTCTTCGCTGGTAACGGCGCGGGTGATCAAGACACCGGTCCGGTCCCCGCAGGCGAACTCGCATGCGGAGCGGTTCGTGGGCACGCTGCGCCGCGAGTGCCTGGATCAGATGCTGTGGGCGGGCAGCATCTCCGCGGCGTCCTGACCGAGTACTTCCGGCATTACAACAGCCATCGTCCGCACCAGGCCTTACAGCAGGAACCGCCGCTACGCGAGCCCGGCCACGCCGTCGACATCACCAACCGGATCGAGCGCAGGCAGGTCCTCAGTGGCCTGATCAGCGGAAACTTGGTCTCCTGGTGTGAGCTGGGGTTTTGCTACGGGATCAGTAGCGTGGCTGGCACCATCTCGGCGTGCTGCTGTCGTTTGCCTACCGCTTGCTGAGGTGCCTGTTCGGCCTGCTGGCGGTGCTGGTCCGCTCTGACTTGTCCAAGGACATCGAACTGCTGGTGCTGCGCCACGAGAACCAGGTGCTACGCCGTCAGCTCAGCGGCCGGCTGCGGTGGGATCATGCCGACCGGCTCTGGCTTGCGGCCCTGTCCCGGCTGGTGAGCCGCCGCCAGTGGCCGGAGGTCTTCCCGGTCACCCCGGCCACGATCTTGCGCTGGCACCGGAAGCTCGTCGCTCGCAAGTGGGATTACACCAGCCGCTGCCGACCAGGGCGCCCCGCCACCGGGACCTCGGTCAAGGCGCTGATCGTCCGGATGGCGCGGGAGAACCCAGCCTGGGGCCATAGGCGGATCCAAGGTGAACTGGCTCGGCTCGGGCACGCGATCGCGGCGTCCACGGTGTGGGAGATCCTGCACGCGGCCGGCATCGATCCCGCGCCACGGCGGGCCGGACCGACCTGGTGGCAGTTCCTCACTTCCCAGGCGCACGCCATCATCGCCTGAGACTTCCTGGTCGTCGTGACGGTGCTGCTCCAGCGGCTGTACGTTCTGGTGTTCATCGAGCACGGCACCCGCAGGCTGAACCTGGCCGGGGTGACCGCGCGCCCGACCGGAGCATGGGCGACCCAGCAGGCC
>Ga0335072_10004661_pt1 | contig 20254 bp, 15 predicted proteins | sample Lox_Sample_21_FD_206725 | JGI IMG/M metagenome (GOLD analysis project Ga0335072, IMG submission 206725) | Soil microbial communities from Loxahatchee National Wildlife Refuge, Florida, United States - Lox_Sample_2.1 | ecosystem: Environmental > Terrestrial > Soil > Wetlands | place: USA...
AATTTACTGCAGCTCCGTTCTTCTTGCCTGCTCTGTCTTCGGGTCGCACGTCCACCTTGCGTGCCAATGCCATTCGCTTTCTCCACGGATCTTCTGATTTGTAATAACCGGTCTAATTCTCGTTCGCTCCGCCACCGCTATTGACTGTGAGCTCAGCTGTCCGTTCCGCATCCAGTACCAGGAGCAACCGGCCCTTCAATTTGTAAATTCCGCGAATCAGATCTCTTGCTGCGGAGGCGAGGTTCTCGGGCGGCCGTTCGTAAGCAGCCGCATCCATATCCAGCACGTCGCCGATTTCGTCTACCAGCAGGCTCACCGCGCCATCTGAAGTCCGCACCACGATATTCATGGGCGATTTGTCTTCCGCGCGCGGCGGCAGACCGAGTCGACGCCTCATATCAATAGCAGTTACAATTTGCCCACGTAGATTGATCAGCCCCTCGATGACTTCCGGGGCCTGCGGAACCGGGGTCATCTGCTGGTACCGTAATACCTCCTGTACGTTGAGGACATCGACCCCGAAGAACAGATCGGCCACAAAAAAAGTTGAGAACTGCCCGCTGCTCTCTGCCGCTTCGGATCTGGGAATCGTTGCTTCCGAAGTCATCGATCAATTTCCCATACCGGCAAGCACTGATTCTGTAGCCAACGTCTCTGCGGACGAAATCAGTTTGGCCACTGACTCAACTACCAGAGCCCGGTCAAATTTCGGCTGGCAATACTCCAGTCCATTGGCCCTTGACGCTCGAGCCTGATCTGTCGAGTTCGCCAGTCCTACCACCGCGATCTTTTTCCACTCCGGTCGATGGATCGCGGCTAGCACAGCGGAGCTACCGCCTCCCGGCAGTTCGAGGGATGCCAGCACCACGTCTACCGGTTGGTGTTCCAGCTTCACCACCACTTCTTCTACAGTCGCCGCCTCCACAACAATGTATCCGGCCATCTCCAGGCCGCTGCGGACCATCGCCCGGGAAAATGCGGATGCGTCAGCCACCATGACGCGTTGTCCGCTATGGCGTCCCTCGCTGCCTTGAAGCCAATTGCCTCCTGCTGACCGGATTACCTCGTTGAGGTCCAGGAAATCAGTGACCTGCTTCCCCACAACAGCCGAACCCAGCAGTCCCCTACGATCCGACTCCTGGCGCACGGTCACCGCCTCTTCCGTTACATCCAGGATCTCGTCCACCACCATCCCTACACTGCATTCCCCTTCGTGGAAGACCACCACCTGTACCGGATCGTCCGCTTCGCTCTGCCCCGGAGCGTTCGGCTCCAACATCGCGCGCAGAGATACCAATGGAAGGATCCGGTTGCGATACTGCACTACCTGTCCTCCGCCGGCGTACTCGATTGCCGAAAATGGAAACTCTTCCAACCGTGCAACCAGCGAAAGGGGAACTGCCAGCCGCGTGAAGGAGCCTGCGCGAAAAAGCAGCAGGCGCTGTTGCGTGTTCTCCGCCTGATTGGTCTGTTGTCCCGCCGGGCGCGCCTGCTCCAGAAACTCCGCCAGGACTCCAGCCCGCTGTCCAATCCCCAGCACATCCAGGATGAGAGCCACCCGTCCATCTCCCATGATGGTCGCTCCGGCGTACAGGGTGAGCCCCTTCAACCGCATGCCCAGTGGCTTCACCACAATTTCCTGTGTGTCGTTAATGCCGTCAACGACGAGTCCGAACTGCCGGTCTTCCGCCTGCAGCACCACCATGTTCACCACCTCGGTGGTTGCTGCCGCTTTCAGCCCCAGCACCTGGTTCAGATAAGCGATGGGCAGCAGGCTTCCACGTCGGCGGTACACAGGCGTTCCATGTACATACTCAATATGCTTGCCGGAGGAATCGCCCTCCAGGCGAATCAGCTCCAGCAGGCTGACCTGCGGAATGACAAATCGTTCGCCTCCACTGGTGACGACTAACCCCGGGATAATGGCCAGCGTGAGAGGAATTCTGATTTTGACCGTCGCCCCTTCTCCCATGCGGCTGAAGATGTCCACCACTCCACCGATTCGTTCGATGTGCGACTTCACCACATCCATGCCCACACCGCGCCCGGAAAAGTTGGTGACCGTTTGCGCGGTCGAGAATCCCGGCTGGAAAATGAGGCTCAACGCTTCACGGTCATTCAGCTTTTCCGCCTGCTCCGGCCGGATCAATCCGTTCTCCAGCGCTTTCTGCTTCACACGCGCAACATCGATGCCCTTGCCGTCATCTCCAATCTCGATGTTTACCTGTCCGCCTTCGTGGTAGGCGCGCAGGGCCAGGGTCCCATAGGGCGGTTTGCCGGCTCGCGTCCGCACCTCCGGGGTTTCAATGCCGTGGTCACAGGAATTGCGGATCAGGTGTACCAGCGGATCCTTGATCGCCTCGATGATGGTTCGATCAAGCTCCGTGTCCGCCCCTTCCATATGTAACTGTATTTGTTTGCCGAGAGTGGTGGCCATGTCCCGCACCACCCGCGGCAACTTGTTCCATACCACGCCGATGGGTTGCATCCGCGTCTTCATGACGCCTTCCTGCAACTCAGTGGTGATCAGGTTCAGTCGCTGCGAGGTCGCATTCAGGGCTGGGTCTTCACGCTCAATATTGAATTGCAGAATCTGGTTGCGGGTAAGCACCAGCTCGCCCACCAGATCCATGAGTTTGTCCAGCAACCCCACACCCACCCGAATATTTGCGTCCACAGCGGCAGAAGGCCGCGCAGCCTCATCCTCCTTGCCTTCGTTCGTGGCTTTCGTTGTTTTTCTGCGGTCCTCTTCAGTTTCGAGCGTCTCCGCTGTGTCGTCTCGTTCAGGCTTCGCACTCTCCGGCGCAGCAGAGCTTTCGGTTTGGTTGACTAACGTTTCCGCCGTAGGAGCCACCGTCAATCCGGTGGCCGAAGGGTTCGCCGCAGCGCTGGATTTCGCAGTTGACGGCAACACCGCTGCAACCCGTAATCGCTCCTGCAGATCTTCGAACCGCTCCGCGCCTTCCTTGCCGCTGGTCTCAATGGCAGCCAGCACCTGTCGCGTCGCGTCGACCGTCTCCAGGATGAGAGAAACCAGCGCCGGCGTGAGCTCGCGTTTTCCATCACGTAGTTGGCTGAGCAGAGTCTCCGCCTGATGCGTGATTCCTTCCAGTACCGAAAAGGCTAAAAAGCCGCAAGCGCCCTTGATGGTGTGAATCGTGCGAAAGATGCTCGAAAGCAGATCGACGTCCTGCGGATGCTTCTCGAGCTCGACCAGATCCTGATCCAGCCGTGAGAGATTCTCGTGGCTTTCCACCAGAAACTCACGGATCATTTCCTGGTCTTCGCTGGTTATCTCGTCCATGATTCTTCTGGCTCCGCGATCCGCCTGTCCAATCCTGAGCGGCTCTGGCTGCGCCACGACGTAAGGGAACAACGCAACGACGGCGGACGCACAAATACGCTCTCCGCGGGGTAAACCCCGTGCGGATCCCTAGCGCCGGATATCTTCGATCGTTGGAATGAATCTTTGGCTTACGCCTGCAGAACCGGCGCTCGCAGCGTGAGATCGGATTAACACCTCGGCCAGGTCAGTTATGCCTGTTGCATCGGCGAGGGACAAATCGAGTTGAGCGATGTTCAGAATCGCGCCAGAACAGCGCCGGCTGCGGCACAAAGGCCCATGGATACGTAACTGTAGCAGTTTAGAGCGTAGGCGCGTAGAGCTCTTTCAGGTCCCGCATACGGCTGCGCGTCAGCAGGATCAGGCAGCGTGTCTTCGCGCTCGGCTGGGTCTCGCCCGGGTGTTTGATCGTGCCTACATCGTAGGCCTCCGTCATCGCGTCACACGCGGTTACGCGGTACTTCTCCCACGCCCGTTCGGTACCGTCGAGTGCCAGGGCATTCGCGTCGTTGGGCGAGCTCTCGATCAGTGCTTCCCGAAGGGCGTTGAAAAAAGTGGTGTAGTTTTGGTACGTCTCCACTCGGGCATCATTGAGGCAGACGTCGCGGTCGCCGACAGTTTGTGCCTCCGGGCAACTACCGGCGTCATGCGTCATTTCTGCTTCGTAGGCCAGTTCCGCAATGTGCTGCTGCTTGCCGTTTTGTGCGCCGGCCCAGGGTGTACATGCCGATACCAGAAAAAACAGAGAAATCCAAGCAAGCGCCTGTGTCATTGTCCCGTACCTCCGCACCCATCTTAATGAATGGGAGATCGAGACTGCCTGGGTAATGATGTCTTGTAAGGAGAGTTTGCAGAAGAGCAGATTTTAACGGGGAAATGCAGCCGATGAAGGCGCACATTTCCCCGCCGGGGGAGAGCCTAATATCCGAGGAATTTTCCCATGGTGCCGTAGGTCGGTTCGCGCCGTTCCTGCGGCATTTCCAGCGGCACAGTTGTGTCTTGCCACCGGGCCGAATGCTCTGATTGCACCGGCTTCTTTGCCGGTAGAGGTTGACCCTTTTGCGACCAGTTCCCGATTGCCGTTACCACGCGGGCTGCAGCCAGCCGCCTTGCGGGCGCATCACCCTTCGTGCCGCCCTGGAATTCTCCCAACAGTTGCGGCGCTCGTCCGTCTTCGAGGGCGCTCAACGTCCACATGCGCTCAGGCTGCGGCATCAGCACAAAAATGGTCCGCAGACTGCGAACGATGAATTCCACCGTAAGTTTGCCGTCCTGGATATCCAGCCGCGGGTCGAGTTCCAGCTTTTCCTTGCTGGTGAAGTCGAATGCAGCTTCCACCAGGGCTGAGAGTTCCAGTAATTTGCCTTCCCGTTCCTTCTCCCGAACCCGGTCGGCCTCCTCCGCCAACCTGCGGTCGGTCTCGACCACCAGCTTCCGGGCCTGCTCAAACATGTCCAACAGAACCTGCTCCATTCGGTAACCCTCGGGAGTAAGTATGCTGGCTCAGAAATGTACGCGGCCATACAACTAGTTGGTCAGTTTGACCCTTGGGACTTAACCCGGGCCTTGCTGCCGCTTTGCGGTCTCGATCAGCGGCCGCCGCGGCCGCCTGAGCGCCCGCCGCCCTGTTTGGGCCGATAGCAATTTTTGCAATAAACCGGGCGATCTCCCCGGGGCTCGAAGGGGACTGTTGTAGTCTGGCCGCAACTGGCGCAAACCACGGTTGTTCCAGTGCCTCCACCCCCACCCCCATACGTGCCTTCATGACGCGATTGGGAAGAAGTATGCCCTCCGCCGCTCTGCTTCGCTTGTCGGCACGGTTTGCAGCGCCGGGGCGAGGAGTAGCCCCGTTCCTGGTAGAACTGCTGTTCCCCCGCAGTGAAAACAAATTCCTGCCCGCAGTCGCTGCAGGTGATTAACAGGTCGCTGCCGCTCATGGATTCGCCTTTCAGCGCGTGTGCGGCCACCGCCTCCGCGCAAATGGAATGTTACACGCAAAATCGCTCACTTAAGCGAAACGATTTAAACTGGCCTTTTCCGGGGAAGGGAAAATTGATGATCAAAAGACAAACGTTGGCGCTCCTGGTTGTGTTCTGCGCTACTACCCTGGCGCCGGCCAAAAAGCTGGGCTGGACGCCTCTTTTTGATCATCACGACCTCAAGGGCTGGACTCACATCGGGCCGGGAAGCTTCGTCGTGGAACACGGAATGCTGAAGACTCAAGGTGGCATGGGCCTGCTCTACTCGCAGGTTGGCGAGGTCTCCGATTGCGAAATCAGAGTTGTTTACCGGATGGAGCATGAGAACGACAATTCCGGCGTCTTCATTCGCATTCCCGAAGAGCCCACCGATCCATGGAACGCGGTCAATCAGGGATACGAGGTGCAAATCGACAATCATCCGGAACTTAGCGGGGAAGACGACTATCACGTGACTGGCACCCTGTATTCCCTGACCAGGCCGTTAGCCAAGCCCGGCAAACCAGGTCCTGAATGGAACACCATGCTGATTCGCATCGAGGGGCCGCGAACCCAGGTCTTCGTGAACGATGTCAAGGTGACGGATTACACGGAAGGCCAGCCGGTGCCGCCCAAAAAATTCAAATACGAGCCCAATCGCGGCCAGCGGCCCGATAGAGGCTATATCGGCCTGCAGAATCATAGCGACAAAGATGTCGTGTACTTCAAGTCCGTGGAACTGCTCAAGTTAGGCTCAGAGCAGGATCCCGTGGTTTACCGCTGACACTACAGAGTCTGCGGGAGAACTCAAAGAATTGTGAAAGGGGCAGTGCCTTCTGGGGCTAAAGCCCAAACTATTTTTCAAGCACTTGCGGCACAGTCGTGCCTTGATACAAAACCGAGTTCTCAAGCAGACTCGATAGCCCGGCCGTTACCCCGGAGGCGGCCGATTTCATTTCCCGCTCACATGCCGTCGTAATTAGGGCCGCCGCCGCCTTCCGGCGGGACCCAGTTGATGACCTGGTACGGATCCATAACGTCGCAGGTCTTGCAATGGACGCAGTTGGCGAAGTTGATGTGCAACTGGCTGTCGACAATCTCATACACGGCCGCCGGGCAAAAATGTTTGCAGGGATTGCCAAACTCCTGTCCGCAGCGGTCATTGCATATATCCAAGTCCCGGATCACCAGGTGCACCGGCTGGTCGTCGTCGTGCCTCGTGCCGGAGTGATATACATCCGTCAGCTTGTCAAAAGTCAGCTTACCGTCGGCTTTTGCCGGTCCCAATGTTGCTTCACGGCCATAGGTCGACCGTCCAATTGACCCCAATTGCCGCATGTTCTGATATCCGGCGTGATTTTTCAGATCGCCGCCCGGATTCCCACCCCCCATCACCTGCTGTACCCCGGCATGCAACAGGCCGGGCAGCAATCCCTTTTCGAAGCCCTGGTGAAAATTGCGAACGGGATACAGCTCGTCCTTGATCCAGCTCCCCTCCACCCGGCTCTGATAGGCTCCCAGCGCGCCGCTCGAATGATCTCCGGTCAGCATCGATTCGAAGGCGGTCTCTGCCGCCAGCATCCCGCTCTTGATCGCCAGGTGGATTCCCTTGAGCCGCTGCGAATTCAGCAGGCTGGCCGAGTCCCCCAGGGTCATCCATCCCTTCCCCGATAGTTTCGGCACTGTCAGCCAGCCGCCGTAGGGTAAAGTTTTGGCTCCATACCGGACCATTTTGCCCCCTTCCAGCAGGCTCCTGGCCAGACGATGCTCTTTGAACGACTGAAACACGTGATGCGGATCGAGCCGCGGATCCTGATAATCCAGGCCAACCACATATCCCACCGATACCTGGGTGTCTGATATGCCGTAGATCCAGGCCCCGCCATACTCCTGGCTCGTCAGCGGATATCCCAGGGTGTAAATCACCTCACCCTTCGCCACCCTGCCGGCAGGAATCTCCCAAAGCTCCTTGATTCCTACACCGTAGGTTTGGGCATGGTTTGGGTCTTCGAGGTGGAACCGTTCGATCAGCTGCTTGGTGCACGATCCGCGCGCGCCCTCAGCCAAAATGGTGATTTTGGAGTTGAGATCGTAGCCGGGTTCGAAATTGGTTTTGGGATTTCCCTGTTTGTCCACTCCCTTGTCGTCTGTGCGAACCCCGGCGACCCCGTCCTCACCAAACAGCAGCTCGCTCCCCGCGAAGCCGGTAAAAATCGTGATCCCGGCCTGTTCCACCTTGGCCGCCAGCCATTTCACAAACTTATTGATGGAGATGACGTAGTTCCCGTGATCACGCAGCGGCGGGGGCACCATCGGGAACTTGAACTGGCCCTTCTCGGTGAGAAAGTAAACCGACTCCTCGGTGACCTCCGCGTCAATCGGCGCTTCGCTCTCGAAGCCGGGCAGAAGCTCCCGCATGGAGCGGGGGTCTAGCAGAGCTCCTGACAGGCAGTGCTGGCCCACCTCGCGAGCCTTCTCCAGGACATAGATGTTTTCTTTGGAAAGGGGAGCAGTCGGTGAGGCGGTACGCGCCAGCTGATCGTTGTGGGCGTCAATCAACTGCGAGAGACGCAGCGCACATGCCATCCCCGCCGGGCCACCGCCCACGATGACGACATCCGCCTCCATCTGTGGCCGTTCGATACCCGCGATTGGCTTTCGGAAAATCATTTCGATTGGCGAAAGTGCATTATGCCCCGGCGGGAGCGCGGGGGAAAACTCAGACTTTCGCCTTTTTGATCTCTTCGGTCAAGGCCGGAACCAGATCGAACAAATTGCCCACTACGCCATAATCGGCAATCTCAAAAATCGGCGCCTCTGTGTCTTTATTGATAGCCACAATCGTGCGTGAGCCCTTCATGCCGACAATATGTTGGATTGCGCCGCTGATTCCCAGGGCAATATACAACTTGGGCGCGACAGTCTGCCCCGAACTGCCAATCTGGCGCTCCAGCGGGAGCCAGCCGTTATCGCAGATCGGGCGCGAAGCGGCTACTTCGCCGCCCAGGGCCTTAGCCAGATCTTCCGCCAGGGCGACGTTCTTCTGCTCCTTGATACCCCGGCCGATCGCCACGATGGTCTCCGCTTGAGACAGATCGACTGCCTGCTTGGCTTCCTGAAAGACCTCGTGCGGCGTAATCCGCGGCGCCTCGGGGCTGCTTGCTTCGACTGTTTCTACAGGAGCGGAACCGGTCTCTGCCTGGTCCATGCGGAAAGTCCCGATCTGTAAGGTCGCCAGCCACGGCGGATCTCCCGCAAACCCCACGTCCGCGACAAACTTCCCTTGAAACATCTGCCGGGTAAACAACAGCTTGCCGCCTTCGTACTTGTAACCGATGGCGTCTGAGATGAGAGTCCGGTCGAGCGTCAGAGCTAGCCTGGGTGCAAAATCACGCACTTGATAGGTGTGGGGAAAAAGAACCAGCTTCGGCTGGAGGCCCTGGATGAAGCCCTTCAGGGCATGTACATAGGCGTCCGAGGTGTAGGCTTCGAGCGAAGCCTCCTCAAGGTCATAAACCTTCTGTGCCTTGTAAGTGCCAAGTTCCTGGGCCAGCGCCAGTGTATGGTAGCCCGGCAAAACCACTTCGACCGGCCAGCCAGTCTCCTTGCCGATGGCTTGAGCGGCGGCAAGGGTTTCCAGCGAGACACGGTTCAGCTTGCCCTCGCGCTGCTCCGCGACTACCAGGATCTGGCCGGGCATCTAGAACTCGGGAGCGCCGCGACGAAGATAGGCTCCGCTGATACCGGTGACGATAGAAATGAGAACGGCGATGATGAAGTAGTACAGGATCGGATGCGCCCATCCTGGCGCATAGGTCACATCCTGGACGAGCCACAACAGCAGGACAACCGTGATGATCGCGAACTGCCCAGACACGACCATCAACATCAATCCCTTGCTCCTGCGCCTTTCCAGCAGTGCGACTTCGTTCGGGGTCAGATTCTGTTCTTCTATGGGGAGGAATGCATTCGCCATCTATTTCCCTCGTGGGCAACAGTGAATTGTACTAAATCACGCGTGCGTCGTTCTTCAGCCTGTCTACCAGCTTCCGCGCCACTTCGGCGGGAGAGCCCTGTAGCATCTCTGTCTTCTTTTGCTTCACTGGTACGTAGAGCCGCTGGATCTGTTGCAGATTCCTGCTCAATTTCCCTTCGACTTCGCCCCAGGTCACCTTCCGCAGCGGCTTGTTTTTGGCCTGTTTGATGCCGATCAGCGTTGCATACCGTAGCTTGTTGATCCCACTTTGAATGGTCAGCACTGCCGGCAGCCCGACATCCACGTATTGATAACGGCCGGCTTCCAGCTCCCGCTTCAGCCGGAGGCCGCTCTCCGCCTTCTCCATCCCGATGATGATGGTGGCGTGAGGCCAACCCAGCACTTCAGCCAGCAGTACGCCCGTCTGCGCGTATCCGAAATCGTCCGACTGCAGGCCGGTCACAATCAGGTCGAAGGACTCATCCCCTACCCCAGCTGCCAGTGCGCGTGCGACATTGGCGGCATCCAGGGTGGCGAAACGGTCGTCTTCCAGGTGAATCGCCCGGTCTGCGCCTTTGGCCAATGCCTCGCGCAGCACCTGCTGCGCCCTCGCCGGCCCGGCCGTAATCACCACCACCTCGCCGCCGTGCTTCTCCTTCTGCCGCAGCGCCTCCTCGAGGGCGTAAGCGTCGGGCTCATTCACTTCGTACGACACATCTTCGCGAATCCAGGTGCCCGTGTCGTTCAGCTTGAGAGGCGCATCTTTCTGTGGAACCTGCTTGATGCAGACAAGGATTTTCATGGGCGCTGGATCTAGATAAACGCTACCGACTGCAGGCTTGAGACTTCGAACCGCTTGCGGCAGCGGACATTCTTGCAGCCGACGATATCGTCTTTGCGGACCATGTAGGACTGAGCCTTCGCGAATCGAGCCCGGTCCCGCTCATCCGCTCTACCCGGCAGCTGTGCCTTCTTACGCCGCACCAGCCAAGCCACTTCGTATTCTTCAGATTTGCCGCAATGCGGGCAGGTGAGGGTATGTTTTCGCTGTTCTGGCTTTTCGTCGAAAAAGTCCCGTTCCTCCATGGCCTGAGACCCTGCTTTCCCGAAAATTATGAACCGCTGACCACGCAGCGGAACTTGCCCCGGAATCCCGAGCCGGGCTGCTCGATTTACTCTAGTCCTGCGCACACAGATTGGGTGTCCATTAAGGCCTATCGGCTCGCCAATCTGCTTACGCAGCCTGTCTCAAGAAGTATTCCACATTTGCGCTGGGATCCCCTAACCCCGGAGGACTGCCTCATGGCGAAGAGAAAGCGGCGGCCAAAGAAGTTTTCCCTCGTCAAGGCGGTCAAATCCAATGCCCGGGAGCGTGTCGGCCAGCCGCAACCGGAGCGTGTGATTGACGATCAAACACGGGAAGACCGTCGCAAGGCGAAGCATAAGCAAACCCTGTCGCAGTTGCTGAGTGAGGAGTGAGAAAGAAAATGACGACCCCAAAAGAGAGGATCATGAGTATGGCCGCTTCGCCTGGTTCAAAGATCCCCAGGGCAATCGCGTGGCATTGTGGCAGCCCTCGGAGGCATCCGCGGAATAGAAGCCTTTATCTAACTTAGCCGTCCCGCCAGAACCTCGGACAGGTGAAGCGCGTGGCGCGGCGAATTCTGCCGGATTTGCTCCCGGCAGCTGAATCCATCTGTAATAAAAATGGTTTCCGAACTCGCCGAACGGACCGCCGGCAGAAGCACGCGCTCTCCGAGTGCCTGCGAAACCTCGAACTTGTCTTTCTCAAAACCGAACGGCCCAGCCATCCCACAGCACCCGGAATCGAGCATGCTCACCTGTGCGCCGGTGGCCTGCAACAGCGCAAGCTCATCCTGCATTCCCATCAGGGCCTTCTGGTGGCAATGACCGTGAAGCACCATCTGCCGCCCGTTAAGCTGCGGCGGTTTGTACTCCGGCGCCTTCTGCGCGAGAAACTCGCTCAGCAAGAATGTCTGTTTTGCCAGCCGCAAAGCGCGATCGTTAGCCGGAAAGAAATTCGTCAATTCGTCCCGGAAAACGCTGGCGCAACTTGGCTCGAGCATGACAAACAGCATACCTGCATCGATCTGCGGACCCAGCTTCTCCAAAATATCGAGGAGGTATTTTCGCGCCTGGTCGAGAAAGCCGAAATCATAAAGCGGGCGCCCACAGCAAAGGTGTTTTACGGGGATTTGCACCCCGAATCCAGCTCCACTCAGCACCTCATGCGCCGCACTCAGCACCTGGGGATGAAAGTAGTTGTTCCAGGTATCCGGCCAAAGCACAACCGGGTTCCCGATGCCTGCAGGACGCTTTGCATACTCCGAGCGGAAGCTTCGCCCGGCAAATTGCGGCAGTGTTCGCTGCGGCGCGACTCCGGCGATCGTCTTTACCAAGCTGCGCAACCCGGGTGTCTGCATGGGCAGGTTCGCCAACGCAGGAGCTAGCGAAGCCAGCTTCGCGAAGCGATCCATAAATCCGAAAAGGTAATGTTGCAGCGGGTGAGCGCGATCTTTGTAATGGTGGCCCAGGAATTCAGCCTTCCATGTAGCCATATCGACGTTGACCGGGCACTCGGTCTTGCACGCTTTGCACGAGAGGCACAAATCCAGCGCTTCCTTGACCTCTTCGTTGTGCCACCCATCCGTGATGACTTGCCCTTGCATCATTTCCCAAAGCAGATGAGCGCGCCCCCGGGTGGAATGTTTCTCCTCCCGTGTTGCCATGTAGCTCGGGCACATTGTGCCGCCGTCCTGCTTGCGGCAAGCGCCCACACCCACGCAACGCAGGGTCGCCTCTCCAAATCCTTCGGGATCCTGGGGATATTGGAACCACGTATCGACCTTCTTTGCCTTGTAGCCGGCGCCCAGCCGAAGATTGTCCACCGGGTCGTAAACCCGGATTGGGTCGATCATCTTCCCAGGGTTCATCCGGTTGTCGGGATCCCATAGTGCCTTGAATTCCTGAAACGCCTTTACCAACTCGGGCCCGTACATCTTCGGCAGCAGTGCGCCCCGCGATTGGCCGTCGCCGTGTTCACCCGATAATGACCCGCCGTGAGCCAGGACGATATCGGCCGCCTCGTCGATAAATTCCCGATACTTCGCGATACCCTCAGCACTCTCCAGGTCGAAGGTGATTCGCATGTGAACGCAACCCTGACCGAAGTGCCCGTACATCGGCGTCTTGTAGTGGAATCGTTCGAGCAGCTGGTAAAGCTGTCGCAGGTAGCTGCCCAGCTGTTCCGGAGGCACTGCCGAGTCTTCCCAGCCTTCCCACCCGTGTTTCTCTCCCGGAACAAACACCGTCGCGCCCAGAGCGGATTCCCGCACGTGCCACACCCGCCGCGCCTCCGCCGCCGTATAGCGGCGCACCGTGCAAGACTTGCCGAAAGAGCGGGCCGCCTGCGTGAACACGTCGGTAATCCGGTCGGCCTCCTCCGCGGAGTCGGCGCCAAACTCGCACAGCAGGAAGCCGCGCCCTTCCGGTAGCAGTCGCACGTCTTCCACCGCCAGCTGCTTGCGCAGCATGTAATCGACCACCAACCCGTCGAAGCCTTCGAGCCCGATCGGCTTGTACGCGAGTACTGCCGGCACGTGGTCCGCGGCAATGAACGGATCGGCGAATCCCAGCACAACCAGGCGGCGGTGCTGAGGGCTGTGCTTCAGTTGGCAGCCGGCCTGCAGCACGGTGACACACGTGCCTTCCGAACCGACCAGCGCTCGCGCCACGTTGAACCCGTTCTCAGGCAGCAGCTCGTCGAGGTTGTAGCCCGAAACGCGACGCGGAATCCTGGGAAATCGCTGCCGCACGAGTTCGCCGTACGTGTCCCGAATGCGTGCCAGTCCCGCGTAGATTTCCCCCCGCCGGCCGCCCGCGGCAATGGTGGATTCGAGCTCTGCTTCCGTTGTTGGGCCTACCGTGAGCCGAGTGCCGTCGTAAAGCAGAACATCCAGCGACTCGATATTGTCGACCGTCTTCCCACCCATCAGCGCGTGGACGCCGCAGGAGTTGTTGCCGATCATCCCGCCCAGCGTGCAACGGCTGTGCGTCGCTGGATCGGGCGCGAATGTAAGATCATGTTCCTCGGCGGCATCGCGCAGCCGATCGAGCACAATACCCGGCTGAACCCGGGCAAACTTACGCGCCGGATCCAACGACAGGATCGAGTGCATGTACTTGGAGAAATCCAGGATTACGGCCACATTGCAGCATTGGCCCGCGAGCGACGTGCCGCCGCCACGCGAAAGCACCGGAGCTCCCATTTCCCGGCAAGCGGCCACGGTCGCAATCACGTCGGCTTCATCCCGGGGAAGCACCAATCCGATAGGCACCTGGCGGTAGTTGGAAGCGTCGGTCGCGTAGAGAGCGCGAGAAGCCTGGTCGAACCGGACCTCTCCGCGGACCACCTGGCGCAGTTTCTCCTCCAACTGCCGGGACGCTGAGAACTTCTCGTGCGGATGGGATTCGCGGGATTTCTCTTGCAGAATAGGGAACGAGGATGGAGCAGCCATTGTCACGATGATGTTATCAAGCCGCATGTCTGCCCGCCCGCGCCACGGCTTCGCGGCCTCCAGCCGCCCGCCAAGCCGTCATCCTGAAGTGCCTGAGTTGCCTTACGGCAAGTTCAGGGAGCGATGAACAGCAAGTAGAGGCCGGTTCCGCAACAAAGTTGTCATCTCGACAGAAGCGAAGCGAAGTGGGGAGATCTCGGGTTTGCTCATCCAGCTACTGCTCTGAGTGGAAGACACAAGCCTCCCCCTTGTCATCCCCGGCGAAGCCGGGGGATCCGCCAAACTTTGCCACCTGGAACAAAGCCATAGCACTCGCCGGCGCCCGGAAGCTACTCGACTATTCCATCGAACGTTTCGCCTGCAGCCATGGCGCCGTTCGCGATGGCGGCCGTTCTACCCTGCAGCCTGCCATCGCGAAAGCTGTTTGATTGCGCGCTCTTCATCTACTCAGAAGTTGAAGGACATCTGCAGATCGACGCTTCGGTTCGACGACGGAGAGGAAAAGAACCCTCCTGCGAGCGCATTCGATTTCCCAAACAACGGCGACTCCAGCACGCCTACCGGCGGCGCAAGATTCACGTTGTTAAAGATATTTCTGCCCATGGCCGTAAAGGTCAAAGTGTAGCGTCGCGGTAGCGCCTGATCCAGCATGGGCGGCCGTCCGCCGCCTCCGCTGAGCCCGCCCGGGCCAAGTCCGCCTCCCGGAGGGCCACCGCCTCCAGGCCCGCGTCCACCGCCTCCACCGGGAGGTGGGCCGTTGAATCCTCCTCCGGAAGCCCGTTCGACACGCGGTCCGATGCCGATCGTCTTGCTGACTCGCAGGTTGGTGCTGAACTGGCCAGGGCCGGTCACAAAGTTGTAGGGGATCCTGGCTGCATCCGCTGCCGGGTTCAGGTCGAAGTTCCCATATTTCGTATCGATCACGTCCGTGCTGGATGAGGTGGCAAACGAGGGCCGGTCATTGAACTGGTTGTCGCCGTTCAGATCTTGCCCAACCGTGATATTGAAAGGAGCTCCCGAATTCAACACCAGGAATGGGCTGATCGAAATTCCCAGCGGAGCAAGATAGTTCCCGCCTAACAAAAATCGGTTATGGATATCGAAAGTGGATCTGCCATAATCCGCGCGCGGATCGAACTGGTTAGAAGGGAAGTAGGTTGCCCCCGAAGTATCGGCTTTGGCGTAGTTCAGAACATAAAAACCGAACATCGTCAGTTTGCGCTCGCGCACGCTGAAGTTTGTGATCAGTTGGTTCTGGTGATAAATTCCTCCGGACTGAAACTGATACAAATTCTCATTGATGCCGTTCGGCCTCATACCGGTGCCGGTTTCGATGTCATAGGTGCCGGGCAGAAAGGCATTGATGTTATCGCTGTAAAGCTGATGCAGCCCTCGGGAATTGATATAGGTCGTCGAGACAGTAATGCTTTTACCAAACTTGTGCTCGACCCCGATCGCAGCCTGCATGTTGATCGGCGCCCGCAGGTTGGATGCAATCGAGTAGGTCGTGGGCGCCGCCTCGCTGGCCGCCGAAAGCACGATCTCGCCGGGAGACGGGTTCTTGATCACATACTGTTTCTGATTGATGCCGTTCTGCTGGATCGCCGTCAAAACATTGGTCGATTGAAAACGATCGAAGAACCAGCCATAGCCGCCGCGGATCACCGTGGTCGCAGGCTTGTTCTTCCCATTGACCGCCCATGCGAACGAGAAGCGGGGTCCGAAGTCAGCATGGTCGCTGATGCGATTTTGCCCCTCGTAGCGCAGCCCATAGCTAAACGTGAAGTTCGGGCGCACCCGCCAGTCATCCTGGAAGAATAGTCCGGCGTCGAATAGATCCACTCGCGCAGCAGGGTTACCCACCGTCACGTTGTACTGCGAGGGCGTTCCTGCCGCATAGTTCGCGAGCGATGCATAGGTATAGTTTCCATTGAAGCCCGAGGTGGAACTGTTCGAGTCCCGCACCAGGCGCAGCCGCCCGCCAAACCGAATCGCGTGCACTCCCAGCGCTGCTGTGGTGTAATTCTGCAGCTCGTAGTGGTCCTGGGCATCGTGAATCGTGCCCTCGTTGTTGCCGCCCCCGGTAAAAGCACCCTGCACCGTGATGGTAGGAGTGGAATACAGCGGGTCCTGATTATCCCGGTCGCGGATGTATTCGAATCGGGTTTCATTGATGATCTTGGAGCTGAGAATCTGGGTATCGCTGAGTTGCAGCGTGTTCTCCGCATTCAGCGTGTCGTAGCCCTGTGTTTGCAAAGCAAATTGTGAGACGCCGTTGTTGGTGCTCTTCTGGCGGTCGTACATGTAGCGCACGGTGAGCGTGTTACTGGGCGTTAGCTGAAAGTCAAGCCGCGGGCTTAGATCCATGCGGGACTGCGGGTTCGAAACTGCTGCCGCGTAGTTGTAAGTCCCGCCGTTCGGGTCGAGCAATTGCGCGTTGATGATGGAGTTGGCATTGTTGTCGCGCCGGAATCCACTAAAAAACCAGGAAGAGCTCTTGTTCAACGAGCCACTCACATTGCCCAGGAAAAATGTCGAGTAGTACGGCGGCTCGCTGGTCACGAATGGATTGAGCGAGTTGAAGGCAGAGTCGTTGCCGTTGGCCATGACCATCCCGTGCAGTTTGTCCGTTCCCGGCTTGGTCAATATCTCGATCCGTCCGTAGCCGAGCTTGTCATATTCCGCGGAGAAGGGGTTCTGGTTGATCCTGATTTCACGAATGGACGACTTGGGCGGCAACTGCCCCCCGGTAAATCCATCGATATAGATTTGTCCGCCGTTCGGACCTGCGGCAGGTCCGGCAAGTGCATTCAGCTCATCCTGCAGTTCATCCGGATCGTCTGAGAGCGCATCCAGATCCTTGCCCTTGATCACGATCGCACCGGCATTATTGTCCGGGCTGGTATCGAGGCCGGCGCTTTGCTCGCTGACCGTGACCTGCTGCTGCTCGACAGCAATGCTGAGGGCCAGATTCTGTATGGTGGCGTGCCCCGTTTCCACCGATATGCTTTGTGCCTGGGCGAGGGCCAATCCCGGCGCCGTGACCGTGATCACATAGATGCCGGGGGTGAGCTGAGGAAAAACATAGGTGCCATCGGCGCCGCTTTGCACCGAGGACGTCTTTCCATCCTCAGCCTGAGCCGTGACGGTGGCTTTCACCACCCGCGCCCCGGAGGGGTCCGTTACCGCTCCGCGCAGTGATCCGGTCGTCGTCACCGCAAGCAAAGGTGCGCTGCTGAACAAGCCTGCGCAGACCAATAGCAGGGCCAATCTTACGAAGTGTCGCATCCTGTACTCCTGACGTCACTTTCAGGAGAAATGCTGACGTGCCCCCGTGCGGTCACAATGAGTAACTCTTGGTAAAGGAATGTCACTCGCTTGTGACAATTTGTTACATTTCCTGCGTCTTGCCGCTCATGGATCGGCGTACTCTCTTTAGTGGCATGTTGCGGTATTCAATATCTCCGGGAATGAACGGTTCTGAGTAGCGGAAAGACTGAAGATGGAGCCCATTCTTCTCATCGACGACGATGTGGAGCTTTGTTCGATGCTCAGCGACTATCTGGGCCGCCACGGCTACGAGGTGACCGCGGCCCACGATGGCAAAGCCGGGCTCGCCAAAGCCCTCGGCGGCTCCTATGTCATCACGCTGCTCGATGTGATGTTGCCCGGGTTGGACGGTTTCGAAGTGCTTCGCCGCCTGCGCGCCGCCGCTTCACCGATGAATGTTCTGCTCCTGACCGCGCGCGGGGAAGATGTGGATCGCATTGTCGGACTGGAGATCGGCGCCGACGACTATCTGCCCAAGCCATTCAACCCCCGGGAGCTTCTCGCCAGGATTCGCGCTATCCTGCGCCGCAGCAGCAAAACCGAAGTCCAGGCAATCGCGGGAAGTGTGCTTACCGTAAGTGGTCTCGAGATCGATACCGCGGCGCGGGTTGCCCGTTGTGGCGAAGCTTCCCTGGATTTGACCGATGTCGAGTTTGAGCTCTTGCAGGCCCTCATGCGTTCCGCCGGCGAAGTGGTCACCCGTGAACAGCTCGCCGAGTCTGTCCTCGGGCGCAAGTTCCATCCCTTCGATCGTAGTCTCGATATGCACGTGAGCCGCTTGCGCCATAAGCTGGATGCGGCCGACAACTTCGGCGACCGGGTCAAGACCATTCGCGGCGTAGGCTATCAGCTCGCGGTACCGGCTCCGCGCAAGCTGGCAGGAGAGCGATAACTGTGCGCGGCCTTTTCACCAAGATCTTTCTCGGCTTCTGGATCGCGCAAAGCCTCACCTTTTTCATTTCCACCATGCTGATCCTGCAGCACCGGTTTATTCATCCCGGCGAGATGATGGATGTCCTGAACGCGACTCTTCCCAACACGGTGGCCGCTGCCGTGAACGCCTATGAAACCAGCGGATGTGCGGGCTTGCATCAGTTCGCCGCCTCGCTTCATCAAGCCATCTATCTGGCCGATAGTCCATCTCACCTCCTTTGCGGGATGGAGCTTTCTTCCGGAGCTGCAGACGCACTGGCCGTAGCCAATCGCCAGCCTGGAGTGCACTCGGCTCTGGCAGCAACTGATTCCTTGTGGAGCACCGCGACAGAATCCCAGCGCGGCCACCGCTACCTTTTTCTCCTTACCCGGCCCCACAACGCCAAACCGCCCGGCTGGCACGATCTCTTTCACTTTGCCTATCCCCAGCTCCCGGTAGCAATTGTTGTTTTCGGCATTACCACTTTCATTCTTGTTCTTCTGCTGGTGCGTCCCATCGGCAAGTTGCGCGTCGCTGCTCGCCGCCTCGCGAATGGCGAGCTCTCCGCTCGCGTGGCAAAACCCGACGGGGAAGAACGTCTCTTTGGTGGTGACGAAATACAGGGCCTGGTCCACGACTTCAACTACATGGCCGAGCAGCTGGAGCGTTTGGTCGGCGCTCAGAAGCTCCTGCTTCGCGATGTTTCCCACGAATTACGTTCGCCCCTGGCGCGTCTCAGCGTTGCTCTCGAGTTGGCCCGGGAAGAAGCGCCCCCGGGCATGACGGAGCAATTGCAACGCATCGAGCTGGAAGCCGGACGTTTGAACCTTCTGATCGGTCAGTTGCTTCGTCTGTCTTCCATGGAGTCCACCGGTGCTTCCAGCCGTATGGAGCAGTTTAGTGTCAACGCGCTGCTCGGAGACCTGCTGCCTGATGCGGAATTTGAAGCCCAGCAAAGGCAATGCAAGATTCGCGTTCTGAACCATTGTGATTGCCGGGTGCAGGGAAATCCGGAACTGATCTACCGTGCCATCGAGAACATCGTGCGCAATGCCATTCGCTATACCCGGCCAGAATCCGTGGTCGAGTTGAACATGGCTTGCGAAGAGCGCTCGGGTGCGCGCGCGGTAACTCTCGAAGTAAGCGATTCAGGCCCGGGCGTCCCGGAGAAGGAACTTCAGAACATCTTTCTTCCTTTCTATAGGGTCGATGATGCCAGGCAACGCGACACCGGAGGCTTCGGCGTGGGACTGGCTATCGCTGATCGGGCGGTGCGACTCCACCACGGTGAAGTACGTGCCCGGAACCGCCCCGAAGGCGGCCTCGTGATCAGTCTCACCTTGCCCTGCGAAAAGTAGCCGCGCCCTAAGACGTGCCCCCATGCAAACTCACGTCAACGCCGGACCGTCGTGGTCTTCCAGCGCCGATTAAAAAAACTTTGAACCCATAGCTCTTAATAGGTGAAATTGGGATCTATATATATGGGCAGGAGTCCGGCCGCACATCATGGTAACCGGGGGTAACTTATGTTGCTGATGGCAAACTTATGGATCGCAGGAAACAATGCGTTGTTTCCAACGTAATTTGGGGCCTGAACGGACTTAGTTCGCTTATTTCGCTTATTTCGCACTTTTTTGCAACGATCCGTGGCAAGGCAAGCCTGCTCTGACGGACTGAGCGATACCGTGCCCATTGTTCTTGATGCTTGTGCCGTCCCCTGAACGGGATTTGCGTCTGTTCCACGGCACTTCCGCGCCGCGCTCTGGATTGTTCCGTCCCTCCTGACTGGTTTTGACGCAAAATGAAGAACCTTCCAGCTGCTAGAAGTGGTTGACCAAACAAAACCAGATCATAATTCCGTATAGAAATCCTTCACTCATCCGAACAAAATCGTATGAGCTAAGATCCGCGCCGTCATAATCCGGCTCGTCCTCCCGAACCGGCTTCGTCCGCGTTACAATTTTTTCGAACCTACCGTGGCACATGCGCCGATTCAAAGCGTGTCCCGCGATCCCAATTCGCCAGGGAGCCAATCGATGCCGGTTGAATTGAAAATTAACAACGTATCCAAGACTGTCGATGTGGAGCCGGATACACCGCTCCTCTGGGTGCTTCGCGACACGCTCAACCTGCACGGAACCAAGTACGGTTGTGGAATGGGATTGTGCGGCGCCTGCACGGTCATCGTCGCCGGCC
>Ga0335072_10004662_pt1 | contig 20253 bp, 22 predicted proteins | sample Lox_Sample_21_FD_206725 | JGI IMG/M metagenome (GOLD analysis project Ga0335072, IMG submission 206725) | Soil microbial communities from Loxahatchee National Wildlife Refuge, Florida, United States - Lox_Sample_2.1 | ecosystem: Environmental > Terrestrial > Soil > Wetlands | place: USA...
GCCCTCTCCTTCTTTCCTCGCTTCAGCAATGACAACTTACATTCAACGCCTGATACACATTGCCATCAGCGTTCGAAAAGTTATATCGCAAGCATGCTCGATCTTCATGGTCATGGCACTGTCGAAGGGCCATACACATCAACGACAGATTCGCTGTACGACGAGACACGTCTTGATGCTGACGTAGGTACAGTCTTATGTTCTGCTGACTAAGGTAGATCTGTCCGAATTGATAGCACTATAAGCACCCTACCGGTTCTGATTACCGGTCGACAGGAAGCCCGAGCTGTGTAGTTGCAAAAGTCAGCCCGTACCTTCTGCGGTATTCGTTGTCAGGGTTGTTATTTTTGGGGTAAACACGACTGTCTTCATCGGCGCCCCATTCATTCTCTTCACTCTTTGCGCCTAGAGCGACAGAACCCGCAAATCTAGCGATAATTTCTGGCTTCAGGGCCTCTCCTGGCGGTCTTCCCCAGAGCTTTCGGCGGCAGGATTGTCTGGCACGGCCATTTTCGTTGTTACTGAACCCGAATGGTCGACAAATCATTGGACGCCAGGATTGAATCTCTGAACGGGGCTGGTGGAATTGTGAAAAAGGCCAGTGGCACTGCCGCGGTGACTAGGCTAGCCTTTGGAGAGGTGGTAGTTGCGCTGTGGTTAAAAGGGTTAGAAGGCCGACCGGCTACTGCGGAAGCAAGTCTTCCCATCTCCGTTTCTCACCTTTTCACAGCCAGCTTCTCTAGCCACTAGTAAAGTGTTACTAACCACCTACTGAAACGCAGCGCAGCGGCAAAGATGCCCCCTTGGTTCCACATGCACGACGGCGGTATTGAGCCAGACGCTGGGTGGGTCGGCGGACTCTACTTCTCTGCGTTTGGCGGCCCGGAGACATGTCAGAGTGCAATAGTCTTGTCAACAGGGGCCTCCTCCAAGCCTCCTCCAAATGAGGTGACGGGAAGTCAATGCGGAATAGCAAAGTCATCATGTTTGGGAAATCGGTCAGAGAGGGCACGCTTGTCAATGTTGGTCTCGGAAAAGGGTTCCAGATGCTGGCAGTGGTCTTTCCAGAAGGCCGAACATTTGTCACGGCATGATTCTTTTATCTCAAGGACTGATAGGCTGTCAAGGACAGGGAAACCTCATCCTGTTCTTGAGGGGTAGGCATGCGAGATATTTTGGTGAGCCTGGTGGCAGGGGTATTATGATCAACAACAGAGTTCTGCGTACCTGACTCACTAGTATGGGGGTGTCGCGTCCATCGCGATGGAGGGTCGGGTCTTGGGCCGGACATTGCGTCGCTCATGCTGGGAAGGTCTTCTCATATGAATTTCTACATGAAGCTGGATTAGGAGTGCGGCAAAACTGTAAGGAGCTCAAGCTTGTGCTTGACAACCCGTTCTTGCTAGGGGTATCAGAAGGGTGACGAGCTGAAGAACGAAAGCTGCCAAGCAAATCATCCAAATTTCTTCCACTCAAAACAATTTGTTGCAACCTTTCGAAATCGTAAGCATTGTAAAATGCCAAAGGACGCCTTCAGATGAGTTTGTCTTCTAGTCCTTTCCTACGTTATGGATTGGAAAGGAGCAATGCTGCTATCCGCATAATTCATACTCCCTTCCTTGCCCTTGCCAGTCGTCCACGCTCCCAGAATCATCACTCCTCCCTGTACTTGCGGCCTTATACAAGCTCCGCAAAGATGGCAGATCCGAGCAATGCACCCGATACAGATTACAGATCCTGGAGTAATGTGGACCTTATAGCCCGCATCACCAACCTTGAGGCACAACTCCGCACCCAAACAGCCGCCTACCGCACCCTTCAATCTCAACCCACGTCCACTTCCTCCTCCCCAAACCCACCCAAAATCCCACGCAGACGGTCCCTCTCTCCCTCCCGCCGCGCCTCTCCCTTTAACCCCTCTAAATATTCCACGCGCCATATCGCGCTCAAGTTCGCGTACCTCGGCGGCCGTTACAACGGCTACGAGCACGCAAGTGGCAATATCACACCCTTACCCACTATCGAAGAGGTGCTGTGGAAGGCGTTGCGGAAGGCGCGGCTTATAAGCCCGCCGACTACAGGTGCCGATGAGAGTATGGAGGTGATTTGGAACTCGGAACAGAGGATGAAGATGGGCCCGCTAGAGATCAGCTGGGACGGTTGTGAGTATAGCAAGTGCGGACGGACGGACAAAGGGGTGAGTGCGTTTGGGCAGGTTGTTGGGGTCAGGGTGAGGAGTAATCGGCCCCTGGTGGCTCAGAAGATTGATGGGGACGATGGGGCACGAGATGAAATCCATGAGTCAAATACTGTCATCGATGAAGCGAATGGCATTCTAGACCTACCAGACATCGACGCAGATGATTTAATGTCGGGCCCATATGAGTCTACATTTCATCCAATTAATGATGAGCTGCCATACATTACGATCCTGAACTCGATACTCCCCTCTGATATCCGCATCCTGGCCTGGTGCCCTACTCCTCCGCCTGGCTTCGATGCTCGATTTTCGTGTAAGGAGAGACGCTACAAATATTTCTTCACGAATCCCGCGTTTATGCCTACCCCGGGGCCGTTAGGGCTTCAGACCGCTGCTGGGAAGGAGTCCACAACAAGAGAAGGGTGGTTGGATATTGAGGCGATGAAAAAAGCGGCGAAGAAGCTTGAAGGTCTTCATGACTTTCGCAATTTCTGCAAGATCGATCCGAGTAAGCAGATGCCTAGTTGCGAAAGGCGGATCACGCATGCCGATATTGAGGAAGTGAAGCAGCGAGGAGGACCGGTCTCGATTGATACAGAGCCAGCTTTGGGCAATGTGGTGGACCGAAAGGCGGCTTTTGGCAACAGGGCGGTACCACAAAGCTGCGGTCCACGAGTGTACAGCTTCAACGTCAACGGCTCGGCTTTCCTCTGGCACCAGGTACGCCACATGGCTGCTATTCTGTTCCTCGTTGGACAAGGACTGGAGTCACCCGCTGTTGTGGATGACTTGCTTGATATAGAGGCCAACCCAGGCAGACCGATGTACGAAATGGCCTCAGATAGTCCACTCGTATTGTGGGACTGCATATTCGCAAACCAGGACAGCGCCGGCGATGAAGATGTACTGGATTGGGTCTATACTGGCGATGCTCGCGGCATTCCAGCTTTGACTATCAAAACAGATGGCAAATTTGGCCAGGGTGGCGTTGTCGACGAGGTATGGACCCAGTGGCGAAAGCACAAGATGAACGAGATACTGTCGAGTTCCTTGCTTGATTTGGTCATCAGTCAAGGCGATGGCAGTGCCATGAATAGAGGCGGCTTCCGTGATATAGAAGCTGTCAAGACACGCAGTCAGAAAATTTTCGACGGATCTGAGACGCCGAGGATGGCTGGCAGGTACGTTCCCGTCTTGCAGAAACCTCGACTCGATAGTGTTGAAGCCAAAAATGCCAAGTATCGTGCTGGCAAGGGTTCGCGGATAGAGCTCCGCCGAAACGGCGTCCAGGAAGCGGTGTTAGGAGATTGACGGTCGTCGGCCTGCTGAGTCTGACATTTTGCGCACAAGGGTGCTGATATTTGAAGCGCACCAATAAGGCCGCTGATGGCTCAAATCTCTCCTCTAGATCCTAAGGAACAGTGGAGTTGAGGTTATTTGGACGCACACAACTGTATGTTGCGAGAATTTAGCTCTTGCCATCATACAAGCACTTCCGAGCACCTCTCCAGACTTCTTCAAGGATCTCCCGCTTCGGCAAAAGACGCTAGTACCAAAGTCAGCATGAAAAGACTTCAGATAACGAAAGTGAGGATACCCACTGGGAAGACAACAACTACTTCAGTAGCATCCTCAACGATAATTGCAAGGTAGAACCTTACTTCGAGACCTTTGAAAGCCTCATGGATGACAATGTCTTGGATCTGCGTCGTTGGAATGAAGGTCGTGGTAGATGAGGAAAAGAAATATGGTGAACTGGTGGATGTCTGTATCCCTAGATCTCGAATGACAAGGAGAGATTCCTCTGTCTGGATCAGTACATTATTGTATTCCGCGCACATAGCCCGAAGGTCGCACCTGTATATCTGCGTCTCATGCAAAGATAGAGAATGACGAGACTCAAGACAGTGGTAATCCGCCAATCAAACACTTTGGCAATAGATCGTGCAGCATCCTCAATCAAGCTGAGCCGTAAAAGCGCGGACAGTGCCCAAGGAGCAAAAATCGCTTCTGCCGTGGCAATATCGACTAGAAGGACGCAAATGCAAACACAGATTCGCAGAGTCCCTTGCAAATATGAGAGAGCCTTCGAAGACGTGGTCACGCTGGACGAAGCATTGGACACGGTATAAGAGACAGTGGTGGAAGATGGTGACTGGATAGTCAGGTGCTGAGCTGGTCTGGCGAACATAATTCGACTAAGTGGGAATCTAGTACCACATGCATGGTAGCATGATAGAAACCGCACTGTGTAATTATAATCAAGGCTTGTGTATGATGGAGGATAATCCGAAGCACACGGTTGTCCTACGTGTTGAAGTAAGGAGGATGGCAGAGGGGCCGTAAAGGAGGCCATTCTAGGCATGACATCCGCCGCTATTGAGGCCAAGCACGAACTTTAATTGTTGGATGCCATTTACTTCCACCAGGCTTCGTAATTCTGTAGAAATTATTCCACCCACACATCCCAGCTCACCCTGATACATCTTGCATTTTTCGTGCATGCAGAGTCTTTCGCCTGTGTGGAATTCAATATTGCAGCGAGCCACCCGCCCGTGATGTCGGAGCCAGCTCGTACCCAAGAGGAAATGCCTCCATCACCTCGACATGAAGAACGCAGGCGAAGTCGATCGCCCCGAAGAAGAGAGGATCAAGACAAGCCACGACGGAAGGATGCTGGATTCAAGTGGAAGGAGAAGCGAAGAGACGATCCTGATCGCAGGAATGGAGAGCAGGACCGGGGACTTCGCCGAGGCTACAAGGACCACTACAGACCTAGATCACGATCGCCAGAACGTCAAGATCGCGCTGTGGAAAAGGCGAGCACGGTCAACGAACCAGAAAAATCAGATAAGAAGGATAAGAAGGAGAAGAAAGAGAAAAAGACCGCGGCAGCAGTGCCTCAAGAGCCGATGATCATCGTTAATGTCAACGATCGACTCGGTACAAAAGCTGCGATACCTTGTCTTGCATCAGATCCTGTCAAACTATTCAAGGCTATGGTGGCTGCTCGTATTGGTCGCGAACCTCACGAGATCCTGCTAAAACGTCAGGGCGAAAGGCCATTCAAGGATCAGCTCACTTTGGCAGACTACGGCGTCAGCAATGGAGTACAGCTGGATTTGTGAGTACCATTATGTCTAATTCTGCTCTATCAATGATACTGACTTCAATTATAGGGAGGTCGATACAGGGGACTGATCTAATCAAGCAAATGTCTTTCGAGGTCACATTTAGTACTGTGATATGGCAAGTCGCATTTGCAGGCGTTTAGTTTTGGCCTGTAGATACTCGGTCTACAGATGCCAACCAATGATACCCAATATTTGCTTCTGTTTGTCCATTCTGCGTCCTATTTATGGCGACTTATAACGTCTTGAAGCTACCACACGTGGCGTGTCCGTCAAGGCTTGGCGGAGGGGCCAAAAAAATCCTAGCCGACCTCGGGTCTCGAAATTCAGCGCCAGAAACTTTTTCTTTTGGACTTCGTCTGCCTTGACTGGGGCAAGGTCTAATCCACAACTATGATGATGGCTGTGCAGTGATCGAACGCAAGCCTACTTTGAAAGCTGCCTACACTGTCTTGAGCGTATTTGATTCGCCGCTGCAGATCTTGTGGTTCAAAGGACCTCTCTCTAACATCTCCCTCCAACCTGCATCTACCTTCATTTCCACCGAAGCTCCACTTCCAACCTCAGACTCCGAACTATGGTCAGAAATATCGTGGTAATAGGTGGTTCATCACACCCTACACTTACCGAGTACATCTGCGAGATTCTTGGAATTCCTCCGGGAAACACCCTTCTCTCGAAATTCTCGGTTGGAGAAACAAGGGTTGAGATCAACGAGTCGGTCCGTGGAAAAGATGTTTACATACTACAATCTGGTGGTGGAAAGGTCAACGACCACTTGATGGAGCTTCTAATCGCAATTTCAGCTTGCAAGACCGCGTCGGCAAAGAAAGTCACTGCCGTCCTACCACTCTTTCCATATTCACGGCAGTCCGATATTCCTTACAACAAGGTTGGAGCACCGCTGCTCAAAGCATCAAACCAGTTCAATAGGCCAGATTTTGGGGTAAACGGATATACGTTCGAGAGCCTTCCGCAAACGCCATACGCGGACAAGAATGAAAGCAAAGGACTCGCGAATGGCCTTGATGGTCTTTACACTTCCCTTTCCAAAGCCCAACTTGACGACTCAGCCGACGGTGGCCCTCTTGCACTTCATAAAACCCGTCCATCTCAGCAACATGGCGATGGGCCGAAACGAAGTGACACGCAAGACTCGACATCTCTCAGCGGATACTATGCTCGTCAACGTGGGCAATCGTCTGCCTCTATGACCAATGGTGTACAAATCCAGGAAGAACCAAATTCGGCGACTCCTAAGCCTCAACACGTACAAGACGCCTTCAAGCCTCGTCCTGGCTACAGGCAGTGGGTTGCACAGGCAGGTACGCTCGTCGCGGATCTTCTGACCTGCGCTGGAGCCGACCACGTCATCACGATGGATCTTCATGATCCACAATATCAAGGTTTCTTCGACATACCTGTTGACAATCTTTACGGGCGGCCACTTCTCAAAAAGTACATTCAGCAGCAGATCCCCGACTACAAAAACGGTGTCATTGTTAGCCCTGATGCTGGTGGGGCCAAGAGAGCCACTGCCATTGCAGATTCCTTGGGAATGGGCTTTGCGCTCATTCACAAAGTTCGTTATGACATTGTCTTCGGAGAGCAAGCTACTAATTTGGTGACAGGAACGGCGACCTACCAAGATTAAGGATCGGCAAAATGCAACCATGATGCTGGTTGGCGATGTCGCAGACCGTACTGCCATCCTCATAGATGACCTCGCGGACACGTCGAATACAATCACTAGAGCTGCGAAGCTGCTGAAGACTGAAGGAGCCACCAAAGTCTACGCCCTAGTCACGCATGGTGTGCTTAGTGGAGATGCAATCGAAAGGATCAATGCAAGTGCCTTGGACAAGGTGGTGGTGACAAACTCGGTGGACCAACGAGAAAACTGCAGACGTTGCCCGAAGCTTGAGGTTCTGCAGGTAGGAAACGTCTTTGCAGAGGTAAGCATCTGATCTTGGATAACCTGAACAGTGGGGTTCTGACATAGGACAGGCCATCCGACGCGTTCACTATGGAGAGAGCATCAGTGTCCTGTTCCAGTATGACTGATCGGTGGGAAGCACTAGCATGATCAATTTCATAGCACGGCGCAAGTTTCAGGGGTTAAAAGTAGGCGGCGTAATTTGCATTGCTAGTATCTGGAAGGAAATCTGTCATTAAATCGATAGAAGCTGATGTGCCTCGGACCAAGTGCTGGAGAGGACTCACGTAGTTGGGGAAAAATGATCAATTTTGTGGTTTTGATGATTACGAGTTTATTGTTCTCTACTGCTATCGTTGTCCATATCTTGTGACTAAGAAATATGCCTTCGCTTCGTCCTCATTAACAGGTCAATCAGCCTATGCAACATGTACTATATACACCTTGAGCTCTACGACAAGTTCATTTCAGGTATGCATTGAGGCCAAGTAACGGATACAAGACTTGTTCATCAAATTCATCCGGATACACTCTTGGATCATCCGAGCAGTCCTTAAAAGCCACCCAGCAGGCCTGGAAGATGCAACAGCTCTTTCCAAGCGGTATCACGCATAACATCGCCTTCCTTGACCATAGGATGCAGGAAAGCATTTACATGACTTTTCTTCTCCTGGTGTCCATTTGAATCCAAATTGCCGGTTCGCGACTGCTGTGCTGAACAATTTTCGGGGGAGCTGAACTTTCTAACTGGCCCAAATGGCCGAATCATCGTCTGAATTTTGCAAACGTGGTCAGCTTGATTGTAACAGAGATTGCCTCATCTCGTCACGCAATCTTCTTCTCGACTTTACTTCCATGTTCCTTGCCGCCCATGTATCCGGCTGTCTTACCATCCCAGTCCTTGCACCTCGCAAGGCCGGGTAATGTGCCCACGATCGCTCCCCGATGGTCGCACCCCCCCAGAGTCATCTTACCCTTACTCCTCAAGATGATTACGAATGAGCGCCTCACCCGATCCGGACGACGACTTCAAAAACAGCTCTCTCACTCCTATTTCCGCGAGTCTAGCGCTCGTAAGCTTCTCTCTTTCGAGGTCTCGAAAATACGTAAGCGAACCCTGGAAGATGAGGTTCAAGAGATGACAAAAGGTTGAGGAAACAGGACGATAAACGTACCTGGGATACGACTGAGATCTTCAGAGCAAGAGGCTACACCGCGGAAGAAACCGCGGGCTATATAGACGTTCTGCCCAATCCAGCGCTGATCTACAATGTAGAAGAAGAGCCAAATACATAGGGAATCTATAGACAAAGTCTTAAATCATACACCCTCGAGATGGCGTCGTTGTGGTAGCAAACGTGCGCAATGGCTACACCAAATATGTGGCCGGTAAGGTGGTGTGGCCGATAAGGTGGTGTGGCCGATAAGGTGGTGGCCGGTAAGGTGGTGGCCGACATTAACACACAAGAATGATTTGACGCGTTGCGCGCCTCAATCTACCCCCTTACGGCTACCTTTACGCCACAACCGCTCCTTACCTGCCCCCCTCGAGTTTACTACCCCCCCCCCCCCCAACCTCGCCCTCGAGGATCTTCGGTAACTGAGATCACTGGTGGCGATTATTATCAATGTCGGCCGTAGTACAAGAGTACACCAAGTGTATTCAACACAAACTCATACACTACAAGGGTAATGGCGGCAAAAGGGATACTAAAATTACCACTCATCGTGCCCCAACTACGACAACCTCAGACCGCCCCAACAGCCACTCACGTTGCTGGTAGCGGCGATGGTCGTTGCTAGGGCATTGCCGAATTTGCCTTTGGGCAGGCAAGCCATAACAACGCTGTGCTTGCCGATAGAGCCAAGAGCATATATGTTGTGGTCGTTGGACGGTTTAGGAAGATCGGCATGTGGGACATCCAGCATAGCCGTTACGGGATGGATTAGGACAAACTGACAGCTTATCGGAGTGGCACACAAACTCGCCGTGTCATGTGCAACGGCCTGTCATACTGCTTTGCTCTTTATCTAGTGTTACTTCGATGCCGACATGCGACAGCGCATTCAGAACCTCCTACAATCCAATCTTCACGTTAAAACCATTTCTGCATCAATTCCTCGTAGCCATCACGAGCATCGTGATCTTCTCGTCTCTGTAGACAACTTGCAGGCTGAGAGACCGTTGAGGCTAGGCTCCAGCTGCCCAAGAAGCCTTTTTGGCATGCTCCTGCTCCTTTTGCGCCCCGTGGGACTTCTTGGACCTTGCTCCTAGCCGGAGCAGGAACCCTTCCGGCTCGCGTTGGTATTCGCAAAGCTTCGAATTAGAATAAACCCCCTCTCGGTGTACAATTGAAAGCTCTTTCCGTCGACTGTTGATTCGCAATTCCGCCTCAACCCTTCTGGCCTCTCTAATATCGTCGTCGATTAGCTCGGAGATGTCCTTGACTTCATATTCCACGCTTTTTTGGAATAAAACCCAACCTCGTTCCCTCTCCCGCAGAACCTTTTAGCCCATGCCTAAGGGGGGAGGGGTGAGGAAGCGGGCTAAACGTCGATCTTTTACGACTGTATCTCACGACCTGAATCGGACCGTTTCCCTTGCTCATCTTGGCCCAATAGCGCCTTGTCAATTCCGGGCTGCCCTCGGAATCGCGGTATTTTGTGAATTGTTTGTTGCTTGTGAAACTAGCTGTGCCGTACCAGACCGGACAGCCGCTTCGGAATGGTAACTTGGTCTATGCCATTCTTACACCGTCTACTATATGTGATGCTCCTAGGTGGGGGAGGGGGAGGAGCCGAAGGACAAGGAAGGGATTCTTCGAGTGCCTTCGTTAGCGGCCACTTCGGGACGTTGGACAGCGCAATATTTCTTAGTGGTGTAGGTTTGTGCAATCGCAATTTCTGGCCGAGCTTGATGTTGTCTGGATGGGTGTTTCGCGGGAACAAGGTTGGCGCTGTTGCGCAATACGGGGGTGCAACGCCATGGCCCTTGTCGCGGCGCAGACGTTCGATTCGGGGGTTCTCCGGCAACGGGATAGATGTGTCGTAGTATGACTCATCGGAATCGTTGGAATCGTCGGAATCATCTGGATCGTAACCAATATCCAGTGTATCGCCGTTGTAATCCATCTTGAATGACTGCCAGAGCTCGTCCATGATGTTAGTGTCCATGATGGAAGACCGTATCCTAGATTCGAGGATAGAATGTTGCTGAGCAACTGGTGAAGAAGAGGAGCTGGAGAACGCCCACGAATTGTGACCAGGGCAATGAGAACGTGCAAATGTGTGACTCGGTGCACGCTGGTTCCAGAATGAATGTGAAATTGAATAGATTTGGATGTTTGAAAAGGGATAAGCTGCAGTGATGAGCATTTAACGGAGGAACGGCAGAATGAGCGGACCGTGAGGACCTTCTCTGCGGCCCTGTCATCACGATGGCACATGGGTTCGAGGAAATGCGGATAGCTCGCTCAAGAGTGGTCACTTTGAATTAGAGTTATAGGCCATTCAGTCCGGTTTTTGCACGGTTCCATGGAATTGGTACTCTTCAGGCAGCAAACTTGCCAAAACTTCCATTTGCCACACTGTGCCGGGAAAGTACTACTTACAGAGAGAACACGATTAATTGTACTAGAAGACACTGATGTAATTCCCTATCCGCTCTTTCTGGTTTTGTGCGATGCACTCGGCAATCCAGGTAATGTTGCGGATTTCCTGAAAGATTTTTGTCAGCCTATGAATCTCGGAGCACATCATTGCGTTGATAAAGGCATACCTGCTCCCTTAACTTGACCCAGGCGTAGATGACGGCATGCGTAAACTGTCTTGTGAAGACCAACTTTGACAGCTCCATCTCCTTCTGGTAGAACATGTCTTCCAGACTCTTCTGCTCAGTACCCATTCCACCAGCCATGTTCCCCGCGCCCATGCCGCTGCTTTGGTTGAATCCAACCTCATCGAAAAACTTCTTATAATCGCCCACGCCACTGACGGCAAGTGCGACACCCTCCACATCGTCTGCTCTTGAGAGCATTAACATGCCTTCTGGATACAATTTCCCGAATTCAGGATACAGCTTCCTTCTTTGCTCTTTCGATAGCTCGGTGCCGAAAGAGTTGATAGTGATATTGATCGCTCTTCGATCTGCCTCGAATTCGAGAATTTCCGACATCACTTCCCCGGTAGGTGTGTAGGCCATCTCAGGATCGTTGTTGCAGAAATTGTAGAAGTCTTCCAGATAGTTCTTGTACAGCGTATTCCGGACAATTTCAATGTTCAGCTCGTCCAGATCTTGGCTACTTAGGCTGCCCTTGAAGTACGGCGCTAGTGGTGTCTCGATAAGGACCGAGTTATACAATTCTTCGATATTGGTGGCGACGCATAGCACAGGCATAGTCTCAAACCAGCCAAGAGGATGACATCTTTCTAGTAACTCCTTGGTGTCTCTTTCGTGCAAGGTGCCTGTGATGAGAAGCGCAACATTATCGATCATGTATGAGTAGGTGAGGTAGTTCATGAACTTTGTCAGTGATCCTGTGCATTGTCCTTGCAGATATCTGAAGTCGGAGACGAGTTTTTCCGTGGTCTTGTTCGCTAATGATGAGGTGGAGGGATTGGGAGGAAGGGACTGGAGGGCGTCGCTATAGGCAGGTCCAAGCTGGAGCTTGACATCTGACACGAGTCAGTTCACCGATAAGAAATATATTGTGCTTGGCTTTACCATCTATCGTCTCACATTGCGTGAGATTGCTGTAGTTCTGGCCGGTGAGGAGAGCATTTCGGTATCCTCTCACTATGCCTTCGACATACCTTTCACGCTTGAGGTCAGCCTTGAAATTCTTGCCATGCTATATTACACGTACCCGCCATTGACATTGAAGAAGAGGCCTTCCATGTTGGCGACTGCTACCGTTGTGGACTTCTGAATTGATTCATGAAGTGGTACCTGACTGCCTTGCACGGGAGCGCCATAGCGAGGAGCTAGATGGGGCAGGCTGGAGCTTTGATAAGTCCTTCTAACTTAATCGGCTAAGCGTGGGAATTCCGACCGCCAACCAATAATTTTGCCAAAGTCGCACTACTCCAAAATTTCGTACCTTTCGAGTGAAGAGTGGACGAAGCGGCGACCAAGCTACACCCCTGCTTGTCTACTCTTGGACCTCAATCGCGCCTGTCAAGATGACGTTATTCATTCTCACCGAGACGAGCGCAGGCTATGCTTTGCTGAAAGCGAAGGACAAGAAGCTACTCAAACATGATGATCTTGTTGCAGAGACTGAGACCGCCGAGGGCATTTGTAGTCTGTAAGTCGCAATGCTTCCTGAACATCTGATTGTACGTCTCTGTGCTGGTTGATACTGATATTCTGTCCTGCAGCTTGAAGTTGAAGAAATTTCAGAAATACGACAGCGCGCAAACCGCGCTCGAGGAAGCTGCCGCGATAATAGAAGGAAAGGTTACACCAAGGCTATCGTCGCTTCTCGATACAATAAAAGATGAGAAGAAGGCGTCGCTCGCGGTGGCAGACCCGAAGCTGGGCGTTGCCATTGGCAAAATCCCAGGCCTTGAGATCAAGGCTATCGCAGATTCTTCAACGGCCGATCTCTACCGAGCGATACGAACCCACCTTCCATCACTCATACCTGGGCTTGTCCCTGAAGACGTCAATACTATGTCACTTGGTCTCTCGCATTCTCTAGCACGACACAAGCTCAAATTTTCTCCTGACAAAATCGACACAATGATCGTGCAAGCAATTGCGCTGCTCGACGACCTTGATAAGGAGCTTAATACTTATGCTATGCGTGTGAAAGAGTGGTATGGATGGCATTTTCCGGAAATGGCCAAGATCCTCAATGATAACCTTGCCTATGCCAAAGTCGTGATCAAAATGGGCATGCGCGAAAACTGGGAAACGAGCGATCTAGCTGAGATTCTACCCGAAGAGATCGAGACGGCTGTAAAGTCGGCCGCTGATCGATCGATGGGCACGGAGATCACGCAAGAGGATTTAGAAAACATACAAGCTCTTGCAGAGCAGGTCGTCAGCTTTACAGAATACCGACAGCAGCTCGCAAGCTACTTATCAGCACGTATGCAAGCTATCGCACCGAATCTGACGACCCTAGTTGGCGACCTGGTTGGCGCGAGATTAATCGCGCATGCCGGGAGCTTGATGAATTTGTCAAAGAGCCCGGCAAGCACAATACAAATCCTTGGAGCGGAGAAGGCGCTCTTCCGCGCTCTTAAGACAAAGCATGATACACCTAAATATGGTTTGATCTACCATGCCTCTCTAATTGGTCAAGCGACAGGAAAGAACAAGGGCAAGATGGCGAGAGTACTTGCTGCGAAGGCAGCCATCGGGCTCAGAGTCGATGCGCTACAAGATTGGGGTGAGCACGAAGAGGACATCCCAGAAGATGAGAAGGCAGCGCTTGGCTTGTCGTGCAGATTCAATCTAGAACGCAAACTTGCCGCCATGGAGGGCAAACCAATAAAGCCACGAGGAGTGGCAATTGGGCCAAATGGTATGGCAGCGGAACAACCCAAGAAGTGGGAGATTAAAGAGGCCCGGAAATACAACCCCGACGCCGACGGGCTGGCTGGAGATGAAGCACCAGCGATTGAGGCTGCTCTAGCCGACTCGTCACCCAAAAAGGAGAAGAAGAAGAAGGATAAGAAAGAGAAGAAGGAGAAGAAGGACAAAAAGAAGAAGCTGATCGAAGAAATTCCTGAGGCAGAGCCAGCCCCTTCATCGGATGCCGTTCAGGCGGATGTTGACATGGACAATGGGGAGGATGAAGCGGAATCGCAACCAGACGATCTAGTAGATGAGACTGAAGCGGCCGTTATTAACCCACCAACATCGAATCCATTGACGAATGGCACGAACGATGTCAACGGCCACGATGACGACTCACACTCGGACACTATCCCTACACCCTCTTCCGACAGCCCCGACAGCCCCGACTCTCCCACCGCACAAGAACGCAATTGGCAATCTTCAATACTGGGCAATACAAAGGAAGCGAAGAAGAAGCGGAAAATTGAAAGACACGAGCGGAGGCTAGCCATGTCAGAAGAGAAGAGCGCGGCCAAGAAAGCACGCAATGAGAAGCTAGCAAGGAAGCTGGATCGGAAGGAGAGGCGGGAGGCAAAGGCGAGGCAGGTAGAGAGGCGGGCTGCAAGGGAGGACGAGAAGTACCTGGAGCCAGCTGCGAAATGTGGGCTGAGTGTTGCTAGATATAAGAGGAAGTTGGAGAGGGGGGAGATAGTGTTTGGTGAGGATGGGTCCGTAACGGCCATCTCAAAGAAGGAGATTAAGAAGATGAAGAAGAGGGGAGAAGACCCGGCTAAAGTAGTGGCGGAGTTGAGTGGGAAGAAGAGGAAGAGGAGTGAGGAAGATGGAGAGGTGCCGGATTCGACCAAATCGGAGAAGAAAAAGAAGAAGTCGAAAGCTTGATGGGGGTTTGATTGATCTAGTGGTGTTATTAGGAGCGTCAGGCGTACTTCCCAGGACTAGTTTCACGGAGTCAGGCGCTTGCTATGGATAGCTGGAGCATCATGTGCCCGCGACAGGGCTTGCCGTGGTGACGGCAGACTGCATACATTGAACGTTCGATTGTGTGAATAAAAACCGTTCATTGAATTTCATGCTGTCGACTCTCTGATTCTTTCTATATCCTCTATCTGCCCAAGTGACGCACATTTTACGGCAAGAGTGATTTCGAAACACCTTTCCCTATCCTAGAGTCGTGAGAAGTCACGGGTGATGATAGATGAGTTTCCTTTCTTCCTACATCATAAGACGTATGGATGGTGACTCTAAACTGGTTCGTCAGCCAACTGCCCTCGACGAGGATTGTCGTGCTTTGAGAAGGGGAGAGTGTTGATACTCAAGTTATGCCAAATTCTTTCTAGGTTATTGGACTAGTGGCTCTAGTACGAGGCCGTCCAGCATGTCCAGATAATGCAGGTGTCCTTTGCTAGTAAAAGAAACCCAAGCGAGAGCTGAGGTGCACTTTTCTACTTATGCTCCCTTCGAGGCGGTTTGGTGGAGAAAGTTTCTGGCGGATCGGCTCTGCTGGCTGGGCTTAGGTTTGAGAGGGAGAGGGAGAAATATTGAAATCTTGCTTGTTTTTGGAATTTGGAATTTGGAATTTGGAATTGGAATTGGAATTGGATTTGAGAGATGGGAGCTGTGTGTCGGGAGTGACTTTGGTGCATGTTTGTAGATTTGAGGAACCTGGAGTTGGGAAGGAAGTGGCATTTGATTTGGACGGGATGTTCGGGGGGATGAAAAGTTCTCGGGTGATGGTATGCGGCGACGTTGACGCGGTGGATAGTGTGCTAGGATAGAAGGCTGACACGGGCATAAGCGTAGTTTGCTTACCGTTGATGCCGTAGACAGCTTTCCTTAAAGTGAGTGTATTCTTTCAGGGTGGCGTTTTAACTCATCCACGACCTCCATTTCTGTCTGTGGATGCAGTAGCACACTGCCGCCTCCCATACTCCCTTCCTCAACCCGATCGGACGTCAGTTTCCAGTACCGCTCCATCCAGCCCAGAGGTGCATCGCCCACGCTCTTGTAGTCTCCTCTTGCCCCTGGACTGCCTGGTGCAATGTCGGATTTGACGAGGTTCGTGACCTTCTCAAACCCGAGCTTACGCTCTATGATCCCTCGCACTACGGCACTGGCTTCCATGGTCCGAACGCGGATCTCATCAAGTCCAAGCATGTCAAAACAGTACTCGAAGACCATGTTCAGTGCTTCAATGGCGTAGCCTTTTCCGCGGATAGCAGGCGAGTCATCGAGCATGATGCTCGCCTCACCGATCTCGAATTGACTTTCTCCGTTGACGACTTTGCCCTCCTAACCTTGGATGGTGCGGTTGTAGGGACTCGAAGCCGGTGTCGCCGATGGCTTCGCTAGTGGAGTCGAGAACAATGATCAGGAATCACGACTTGAGTCGCATGGATTGGATCTGCCAAGCGCTGATGAGGGATTCGTATTGGGCGAGTGTGGGCTTGCCGTAGTGGAGGCCTGGGATATGGAAGATGCAGGAGGGGCTTTGCATGCGGGCGAGGAGGGATGTGGCATCAGAGAGGCTGGGGGAGCGGAGTGAGAGGCCGTTGCCGAAGATAGGAGAGGGAGGGATGGATATTGGGGTGAATTGGACGGGAGTGGACATGGTATGAAATGTGACTAGATCGAAGGTTAGGAGGTAAGAATGGAACTATACATGTTTCTGTGTTGGTGAGAAACAGATGACAAAAGAAACGGAAAAGGGTAAAAGGCAAAAAGGTGTTGAGCGTGTTTTTAATTTCCATTCAATGCAAACACTTTAGCATATCTGAGTATAAGTCGTTGCACAACCTGACCCATCCCACCTCATCTGAGCGTCTCTGGTTAACAAGCGACTGTAAGATATTAGGACTGGCAACGAGGCCTTGGGGCAGAGAGCATGGACTGCTGGATAGAGGTTCTGGATACCGACTCTGGAGACTTGAGAATGAAGGATTCCGTCTGAATTCGAGCAAGCAAAGCGGGCCCTGGGCGAGTTTACGCTAAGGTCATGTCCGCAGCATCTGTCGACCCCTAAGGCCTCAAAACGATAAATGGTATCGGGTCACGCGTTGTTGATCTAAGGCGTACTCGCAACCGTCTATTTTTGGAGCTAAACTTGTGTCGAGATCGACAGAAGCACGTTCGAGAAGAACAAGTAGACTCCAGGAAGCCCTTGCACCAATCAGATCAGCATCTCTACAAGCGGATACGTCGGCAATTGTAAATACATATGGCTAGAGCACCAGACCAGGAGGATCTCCGCAAGTAATGTTACAGCGGGTAGAATGGAGCATGACGGGAGATGCACTGGCAACGTGGAGGTCAATGTCGTTTCGCACACGCAGTTGCTTTAACTGTTAGAGGTAGAGCTTGGCGAAAATGCCTCACAAAAATTATCGTGTCCGTTCCCCGCACCTTGAAAAGATTTCACGCCACTGTCTAGAGATCTATATTTGTCAACAAAAGGTTGTGAGGCGATGGGGCTGGCTGGCTGACTTGGTCGCTTTAGGTGAGATAAAAGGTTGAACAATTTGGCGTAAAAGGGTGATGGGCTGCTTACTGTACCAATCGTGCAACACATGAGGAATGATAGGCAATGAGTGGTGCGGGAACCAAGGCACACTTTAAGGCTGCTTTTCGGTGCCACCGCTCTGCGGTTGCGGTTACGAGGGATGAAAAGCCACCAAATTGCCGCAGCATCTGATGATTCGGAAATTTAACGCTTCCACATTTCCATCTGAGGCACTAAGATGATAAAATCCCGAGCGTAGAGGAGACGATATCTGTCGAGTAGTGCGGGAAGTTGTTCAAAATGCCGCATTGGACCTAGAATAGAAGCAAAATACGATCGACGATGCGGACAATCGCCTGGACGGTTGTCAGAGAACACGGGAAGAGTTTCCGCGAGTCCAGGGTCGCAGCTAAGCTTTTGCCCCAGAGCAGTTAGAGCTGGGGTCGACAATCTGCACGACTTCTAGCGGCCAGTAGTGGCCAGGAGCAGCTAGGAGCTGGCGAAGGAAGCCCTTGCACTGCCTCCATTAATAGTCGCCTGACCTGTTGCCGAGAGTAAGCTGGGGCGTATACAGCTCCCACCTGTCGGCCGCCTCAGATTAAATTGAGCATTTAAAGAGATCGACAGCGGTCGCACTGTCATCAGTGCTTGTCTCTACTTATTTTCTGTGCCGCTTTTTGGCCCTTCAAAAAAGTTCATCCATCATCTAAGGAGTTTCGGACTTGTTCACTTGCCTCTAACCCTCCTAGCGTGAAGCACGGGGAAGCGAGTTGCCGCGATTGCCAAACACGAGCCTGTTACATCTCTCCCTTGCAACTAATTCCATCCACACTATTTGAACGTTGACGTCCTCCACTCCGCATCCCGTCAAACACATTCCCCACCCTCTAGAAACTACTCCTTTGATTCCATACATCGACCACATTGGCCTTCGCAAATATTCTAACCCCCCGCGCATCGCGTTCTGTATAAGGGCAAAACCTCTTCTCACGACTTCCTCACGCTGTCTTCGACGAATAGTCTACTACGTCCAACTCCCCCATCTCCCCCATTAATGGATTCTCCTCGAACCTCTACAATGGATAATGGCAAGACCGCTTCGCCAAGCAATGGCCATGCCCCCGGCTTTCGGCCTCAGAATGCTGGTATCATCAAGGTGCAGCCACCGAGGCGCGAGGACTTGCAACCATCCTATGCGCAAACCTTGCAGGGAGAGAGTGACGATGCGGCCCAGCATGGCTGGTACGGATCAATGAGTATGTTCTTCCAAAAAAGATTTGCCGCAATCAATTCATCGATCGCGCACTGACAACAATGGCTAGTCAACAATCTTGGTAACTTGGTTGGTTTCTGCGGAGCCATTCCTTGCTGCATCATCTGCCCCAACCCGTACAAGCCTGTGTCGCAAGGTAATGTCGGTCTGGTAACCAAATTTGGTCGCTTCTCACGCGCTGTCGACCCGGGCCTTGTCAAGATCAACCCTCTCTCCGAACGCCTCATCCAGGTCGATGTCAAGATCCAGATTGTCGAGGTCCCGCGTCAAGTCTGCATGACAAAAGATAACGTCACGTTGAACCTGACGTCGGTCATTTATTACCACATCACCTCGCCTCACAAAGCCGCCTTTGGTATCAGCAATATCCGCCAGGCACTTATTGAGCGCACCCAGACCACTCTACGTCACGTCGTTGGTGCGCGCGTCCTTCAGGATGTCATTGAACGTCGTGAGGAGATCGCACAATCAATTGGCGAGATCATCGAAGATGTGGCAAGCGGCTGGGGTGTCGCAGTCGAGAGCATGCTCGTCAAGGACATTATCTTTAGCAACGATCTACAGGATTCGCTCTCCATGGCTGCCCAGGCTAAGCGTATTGGTGAATCAAAGGTCATCGCCGCTCGTGCCGAAGTCGAATCTGCCAAATTGATGAGACAGGCTGCCGACATCTTGAGCTCAGCACCAGCCATGCAGATCAGATACCTTGAGGCCATGCAAGCCATGGCCAAGACTGCCAACAGCAAAGTCATCTTCCTCCCAGCAACCAACCAGACTGTTCAGAGCATGGAAGCACAGATGGCATTGGCAGACTCAACAGGCGAGGGACCGAGTAGATATCGTGGACAAGGTCAGGGGTCGAGCAAGCCCGGCAATGCATTCAACGCAAATACCGACGACGGCTTCCAGCAGGCGATGAATGCGAGGGTAATTGAAAACATCTAATGGGCTGATAATGAAAACTGATTGAGGCAACCCCATGTATTACCATGGTATTCGTTTGTGCAACCTTTTTTCCTTTTATGGTCCGTTTTTAACGATACCCCCGTGCCTTCGTTTCTAATGGGTAGCAATCACGCCTCAATAGTTGGTAGCCTAAAGAATGACAAAGAATGTTGTACCTGATCATCTTCGCCTTTTCTGGACTTGTGACTTTTTCTCCTCACTCACTCTCCTTCTTTCCCCTTTCGCAAGGTGCAGGCAAGTAATGAACTTTCCTTTAGAAAACGACGTTCGGGGGTAGTTCATCGACGCTTCAAGTTTATGACTGCAAGGCCCGCTTAATCGTATGGAAGCAGATGGCTTCTCTCTGGATGGCCGATAGCTAAGTAATCAGCGTAGGGCCCAAAATATTGCCAATGCCAGAATCCGAAGATACCCAGGCTGCCCTCCAGTCACTGACAGTCATAGTGCATTGTGTCTTCAAGCCATCAGAGCAGAGCATCATAGACGATTATGTCTAGTATTCAGGGGTGAGATGGCAGAGGTGACCTATTTAGGTGGCCCCGACTGTAGCAGATAGGGAACGATCAAGGAGAAACGGCACATACTAACTTCCAAGGCAAACATTGACGCCGGCCAATGATCACTGATTGATTAGCAGTTGTACACCAGATCCCAAAAATGAG
>Ga0335072_10004664_pt1 | contig 20251 bp, 15 predicted proteins | sample Lox_Sample_21_FD_206725 | JGI IMG/M metagenome (GOLD analysis project Ga0335072, IMG submission 206725) | Soil microbial communities from Loxahatchee National Wildlife Refuge, Florida, United States - Lox_Sample_2.1 | ecosystem: Environmental > Terrestrial > Soil > Wetlands | place: USA...
GAACTGGTCGTCGCAGCACTAGCGGCATAGCAGGCACAGGCTGGTCGCCGTCGCCAGCGCGCCGCGGAACCTCATCGCTCTCCCTCAGCGTTGGCGCTCGTGACCGCGGCAATCATGCCGGAACTGAAGCACAATCCGGCCGCGCTTCGCCAAGTGTCGGCCTCGCGTCGCTTACTCAGAATGTCTAGACGGCATCGTTGGAATCCGCAAACAGCCTGTGAATTAGCAGCATAGCTCACTCCGATTGGCACAGAGGGCGCCGGCATCGATCCTCTGGCAAATTAGGGCATGAAAGCGCCTCTCGCCATGCGGCGGAACGCACAATTCCGTCTCAATCAGCGCATGACAAGACCGCTCGTGATAATAGCGACCTTGCCGATTTGCATTGGAGGGACCTTCGAACAGGCCGGCCTCGAGGTCTATCGTTCCGTTCGTTCATCCAACACCTAGGAACGCTGCGCCGGACGTAATATCGCTGTCACCCCGCCGGAAAGATCAGGACAGCCGGCATGTTACGCTCGGTTCCATCACCTTGTCTTCATCACGTGAAAGGTCTGTGCATATCTGAACGTCCAATCAGGTCTGCCTTCCAGCAACGTTAGGCCGGCACGCCTGTTCTGTTAGATCGCCGAGATACCAAGTAGTTCATCGTCCACCATCCTAGCGGTGGGACCACCGGGTTCACGTAGAAGATGAGTCCCAATACACAGCACTAGAGCGCAAAGTTTCACCGGAGGCGCGTCATGTCGAAGTTGCGGAGGTAGTGTAGGCGGTTGTGGCTGTCGTAGAGGACGCTGGCGATGAGGAGGCCAGACGAGATAAAGAACAGCTCAACGTCACAAGCTCACCGGCACTCTTGAGTCACCCATACGACGCATCGAGCTGTTCACGTTCATCGGTGGTTACCGTGACGATGTATTTCGGTTATGGCAGGTTGTTTCGCGGTCACTTCACATCTCCCGGATTGCCGGATCCATCGATTTAGAGATCACCCGCAAAACCAACGATGCAGGGTACCCAGATTCCGAGACGTAAGATCATCACAACGGCACAGCGTGCAGCCTACGGGCCGGGGGCCTTTGGGAGGGACCGGTGCCGCGCGGGTTTCGCCTCCTCGATCCATAAGCGGTCCTTGCCGATGGAAGAGGTCGAAAGTGTCGACCGATTTCCGCGGCTACTATAACAAACACCACCCACAAAAATTCGAAACCATGCATCCACAGGGTCTCGAGTCCATTATAGATGATAATAAAAAGAACAACTGAGAGGACGAGCCACGCCTTGGCGGGATCACGGTCTGCGACGCGACCGATGGCGTGAAGGGTGGCAGTAATGAAGACAACCAGGCAAGCCAGACCGAGGTATCCCATCTCCAATGTCATATCATAATAGCCATTGTGAGCATTCGGCATCATCTTGACCCAGCCCGGAGCTTCACTACTGGGCGAACCGGGGACAAGCCAAAAGGATTCGTACCCCCATCCCAGAAGCGGCCGAAATTTGATCTCGTACTGCACAAAATTCCATATGATCGTACGACCCGTAAAAGTTCCATCTCCGTACAGCTTAAATGCCAATAAGTCCATGTTATAATGTGTTACGCTGGACAAGGCAATGTAGCACAAAGGTATGGACGATAGAATGACCGCTGGAGAGATACCCGCAATCCTTCTGGCACTCACCGTAAGTACGGCCAGTACTGGAGCAATAAGTGCAAGGCCGAGCGCTGTTTTAGAATCGCTCGAGAAGACAAGAAAAATTGCGATAAGGGCAACAATGACGCCTAATACTCTCCGAACGCCACGACAGAGAATTTCATAGAGCGACAGCAGGAAAGTAACCGTGGCGCATTCTCCAAGATAGTTCTTAAAGGAAAAATATCCCGGAGACCCGAGATAGTCACGATATGAACCATGAGAACCTGCATTGATGACGATTGTGGCGGTTCCCCCCAGTACAAAGAACATGTTCAGAATGCAAGCGAAAGCGAAACATAGAAACAGAGCGCGCATGATATCCGACGTACGAGCCGCCAGCAGCGTCGGCAGAACAATGGATATGATAATTATAAATTGCTGAACAAATCTAATGAATGAACTTTCAGGTCGATAAGCCCACAGCACACTTGCGCCGGCAAGCCCCACACATCCGAAAAGGGCTAAAATGTGAGGGGGCCAGGTAAGTTTGGCAAGGCGAGAGCGATATTTTATAGCCAGTAGAACCGAGGTCGCAGCCATAATAGGCCAGAAAACCCTGGGTTCGGGCCGGCCATCCGCTCCGCTCAGCACCGCCTCCATCGAGGGCTTATTGATAAACTCAAGCAACGGGAATGCAATCAAAGCAAACGCGCATGCCGAGATCGGCATCATCGCGCAGCCGTCGATCATCGGCGCGACAACCCTGGGACGACCCGATGCGCGGGGGTGAGGTGAGCTTATTGACATCTCGCACTCCATCGGCGTCGACGGTTCGACCGCGCAGCGTCTAACACGTTGATCTGAGCAGCGGAAAATAATCGAGTACTCCCTACTCGCCTATCAAATCATGGAGCCAGACGAGTCTTCGATGAAAAGTAGTTAGGGCCTGTGGGCAAACCGGCGGAAGCGCTCGATCGGTTGAGGATGGATTGGGGTGCGGATTGCGTGACACAATGGCAACCGCCTGCCTGGCTGATCCGACGCGGAATTTAAAATTTGGCTATTCAACTTACAGGCCCGGAACTCGGAGGGCAAGTCCAATGTGTCAATGCACGTACCTGGCCAGAACACTAACGTAATGTGCCTGGTAGCCCGTAGATGGTTCCGTTATCTCCCAGGAATTCGCTGGCCATCCTTCGTTGAATTCCAGGTACGACTTTAATGGCGGCTGCCCGAGCGGTGGGGTGTGATTACCGCTGCAGAATGCGAAAGCGACTGATCCATAGCACCGGTATTCCTGTGTTCCGATGGCGGCGGTGCAACACTTATCTATTGAATAATAGGGGTTGGGCCCCCCCGCAAGATAGCCGGGAGCCGGGCCGGGCATGCCACTACTGACCCTTTCCCAGCGCGTGCCGTGCGCGAACCAATTATGAAATATGGTGCTGATGGAATGGCTCGCTCCGGCCAATTCCATATTGGTGAGATAAACAAGACCGAGCGGGTTGACGCCATGAATATAGTGAAGATATCCCAGTGCTATCGATTCAGCTTCAGCAGCATTGCCATACGCCGCCAAGAGCTGGTACAATCTCGCTTGCAACAGCTTCGACTGGTTGCTGCCCCAAGTGTAATCTTTGATCGGTGCACGATAAGGATCTTTGCTAGTGATTACCATAGGCAGCTGATCGGGGCTGCGGGTGACGTTCGCCACAAATTTCGTCAAGATTCTGGATTTCACCTCGGCGGAGATACCGCGCAAGCGCGTGTAATAGAGGAGCGCTTCTTGTCTGTCCGCGTCCCACTGCGTTGGACCGTAGTCCGCGACGATCGATGCATAATTCGACTCGACGAAGCTCTTGTAATTTGTGTTTCCAGTTAGTTCGTAAAGGTAGACGGCGGCCTCAAACTTCGCAAACAGTCGCTGCGCATCATTCATCTCCTGCTGGCCCGAAGCAAGTCCACTGGAACCTGGCTGCCTCGCATTATCGTTGTTGTAATAAAGGATCATTGGATTAGCAGTCGCCCAATCCCACGCTCTTTTGGCACGCAATGAAAGATCAGTACCAAAATCCCGCAGACCAGCTTCCGATCGCGCTGAGTAAATCTTGCCAGCGTAGGCAAACGCAGCTGCGCCCATCAGGCTCGCCGCTGTCGTTGCCGGACCATAATAGCTTGGACCTTTAGCAGCAGAAGGTGGGCTCGCTTGTGCCAAACCCTGGACGCAGAGCAGTGAGCCATCGGTGTTTTGCATACGCACGAGCCAATCTAATGCCCACTTGACCTCATCAAGAATATCAGGAACGCCGTTGCCAGACTCTGCTATACCACTGTCGTCTCCAAATGCAGTCGGGTTTTCATCGTAAGCTCGAAGCAAGATGATGATAGTGCGGGCCGCCCAGCTCGTATACTTGTTGTAATCGCCAGCGTCGAACCAACCTCCGTGGAGATCCTTGATCTGCGAGGCTTCGTCGTTGATCGATCCGAGCCTGGCCTGCCACGGGTGTGTTTGAGGATCCTGTCCGGGTCCCATATGGCTTGCAGCATCAGCCCAGTTGGACCCAGCCGTCTCGGGCGTTTTCTCGAAGCCGGCGCGTTGATAAAAGAACATTCTTACGGCGTGCTTGAGGATATTTCGGTAAACCTGATCGTCGATCCGGAATTCAGGGGAACGTAGGCTCTTGTCAAGGTCTACAACCGTGTAGGTGCCGGGAACTGTCACATCAGTGAAGTCAAACCACCATACTCTGTCGCCTGACACGCCATCTGTTGCCCCGCCATTCCAGGCAGTTGGCGATCCCTGCTTGACTATCCTTCCTGTAGACCCATCAACGACGGCATAGACGTCACCTGGCACGAAATGGACAACGTTATCGTAGCCCGCTTTTGGATCACGGATTACGGCGACTTTTGGAGCTTTTGTCGGATAGCCGAATTGATCGACGACGATCACGGGTATAGGTCCATTTACGCCTGTTGTTAGGCCGTGGCTCCAAGTCATGCTAGTGCCTGATTTGTCGCCTCCCGATTTGAACGTCCCAACAACACCGGATTGGCCGCCGGAATTGCCTTCGGCACCGTTTGACGCGGCCGAGAACAAACTATTCTTGAGGACTGTCGGAATAAACAGGATTGCAGTTGAGGCAATTGTCGTCGCCATTCTTATGAGGTCACGGCGCGATCTCCAAATTCCGGCAGACCGGATGTCCGAGTCATGCATGGCTCTTACCCTCCAACTCGTTGCCAGGCGATAAGTCGAACAGTGCCGGACGTAGTCCTCACCAACCATGCTCGGCGGGTGCTGCGTGACAGTTGCGCGCGGTCAGGAGATCCCGATCTGGACGCCGGACACGGCTGCCCTTTGCCTCGGCGAAGGTTTGTCGGCCGTCTCGAACAACCGTTTCAAACGAAGGAATGGCTTCTCGAAGATTTCGTAACTCAGATAGGCAACCGCCAGCGCGGCCAACGCACCAAGCGTAGCTTGCAGCGCTACTGCCGCCACGTGGGAGCCGAGCAAGGCTGCCAGTTTCCGATCTGTGCGGTTGGAGGTCATATAATACGAGATGAAGTGGTGGTACACATACAGGCCATAACTGTAGGTACCCAGGAAGCTCATGGCGCGACTGCAGAAAAAGCGAGAAGTGGCCGACTGCTTTGGAGCGATCAGGGCCCAAACCAAGAGGCAGGCCAGCAGCGCAAGCATCAATGCCGCGCGAATTGGCATAACCAACTCAAGCCCCTCGCGCGACACAAGGCGGGTCCAGACGAGTGTGATCGCTAGCAGCCCCCCGACTACCGTCAACACCAACGGCAAGGCCCTCGCGAGCCGCTGCAAGCCCCCAGGCTGCCTCGCGGCTACCGCCAGGAAGGCTCCCAGCGCGAGACCGTCAAGCCGGAAGGGGGTGAGCGTGTAGGTAGTCCACCAGCTAAGCCCCATAAGCGATCCGATCAGTCGGGCCAGCATAGCGCACAGTGCTGTCGCCAGACTCACCCCAATGAGCGCTTTCGGCCTGCGCGCCAGCACGAAGACCACCAGCGGCCAGAACAAATAGAAGTGCTCCTCGATGGCGAGTGACCAGAAGTGGTTGAGGTAAGAAAAGGACCAATCCCCGTGCATGGCGATATAGATGTTGACGCCGTAGAGCCATGCCCACCGCTGGCGTTCTACCAGGTAGTTAAGCGTCGGCCCCTGGAGCGCTGGGATCAGCGGCGCCACGAAGAAGACGAGCGCCAGCACGCCATAGTAGAGTGGGAAGATACGGAGGACGCGCCTCATGTAGAAGTTGCGGAAATAGTTTGGCTTGTTATGGTTGTCGTAAAGGATGCCGGTGATGAGAAAGCCGGACAAAACGAAGAACAGCTCGACGCCATAAGATCCGTATTTTGTCACAAAGAATATTGCGCGATCGATCTGACTACTTGGCGGCACGTCGCCGACGAAGTGGAGCAGCAGGACCATCAGGATGGCCAGGCCCCGCACCCCGTCCAGCACCGGTAGATGACCGCGGAGGTTTGGTGGAGGGCCGTCACCCACCTCGGGCTCCGCTTTAGCGGTACGGGGCGAGATGCCCTCAACGCAGTGGTTCACGCCATCCATATTGGGGACCTAGTAAAAAAGGCCGAAGAAAATCACGGTGCAACCACCCGGCGCCGGGCCCGTGAGGCGCAGTCTGGTAGCATTCGACGTCTGCGGCGTTGGGAATGACACTTGTACGGGCCTTGGGGACCTCGTCGAGCAAGCGCCACTCGTCCATTGCGCTACACAAGTATGTCCCGTCGACGCCCCGAGTACGCAGTCGACCCGGGACGTAGTCGAGGTCGTGGGAGTCCAGAACCGGGGCCGGGGGCTTCTCGCCACGCGGAGCTTGGCGCAGGCCGCAGGTGGCCAGGGGAGCGAGAACTTCAAGCGGCGCAATGCAGCACGCAGTTTTACAGCCTTCATGAGGACAACAGGATGCTCTTAGTCCTCACTTGACAATTGTGGAGTCGTAGCGGGAGAGCATTTCAGGGCTGGGCACCAGGGCTGGATGGGGCCCGGCCCCCATGGCATGGTTCAGCACCGCGGCAAGCAGTTCTGTCTTTTTCTCCCAGGTATAGGCTGACCAGGCTTTGAGGCGGGCAGCCCTACCCAACTGTCTGATCCGATCCGGATTGTTGACCAGTTCTTCCAACGCCCGTTCCAAGTCCTGAACGGTGTCCTGCTCATTGGTCAGAGCCAGGGATATGCCGCACCCCTCTTCCACCAAATCGGACGGGCCGCCATACCGTACAACAATGGGCACAACGCCGCGGGCCATGGCCTCCATGACTACGCCCCCACCGAATTCCTTTATGGAGGGAAATGCCATGATGTGACTTCGTGCAAGTATCTCCATAGCTTGGCGATGAGGCGTTCGGCCATGAAAAGTCACACGTTTCTCCAAACCAAGATCCCTGGTCAGCGCCTCCAGATTGGGCCGGTCCCACCCGTCGCCGACGACGTCCAACTGGATCTTCTTTTCCTTGATTAGCGCCGCGGCACTTCGGATGACGATGTTGCAGTTCTTGTAAGGGACAAGCCGACCGAGGAAACAGACCTTGACAGGCGGCATATCATCGTAACGGCGGTCTTCAACGATATCTTTTTCGGGTATGCCGTTTTCAGGGACGAAGAACAACCTGTTCCACCCTACCCTGCGACCGGTTACCAGGTAGTTATAGGAAGAGCCGACAATGACCGCCTTTGATTTCGTATAGGTCGATCGTGAGAATGGCAGGTAGGTGTAAAGCCACCGAAGAAAGCGGATCCATTCCTTTTCTCGGCTCGCGCTTTTGTAACCTGGCGGCCAAGGCAGACCACCATTGATGGGCCCAAGCGAAAATGGTGTCTTTAGGTTGCGCATAAGCCAGGATAGGGGGCTCGCCAAGACTGGGCTTACTGGATCGAGGCGATGCACCAGTGCGAATTTGCCAGCCCTGATCTCGCCGCGCAGCCGAGACCAGATCACGAATTCGTAAACGATATAATAGAAAACAAGGAACGCTGTAAGCTTCTGGGAGCCGTAATTGTATTTGAGCACTTTTTCCAAGAACAGATCGTGAAGCCGATCCAGAATTGGCACGTTGATATAGATTGCCTCTCCGTCGGGTATCCCGCTCTCGCGCAAATCGCAGGCGTTCCGAGCATGCGTTACCAACGTCGTATCAAAATGCTTCCTTAATTGCTCATATTTCCTGTAGGCCACCAAGGCGCCACTAACGTCATTGGGGTTGTTGAAGTAGGAAAGCAGAAGCAGCTTCTTTCTGGTCTCCCGATTCATTTGCTGTTCCCTGTACGTGGTCGGTTTGAGACGACGTGGCGGTCTGCTTGCCAGGCACCACCATCGGACCGTACGTCCGCACGAGGCACTGCTGGTAGTCGAGCGGAGGGGTCCATCCGAACGTTTCCCTGAGCCTGCGGTTCTCGTAGTGGAGCGGCCTGAACCGCGATTCGAAGCGGCGCGGGATCAGGGTGGCCGGCAACTTGGTGGCGCTTCTGAAGACGGTGATGAAGGCCAGCCGCACCACCCCGATGCCGAGCCAGTAAGGCACGGGCAGGCGCCAGCCGGGCTGGCGGCTACCGCGCATATAGTCGGTGAGGTAGGTCCAGACGCGCTCGCCGGGGCCGTCGACCACGTTCAAAGTCTGGCCTCGAGCGCGTGCGTCCGTCGCAGCCACCGCGAAAACGTCGGCGCAGTTCTCGACGTGGGTCAGCGGTAAACGGCTGAGCGGACCGATGACCAAATAGTGCCGCCCAATCCGCTCACCCAGACCGGCCATGTAGCTGTGATCGCGTCCCCAGAGGATGCCAGGCCGGAGAACGGTGAGGTCCCAGCCGTGTTTCTCGGCGAAGCGCCGTGTCACTCGTTCTTGCCACCACTTGGCGATCGTGTAGCCATCGCGGGTGTAGACGTTCGATATTTGGAAGAGCGGCGAGTCTTCATCCAGGGTCCGTCGGATCGAGCCATAATCGTACACTGTAAAGCTGCTGCTCAGCACCAGCCGTCGGCAGGCGCTGTCGGCCATTGCATCGAGCAGCCGCTCGGTGCCCACCACGGTGCCCGCGAATTGCGCGTCCTCTCCGCCGCCGACCATCGCCGCCAGGTGGAGCAGCACGTCGACGCCTTCAAACGCGCGAGTGAGGTTGCGCGACGTGCGCAAATCGCCTCTGAAGACCTCCACCGAGGAGGGCCAGCCGAGCGCTGCCACACGCGCGGCGGGTCGCACCATGGCACGAACTTCGATACCTCGGGCAAGCAGTGCCTCAACCACGTGCCGGCCGAGGAACCCGTTGGCGCCGGTGACGAGCGCCCTCATAGCCGCGGCTCCTTGGGCTTGAGAGCTTCGACCATCCGGTTGACCTCGAGGATGTCGCCCGCCGTGACCGGCAGTGCCGACTGGTCGGCCAGTGCCCGGTAGGTTCGAGCAATGAGTTCCCACAGCCCTTCGTATGCCCCGGGGCCTTTGAATTTGCCGAGCAGCGTCGCCAACGCGGCGCGCCGAATAATCTTGCCCTCCTCCAGGCCGCTGAAGAAGGGGCGTAGCGGCTTTGGTACATCGCGAGGACCGTCAAAGGTGAGCCGGGTCTCGAACAGATTGGCGGTGGCTTGCATTTTCTCCCCGTAAACCCGCAGCCAGAAGGCGTCCGGCTGCGAGCTGGCGCTGAAGCCCATGGAGGCTGTTCCACGCTCCGCGTCCACGAGGGCGCGGAACTCGTCGTATGGCAGCGGCGAGGACTTACGCTTGGTCCAGATTGTCTGGGCGGTCCGGTGTGGACCAACGAACAGGTGTGCCAGCGATGCCAAGTGGGGCAGGAAGTCGGCGATGGCACCGCCGGCCAGGCTGAGTGCTGGGTGCGGCGCGTTGGGATCGGCGAACCCGCCCGGGCCGAGGATGTCGAGGCAAATAAGCACCTCGACGTGTGTCACCGCTCCGAATTCACCGGACTCGATGCGTCGCAGAATCTCCTGCGGGGCACGGTTGAAGAGGTAGTTATGGTCCTCGACGAGATGCCGGCCTGCTTCCTGGGCGCGCTTGACCAACGTCGCCAGTTCCTCGGCGGTCGAGGTGACCGGCTTCTCGACGATGACATGGGCACCAGCGTCGAGCGATTCCAAAGCCAGCCTGAAATGGGAGGTCGGGGGCGTGGTCACATGCACCACGTCAGGTCGGATCTTCTCCAGCATGGCCCGGTGGTCGGTGAACCAAGCCCCGATGTCGTATCTCTCGGCGGCTGCCTCCGCCGTGGCGGGTGAGAGGTCGCAGATGGCCACCAGATCGACGCCCGCTAAGGTCTTCAGGCAGGTGATGTGCTGCCGAGCGATCTGTCCAGCTCCGATAAGTGCTGCTTTCAAAAGGTGTTCTCCAGGATCCGACGGTGGAAGCGCTCCAGAGTCCGGGCCAGCTCCCCAGTCGTGGCGGTCCACCGGCGAGTTGCCTCGCCGACCGACCGATGCGGGCGGGGCCGAGCCGGGTTCCGACAGCTGGCGGTTCACCCCGTCTGTGAAGGCAGCGGGCTCATGCCGATGAGGGTCTCGCTCCGAGGGATCGCCTCGATCCTTCTGGCGCCCAGCGTAGTCGAGACGATGGCTTTATGGCGTTCGCCATCGCTATGGCCTCGACAATCTTGAAGCGAGTACCGCCGCCCGGCCTTGTGCGACATATGTTGGATGATGATCGTTTTGTCATCGCGGCTGACGATCAGGGCATTGGCGAGAGAGATGCGGAAGAAGTAGCAGGGGAGGTAGTCGAGGATAGCCGCGCGCGGGCCGCCGAGGCGGTGACGTGGAAAATCCGGCGCGTACGCCCCCGGTGGGAGACGATAAGACCAGGACGCTTCCGCGGCAGCGCGGTGGCCCTGAACTTGCCGCGCACCAACTTCGCAAGCGTCTTGATCGGGATCGGGACGTCCGGTCCATGGGTCGAATGTAAATCGCTGAGCCCGAATGTGCCGCATGGCGAGCGTCGCCACGGCACCGCTGACGTAACGGTATCGCTGGCGTGTCCGATGATCGCTGCGGCGCCAGCCTGCATCAATACGGAGGAGCTGTCGCGTCGATTCTCATGTTTCCGGACTTGTGCCAATCCGGTGTCCCGTGACCCCGGGCCACCCGACCCAACCCTTGGCGAAGCCGTTCCGTCTAACCGTTCGCTGTGTTTCCGGTTAGAGTGTTAGACAAACCCGACGCTTCCGCACTTACCCTCCGTGTACAACAGAAAGGGCCGGGCAACATTATCACAATGTTCTGATCACCTTCCGTGCCAGAAGCTGATCAGCCGCCAACATCTTTGCCGCTGCGATCGGGCCAAACCACGGCCTCACGGGCGGCGCGAACGCTCTCATTGCTCCAATCGGATTTAACAGCTTTTATTGAGCAGGGCAATCAATTAATGATCGTCGGCGACGCTCTTTCGTCCAAATAATGAGGTGACGATCATGGGCCGATGGCGCCGCTTGTCAGTGCGGTGGAGAACCGCGCGTAAATGGTGTTGAGCAGTTGAGCATCGCTCCGGCGTGGCTGCGGGCATGAGAGCCACTCGTGAGGGCGATTCAGAGGGGTGGTGCCTGGCCGCCGACCCACTATGTCCGGAGCGGACCGGACCGCACGGTGCGCGTATTTGCCAACGAGGCGCCGCGTCTGTTGCCTCTGCCGGGGCAACCCCATGCGCTGCTCGAACGCGTCGCACTAGGGGCAGCGTCGCGTCGGGTCATCGTGCGGCAGCGGGCGCAACACGATACGACTCCGGGCCAACCAGGCGCACAGTGAACTCCCATCTCAGCGCCAAGAGTGACGACGGGAAGTCGCATACCACAGTTGGTACTTGAGTCGAGTTGACAATGCCTCAGTCAGGGTTGCGTGAACGGCGTCCCGGCGTCGTAGCGTGCCTTGGCCGGCAGCGTATAGACCTGCTGCCCCTGTCCAGTAGGATCCACCCACGGCCATCTGTATCCGCTTCCCGCGTTGAAAAAGGCCGGTTCCGAATTCAGATACATTGAGTTTGGCAGGTTCTGATCGCTGATATTCGGATCCCACGTCACGGCATTGTTCAGATAATCGAAATTGCCGTGCGCGATCGTCGTGCCCCCGTTGGTGTCGAAGCCCGCCTTGGGATCTGGGCCGTTGTTCCCGGACGTGTATCCTACGCCAAGCACAAAGATCGCAGGCCCGCCGGTAGCGTTCTCATAGGTCCAACCATTCGCAGCCGTACTGTAGCCAGGATAGCCAAGCACGTTGCCGACGAAACTCTCCCAATAGGTATAGAGTTGCGTTTCGGCTGGTGACAGCGGACCGGGCGTTCCCTGCGGCGAACCGGTGAGATCGTTCATGGTCGCTCCGTCATACGCGTTGACCCATGATGGTATCCGATAGCCCTGTGACCAGTTGCGGAAAAAGGTATTGTAGACGGAGTTCCCGTGGGTCTCATCCTCCCCCATCTGATGAGTAAGGTTGCCCTCGAACAGGGCGTGGTGACTACCCGGATAATGAGAATTGTTGAGCCCGTTTTCAATCCAGCCATCACTACCTTTAGTTGGGTTCGAGCTGTCGCAGCAGATGAAGGCCTGGTCCATATAATTGTACGCAATTACCGAACCGGCGCCAGCTGCCAGCGATACGATGACCTTATCCGTCCTGACGGAAATACCATTTTCGAACAGGATTTCCGACGACCCACAGCACATCTCCAGGGCATAGCCGCCGCCGCCGGGCTCGGGCCACGCTCCGTCATGGACATAGAACTGTTCCACTTGTACACGGAATGACGAGTCAGCCGCAATACATCCATGCCCGAGCCATTGAGTACACTCTACCCTGTACGCCCAAGAATAAGCTGCATTATTGAATTGCAGCGCCTGATCGTCCGCGCCCTGAAGCGTCAGATCTTCGACGCCGGCATTGGTTGTGAATGGAAGCACATTATAAGAGAGCTGTGCTGTATTGCTAAAGCGATAGGAGATCATTACCGGCGAGTCGAAGGTAACGGTATTCCCATTAATCGCCGATATCCTCTTGAACTCGCTCGTCGTGCGATCGCATCTCCCAGTTCCGCTTGGTTCTGCTCCCGTGTCGAACCAGCAACCAGCAGTGTTTTGCTGGTACGGATACTGACTGCTCGAAAAGTCGTCTTCGCTTTGTGATGGCGAGTGCTTTTGCCACACGACTCGGTAGTCAGGCGCCGCCCATATTTTGCTATTCCCTCCTACCCCAACGTCAGGCTGATACGCCGCACCCGAAGTCTCATCGAGCAGCACGATCTGCCCAACTGAGAATCCAGACGTGCTGCTAACCTGTATCGAATAGGCTCCCTGCGCGGCGTCGGCCGTGAGATTCGTCGAGTACATCCAGTTGTTGTATTGCTCTGGCCCTACAATGATGAAAGGACTTGGGTTACTGCCGCAGTTGCCGTTGCTGCTCGGACTAAGGGGCGGGCAACCATTGGTTCGAGTTATGAGCGTGCATGTCGTATTCCCCGCGCACGGACCCGCGCCGCGAAGCGTAATCCCCTTATTGATAAGGATGAAGTTACCGTCCTTGATGGTGAATGTGCCCGCGGCGAGCAACACGACGTCGCCGGCGGCACAGTTGTTGATCGCGGCTTGGATGTCGGCGGTATCGTCCTGTCCTGATCCTTTGGGGCTGACAGTAGCGCCGCACTGCGTCGTACGGTTCGGGATTCCACCGACGGAAAGCATCCCGGCCATCTGCCAATTGAGTGAGGCATTACGATCGGCTGGCAGAATGCTTGAGCCAGTTTGTTGCGTGACGGGGGCCTGGCAAGAGGCAGTCCTGCCGCCCATTGAACCTGCGCAAGTCCAAGTCCACGGACCGGTGCCGACGACGGCTGAAGCCTTGCCCGTAGAGCATAAATTTTCGGTGGGAGCGCTCGCCACGGCGCCGCCGCTGGCGCCGCCGCATGCTCCGTTCACAGGAGCAGCAGCGAGGGGAGTTGAACAGCATGCAGCAATCAGGATGGTGGCAAGAACCGTCAAGATCCCGCACGCGATATGTTCCCTGCCCTTTACAATCGGCACCACCTGAACCCTCCCCGGAGATCTGTCTTTGGTCGCGTCAAGTATTCTACCACTCTTCTGCAAACAGTCTATAGAGTGTTGTAAGGCCAATGCGAATCTGTCTCGAACGTCTCTCGATAAGCTGATTTGGTGAAGGTCTTGCGGCATGGACCGCAGCCGTGGTCGTGGCCCGGTCAGATGCCAGAACGACCAACATCTCTCGCCCTTCACGCCTGGTTCCCAATGCCGAGCGCAAAAAAACACACGTAAGCCTCCCGCGGACCTGCAGAATGCGGGTCCGTTGCAGTGGCGTCGCATCGTGCTCAGGATATCCTCCCCAGGATGCGGATGAGGCAACCTTTGTATCGGTAAACCGACATTGTCAACGGTATCGACGAGTCGATATTGTCAACCTCACGCGACCGGTCTGCAGTTCCGATTGTCTTGGATCCGTCCTGCTCAGCAGCTCGCAAGGTCTTGAGTTTGTGTGCATTAATTTGCGTTTACGCAATTCCGACTGACGCCACTAATTTGGATCTGCGAAATTGTGACTTTAAATAGTCATGAACGCCCGGTCCAACAAGCGATGGGGATTTCCAGCCCCGCCGGTCAGCAGCGAGACGGACTAATGCCGTGGCCACCAAAACGCATGCCGCGTCTCGGCGATCGAGTCGCTGAAGGTGGGTTCGTCGCCGTAGTACAAGCCGAAGGCATTAAGCCTCGGAGACGAAACGACATTGCATGCAAGGATCATCTGCCCACAGTTTGACTATAGAGAACGGGCCCAGGAGTGCCGGCATGGCAGGCACAATGGCACGATCCGACCTCTGTCCCCGGGTCTCTATGCAGAGGTGGGCGCGAACCTCCTGGACTGGGCGTGAACGTGCGAGCGAGATACGAGCCCAGCGTAGGCCATGCCGTCAGATCGGTGCGCAGGAACGTTGCCGGCGTGAGCCCGCCAGTGAGATCGCGCACCGGTACCCAGCAGATAAGCATCGGTGGTGGTTCCCACATTGTTCTTACGCTCCAGCACGGTCTTGAGTGATGGCAGGCGACCTTTCTACAGCCGGGTCGGCCGCGCGGTTCCTCAGGGTGTCAGCCACAAGCGGTGCTATCCGCGCTGATGGTTACAAATCGGAACCGAGAGCCAGGCTACCCGGACTGAGATCCATGCCGCCTTGTGGCGCGCACGTGTCATGGTGTGCGCGCTAGCCAGTTAGGTTCTGTGCCAAGCCGTAAAGACCAGCGACTGCTCCAGGCAGCCAGTTGCCCTGCCAAGCATGGATAGAAGGTGTCTGCGGCGCAAGGGTGTGAGTGACTCCTTCAGATGTCAGCAAGGCATCGAAGTCCGAAATGTCCTGTTCAAAATCGGAGTACCCCGAAATCCAGATACGGTCTTGCGTAAGAAACGGCGCCTTGAACTGGTCAATGAAACTTGTGTCCAATTCGTAGCCATCCTGGAAATTTGCTTCAGTTCCATAGTTGGTACTCGCGGTCGAAATGGAGTCGTAGCTCGGCATGTCACCAGGGAAATCCCATGCGGCAGCAGCAGAGAATACGCTCGGGTGCTTGAACAACAGATCAAGAGCGCCGTAGCCAGACTTCGAAAAACCAAGCAATAGGTTCTGCTCGGTGCCGGTTGTGGCAAAAGTGCTATCAACCCACTGAGTCAGATATGTCGCCGTGAATGTCTCATAGTCCATGGTTGGATCGTTCGGATTGTCCGCATACCACGAGAAAACAGGAAAGACCGGCTCAATGATCGTCGCGTTGTATTGATTCTGCACATTGAGTTGCTCAAGTTGATCTATCCCGACACCCTGTCCTGCCTCGTCAAGCCCAGGCGAGGGCGGCAGGGCGTAGAGGAAGCTGTGCTGGTAATTTGGTGATGGATCAGACGGGTTAAGCACGTAGACGGCAAACGGATGCGAACCCAGGATGTTCCAATTTACCTGGTACAATTGGATGCCGTTTGCGTCGGTACTGTTATAAATGAAGCTCGGCGTGTCATTAGGATCAGTGATTTGAGGGGTACCGATCGTACCATCACCGTTCAGGTCGTACTGGAAGCTGGTCTCCAGTGATTCCAGCGCGGGGTTGGGACCCATCACGTTTGTAACGGGACTGGAGAGATAATTGCCATCGCCATCTGTATCCCATATCGTATACTCGGCGGCGCCCGGTATGGTTCCTGGCTGCTTCCACGCGACCTCATAGCCACTCGCGGTCTGCTGTGCGGCGATCGGCGTCCACGTGCCATACGTGCCGGCCACAACCGGTGCCCCATTATACATCAATTCTACTGTCGAGCCGCCCGCTGTCCCGATAAGGTAATTGTCCCCACTTTCAAGCAGGGTGGTCGACCCGGCTACCGCGATAACTGTCGGTGGCGGAATCCCGATGATGCCATCACCGTTCAGGTCGTATTGGAAACTGGTCTCCATCGACTCCAACTGGCGGCTCTCACCCGACACGGTGCCAATCGGATCCGAGAGATAATTACCACTGTTGTCGAGATACCATATCGTGTACTGATCGGCACCAGCCAGCTTCAGGGCCACCTCATAACCGCTCGCTGTCTGCTGTGCGGCGATTGGCGCCCACCCGCCTAACTGACCGTCTACAATCGGCGTTCCGCTGTCGCTCAGCTCAACCGTCGAGCCACCGGCTGTCTCAATAAGGTAATTGCTCCCACTCTCAAGCAGGGTGGTCGACCCAGCCACCGCAATCACTGTCGGCGGAGGAAGTCCGATGATGCCATCACCGTTCAGGTCGTATTGGAAACTGCTTTCCATCGACTCCAACTGGCTGCTCTCACCTGACACGTTGCCAATCGGACTTGAGAGATAATTGCCACTGTTATCGAGATACCATACCGTATATTGGTCGGCGCCGGTCAGCTTCAAGGCCACCTCATAGCCGCTTGCCGTCTGCTGCGCGGCGATCGGCGTCCAGCTGCCTAATTGGAGGACGGTAATCGGTGCTCCGCCATAGCTCAACTCAACCGTCGAGCCTCCCGCCGTCTCAATAAGGTAGTTGCTTCCACTGACAAGCAGGGTGGTTGCGCCTGCTACCGCAATCACTGTTGGCGGAGGAAGTCCGATGATGCCATCACCGTTCAGGTCGAATTGGAAACTGGTTTCCATCGACTCCAACTGGCTGCTCTCACCCGACACGGTGCCAATCGGATCCGAGAGATAACTACCGCTGTTATCGAGATACCATACTGTGTACTGATCGGCGCCGGTCAGCGTCAAGGCCAGCTCATAGCCACTCGCTGCCTGCTGCGCGGCGATTGGTGCCCACCCACCTAACTGACCCGCCGCAATCGGTGTCCCGCCGTCGCTCAGCTCAACCGTTGAGCCGCCCGCCGTCTGAATAAGGTAGTTGCTTCCACTCTCAAGCAGGGTAGTCGAACCAGCCACCGCAATCACTGTTGGTGGAGGAAGTCCGATGATGCCATCACCGTTCAGGTCGAATTGGAAACCGCTTTCCATCGACTCCAACTGGCTGCTTTGACCCGACACGGTGCCAATCGGACTTGAGAGGTAATTGCCGGTGTTGTCGAGATACCATACCGTATACTGATCGGCACCGGTCAGCGCGAAGGCCAGCTCGTACCCGCTCGCCGTCTTCTGCGCTGCGATCGGCGTCCAGCCGCCAAACTGGCCGACCATAATCGGCGCCCCGCCGTAACTCACCTCAACCATCGAGCCGTCCGTCGTCTCAATAATATAGTTGCTTCCGCTTTCAAGCAGGGCGGTCGACCCTGCCACCATGACCACTGTTGGTGTCGGAAGCCCAATCATGCCGTCGGCGTTGAGGTCATACTGGAAACTCGTCTCGAACAACTCTAATTGGCTGCTCTCACCCGGCACGTTGCCAATCGGACTTGAGAGGTAATTGCCCGTGTTGTCGAGATACCATACTGTATACTGATCGGCACCGGTTAGCTTCAAGGCCAGCTCGTAGCCGCTTGCCGTCTGCTGCGCGGCGATCGGAGTCCATCCGCCTAACTGGCCGGCCGCAATCGGCGCGCCGTTGTCGCTCAGCTCAACCGCCGAGCCACCCGCGGTCTCAATAAGGTAAGTGCTTCCACTCTCAAGCAGGGTGGTCGACCCGGCCACCGCGATCACCGTCGGTGGCGGAAGCCCGATAATGCCATCGCCGTTCAGGTCGTACCCGAAACTCGTTTCGAACGATTCTAGTTGGCTGCTTTGACCCGATACTGTACCAATCGGATCTGAAAGAAAATTGCCGCTGTCGTCAAAATACCATATCGTGTATTCATCGGCACCTGGGAGCTCCCAGGCAATCTCGTAGCCATTTGTCGTCTGCGCTGCAGCGATCGGTGTCCACCCGTCAAACTCGCCGGCCTCAATCGGCGCCCCGCCGTAGCTCAGTTCAACTGATGAGCTGTCAGCGGTCTCTATAAAATAGTTGCTTCCACTAAGAGCGAGGGTGACGGTTCCATTTGATTCGATAACAGTGTCACTCATCTCACAACTCCAAGTCAACAATGCAGGGGCAACCGCTTCAAATTATCCGAATAACCCGAGCAGATTCCCTCAGTCGCGATCGTGATGCACGGCGTGTTTCGATCGCGGTGCCTTCTGTACCAGGCCCTTCGCCCGGGCGGCCCGGTCTGAACACGCCATCTCAATAACCTGCCCTATATTGCCGTCCCGTATCCGCGGCCGTGGCGAACCTCGCCGAAGCCCGTCGGTCACGCGATCACCGCAATAGTCTACGATAGGATGGATGAACCTGAGCCGATCGATGGCCATTCAACGTTTGCGTTGCACCGCATTGGAGTCATGCCGCGTTGTAAGCGGCACGGTGCCGTCGCCACGTCGGCGCCGGAGGAACTGCCTCGGATTGCTGCGCTTCGTCGAGCTCGCCGGAAGTGTCGTAGGACAAACCGATCCGAAAGGCCGCGGCATATCGGTGCCGCCAATCCAGTCGTTGCTTGTTCAACGGTTCCAATGCAGCGTAATGGCACGGCCAGATGTTTCTGAGGGCCGGATCCGCTTCGTGCATCTCCTCCAGCAACTCCTGTACCGGGCTCCATGCCAGCGCCGCTGCGACCGCGCTGCGTACGTCCAGATTGACGCCGGTCGCGATGATATAACCGCCAGGTGCGACCAACCGACCGATGTTGCATAGGCATCTTTCGGCAGTCGCGTCATCCATGTGGCAGAGAAAATCGCTGGCGATTACGATGTCCTGTGGCCCGACCGTGTCCAGCAGCTCTTCGCTGCACGCGTCGCCCAGGCGCCACGCGATGCCTTCGCGCAGCAAAGGCTTGACGGAGAACCCATCACCGTCCGGATCGAACAACTCCTCCATCTCGGTTGGCGTGGTATGTTCGAAGACGTTCGTGTCGGTGACCTCGGGGGCCTTCCGCAAGTACCGGCCACGGACGGCGACCTCCACCGCTTCCTTCGAAATATCCAACGCCTGCAGTTCGAGCTTCACATCCGGTTGGGCGCTGCGAATCGCCCACGCCACTGAGTATACTTCCGCGCCCGTGCTGCACCCCAGAACCGCCACACGCAGGGGTGTGCTGGGGTCTTTGCGTCCGACGAGCCGCCGTAACAGCTCCAGCATCGGGCGATTCCTGAGGAAGAACGTGCTGAACGCCTGCTTCCTGTCCCCGCGTGTTCTGGCCAGCCGGTGCAGGAACTCGCCATATGCCCGCATCGGGCCAATCGTAGTGAACATAGTCGGCAGAAGCTTCCACACACGCTGATTGGCGGCCAGAAAGGCGGTGACGGGTGATTTCCCGAAGATTCGCCACTCCAGGATCGGGTTGTACCACGAGCCGTTCGGCAACGGAGCGCTGAACCCGGCGCCGACAACATCCTCATTCCATCTGGTGTGCCGGTCGCTCCCAGACCTCCATCTCGGCGTGCAAAACGCGACGAAGCGCATCTGGCCCGAGTAGGAGTACTCCACCTTCGGGGGCACCTCCACAACCATCCCCGGAGTGACATCGTGCTTGCGGCCGTCAATGGTGAAATAGCCTGCGCCGGAGAGAATGTAATAGGTTCGGCTAATCCTTTTGCTGATCATGAAGGTGTCGTGCCCGCGTTCTACCTCCACGTAATAGAGATCGAGGTCCCTCTGCGCGAGTGGTGCAAAGTTGTAGCCGAGCAACCCTCGGCCCTTAAAGGCAGGCGTGGCGGGAAGGGAATGGACGGGCTGCATGTGATCTCCTCTCGTCACTCAATGCCTCGTAGCGAGTTACTATACTGTGTTGCAGTGGCAGAATGCGTCATTCTGTATCCGCCACCATGTCCCCAACGGACGACACGAGGCCATGCCGCTGCGGGGCTGTGGTTATCTTTAACTCGACTTGTCGAGCGCGCCCCTTTGGGCGACCCGGAAGTCACGCCGGCAAAGCAACAGTCGGGTGTGCAGACGTTGGTGCCCGACCGCTCCACACTGATGGCTGGCGCGCCGATGAGCGCCGCCTTCACGCCGCGTTCTCCAGGATCCGGTGGTAGAAGCCCTCCAGTGTCCGGGCCGCCTCACCCCAGCCATATCTCTCCACCGCCAGCTTCCTGGCCGACTGTCCGATGCG
>Ga0335072_10004665_pt1 | contig 20249 bp, 24 predicted proteins | sample Lox_Sample_21_FD_206725 | JGI IMG/M metagenome (GOLD analysis project Ga0335072, IMG submission 206725) | Soil microbial communities from Loxahatchee National Wildlife Refuge, Florida, United States - Lox_Sample_2.1 | ecosystem: Environmental > Terrestrial > Soil > Wetlands | place: USA...
CTTCTTTCTTGGACGGCAACTTAGTAATTCATGGACATAACCGGAGAAAAAGGAGTTAAGAAATGGCGAAAGCTACTTTTCCTGTCATCAAAATTTGCTGCCGTTGGCGCAAAATGGCACCTCCCACTGCCTGGAGAGGCGGCCCTGCGTTATATTTCAGCCATGGACGAGAAACGCGAACTTCTCCGCCACACGGTGGCGACCCTTGCCTACCGGGCATGCCGCGCCCTCGAGGACTCACCCGAGAGTTTTGCCGCTTTTGAGGGCACCGGCAAACGGCCAGAGACGATCCTGGCGCACATGGGCGATCTGTTCAAATGGGCGCTTTCGATCGCCCAGGGAAACGAAACCTGGTACAAATCGACGCCGCTCGCATGGGCCGACGAACAGAAGCGATTCTTCGCCGATCTCTCGGCCTTCGATGCCTATCTCGCTTCTGACGCGCCGCTGCACGCCACGGCGGAACGGCTCTTTCAGGGTCCGGTGGCCGATGCGCTGACGCACGTGGGCCAGCTTTCGATGATGCGGCGGCTGGCTGGCTGCCAGTCGTGGAGCGAGAACTTCTCAGTGGCCAAAATCGCTGCCGGCCAGGCGAGCGATGTTCAACCCGAGCCGGTGAAAAGGTTCAAGTAGGCGACCCAGCGAATTGAGGAATCGTGCTTTCCCAGGTCTCAAAGTCGAGACTTGGGACACCCATGTTCATGCCGAGTTGAGGCAGGTTTATCGGATTTCGTGGTTCAGGGAGGCAACTCTCTCAGCGAATGAACGGGATATAGGCAGGCGTCTTGGCGCGCCAGGCGGAGAACTGTTCGCCAAAGTGCGCAGCCAGCAGAGCGTCTTCGGCGCGGATGCGAATCTCGGTACCGATGATGTAGAAGACGACTGCAGCGATGCCCAGCGGCCACCAGCTCCACGCAAAGACCGTGGTCAGCAGCATGCCGAAGATGGACGCATAGATGGGATGCCGGATAAACCGGTAGGGACCGGTAGTGATGAGCTCGTGATCTTGAGTGAGCGCAGCAACGTAGCGCCATTGCTTGCCCAGATGCCGGGTGGCCCACCAGGCGAGCGCGGCCGCAAATGGACCGATCACCATGGAAGCGATGAGAGCAGCAGTGGATTTGTGGAATTGCGACGGGTGCACATCCACCCACGCGCAAAAGAAGCCCAGCGTGACGACCAAGATTCCCAGACGCGAAGAGGAGGCGGTCTCGGTTTTCTTCTGATCCTTGGCCTTCTTCCATGGACGGATGAAGGCCAGCGCCCAGACGAGCCAGCAGAAAAGAAGTTCGATGAGCGCTGCAACTTCAAAGTTTGAGAGAGTGACAGTCAACTCGGTTCCTCCTGGCGGTCAATCTCGGAGTCGGCTTCGCCGATGGAATCGAGAAGCTTGCGGTCTTCGACGCTGAGCGCGGCTCGTTCGAGCAGGTCAGGGCGATTGAGGAGGGTTTTGCGCAATTGCTGTTCGCGGCGCCAGCGGCGGATCTGCTGATGATCGCCGTTGACAAGCACCTCGGGCACGCGCAGGCCGGCGAATTCGGCCGGGCGCGTGTAGTGCGGGTAATCGAGCAAGCCGCCGGAGCCGTGCTGCGAGCGGGGCACGCCGTCGATGTCGACATCGATTTCGGCGTCGGCAACGCCAAAGCTTTCAAACTCGCCGGAGGCCTCGTTGCCGAGCACGCCGGGTATGAGGCGCATGACGGCGTCGACAACGACGGCCGCGGCCAGCTCGCCGCCGCTCAATACATAATCGCCGATCGAAAGCTCCATATCGCAGTAGAGCTGGTTGACGCGCTCATCGACGCCTTCGTAGCGGCCGCAGACAAGCACGATGCGGTCGAGGTGAGCGAGTTGGCGGGCGAGCGATTGCGTAAAAGAGCGCCCCTGGGCCGACAGCAGTACGACGCACGTTTTCTGATTCGTGATCCCAATTCCCTGCTCCCTGTCTCCCTGCTCCCTTGCTCGCTTGCTCCCTTGTTCGCTTGCTTTCGGCGCCAGGCCCAGAGCGCCCAGCGCCTCCGCCAGCGGCTCGGGCTTGAGCACCATACCTTCGCCGCCCCCGAAAGGACGATCGTCGACGGTGCGGTGACGGTCGTGAGTAAAGTTGCGCAGGTCGTGGGTTTCGACCGTCACCAGTCCCTCGGCCTGGGCGCGGCGAATGATGCCGTGCTCGAAGATGCCGGCAAAGAAGCCCGGGAAAATGGTGACGATATCGAAACGCATACAGGGTGATGATAATGGGCGGGAGGTGAGAGGCGCCCATTTTGGAATTTAAGTGAGAGTCTGGAGTCAGGGGTAACTGGTTTCCCGCCCTAGCTGCAAAAAGTTCTGTCAGGATGGGGCACCTACACAAGGAATACATGCCCGGGTTGCGGCTTTCGTGCTATTCTCTGCCCGTGGCAACCCTTTCCCCGGTACGCCCAAAAATCGTTCTGCGGCATGTGGGCATTGTGCGCGCCACGCACTGGCTCACGGTGGTGGCGTTTCTTGCGCTGCTTATCACCGGCATGTTGATCGTGATCTCGCACCCGCGTTTTTACTGGGGCGAAACGGGCAATGTGAACATGAAGCCTGCGTTCACGCTGCCGATTCCCGCCTCGCGCGACACGGTGCCCACCGGCTACAAGTACGTGATGCCGGATGAGAACGGCTGGAGCCGCTACCTGCACTTTGAGGCAGCGTGGCTGCTGGTGTTGACGGCGCTGGTGTACGGCGTGTGGGGACTGGTGAGCGGGCACTTCAGGCGCAATATTTTACCCTTGCGGGGCGAGCGAAGCTGGGGCGCGATATGGGCGCGGATGGTGAAATACCTGCACCGTTCTCCGCCCGATAAGCTGGAAGAGAAAAGCTACAACGTGCTGCAACGGGTCGCCTACCTGGTGGTGATCTTTGTGCTGTTTCCCTTGATCATCTGGACCGGGCTGGCCATGTCGCCGTCATTCACCGGGGCCTTTCCGGCAACGGCGTGGCTCATCGGCGGCAGGCAGACGGCGCGCACGCTGCACTTCTTTTTATCGTGGGCGCTGGTGGCTTTTCTGATCGTGCACGTGGCAATGATTGCGATCTCGGGATTCTGGAGGCGGATGCGCGCGATGACCCTGGGACGCGCACGGGAAGCGGAGGACGACATATGAGCCTGATCACGCGGCGAAGGTTGATTACCACGGGGCTGGCGACGGTGGCCGGCGCGACGGGGCTTGGGGTTGCGGACAAGCTCTCGCGCAAGTATGGGCTGGTGCCGCCCGATTGCAAAGGCGTCTACGGCGCCGGCGAGACGCTTACCTACGGCGTGCAGCGGCTGCTCACGCGCAATGCCACGGCGCGCGAGTTCCCGCGCAGCATGATCTCAGAGAAACCCTTCGCCAACGAGATTGCGCCCCCGACCGAGGCATTCAAGAAGATGCAGGCGCGAAGTTTCGTTGACTGGCGACTCACGGTCGACGGCATGGTGGAGCACCCGTTGACGCTGTCGCTTGCCGACCTGAAGACGATGCCTGTGCACAGCCAGATTACCGAGGTGGCATGCGAAGAGGGGTGGTCGTACATTGCCGAGTGGATCGGGACGCCGCTCTCGAACGTGTTGAATGCAGCCGGCCTGAAGCCGGGCGTGAAGTACATCTACTATCACGCCGTTGAGCCGTACCTGTGGGAGACCATTGATATGGACGACGCCATGCACCCGCAGACGCTGCTGACCATGGGCATGAATGATGGCGATTTGCCGGTAGGATTCGGCGGGCCGCTGCGGCTGCGTGTGCCGCGCCAGCTCGGCTACAAGAGCCTGAAGTTCGTTACCCACATCACGGCCGTCGATTCAGTGAAGAACATCGGCAAGGGACTGGGGTCAGTCGATCCGGAGTATGGGTACGCTTGGTTTGCAGGAATTTGAGAAAGGCGGGGAACAAGGGACGGAAATGCCCGCGGCTAAAGCCGCACCTCTTGTCAATTCCTTCTTCAGGGGCCTGAAGGCCCCTGCTCCCTCCGATTGCTGGGTGCGCCAAGAGTCTTTGCTTCACCCGCCGTACTGCCCGTCGCTCACGTGCTCCATCCACTCCACAACTTTGCCGTCGAGTTTTTCCTGAACAGCGATGTGGGTCATGGCTGTTGCCGGCGCGGCACCGTGCCAGTGTTTTTCCTGGGGCGCGAACCAGACTACGTCGCCGGGGCGAATCTCTTCGATGGGCCCGCCCCAGCGCTGCACGCGACCGCAGCCAGAAGTGACGATCAGAGTCTGGCCGAGTGGATGGGTGTGCCACGCGGTGCGCGCGCCGGGTTCAAAGGTTACGTGGGCGCCTGCGACGCGGGCCGGCTCCGGCGCGGCGAAGAGCGGGTCGATGCGGACGGTGCCGGTGAACCAGTCTGACGGGCCTTTGCCGGAAGGTTGACTGCCGGCGCGTTTGATTTCCATTTTTGTTTCTCCTTTGAGAACGATTAATGATGATCGGACCTGCGAGGTAAATATTCAAGCGCAGGTTCAAAGGTTAGTGAAGTTGGCCTCCCACCCTAACGGCAAAATGCGCCGTTAGAATGGGACACCCGGTATGATCTTGACCGTAGCGGCTCGGGCCTTGGCGCCAATCATCGGTGCGAGATACGGGCTGCCCTTGTACTTGGCGCGGTAGGCTGCGTCGATGCGATCGTTCATTGACCCGGCAACCGGCTCGAAGCTCACCTCGCGCGTGACGCCCGCGGCAACAATTCGCCCGGCCTTCTGTTGCATCGCCGCCTTGAACCAGCGTGAACCTGTTCCGTTATACGCGCGCGCATACAAGTCGCCGTCGACCGCAACATTCCAGATCCACGTTGGCGTGCCGTAAGTTTTGCCGTCTTCACGGAGCGGCGAAATGTGCAGGTCGTCGGCCTCGACAATCTTGCGCAGTTCTTCTTTCGACCAAGGTGCCATTAGCAGTTACTCCTGTTAGTTACTCTTCTTTAAGTCGGCAGATATCCCGGCTTCTTGTAGACCGTTTCCCACTTATTGCGAATCTCCGGTTTGTAGACCTTCTCCATCCAATCCCGCGGCTGGACTTCTTCGAACGCTACCGAAACCGCATCTTCGCTGTAGTCCAGAATCGACGTCACGTCTTTCGTGATCTGTTCGGCAAGCCGGATCTTCTGCTCTTCAGTTTTTCCGGGCACGAGTTTTATGACGATGTGAGGCATGTTTTTTTCTCTCTACGTTTCGGATGTGGCAAACGATGGAAGGTTTGTGAAGGTGGTCTCCCACCCGGCACCGAGCCAAATCTGCATTTCTTGCTCCTGGTGGTGCTCGTTTCCGTCGTCCCTACGGGACTGAGGGTGAGATTTGTTGAATCCGTCGCCACGCTGAAGCGCGGGGCTAACAACCGCTGCGCCTATGGCGCGGATCTGGAGATCGGTGCTATATACCCAGGTCAGTGGTCTCCCACCGTAGCGACGAGAACAAAGGCGTCGCGAGGGTGGGGCACGCGCGTCGAAAATCCTTAGCGGTTCGCCATCCGCTCCAGGGCTTCCGGGTATCGTGATCCTTGCACGGGGTTCTTTGAGAGGATGCTGTCGATCTCGCGGAGGTCGTCCGGCGTGAGCTTCAGGGCCGTTGCAGCGATGTTCTCTTCGACCCGTTCCAGCTTGGTAGTGCCGGGGATGGGAACGATCCATGGCTTCTGCGCCAGAAGCCACGCCAGCGCGATCTGAGCAGGGGTCGCATTTTTCTGCTTTGCGAAAGCCGCAATCGCATCCACCAGCACCCGGTTTGCTTTGCGGTTCTCAGGCGAAAAGCGAGGGAAGCTTCCGCGGTTGTCCTCTTTGTCGAACTGGGTGTCTTCAGTAATCGTGCCAGTCAAAAAGCCCCTGCCTAGCGGGCTGAATGGAACCAGGCCGATTCCGAGCTCCTCAAGCGTGGGCAGTATCTCTTCTTCCGGTCGCCGGAACCATAGCGAATACTCATTCTGCAGCGCGGTCACCGGCTGAACGGCGTGCGCACGGCGAATCGTTTCGGGTCCAGCTTCAGACAAACCAAAGTGTTTAACCTTGCCCTGCTCGATCAAATCTTTCACTGTCCCTGCCACGTCTTCGATAGGCACTGCCGGGTCAACGCGATGCTGATACAGAAGATCGATCGTGTCAGTCCGCAATCTCTTCAACGAACCATCCACCGTCTGCCGGATGTACTCCGGCCGGCTATTCAGGCCTGTAGGATGCGGATCTTCATCGTTCTCGAATTGGAAGCCGAACTTGGTCGCGATTACTACCTGGTCGCGCACGGGACCGAGCGCTTCGCTTACCACTTCTTCGTTAACAAAAGGGCCGTACACCTGGGCCGTGTCGAACAGCGTTATGCCGCGCTCCACCGCTCCCCGCATTACCGCGATCATCTCTTCTTTTGTTCCCGCGACGGGACCATGGCCGCGGGTCATTCGCATGCATCCCAGACCCAGCGCTGAAACTTCGAGATTGCTTCTTCCCAATTTGCGTTTCTGCATTTTGTGCTCCCGGCGGTATTTCGGAAAAAAGAATTGAGTTGGGCGCGTGGTGCCCCAACCTGACTGCATAAAGCGACGTCAGGCTGGGCACTCTGCGGGGTACCTTGATTCGTTCTCTAACGCTGAACAAGAGCCTGCAACTGCGCCGGGTACCGGTTGCCCTGAACCGCGATGCCCGAGAAGGCGGCCTCGATATCACTAAGTTCGGCCGCGCTCAATTCCAGGGTTGCCGCGCCAAGATTCTCTTCGAGCCGATGCAGTTTGGTGGTGCCTGGGATGGGCACGATCCAAGGCTTTTGAGCCAGCAGCCAAGCCAGCGCAATCTGGGCATTGGTTGCACCTTTGATCTTCGCGATCTCAGTCAGCGCATCGACGATCTTCTGATTCGCCTTGCGGTTTTCTTCAGTGAAGCGCGGCACCACGTTCCGGAAGTCGGTCGAGTCAAACTGGGTCTTCTCGCTGATGGCGCCGGTAAGGAAGCCCTTACCCAACGGACTGAACGGAACGAACCCTATGCCGAGTTCTTCAAGCGTGGGAAGGATATTCTGCTCCGGCTCGCGCCACCACAGCGAGTACTCACTTTGCAGCGCTGCCACTGGCTGCACGGCGTGTGCGCGACGAATGCTCTCAACCCCCGCCTCTGACATTCCGAAATGTTTCACCTTTCCCGCTGCGATCAACTCCTTCACCGTTCCTGCCACGTCTTCGATCGGCACAACAGGGTCGACGCGGTGCTGATAGAGAAGATCGATCACATCGGTGCGCAGCCGCTTCAATGCTGCATCGGTATGTTCGCGAATGCGATCCGGGCGGCTGTCCAATCCCTTGCTTGGAACGCCTTCTTTGAAACCGAACTTGGTGGCGATAACCACTTCTTTGCGAAATGGCTCAAGTGCTTCGCCCACTACTTCTTCATTCAGGCACGGGCCATAAGCTTCGGCCGTATCGAAAAACGTGACGCCGCGCTCGTAAGCCGCACGGATCAACGCGATCGCCTGCGCCTTCTCGGTTGCCGGGCCGTAACCAAAACTCAGACCCATGCAGCCGAGGCCGAGGGCTGAGACTTCAAGATTGCTTTTGCCTAATTTGCGTTTTTGCATTTCGTGCTCCTGCTTTTCTGGTTCCGTCGTCCCTACGGGACTCGAGATGAGAGTTTTTGATTGCTTTCCCCACGCTGAAGCGCGGGGCTAACAACCGCTGCGCCTCCGGCGCGGTATATCGACCGATGCTGGTCTCCCAGGTCTCAAAATCGAGACCTGGGGCACCCGTTATTCGTTCTTGAGAGAGGCCATGTCGATGGAGAAGCGGTACTTCACATCGGACTTGAGCAACCGCTCGTAGGCCTCGTTGATTTTTTGTATCGGGATGACTTCGACGTCGGAGGTGATGTTGTGCTGGCTGCAAAAGTCGAGCATCTCCTGGGTTTCGGCAATGCCGCCGATGAGCGAGCCGGAGAAGCTGCGGCGGCGGAAGAGCAGGCCCATTACGTCCACCGGCAGCGGCTGCGGCGGCGCGCCAACTTGCGTCAGGTTGCCGTCGCGGGCCAGCAAATTGATGTACGCGTTGATGTCGTGCTGGGCGGCCACGGCGTCGAGGATGAAGTCGAAGCTGCCGGCGTGTTTGGCCATCTCGTTCGCGTCTTTTGAGATCACCACTTCGTCGGCGCCGAGGCGAATGGCATCGTCCTTTTTGGAGGGCGAGGTGGTGAAGACCACGGTGTGCGCGCCGAGCGCGTGGGCAAACTTGACGGCCATGTGGCCGAGGCCGCCGACACCAACTACGCCAACTTTCTTGCCCCTGGTCACGCCCCAGTGATGCATGGGCGAGTAAGTGGTAATGCCGGCGCAGAGCAGCGGCGCGGCTCCGGCGAGATTCAGATTCGAAGGAACGCGCAGCACAAAGTGCTCGTCGACCACGATCGAGTCGGAGTATCCGCCGTAGGTAACGCCGCCGAGGTGCTTGTCAGGAGAGTTGTAGGTGAGCACAAAGTTGTTGCAGAACTGCTCGAGTCCGGCCTTGCACTCGGGACAGGTACGGTCTGAGTCGACCATGCAGCCGACCGCGGCCAGGTCGCCGGGCTTGAATTTTGTAACGCCCGAGCCGACCTTGGTGACGCGCCCGACGATCTCGTGGCCCGGCACGCAGGGATAAACGGTGGGCATCATGCCGCTCCACTCGTTGCGCGCCTGGTGCAGGTCGCTGTGGCAGACGCCGCAATAGAGAATCTCAATTTGGACGTCTGACTCGGTGGGATCGCGGCGCACGATGGCGTGGGAAGCAAGGGGCGATGTGGCGCTGGAAGCCGCATATGCTTTGGCGTTGTACATAAATCCTCGATGCCTGTTCGGCGGTTGAATAAATTGCTGAGGAACGCAGGCCTCAAAGGCACTGCGCAGAACCATGCCACGAACGAGATTACTGAATCGGGGCTGCCCAACGGTATCCCGATCCTTCCTATTTCTTGCCTGATTCTGTCGATGACCACATTTTTGTGCACACTGGCACCCGAAAGGGCGGTACCTTGGATTTGAGATGCACCGGGGAGATGAACGGGGGATGAAAACGGCCGGGATACGCGCGAAGGACATGATTGAGGACCAGAGGGCTGAAAAAATGCGCGCCGAGCTGGCGCATCGGATCGGCGCCTTTGCCGGCGGCCTGGAGGGCGAAAAATTGACCGCCGTTCCAGGGTTGAGCGTTTACCGGCGCAGCGAGCCCTCGCCGTGCAATTCAGCCACCTACGAGCCGAAGCTGGTGGTGTTTGTGCAGGGGCAGAAGCGTATCAATCTTGGCAAGACCACTTATCTATGCGATGGCAGGAAGTTTCTGCTGACGACCGTCGATCTGCCGGTGGTGAGCCAGGTGGTTGCGGCCACACCCGAAAAACCGCTGCTGGGCCTGACGCTGAAGCTGGAGATAGCCGAGGTGCGCCGGCTGCTGAGCCAGGAAGAGTTCTCCGCACACCCCGAGCCTTACGGCGCGTGCGGCATGGCGGTGGGCGAGACGCACGTTGAATTGCTGAGCGCGTGCCTGCGGTTAATGGACCTGCTCGATGCGCCTGAAGATATTCCGTTTTTGAGCAGCCTGATTCAGCGCGAGATTGTGTACCGCCTGCTGCGCAGCCCCCAGGGCAAACACCTGCGCGCGATTGCCACGCTGGGTGAGCAGAGCCACCGGACGGCGAAGGCGGTGAGCTGGCTGCGCATGAACTATGCCAAGCCGCTCCGCGTTGAAGAGCTGGCGGAGATGGCGCAGATGGGGGTCTCGACGCTGCATCATCACTTTCGCTCCATGACGGCGATGAGCCCGCTGCAGTACCAAAAGCAGTTGCGGCTGCACACGGCGCGCGAGCGCATGCTCGCAGACGGTCTCGACGCGGCCAGCGCGGCCTTTGAAGTGGGCTACGAAAGCGCCAGCCAATTCAGCCGCGAGTACAGCCGTTTCTTTGGCCAGCCGCCCATGCGCGACGTAAAAGCGCGAAGAGAGGCGATAGTGGGTGAATCGCAGGTTGAGTGAGGGTGAGTGGCGCTTTAGACTCCGTAGTGCTTGAACGGAATATCGACGTTGAAGTAGAAGGTGGCGTCGCTTCCGTCATCGATTCTCTTTACCTTCATCTCGTCAAAGTTGTGGCCGTCCTTGCTCAACAGGCTCTGTTGTGAGGGCCGGTAGCCCAGTGCGCGCAACACCACGTACTCCTCGTGAACCGTGATTACCACCCAGGCTGTCGCCGTGGATTTGCCATCGCCCGAATTGCGGATTGAATCGATGAGCCCGCGGAAGATGGCAAGGTGGAATGCTGCCTGGTCTTTGTTTCCCAGTTCGCGGTTGGCAACGTCGGCGACGAAGTGGGCGTCGATATTCACGAATTCACTGTCGAGAACTGTCTCGGCGTTCTTCAAGGCCGTCGGATAATCCTTGGCGTCGAGCGCGTCTCCCATTGCTTTCTCGGCCTTCGAAGTATCTTTGGCCGCCTTGTATTCGGGCGAGTCCATGTAACTGAGGCGGAGACGAGTGTAATCGACGTTGGTATTGCCCGATTTTACCGAGGCGAGGAGCGTGGCGTACTCCGACGGCTGCTGGGCGCCGGCATGGAAACAGAGAGCGGCCAGAAGAGCCAGTTGTGCAAATGCAACCGTTCGAATGTGCATGATCGGGGAATTTTACTCTTCACATATTGGCGTGTCCACGCGGGTGATTGAGCGGAGGTTGGGAGGTTTGATTAGGTGGTCTCCCGCCCTAACCGCACAAAACGCGGTTGGGATGGGGCACCCGGCCTCGCTTAGGAGAGGCGCCCGGCACCCGGTTAAGAATTATTTTCGTATTCCGGGCAAGGTTGATGCACACGAACGTTCCTATAATGAAGGTCAACCATCATGAACGATCTGGAATCGCTTTTGAATCGCTGGCAATCGGCGGGCATTCTCGACGACGCCGCTGTCTCGCGCATCCGCACCTTTGAACAGATCCGGACGCGGCCGCACGAGGAGACGGAAGAAGGGGCTGCCGGGCGCAAGTCCGATGCCGCACGCATCAGCTGGCAGGGCGTGACGGCGCTGATTCTTGGCGCAATTCTGCTGGCCTGCGGTGTGGTGCTGTTTGTCTCGGCTCACTGGGACGAGATGGGTCGCGGGGCGCGATTCGCGCTGGTGCTGGCCATGGTTACGGTCTTCCACGTGGCCGGCGGGCTGACTCGCGACAAGTACTACGGGCTGGGGACAGCGCTGCACGCCGTGGGGACGATCGCGACCGGCGCCGCAATTGCGCTCACCGGGCAGATCTTCAATATCAACGAGCATTGGCCGGCAGCGGTGCTGATGTGGGCGCTGGCGGCGCTGGCCGGATGGGCGCTGCTCCGCGACCAGGCGCAGCAGACGCTGGCCCTGCTGCTGGTGCCGGCTTGGATGTTCTGCGAATTTGAGTCGCGCGCCAACTGGCACATCGGCGAATACACGTATGAGGGGCGGATGCTGTTCGCGTGGTCGATTCTCTACATCACGTTTTTTGTGGGCTCACGGCGCAGGGTCGTGCAAGGCATTTTGTTTGCGGTGTCGGCGGCAGCGTCGATCATCGGCGTGGGCATGATGCTCGAAAACTGGACCTCGTGGTCATCGAACCAGACGTTTCTGCCCTTCAGCCTGCGGGTGTGGGCATGGGTCGCAATTGCCGCGGTGCCGCTGGTGGTGGCTGCTTTTCACGGACACAAGGGACTGATTCCGATTGCAGCGGCTGTGGCGCTCACCATCGCGCTGCCCTGGTGTTATCAGCTCAAAACCAACAGCTACAGCTACGGCAATGGGAACGCGAACACGTATCACTACACCATTCCGAACCTGGCTGCGCACGCACTGGTGGCGGGTTTCGCGGTCTTTCTGTGCTGGTGGGGAGTGCGGCTTGGCTCGCGGCTGCTGGTGAACTTCGGCATTGTGGGCTTCGCCATCACGGTGGCGTGGTTCTACTTCAGCGACATTTTGGACAAACTTGGCCGCTCGCTGGGACTGATTGGATTAGGAGTGCTCTTTCTTGCCGGCGGATGGGCGCTCGAAAAACTGCGGAGAAGGATTGTGGCGGGGATGGGGAAAGACAGCGGGGTTAGCGGAGTGAGAGGTGTTAGCGGTGTTGGAGGGCTGTGAACTCAACACTGGCCGTTAGGGTGGGATACCCGGATTTGGCAAGGAGATTCGCAATGAAGATCGGGCGGGTTGAGTTGAGCGGGACAGCGGTTGCGGTGCTGGGCATTCAGCTTGCGCTGGTGGTTTCGATCGCGGGCAAATACCTGTACGAGCGCGAGACCTGCCCGCGAGTGTGGACGCGCGCCGCAGCCTACGACCCCGAGATGCCCATGCGCGGCCGCTACCTGAGCACGCAGCTTGAGGTTGATGGATGCGGCAGCACGCTGCCCTCGGCGGCGCATGCGCAGTTTCCGCGCGACATCAACGGCGCGGTCAAGCCGGGGCCATATAAAGTGCGCGGCCCGCAGGTAAGCTTTGAAGCGAAGTTGAGGGTTGAAAACAACCGCCTGGTGGCCGTGCGCCTGGAGGGTGAACAAGCGCAGAGCGAAGGGCTTGAAGTCTGGGCCAATGACGACACACCGTGCGACAAAATGCACCTGAGAGAAACGACCGATTTCTTCCTTGCCGAGCACGCACCCGACCCGCTGGCGCTCAAACGCGGGCAGGAGTTGTGGATCGAAGTGACGCTGCCGCCGAAGGGAGCGCCGCGGCCGATTCAGTTGGCGATCAAAGACAACGGCGTGTGGAAGCCGCTGGGATATGAGTGAGGCAGGGAGCGAGGGAGCGAGGGAGCGCGTAGACAGATCAGGCTGAGTGAAGAAGTGAGCGGCGTGGCTCAATCGCAGCCGAGGTCTTTTGTTCCTTCCGGCGCCAGATACCCTCCGCCTGAAAGCTCATAGACGCCGTTCGCATTAGACGAGCCGGAAGATCCCTGCGCGCCCGCAGCGAAGTAGACCTTGCCTGAGTAATAGACGCAATGCCCGCCGCCGTCGATGTTCTCAACCGTTCCATTGCGGAGCACAACGACAGCAATATTGTGCAGATGCGAGCCCGCGCTCACAGTCCACGTATTCGCAGGATCGAGCACGAGATTGGTATCTCGAGCGACGGCAGAACTCAAGGAAACCGGGACCGATGTGCCGGAACTGGCCGCTGTGACCGTAACCGTAACCGAGCTCGAGGTGCTGGATGCGTAGGTGTCGTCGCCGCTGTAATCAGCGGTGAGTATTTCAGTGCCTTCAGAAGTAAACGTAGCGGTATAACTCGCCGAGCCCGAGCTGAGCGTCCCAGTGCCAATCTGCGAGCCGTTGTTCAAGAAGCTGACCGAACCCGTGGCCGCGGAGGGTGAAACCGTGGCAGTCAGCACGTCGCTCACGCCCACGGCAACCGTGGTGCTCGCGGCTGAAAGCGAAACCGAAGAGCTCGTTGTGCCCGTGGAGCCGTTCGGATTCTGCCAGAAGTCGCCGCAGCCGGCCAGAAGCAGCGCAAACAGAGAGGCCAGGGTTGCCGCCGCGGGGTGCATCGCTTTCATGATTGCCTGCTCCTCGATCGGTCAGAGATTGGACCCTCTCGACGCGCCTTGCGGCGAAAAGACCCTCGCCGCCTCGCTTTCAAGAATATATCGCCGGCCGCGCATAGGCCTTGCAGCACAGACGCAGCCTGAGTCCTTCCCGCTCGCAGATTTATTGTCCCGGATCATTCAGATCAATCAGGCCCTCGGGCAGCGCCATCTCGACGCGGCGGCCTTCGAGGTCGATGCGGCGCAGGTAATCTTTGGCGAAGGGGATGAGGATTTCTCCATGCGGCCCGTTCACAATCAGCGTTGCGACGGGCCCGGCTGAGCGGTCGACACCTGCAACCGGCCCAACCATGCGCGGCTCGGCCGGCGCAACATCGACAAGCATGCAGCCCACCAGGTCGCTGATGTAGACCTCGCCCTCGGCCAGCGGCGTCCGTTCAGCACGAGGGATGGCAGCGTAAAGGCCCGTGAGGGCTTCGGCGGCAGAGATGGAATCGATCCCCTCGAAGTGGAGGACGATACCGCCTTTGTGAAGCCAGTGATTGGTGAGACGAACGGGGAATGGAGCTTTTATTGGGTCGAGAGGGTTGGGAAGATTGATCTCCCGGGTCCCCGCTTCGTGATCGGCCAGTCCCGGAGAGTCTTCGCGCACCAGCCACAGGCGGCGGCGCTCGGCAAACTTCTCAGGAAAATCGGTGAGGGCGTCGGCAAAGACCTCGCCTTTGCGGCCCTGGGGGCGGCGGATCTGCGCGAGCCACACCCACGGGCTGGGCTGGTCAGGCGCAGTCATCGCGGACCCTGAACCGGCCGGGGCAAAAGCCGAAGGTCATGCTACTCCTCTTCGTCCTCTTCGAGGATATCGAGCGTGTAGCGGTGATGCAGCTTCATGCTGACCGCCCCGAGGATGGTTCGAACCGAGCGGGCAGTCCGGCCCTGCTTGCCGATCACCTTGCCCACATCCTGGGGCGCCACACGGAGCTTGAGAACTGTGTTTTCGTCCCGGTCCACCGACTCGACTTCAACGGCTGCCGGCTCATCCACGAGCGCCCGCGCAATTTCGCGGACCAGCTCATCAACTTCGACCATACCAACCTGGGTCATGTTCTTGCACCTGACCTTCTACGGTATCTTCCGAGTTTCTGTGTCCTTTTTAGCTTTCCGCAGGGTCGCCACTCCCTGATGGTCGCGTCGACTCGGCTACCCATCTCCCGGATATATCGACTCGGAAAACGCTTCTACACTGCCAAAATGCTCGACCGGCTCGTGAGCACCCAGTATAAGCCCGAACGGAACTCAGCGAGCATCTTCGATTTGCGGCCGTTTGCCACACGTGAGTCGGCGATTGACCGCCGTGAGACATTGTACGCGCGAAGGACCGAAATCACGCGGCCCGGGGCAAGAGAATTGGTGATTATTCAGGGGAAAATCAGGCCGCGGCGGTGTCGGCAGCCGCAGGAGCAGGGACCGGCTCCGGAGCGGGTGCGGGGGCCGGTGCGGGAGTTTTGGCCACCAGCTTTGCAACGGTAGGCGAAAGCTGGGCCCCCACGCTGCGCCAGTAGGCCATGCGCTCGTGCTTGAGCTCGACGCTGGCCGGGGTGGTGCGGGGGTTGTAGGTGCCGATCACTTCAATCGAACGGCCATTGCGGGCGCGGTCCTTCTCAATAACCACGATGCGATAGTAGGGCTGCTTTTTGGCGCCAACGCGCGCCAGGCGAATCATGACCACGGAGTATGGTTCCTTTCAAATCTCTATGTTGGGGTCTTTTTTCAAGGGCCGTCGCCGCTGGGCGCAGCCAGTGCGCGAGGCCGGCAGGAACGCACGGCCGCGCAAGACGCAACATCTAAGTATCGCCGAAAACGGGGGTTTGAGGCAAGGGTTGGGGAGCGTTTGCGCTCCTTAGTGGCCTATCACGTCCGATATTAGGCAGCCCCGGCGCTATACTCGCGTGCATGATTCGGCTTGGAGTGATTCTGGCTGCAACATCGATCCCAATGACTTACGGGTTGGGACAAGACAAGGCCGCCAATCCGTTGTCGAAGCAACCGCAGCTCGCCGTCGTCAAGCAGCCGCCGGCATCCTACCCAAGAATTGCGTTAGCGGCGCATGTTTTCGGGAGCGTGGACCTGAAAGTCAGATTGGGAGCGCACGGCACATTGGTGTCAGAGGAAATCCTTGATGGACCACCAATGCTCCGGCAGCCTGCAATTGAGCTCGCTAAGCAAACTGTTTTTTCATGCACCAGCTGCTCGCCGGAAGCGAACGAATTTCAAGTAACTTACAGATTTGAGTTCGGTCCGACGATTGATTGCAGCCAGCCCGACAGCGGATACCCGCGCGTCACCTTCCAATCGAACCAGGTGGTAATTGCAGCGCAGCCTTACGGAACCTGCGACCCCGCCGCTACGCGAGTGCGCTCGGCAAAATGCCTCTACCTCTGGAGATGTGCTTGGCGCTGACAAATCCTATCCTTGAGGACGAGCGTTAGCGGATCAGAGCGGAGATTTTCCACTTCCCCCGCAACTTTTCTAAAAAATCTGTGTTGCGCGTGTACTCCTTCCACTGTAGGTTGCCGTCAATTTGGGCAAAGCAAGACGCGAGAGAATAAGCCCTCGATGGGCCTGTGAGGAGGTCAAACGATGAGCAAGTGTGGAGTTTTGTGTGCGGTAGCCGGATTTGCACTGACGGTTACCATAACGCCGGAGTTGAATGCGCAGCGGATGTTCGGAGGGGATTTCGGGCGCGGCGAAGGGTTTGGCGGGTTCCACGGTCAGGTAACCACGGGCGCGCCGTTCAGCGCCACGCGGACCATTACGCGTACGCAGACCCTCGCCGACGGAACGACCGTTACCCACACCGAAGTGATCAAGGAGGCACGGGACTCCCAGGGCCGCGTCTTTACCCAGATGCTGCCCTCACCCACCGGCCCGGCCGGGTTCGAGAGCCCGATGGTGCGCATCTTCGATCCGGTAAGCCGCACGGCTATCACCTACAGGCCCGACTCAAAGCAGGCCAACGTGCTCCACCTTCCCGATCCGAGCCAGTTCCGGGGTCCGCGCGGGGCCGACGGCGACGAACCCGGCGCACGGTTCCGCAGGAATGGCAACTTGCCGGCTCCGACCACGGAGAGCCTGGGCTCAAAGACCATCAACGGCGTTGTGGCTGACGGCACACGGACCACGAGGGTAATTCCCGCCGGCGCGCAGGGCAACGACAAGCCGATCACCATCACGCATGAGACGTGGACTTCGACAGACCTGAAAGTTGTGGTGATGCGCGTCGATATCGATCCGCGCATGGGCACGACGACCATGGAGCTGACGGGAATCAGCCGCGACGAGCCTGCGGCCTCGCTGTTTCAGACTCCGGCCGGCTATACGGTAAATGAGCGCACGGTGGGCGGGCGGAATGGGCGGCTTGGGCTCGAGCCTGAACCGTAGGTTGCATCGCCGCGAGGCGAAAGACGGAAAATCCCGGGCATGAAGGCCACGCGCCTTTCGCGCGGCAGCTCAGGGGCCTGAAGGCCACTCCTCCCTCCGGATTCAGCTTCCGGGAAACAGAAACTCCAGCATGGGCCGCACGCGCGTGGCCCAACTGGCCTCGTTGTGCGTGCCGCCAGCGACGCGCTCGAAGTGGAGCGTGTCCTCGGGGAGCCAGCCGTTGGCCATGAGCCGGCGGTTGAGCTGCTCGGCGTTGGCGAGCGTGCGCTGCCCCTCGCGGTCGCCCACATCGAGCCAAAGGCGGGGACGCTCCCAGATCTCGGGCGCGCGCTCGTTCAGATAGCCCAGAATGCTCTTGTGATTCCACCAGATGCTGGGCGAGAGCACCGCCAGCCTGCCGAAATACTCGGCGTAGCGGAGCCCTAAATACAACGTAACCAAACCGCCCAATGACGAACCGCCGAGGCCCGTCGCTTCGCGCTCGGTGCGAATGCGGTAGCGGTGCGCGATCCACGGCATCAGTTCGCGGGTGAGGAGCAGGCCGTAGCTGGCCGCCTCGCCTCCGCCCATCTGCCAGTCACGCTCGGGAGTGTATTCGGCCAGGCGCCGGTCGCCGGTGTTGTAGATGCCGGCGATGATCAGCGGCTCAACGGTCTCGTCGCGGATGGCCTCGTCGGCCTGCTCGTGCACATGCCAGGTCTGGCCGGGTACGAACGAAGTGCGGGGGTCGAAAAGGTTCTGGCCGTCGTGCATGTAAAGCACCGGGTAGGCGCGGCCGGGCTCGCGGTCGTAGCCGGGAGGCAGATAGACGATGACGTCGCGCTTGTCGGGCAGGTAGCGGCTTTCAAATCCGCGGTGCAGTCGCAGGCGCGGGTCGAGGTCCGCAGGGTCAGGCGCGGCACCGCTCGGCGCGGTGCGATTCCATGCCTGCGACGCCAACGATTGAAGACCCGGAGTCTGCGGATTGCCAGCCTGGGGATTCGAGGCCATGGTTTATTTTGCCAAATATTAATGAGGAGCGTGGTGGAATACGGGACGGAAAACATCGTACCCGCTGTCGCAGCCGAAACGAAGGTTCAGAGGCTGGAGAAAACCCTCTCCCACCCTGACCACAAAAAGCGTCGTTAAGATGGGCGCCCACGCTATGATGCAGAGAAGCGTTCCGCAATACTCAGATCACCAGAGGCGAGGGTCGCCGGCGGGGCGCTGCAGGTAATCCAAGGTATGAATCGCGAATATCACAAGTGGTACTCGCCGCGGCTGGGTCGCGAGATGGAACTGCTCATCTTTGGCCACGCCGGTGTGCCGGTGGTGGTGTTTCCCACCTCGGGCGGGCGCTTCTTCGAGTTTGAAGATCGCGGCATGGTGGGCGCGCTTGCCGGCCGCGTCGACGGCGGCAACGTTCAGATCTACTGCGTCGACTCGGTCGACATGGAGAGCTGGTACAACCGGCGCGTGCCTCCGCGCTGGCGCATTGCACGCCACGTGCAGTACGAGGACTACCTGATGAGCGAGGTGCTGCCGCTGATCCGGCAGAAGAACGGCGACCCGCATCTGGTGGCGCTGGGCTGCAGCTTTGGCGGATACCACGCGACCAACATCGCGCTGCGCCACCCGGACTGGTTCACTGGCTTGCTCTCGATGTCGGGCGCGTTCGACCTGACCGGCTTCCTCGACGGCTACTACGACCAGGATTGTTACTTCAACCTGCCCACGCATTACCTGCCCAACCTGAACGACGGATGGTATTTCGACCAATACCGGCGCAATACCTATGTGCTGGCCACAGGATGGGACGACCAATGCCTGGGCCAGAACCAGAATCTCGACCGCATCATGAGCTCGAAGGGAATACCGCACAAGCTTTATGTTTGGGATTCCTGGAACGCGCACGACTGGCCGACCTGGCAGCGGATGGTGCAAGAGTATCTGTGAGGCAGGGACTGAGTGACTAAGGGACTGATGGAACAAGAGACTGAGGAAATGAGATGAGCGCAACGAATCCTTACGAGAGTTTTCTTGATGGGCGGCCGGTGGGGACGATTCTGTCTTTGACGGAGAACGCGATTGCCGAGTACCTGGAGGTGATCGGCGCAGACAAGGTGAATGTGCCGCCGGCGCCGGGCAAGTGGAGCGCTGCCGAAATCGTCGCGCACCTCGCCGACTGCGAGATGGTCTTCGGCTTCCGCCTGCGGCAGACCCTCGCCGAAGATAACCCCACCATCCAGCCCTTCGACCAGGACAAGTGGGCCTGGGAATCGGAGTATGCCAACCTGCCGGCGCCGTTGGCACTCGAGACTTTTTCAGCGATGCGCAAGTGGAACCTGCGGCTCATTCAGCACGCCATGCCGCATGCGGCCGAGCGCACCATGACCCATCCCGAGCGGGGCACCATGACCTTCAAAACGGTGGTGGAGACGATGGCCGGGCACGATTTGAATCACCTCTCGCAGTTGCGGAGGATTGCGGGGCAGGCGGGGTAACCCACGCGCGGTTCTCAAGTGCCCGTTGAATCCTGTTATTGCCGGGGCGGTGTCAAAAAAACCTCAGGAGCTGAACAGGCTGCGGAAAAACTCGACCAGTGCCACTGTCTTGAAAGGGCACCACCGGCTTCGCCGACCCGCAATGGATGAAACGGGCGAAGCGCATCGAGTAGAGTGAGGTTGTGAGTTTCTTTGTAGGGCACCACCGGCTTCGCCGACCCGCAATGGATGAAACGGGCGAAGCGCATCGAGTAGAGTGAGGTCGTGAGTTTCTTTGTAGGGCACCACCGGCTTCGCCGACCCGCAATGGATGAAACGGGCGAAGCGCATCGAGTAGAGTGAGGTTGTGAGTTTCTTTGTAGGGCACGGATTTATCCGTGCCCTGGAGTTTCTACATTTTTTAAGCAGCCGCGGCAGCCAGAAGAGTCTGGGGAGCGGTATTGAGGCGAAAGGAGCGGAGTAATTCAGGGTGTTGCGTCATTTCCTGTCTCAGGAGAGTGACCAGATCCAGGCAGGAGGGCCGTTTCGCCCTGCGACGCCACTTTGGTAGAGGTGCGAAGGCAGTTCCTCGTTCCGTTCCGAAGGCCTTGAGGCTTGCCAACAGCAAGACACTGTAAGCGGCAACAGCAAAAGCGGGCTGTTTGGGAACCGAGATGGGATTCCATAGCTGTGCCTGTCCTACGCCCAGCGTGTCCTTCTCCTCGCGGTGATTAACCTCTATCTGCCAACGGTCAAAATAAATCTGCAGCAGAGCATGGGCGGAGCCGCGAGCAACGGTGGTAAGCAGATAGGCGGGCTCGCGGTAATAGAGTTTGCGGCTCTTGGATTTGCGATAAGG
>Ga0335072_10004668_pt1 | contig 20241 bp, 14 predicted proteins | sample Lox_Sample_21_FD_206725 | JGI IMG/M metagenome (GOLD analysis project Ga0335072, IMG submission 206725) | Soil microbial communities from Loxahatchee National Wildlife Refuge, Florida, United States - Lox_Sample_2.1 | ecosystem: Environmental > Terrestrial > Soil > Wetlands | place: USA...
CGCCAATGCGCAGCGTCCGAGCCTGGCCTTGGCGGCAGCTGGGCTGCAACCCGCCAGTGCACAGGGCACGCAATCCTCAGTTGCACGCGTGATCGGCACCATCAAAGCCATCAACGGCAGTACGCTGACCATTGCCCCTGCCTCCGGTCCGGAAATCACCGCCATCGTGCAACCCAATGCGCACATTCTGAAGCTCGAACCGGGTGAAAAGGATGTGAAGAACGCGACCCCGATCCAGTTTGCCGATTTGCAGGTGGGCGACACAGTTCGCGTTCGCGGTTTCGCGGCGCAGGGTGCAACATCGATCCCGGCACTGGAAGTTCTGGTGATCACGCGGTCGGCAGTCGCCGCCGTAAGCGACCAGATTCGCCAGGATTGGCAGAAGCGAGGCCTAGGCGGATTGGTAACTGCCGTCGATCCGACCACCCGTACCATCACGATTTCCGTCACCGGCTTCACCGGCAAGAAGTCGATCGCGGTCCACACTTCCAGCACGACGATCTTCCGCCGCTACGCTCCGAATTCTGTGAAGTTCGAAGATGCCAGCGCAAGTTCGCTGGCGCAGGTCAAATCCGGAGACCAGTTGCGTGCCCGGGGAGAGCGTAATGCCGACGGGACAGAACTCACTGCCGAAGAAGTTGTGACCGGCAGCTTCCGAAATATCGCCGGACTCGTCAATTCTGTAGATGCTCGCTCGGGCATCGTTACCGTTGAGGATGTGCTGAGCAAAAAACCCGTGCAGGTGAAGATCACTTCCGATTCGCAATTGCATCAGCTTCCGGCGGAAATGGCGCAGCGAATAGCTTTCCGTTTGAAAGCGGCTGTCACAGGTGGAATGCCGCCCGGAGCGTCGGGTGCGGGCGGCCAGTCCGGAGAGGCGCATGCGTCTGGCGGAGCGAATGCGAACGAAGGCGCGGTTGGTGGCATGCATCCGGGCATGGGAATGCGAGCTGGCGGAGCAGATTTTCAACAGATTCTCAGCCGTATGCCGACCGTGACGATCGCCGATCTGCATAAAGGCGACGCCGTCATGATGGTCGCTACCGAGGGTTCGCCGACGACGCCGAGCACAGCCATCAATCTGCTGAGCGGCGTGGAACCGATTCTGCGCGCGGCACCGAATGGCAGCGAGGCCATGATGATGACTCCTTGGAGCCTGGGCGGCGGCATGCCCGGCGGCGACGCGGGCAATTAGCAAATTAGCAATGGAGTATTGAAAGGGCGCGGGCTTCAGCCCCGCCATAAGGGCGTAATCGGATTTTTACAGTGGGTTGTTTTGTCATTCCGAGCGGAGCGAGGAATCTGGGGTTGTGCTGCCAGAGGCAAGTACCTAGATCCCTCACTTCTTTCGGAGACAAAAGTTGGGAAGCCGTCCAACCCAGATTCTTACGAAGGCGCATCTGTTTACCTTCAGTTCATTCTTAGAGGAATGGGAATCAGAAAATGAAGTCATATTTGTGCTTCTTCGTCGTACTGTTTTTGGCGGTTGCGGTATCGTTTGCTCAAACGCAGAGCGGAGCGCTTCGCGGACAAGTCACGGATCCTTCCGGCGCGGCTATATCCGGCGCAACGGTAGTCCTCACACCCACTACGGGATCTCCTGTCACGGCGCAGACCAACGGCCAGGGCATGTACGAATTCAAATCCTTGCCAGCGGGGAAGTACTCGATGACGGTCGTCGCACAGGGTTTCACGCTCTATGAGAACGACAACGTCGTCATCACCAGTCAGCCCTTGCGTTTGAACGTCTCGATGACCATTGCAGTCGAAACGCAGAAAGTCCAGGTTTCTGATACTGCCCCCACCGTCGACGTGACTCCGGAAAACAATGCTGGGGCGATCACGATCTCAGGCAAAGAACTGGAGTCGCTGCCCGACGATCCCGACGAACTCGAGTCCGACCTGCAGGCTCTTGCCGGACCCTCCGCCGGGCCCAACGGCGGCCAGATGTACATCGACGGCTTTACCGCCGGCCAGCTTCCGCCCAAATCGTCGATTCGTGAAATCCGCATCAACCAGAATCCGTTTTCCTCCGAATACGACAAGCTCGGATACGGCCGCATCGAGATTTTCACCAAGCCGGGAACCGATCAGCTCCACGGCGAAGTTTTCGCCGATGGCAACGACTCGCCCTTCAACTCGCAAAATCCTTTTGCCGGAAACATTCCGCCCTATTACACGACGCAATTCAACGGGGACATCGGCGGTCCGATTCGCAAGAAAGCCTCGGTCTTCTTCGACGTTCAGCGCCGCGATATCAATCAGGTTTCGCCCATCAACGCCATCGATCCAACCACCGGCCAGCAATTTGCCAGTTCAATTCCTGACCCACGCACGCGCACCAATCTCGGCCCCCGCATTGATTGGGCGGTTACCCCGAACAACACTCTCACCTTCCGATATCAGTACTATCGCGACACGGAAAACGGCAATCTGGCCAGCCAGTTCTACCTGGGAACTCAGGGCATCACGACGAAGAGCACCGAACATACTGTGCAGCTCAGCGATACTCAGGTGTTCGGGACGAAGATCGTGAACGAGACCCGCTTCCAATACAACCGGGACTACAACGCACAAAATCCATTTGACACGAACCCCTCTACGAGCGTGTTTGGTTATTTCTACGGTGGCGGAAACGGCGAGGGAATTCTCAACGACACGCAAGACAATTACGAACTGCAGAATTACACTTCGGTGATTCACAGCAATCACACCATGAAGTTCGGCGGACGCTTTCGCGCTACGCAGGCGACGGACTTTACCACCTCGGGATTCAACGGGTCTTTTCTGTTTTCGAGTTTCCCTTCCTTCCAGGCCGGGACGCCCAGCCAGCTCAATATCACAACCGGCTCTCCGAATGCGTCGATCAACTATTACGATTTCGAACCCTATTTTCAGGACGACTGGCGTGCCCGGCCGAATCTGACTCTCAGCCTCGGACTTCGTTTCGAAACCCAGAACTACATTCATGATCACGACGACTGGGCTCCGCGCCTGGGGTTTGCCTGGGGAATTCGCGGCAAGAACGGCACAACGAAGTTTGTGATTCGCGGCGGCTCTGGCATTTTCTACGACCGCTTCCAGATCACACAGATGCTGCAAGCCACGCACCTCAACGGCATTAACCAGACCGAATATGTCATTACCAACCCGACTTGCTATCCGGGTCCCGGCGTCGCAGGTTTGGACAAGCCGCTCGCGGTTCCAATTTCCAGTTGCGGGACGCCGAGTTCCATCATCTCGACCACCTACCAGGTCAGTCCTCGCCTGCACGCGCCGGGAATCGTGCAGAGCGCGATCAGCATGGAAAAGCAGGTCACGAAGTCGGCAACGCTCGCTGTTACCTACCTGAATTCCCGCGGCTTCGATCAGTTCATCACGATCAATGCGGACGCTCCGTATCCTGGCACGCCTTGCTACCCGAATTGCCCAACGCCGACCCAAAACCTCTACCGTTATGTTTCCGAGGCTAATTTCAAGCAAAACCAGCTCATGGTGAATTCCAATGCCAGAGTCGGATCCCGATTGCAATTCGCGGCATACTATTCGCTGAATTACGCCAATAGCGACACCTCGGGTGTCTCCAGCTTCCCCTCGAATTCCTGGGACATCAGCCAGGATTGGGGACGAGCTTCTTTCGACACGCGCCACCGGCTTTTTCTGATGGGCAGCGTCGGTTTGCCTTACCTGATCCGTCTCAGCCCATTCATGATCGTCAGCTCCGGGTCGCCCTTCAACATCACAACGCCCTATAATCTCAACGGCGACTCCCAATACAACAACGATCGCCCGAGTGTCGTGCCGAATACGGGCCCTTGCTCGACAACGCAGCAGCTCTCAGCTTCAGTCTATTGCACTCCGTACGGCACGCTCGATCTGACCGGGGCTAGTGGCAGCATCCTTCCGGTAAATTACGGCACCGGTCCCAATCACTTCTCCATAAACTTCCGGCTGACCAAGACGATCGGCTTCGGCCCGAGCACAAAGGGGGAAAGCGGTGGAGCGTCCGGTGGCGGCGGCGGACACCACCACGGCGGCCCGCTGTTCGGCGGCGGCGGCCCGATCATTATGTCCACGAACTCCGAACAGCGTTACAACCTGACGTTCGGCCTGAGCGTGCGCAATGCATTCAACGACGTGAATTTGACCAATCCAAGTGGCGTGGTCGGATCCCGGTTATTTAACGTTTCTAACAACATCGCCGGGTACCCGTATTCCCCTGGAACCACTTCCAATCGCCGCCTGGACCTGACCGCGCAATTCACTTTCTGAGGATGGGTGACTTCCGGTATATCGCGAACCGGCGACTTCGCGATATGCTGAATGAAGTCCCGAGGTAAGGTTCTAGAGCTCGCAGTGGCCCCTGTCATCACAGAAGAACGACGCACAACCCGGCGTACGATTAGCCGCCGTCGATTTCTTGGCCTGACCGCCGCGCTGGGCGCTGCCGTTCTGGCGGGCGACTCCCTTCTGCTCGAGCCGAATCGGCCGCAACTGGTTCGCCAGGAGCTTGCCTTGCCGCGCTGGCCGGCCGCGCTCGACGGCTACAAGATCGCGGTGCTCAGCGATTTTCATTACGATCCGGTTTTTTCCGTGCATCCTCTGCGGGCGGCCATCCCGGTCGTGAACGGGTTGAGGCCAGACTTGATCGCACTTACGGGCGACTTTGTGACGCATGCGTCATTCGGCGGCAACCGCCGTAAGGCTGCTTACGCCGCGGAGCCTTGCGCGAGCTTTTTGCGTCAAATGAAAGCTCCCCATGGCCTTTGGGCCGTGATGGGCAATCATGACGCCATTACTGATCCGAAACTGGTAACCAGCATTCTGCAGTCGACCGGAATTCGGGTTCTCGACAATCAATCGACCCCAGTTGAGCACGCGGGCGCCCGTTTCTGGCTCAGCGGTGTTGACGACGTGCTGAAAGGGAACTCCGATCTGAACGCCGCCTTGGCCAACGTCCCGAAAGGCGAGCCCACCATCCTCCTGGCGCACGAACCCGACTACGCGGATTTCGTGGCGCGGTATCCGGTCGATCTGCAGCTATCCGGCCACTCCCATGGAGGTCAAGTGCGGCTGCCGTTCCTTCCTCCGTTCTACGAACCACCGCTGGCCCAGAAATACATTGCCGGCCTGTTTCGAGTCGGCCCCCTGACTCTCTATACAAACCGCGGCATCGGGACGATTGGCCTTCCCATTCGCTTCGATTGTCCTCCCGAAATCACGCTCCTCACTCTGCGCCAGGGTACAACGTTGTCCGGGGCCTGAACCACAGGCCGAAAGGCAATTGTTTCAGCCTGATCAACATGACATCGTGGAGTTCGAAGGACCCAAAAATGTAAGTCAGCTCCTTCGTCTTCTGTATCAATTCCATCCCTCCGCCCTTCTATGTGAAGACTCTTGCATTATCTCTGTGTCGGAAATAGATCTTCTCTCTGCAAGTCATTGGATCGATGTGATATCTGGTTTGGCCCGATGGAGATTCATTTGCCCCCACTTGCCCTGAAATGATCCCAATCCGTTGCGTGATTGCGGTCAATCGACTGCACCGAGCCATCTCGAGACTCTGCGTCGCGGCAGCACTCTTTATTCCCGTAACACTGGCCGCCAGCGCCGGTCCGCCCAATGCTGTTTTGCCCACTGAGGTTTCTCAGATTTCGCCGGACATGCAGCAACGCGAGATGCGGCTCTCGCGCGCCCTCTTGCGTTCTTCCCAATTCGCGGACATCCAACACGTCAGCCAGGAACAAGCCTGCGAGCAAGTCGAAGCACCTGTTGCCCTCGCCACTCCCGATCCGTTGTTCCTATCCGGAGGACGAGCCAAGCGTGTGCGAGTCAGCTTTATCATCGGCACCGACGGGCGCGTGCACAGCCCGCTCATTCTTGAAAGCGCAGGTCCTCGTGGCGACCGCCGCGTCATCGATACGGTTCGCACCTGGCGTTACCGCCCCGCAACCTGCAACGGCATTCCAACCGAAACCGAGGGCAAAATAGAATTCTCCGTCCGCTAGCGGACCGCGGCGGCTGAAGGACTTGTACCAGACAATGCCTTTAGGCATGCCGTAAGTTCCGAGAAATCCAGGACGCCTTTAAAAAGGGCTGGATGGGTGGGCTTTCACAGAAGGCTCCTGAAGCCTCGGTGCCTGCTGCTAGAATGAGCCATACGTCGGGGAACCCGTGACCGAGGAAAACAATCCAAACAGAGATGCTGGCTTTCTGGCCGATTTACAAAGCCGGCGCGGAGTAGGCCGCCGGCCCGAGCGCATCGCGAAGATGGAAGAACTCTACCGGAAACTCGAACCGGAATTAAGCCGAACCAAGCCGAATCCGGAGGCCATTGCAGCGGCGCTTGAGGCCGCCCAGCGGTTGGTCGCTGAGGTCGACGCCGAGGACACAGCGGAGACCGTGGGACAGGACCTTAGTGCCGATTCGCATACAGAGGTTTGCCCAAGCTGCGGATATCGCAATCGCGTCGGCAATAGATTTTGCGGCATGTGCGGCACAGCCTCAAGATCTGCTCAGGAACCCGACCGCAGCCATAGGGCCGAACCTAAATCGGCTCCGGAGTTTCAATTTGGCGGCACCGAGTTTGTCAAAGAGCCGCCCCCGCCAGTTTCCGCGCCGCCTGGCCGCGCCGGAGCCGTCGAAACTCACCATTACCATCATCACTATCATCATCACTACTTCCCAGCCGGATACGAAGCTGGCACCCTTCGTTCTGGTGACTCGGGTCGCGCTGATTCCCAACGCGAAGAGAAATTCCGTCCCAACTCCGCGATGCGTGGTGATTTAAGCCGCGCCGAAGCCGGCGTGCGGCGGATTACGCAGGAGTGGGTGCTGGCTTGCAACACCAAGCACCTCGACGATCTGCTTGATCTTTATCTAGCCGACGCAATGGTGCTGCGATCGAATTATCCGCCGGTGCGCGGCGCGGCCGCGGTTCGCGAATTCTTCTTTGCCGCGCTCGATGCGGGATTGGGAGAAGTCGAACTGGAACCCTTGCGCGTAGAAATCACCGGAGATCTCGGCTACGAAGCCGGAAAATGCAAAGCTCTGGTTCCGGGCGCGACTGGGAAGCGACGCGAGGAACGCGGAAAATATCTATGGGTATGCGCACGGCAGACGAACGGCGAATGGAAACTGATGGCCGATTGCTGGTCCAGCGATCTTTCCCTTGGCATGCTCGAATCCGACGTCCCGCCCAGCGCAGGGGTCAAAACCAGCAATCCGAAAAGGAGCTGAGTGTGGCGCAGGCACTCCTGCTCGCGCGGTCGAGCTTCGCTCCAGCGGACAGCCGAGACGGCTTTCCCCCATGTATTGCCCCAGAATGCGGCTGGGATCGCGATCTGCCTACTGCACTCTTTGCAATCTCGCAATCAACTTCTGCGCGAGATTCTCCTCCGACTCCGACCACAGCAGCCGTCCCGTAGCCCGCGTGTTCTTCTCGGCTTTCATTGTGAACTCGACCAGCTTCGAGACGTTCTCGCGCACCTTGACCTGCGTCTCTTCGGTGAGTTCGACATTCTCCTGTAGAAACGGCGCATCTAGCCCGAAATCGACCTGGATGTGCCCGCTCTGCTCCTGCGCGCCCTCATCGAACTCCTCGCCCTGCAGAATGAATTTCACCAGGCTCGGCGCGCGATGCCACTGTCGCCCCGCCGTTTCATCGGGCATCCACAGATCCCAATACGCGTCGAAGATATACGCGTAATCGTCATGAATGAGGTCGGCGGCAAGCGTCATCGCTTCTTCCGGCGTGATGCCGGTAGAGAAACGCTGCTCCAGCACCGTAGGTTCGTTCCACGAAACCGGCTGCACCGCGAGATAAGTCACTCCGGGCTGCTGCGTAGAAAACGGAAATTGCGCTAGCACAGACAGCGCATGGGGCAGCATTGCCGGACCTGAAAAATCCGGAAACCACAAGCTGAGATAAAGCGGGTCGGACATAGTTCTGACGACAGCTAGCTGATTGTACCGCGCGAGATCGGCCATCCATTCGTGGGAAGCCGGCGAGAAACAAACCCAAGAGTTTCCCCCCTTCCCTAGCCGCGCCTTTTGCCGCTAGGGCGGGGATTTTGACTTCGATTTGATGCTGGCAGCGAGCACGCGCGGAGCAATTCCTGCTCGCTTACACATCCAACCCGATCGACCTCATCAGCGCCAGTCCATTGCTTTTCGTGACCACTCCCTGGCGGAGCTTGTAATCGAAGGACATGCGTCCATTTTCAAACTCTTCCTGAAAGTGTACGTTGTGCAATTGACCATTGGGACCGGAATCAATCTCGGCCAGCGCCAGATCGTGAGTCGTCACCAGTCCAATCGCGCCCTGCTTCAGCAGCGCACTCAGCACCCCTTCCGCGCCGATGCGACGATCGTTGGAATTTGTGCCTTGCAGCAGTTCGTCCAGCAGAAACAGTAACGGCCGATTCCCGCCCGTCATATCAAACAGCTTCCGCAACCGTGTAATCTCCGCATAGAAACGCGAGCTTCCTTCCTGCAAAGAATCGTTGATACGAATGCTGGCACCCACCTGCAAAGCGGTAAGCCGCAGACTCCGAGCCCGCACCGGGGCCCCCGCCATGGCCAATACGGCATTGATTCCCACCGTGCGCAGCAGCGTGCTCTTGCCCGACATGTTCGAGCCGCTCACCAGCAGCACGCGCACGTCATGGCATAACCGGACATCATTCGGAATGCAGGTTTCCGACGCAAGCAACGGGTGCCTGATTTCCGTGCCATCAAAACACGGCCCAACCTTGACAAACTCTGGGAATGGATCATCCGGATGTTCATAGCTGTATGTTCCGAGGCAAATCAGGGCTTCGATCTCTCCAATCGCTTTGAGCCACGAACCTACCGCGTGGCCATGGAGGCGTCGCCAGAGTTCCGCGGCAAATGCCAGCTGTATCGAATACATCAACGGCACATCCAGAATCTGAACAATCAAATTCCTCCGCGAATCGCTTAAGTCGATGATGGTTTTCAACCGGGAAATCGCACCGGAGCTGGTGATACCGTGAGACAGAAGCTCCGCTTGCAGCGCTTTCAATCGTGCTGCGGAGAAAAGCTGCCGCTCCACTCGCGCCAGCACTCCCGAAAGCAGGCCCAAGTCCCGGAATACATGTTCCGAACTACGCAGGACCTGTTCCAACTGGTGGCGCAGGCGATATCTCATAATCGCCTCGAGGGAAACGACCACGATCAGAGGGGCAGCAATGCCCAACCACGCCCACCCCACGACACTCGCGATCGCCGACACGGCAAGTGCCAGGCTCAACCAGCGAATCCACTCGGGTGGCATCTCGTTCGAAGTTTTCGCCCAACGCAGCAACTCCTCCGGATGTACTCCCGCGCTTGCATCGGCGCCCAGCACTGCCAGATCTTCTCGGAAATCGAGTTGTTCTCTCAGTTCGCGAACCGCGGCATGCCGTTCTGTAATTTCGTCAACCGTCGACGGCGCCAGAAGCCACTTCGCCAGTTGCTCCTCGCCCATGCGGGTGCGTGGGGTTGAGAGAAGTTCGAACAGGCTGCCTCGGCCAAAAAGATCAAGGTCGGCTGCGTACACGTGGTGGGGATCGGCGAAGCGCTCGCCACTCTGGCCTGTACCTTGCCACCGGCCTTCGATTCGAGCCAGGCCGCCTTGATAAAACGCGACCGCGCGCTGTGCCAGGTCTCGTGCGCGCAGAATGCGCGAATGGTATGCCGCCATGCCTACAAAGACCACTGCGGGAAGCACTAACCACCAGGGCGAGAGCGCATGGTGCCCGAGGGATTCCCAAGCGATTACCGCGGCGATTGCCGTCACCAATAACCGAAGGTTTCCCAGCCGGATGTGAAACGCTTGATAATGAGCAACGCGGGCTTCGTGATTCTTCAGACGCTGCGCGTATTCCTGAACCGCTCCCACCAATCGAGCATACATCAGGAGCAGAAAAGCCTCGCGTTGGCTGAAGCAGCTGGGTAGGAACATCCGTGCTGCGTCATTCCGAAGGCCCGCGCGTAGAAAAATCCCGATGGACAATCCTTTCGACGTCAGCGTTCGTTACATCCGGGGCTGCTTGAAGAAATGTCCTGCGCTCGGGGAAGGCGGCGGCAATGGCGGGAAAAGGGGAATCTCACGCGAATAAAAACTCCTTCGTTCTTAGCTCCTTGATCGTGTCGCGCAGCTTGGCGGCCTTCTCGAATTCGAAACGCTTGGCGGCTTCGCGCATGTCTTCTTCCAGCTTGCAGATGTACTTGTCCACTTCTTCCTGTGACTTGAATTCGGGCATGCCTTCGGATTCGCTAGCGGTCACGTCGGCGTAATCGGCGGCAACCATTGCAACCAGCGTCATGTCGAGCGGGCGCACGATCGATTCCGGCGTGATTCCGTTGGCTTCGTTATAAGCCTGCTGGATGGCGCGGCGGCGGGAAGTCTCGTCCATGGCTCGCTTCATCGAATCCGTCTGCCGATCAGCATAAAGAATCGCGCGGCCGTTCAGATGGCGTGCGCAACGGCCGATGGTCTGAATCAGCGATCCGGAAGATCGCAGAAATCCTTCTTTGTCGGCGTCGAGAATTGCGACGAGAGAAACCTCTGGCAGGTCCAATCCTTCGCGCAGAAGATTGATGCCGATCAATACATCGAATTCGCCTTTGCGCAGATCGCGGAGAATCTTCACCCGCTCGAGTGTTTCGATTTCCGAATGCATGTAGCGGCACTTCACGCCGACTTCCGCGTAATATTCGGCCAAATCCTCGGCCATGCGCTTGGTCAGAGTTGTGACCAGCACACGCTCGCCTTTTTCCACCCGTGCTCGAATTTCATGCAGCAGATCGTCGATCTGCCCTTTGACCGGGCGCACTTCCACCGGTGGGTCGATCAATCCCGTCGGCCGAATAATCTGCTCGATCACGACACCAGCCGATTTCGTTAGCTCATACGGCCCAGGCGTCGCTGAAACATAGATGAGCTGATTCGTGCGATGCTCGAATTCTTCAAACGTCAGGGGACGATTATCGAGCGCCGACGGCATGCGGAATCCGTACTCGACCAACACTTCCTTGCGCGAGCGATCGCCGGCGTACATGCCGTGCAACTGCGGAACGGTCTGATGCGACTCGTCGATGAACATCACAAAATCGCGCGGAAAATAATCAAGCAGCGTGGGCGGAGGCTCCCCGGGGAGACGTCCGGTGAAATGGCGCGAATAATTTTCGATGCCGTGGCAGTAGCCCATGGCCTTGATCATTTCCAGATCGAACATCGTCCGCTGATGAATGCGCTGCGACTCGACCGGGCGTCCTTGCTTTTCGAGTTCGACTTCCCACCACGCCAGTTCTTTCTTGATCGACTCGACGGCGGCGGCGCGGGTTTCGTCTTTCATGACGTAGTGCGTCTTGGGATAAATCGGCAGCCGCACATATTTCTGCTTGACCGTGCCGAACAGCGGATCGATCTGCGAGAGCGATTCGACCTGATCCCCCCACATCTCGATGCGGTAGGCCATGTCGTCATAGGTGGGGAAAACCTCGATCACGTCGCCGCGAACGCGGAACGTTCCGCGGCGGAACTCGCCGTTGGTGCGGTCATAGAGAATGTCGACCAGCTTGCGCGTGATGTCTTCGCGCTTAACCTTCTGTCCTTTCTCGAGAAACAGCATCATCCCGTAATAAGCTTCGGGAGAACCGAGCCCGTAGATCGCGCTCACTGAAGCCACGATCAGCGCGTCGCGCCGCTCGAACAGCGAACGCGTGGCCGACAAACGAAGCTTGTCAAGTTCGTCGTTGATGGTCGCTTCTTTTTCAATGTAGAGATCGGCGGCCGGAACGTAGGCTTCGGGCTGGTAATAGTCGTAATAAGAAACGAAATATTCGACCGCGTTTTGCGGGAAAAAGCTCTTGAACTCGTGATAAAGCTGCGCGGCCAGGGTTTTGTTGTGCGCCATCACCAGGGTGGGACGATTCACCGCCTCGATCACCTTGGCCATGGTGAACGTCTTGCCCGATCCCGTGACGCCGAGCAGAACCTGGTGCTGCTCGCGATCGAAGACACCTCGGGTGAGGGCTTCGATGGCAGCTTTCTGGTCGCCCTGCGGTTTGTAGTTGGAAACTAATTTGAAATCCATGAGGAAAAACCAGCCGCAGCTTTCAGCTCTCGGCACAGCCAACGGTTAGGTGGGGCGGGCGCCTTGCCCGTCCAGACGAGCGGCACTCGGCGGCCCGGCAGCCCCCCGGCTCAACTTTCACCACAGAGAATCTTTTCATTATAAATCGTCGAATCAGAATCCCGGCGGGTGCTCGCTGGTGACCCCGAAGGCGCGCTCCAGCGCGATGCCGACTGACCCAATTGTCCCCTCATCAAACAACCGCCCGATAAGCGTCACGCCGTGGGGCACACGACGTGGAGTCGCGAACGTCGGCAAGGGATGCGCTGGGTCGGGCGCCCAATCGCTGCGCGCCTTCTGCACTTCGACGAACCCGGCCCGAAGCGTCAGAGAAGGATGTCCGGTGAAGTTCGTGATGACCAGCATTTCGTCGCGCAAGGAAGGCACCAACAATAAATCCGCTCCCGAGAACAGGCGCTCCATTTCCTGTGCTACCTTGCGGCGCATTCGATCGGTCTGCACGAAGTCCACGGCAGAGAGAAAGCGAGCCTCACGGAACAGGTTCGGCCACGCATCCGGAACCTGCATCGTTAGCTGCGACAGGCCGCCGCTGAGAGTCAGTTCCTCGAATGCCGCTGCGGCCTCGGCAAACAGAATCAGATTCAAACAATCGTAAGGCCAATCGGGAATTGAGACTTCAACGGGGCTCATTCCGAGATTCTTTACGGTCTCGAGCGCAGCGCGATCCACCTCAGTCGCCGGACGCTCTTTCATCCAAGCGGGGAAGTAGCCGACGCGAAGCCCTTTCACATTCGCGTTGGCGTCGAAATCCAGATGGCTTGGCACGCTTGCCATGTCTCCGGCATCGGGCCCGGTGATCGCCGCCAACACCAGCAGCGCGTCTTCGACGCTTCGCGTCATAGGCCCAAGCTTGTCGAGCGACCAGCACAAGGTCATGGCGCCGGTGCGCGGCACGCGACCGTAGGTGGGCCGCAAGCCCGTGACGCCGCAGCGCATGGAAGGACTCACGATGCTGCCGCCAGTTTCGCTGCCGATCGCAAATGCCACGAGTCCCGCAGCGGTGGCCGCGCCCGGGCCGGCACTCGACCCCGACGACCCTTCTTCCGGCAGCCACGGATTCATGGTCTGTCCGCCAAACCAAACATCGTTGAGCGCGAGCGCACCCATGCTCAATTTCGCGATCAGCACCGCTCCTGCATCGTGCAAGCGCTTGACCACGACAGCATCGTCGGACGGAAGGCGATCGCGATAAGGCTCGGCCCCATACGTGGTTGGAATTCCTGCAGTGTCGAGAAGATCTTTTGCGCCCCACGGAATGCCGTGTATCGGTCCGCGATATCGTCCGTGAGAAAGCTCGTCGTCAGCTTGCTCGGCTTGCGCGAGGGCGAGATCGCGTGTGATCGTGATGGCGCATCGCAGCTGGGGATTGAAGCGTTCCAGCCGCTCTAAATAGATGTGCGTCAATCGCTGCGAGGTCAATTGTTTGGCTTCAATCCACTTCGACAGATGAGTCACGGGAGCAAAGGCAATGTCCTCATCGTTCGAAGGCATGGAAGGCACAGGCCCACCACTGCGGATGAACTTATTTTCGGTCGCGACCACGGGCAGTCCCGGAAGCACCGGATTCCAGCGTGAAGCCGGAGCGAGCGTGGTCTCGAGTGCCAGCTTGCGTGGCCCGGTACGCCGCTCATACACAGAGGCCAACGTCCTGCGCCAACTCGCGGCGGCCATGGCCCGTTCCGCTTCGGCCAAGGGAAACTGCACGAGTTTTTCCGCTTCCGCGAAGGTCGCAACGGACACTTCGGGTCCCACTGGCGATCCAGCTCCAAACGCAGTCGGTGCTCCAGGAGGCAACTTGGTTTGATCCTGCGCGTTTGTGCTGCCGACTGTACCCGCCAGCATTGCGAGCGAGGTTGTGGTCAGAAATTCTCTGCGGGATGTAGCCATGATGCCTCCTTTGCCCAAGCGCACAAGCAGTCGCACTCTCTTGAACATCCCACCGCAGGACAACGGCGAAATCCTCGGCGCGAGGCGGATGTTCATTCTATCGGGAGAAAACAGCTATTTGTGCAGTTCGACCGAGAGAATGCGCGGGCTCACGGATTCGTCAGCTGATTCGACGTACTCGACCTTGGCAGGCCGGCCTTCGAGGTCTTTGCAAGGGTTGAGATCTCCCTGCGGTGTGAAGTTCAGGGATGTGAATTGAATCTGATAGTAATTGTCGGCGTGCAGAGAGACATTTTTCACCGTGGAAGCGACCGTGAGGTCCATTGCTGGATTGTTGCAGTGCACGTTTTTCAGAACGCCAGTCAGAAAACGATGCGGTCCCTTGGGGACGAATTTTGCGCGATGGGCTAACTTTGGTGTGTCGTCGTTATCGGACTGCACTTCGACTTCACTGTCGGCGGCTTCCTCCTGCATCTCTGACTGACGCTGCTTAGCCGCGGCGAAGGCTTGAGCGCTCATCAGAAAGTTGTTGACCTGCATAATTTCCTGTGGAGTTTTCGCCATTTTGGCGGCGACCTGCAGCACCCGAATGGCGGCGTCGGAATTTTGCATGTTCATAAGAACATTCGCCAGGTTGATGCGGTAGCCGATGTTTTCCGGCTCGAGAGTAACGGCAGTGAGAGCCATCATGCGCGCTTCCTCGAGATTGCGATGCTGCCTCGCCAGAAAAACGGCGAGAGCATCGAAAGAGGGCGCGAACTGCGGATTCAACTTGATGGCAGTGCGTAAGCTGTTTTCGATCGGGGCGTCGTCATCGGAAGCGCCCGAGCTCCTCATCGATATGGCGGCAAAGTAGTAATGCGCGAGATAGCTGTGGGAATCCAGCTTTACCGCCTCACCATAGTATTTCCTGGCTTCGTCAAGATTGCCTTTGCGAAACGCGAGATAGCCGAGGGTTTCGTGGGCTAAGGTATTGTTGGGATCGTCTTTCAGGACTTGGTCGAGCAACGCATGGGCATCCGCCGTGCGATCGTTGTAGGCCAGAAAGTCGGCGCGAAGCGCTTCGGATTGTGGCGGGGTCAGAGGCTGCACCTGAAATTTGGAGTCGTCGACTTGAGTCACGGCCGGGACTTTGAAAGCCAAGAAACTAGCCTGATGAACATAGTCTTCCAGAGTGTGCTGAAGTTGCCGCAGATCACCGAAGACGCGCGTCGCGGCTTCAATCGGATCAATCTTTTTCGCGAGCAAATCGGCCAAATCCTGCAGCTTATAGGTGTTCTGCTTCGCGTCGGTCATCTGCATATAGTGGGTCAGAGCCCATGACTCAGCATAGAAAATGGATCCTTTATTTTCCTCGTGGTAGTAAGGCGACTTCTGGTCTACTTTGAACAGCGTGGCCAGGGGCAAAAGGTTCTGTTGCCGCAAGAGTGCCAGGTTCTCGGCGCTGGGCTCGCCGAGAAGAACATCTTTTTCGCGGATATCCGTATTCTGATAAAACTCGGCCAGGCCTTCGTTCAGCCACAAGGGAAGCCATTCCGCGGACTTGGCCAGCAGCAGATGCGTGTATTCGTGATAGACCACTTCGAAAGGATGGTCACCCTCCGCATCCAGGCGCATCAGAATGTAGTTCTTATCGGGCGCGCGCAGAAATAGCCCATTTAGTTGAAGCTGGCCTTTTGCGAGGTAAGCTTCGGGCTCGAGAGCGCGGAAGTCCTTCTCATCCTTCAGCGCAAGCACAACGATGGGGGCGGGCGGGTCGATTGGCAGTTTCGGAAATCGCGCCTGGAAGATCGATCGCATGCGCTCAAATTGATCGGCGATCCGCCGTGCCTGCTTTTCAGTGGAGTTGGTCGCGACGACGAAGTGCTCACTGTGGACTTCCAGCCAGTTCTCAGGTTTTTCGCGACCGAAGGACGGAATGCACAACAACAGGGAGAAGATCAGCAGGACGCGTTTCAACATAACGGCGCGCCCTACACATATAACCACCGGAGCAGGAAGTCAAATGAAAAAGGGGCCGCGGCGACTAGCTCTTGATCAGGAATGGATTGCTCCCACGTTCTTCGCCGATGGTGGTCAGCGGGCCGTGGCCGGGGACGACTACGGTTTCGTCCGGCAGAGCTAGTACCGTGTCATGCAGCGAGCGCATGATCTTTTGCATCGAGCCGCCGGGGAGATCGGTGCGGCCGATGGATCCGGCAAATAGAGTGTCGCCGGCAATCAGTTTTTTTTCGGCCGTGAAGTACAGGCAGATGCTGCCTTCCGTGTGGCCGGGCGTGTGAAGAACATTCGCGGTATGAGATCCCGCGCTCACCGATTCTCCGGTAGTGATACTGCGATCGATTTCGACTTTGCCCGGCGTCGGGACGCCGATCCATGCGGCTTGCATGTCGAGCATCTTCAGCAGAGCGTAATCATTCTGGTTGAGCAGAATCGGAGCGCCGGTCGCAGCGCGGAGTTTCATCGCTCCGCCGACGTGGTCGATGTGGGCGTGCGTGACTACGATCTGCTTCACCTGCAGATTATGTTTGCGCACGATCGTGAGCACGTCTTCAATGTCGTCGCCCGGGTCGATAACCATCGCTTCGCGGCTAGTCTCGTCGCCAATGATGGAGCAGTTGCATTGCAGCGGACCGACGGGAATGATTTCGTGGATCATGGAAGTATTGTATCGAGGGATTCTGGTTATGAGACGGGCTGCGGGCCTCGTCTACCAAAATGCCAACCACAGAGGGCGTAGAGGAACACTGAGTCCAGCGAAAGACTTGCCGGTTAGTCGGGGTTGGGTGGACAATACCTGCCGGGGTTGGAGGTTGTGTGGCGAAATATCGGCAACACGGGTATCAGGACCGCGACCGGGAGTCATCCGCCAAAGAGTCGCGGGGCGAGGAACGAAAAAAGGTTCCGAAGGAGCGGACGAGTGGTCCGCCGAAATGGGATCATGCGCTCGGTCCGCGGCCCGTTAACCTGCCAGGAACGCGTGCGGTTTCGCGCTGCGCGCAGTGCGGTACCGTGCTGCAGGCAATGTCGCCGGAAGGGAAGTGTCCGAAGTGCGGATTTGAGCTGCACTCCTGCAAGCAGTGCACATATTTCGATCCTGGCAGCCGGTTCGAGTGCATGCAGCCGGTGAAAGAACGCGTAGCGAAAAAAGACGCACGCAACGAGTGCCCGTCCTACGAAATGCGCGTGACGCGCGAGAAGGAAACGTCGACTCCGGCCAGCTTACGACCTGCCGATGCGCGGCAGGCCTTTGAGAATCTGTTCAAGAAGTAGAAGCGTTGCGTTACGGCTAAGGCCATGCCCTTTCACCATTTCAGGTCCAACGTCCGAGCTTCGCTCTTAGGGCTTCTGGGTCGGCCGGATCAGCACCTCGCTCGCGAACGATTGCGGCGTTTGCGTCACCAACATGGCGACGACATGTGCAACGTCGTCCGGCTGCAGCATCTTGTTCGGATCTTTGCCAGCGTGCGGGCTGAGCTCCGTATCCACTGACCCCGGACAGATTACCGACACGCGAATGTTGTGGCCGCGCAGTTCTTCTGCCACCGAATAAGAGAGGCCGTTCAATCCCCACTTGGAGGCCGCATAGGCTGCGCCGTTGGGTACGGGATTCTTTCCGGCGAGCGATGAGATGTTGATGATGTGCCCGTGGAAGGCGCGAATCATGAGCGGCACAAAGGCGCGAATGGTGTAGAAAATACCACGCAGGTTCGTATTCAGAATGCGATCCCAATCTTCGGGCAGCAGACTGTGCAGCGGCTCGTTGAAGCGGCCGACTCCGGCATTGTTGACCAGAATGTCCAGACGCCCGAAGGTGCTATCTACGCGCGCGGCGGCGTATTCGAGTTGATGCAGCACGGTTACGTCGCAGGGAATCACTTCGACTTTACCGCCGCTGTGCAGGATCTGCTCCGCCGTCACATCGAGCGATGATTGCGTGCGGCCGCAGAGAACGCTGGTGGCGCCGAGAGCGGCGAGTTTGCGCGCGATAGCGGCTCCGATGCCGCGTCCTGCGCCCGTGATGAGTGCGACTTGTCCATCGAGAGGCTTTCCGGTGTCCATATTCTTGCTGGCTCCGGCGGCGATCTATGGAGCGGGTCAGTCTGAAAACGGAAGCGATCCGAACCTGCGGTATTGCGTCGCAAACCTCGCGGCGCTTCGCGCGGATCTTCCACATCCCTCGCGGCGCAACCTCGCCTTGCTCGGGGTGGCAATCAAAACTGGCCCCTATTCCATCTTGCGGCGAAACATCCACGAAAGCCGCCAGCCGCATCTTAGCAGTAAATCGGGAGTTGAATGGGAACTCACTTGCCTTCGGCACTCGACGTACTTATAATCCGGCCAGCCGGGAAGCGGGCTGCGGTGCCCGTGTGTCAGTTCTATTTCCCGGGCCTGCCAGGAACAGAAGCATTCCAAAGCAGGATCCGGAAGCGAGCGGTCCAGTCGGAATGCAGTCACCGTTAAGTTACGGCAAACATCTCCCGGAAAACGCAATATTGCCATGGTCTAAGGAGCCATACTGATGACAAGAATTCTGCTTGCGGTTGTGCTTGGGGTTTCGCTCGGAGCAGGAGCCCAAACCGCGCAGCCTGCACAAGGACAATCCTCAGCGCCAGCCCAGGGCAGCCAGAGCCAAGCGCCAGTGATTAAGGATCCCGCGGAATACAACGCCTACGTGGCCGCGGTGCAACAGACGGATCCAAGCGCAAAGATTAGCGGGCTCGAAGCGTTCCTGACGCAGTATCCCAACAGCGTCATGAAAACCCAGGCGCTCGAGATCTTGATGGGCACCTATCAGCAAACTCAAAACATCCCGAAGACTATGGCGACCGCCAAGAAAGTCATTGCTATTGATCCGTGCAACGAGCGGGCGTTGGCTTTGCTGGCTTACTTCGATCGCATGATGGCGCAAGGAGGACAAGGGAACGCGGCGGACGAGTTGGCGGACGGAAAGAAGGATGGCGAGCAGGGGATCTCGTGCTTCGACAAGGTAACCGATCCGGAAATAAAGAAAATGCGGCCGCAGATGACTTCGATCTTCGATTCCGCGATCGGCATCGCGGATCTTCAAGACAGGGACCCCGCCGGCGCCATCAAATATTTGAAGCCTGCGGTCGACGCGAATCCTACCGATTTCAGCGTCGTTTATCCTCTGGCACTGGCGTACTTGAGCCAGGTCTCTAGCGCCAACGTGAGTGCGAGCATGTCTGGGTCAACGGCTACGTTCACCGCAGGTAGCGCGTACCCCAAGGGCTTCGACGAAGGGAACAAGGTCGTGGCGACGGGGTGCTCGATGCCCGCGAGCAACAACGCCCCAACAAGCCAGCCCGCAGGCACACAACCAGCGACCACCGCGCCCTCCGGATCTTACAATGCGACGTGGACGATCAAGAGCGGCGGTAGCGGGTCGACCACGCTTACGGCGGAGGCTTCCGGCGTAAGTGGCCTGCCCGCTGCTACGGGTTGCACGCTCACCTACCTGCCTGACTATCAGGACGGAATCTGGTTCGCGGCGAGAGCCGCGGCTGTGGCACCTCCGGCCGCGGAGCCACAGATCGAAAAGTATGCGAAGGCGCAGTACGTAAAATTCCACGCCGGAGAAGATGGGTGGTCTGACGTTCTGGCTGCTGCGAAGGCGAATGGGCCGCAGGTTGCGATCAAGCCGGCACCGACTCCCGCCGAGCAGGCGCACGCCATGATCGCGCAGACGTCGCCGGACAAGATGGACTTCGCCACCTGGGAATTTATTTTGACGAACGGCACTCCCGAGGACCAGGCGACGGTGTGGAATGCGATCAAAGGCAAAGCGGTGCAGATGGTCGGTGCGGTCATCAGTACTACGCCGACACAGTTCATGATTGCGGGCAGTTCCGATGACATCGCGGCCAATAAAGCGGACATCACTCTGAATTTCGAAGATAAGGTGCCTGCGAAACTGATTCCAAAAACGGGCGACCAGAACTTCCAGTTTCAGGGCGAGCCCTCGTCTTACACATCCAGCCCTTTCATGATGGTCATGGACAAGGGTGAATTGCTGCGGGCCAAGCCGGAAGCTCCTGCTAAGCGGCCGGCGCACAAGTCGGCGCAGTAGTGAACGGCTGGAATATCGAGGCAGCCCGATTGGGCTGCCTTTACTTTTTGCTCGGGACCAAGTCGCGAAAGGATCAACGCACCGCGTTCTTCTTATCAA
>Ga0335072_10004669_pt1 | contig 20236 bp, 17 predicted proteins | sample Lox_Sample_21_FD_206725 | JGI IMG/M metagenome (GOLD analysis project Ga0335072, IMG submission 206725) | Soil microbial communities from Loxahatchee National Wildlife Refuge, Florida, United States - Lox_Sample_2.1 | ecosystem: Environmental > Terrestrial > Soil > Wetlands | place: USA...
GCGGAGGGCGACGAGGGTATCGGTGCCGCAGACGGCGCAGATGCCGCGGTCGCGCAGGAAGACCTGGTCGCGGAGATAGCCTGGCTGGGAGCGGAGCTTCCACTCGTGGACGCAGTAGCCCGAGCAGAAGGTGAAGCGGCCGCGGGGAACTTCGAGCGAGCACCAGCGGCAGAAGCCGCGGCCGTTGGGGCCGCGGGGGATGGATTTACGGTCGACCCAGCCTCCGGGCATGGCGCGTACGGTGCTCATCTTTCTTTCCTAAAGCAAGGCGGGGTGTGGAAGGGGGAGTGATGTGCGGGAGGAATCCAGTCGGACAACCCGGGACGAGGGCGCCTTGCGACGGATCAAAAAGGGGGACTTATCGGGAGGTTATTGCTTAGATATAACTCAAATTTGCCAGAAATTGGTTGCGTACTTTCCGGCGGTAGTTTCGTATATAGGCCAGATGCGGTGGGGCGGAGTTCCGCCGTGGGTGCCAATGCGGCGGAGGAGACGCGTTCGTTGCGGAGGGCCCGGCATGTATCAACGCAAGGGTTTTATTTCAGCAGGCCTGGTGTTGACGGCGGCTTTGTTTGCGCAACTGGCGGGAGAGAGCGGGGCCAGCGCGTGGGCGCAGCAGGGTTCGCGAACGAGCCCGTACACGATTCCGGTGAATGTTCGGCGGGCGATTCTGGATGTCGTGGTCACGGACAAGAACCACCGCGCTGTAGCGGGATCGAAGAAGCGCGACTTCACGGTCCTCGATAACTCGAAACCGCAAAAAGTTCTTTCTTTCGACGCATTCGATTTCGAGCGGGTAGAGCCGGCGCCGGTCATGAGACTTCCGGACCTGCCCCCGGACACCTATATGAACGTGCCGACGACGCCGGAGCGCGGGCCGCTGTATGTGATCGTTTTCGACATGGTCAATATGGGCGACGACGACGACCTGACGAGCGATCAGGTCGCGGCGCGCCAGTCTTTGAGAAAGTTTCTGGCATCGACCCCGGTGGGTTCGCGGTATGAGCTGTGGCTGCTGTCGAAGGATCTGCACGTCGTCCAGGGATTCACGAGCGATCCGAACAAGCTGTTGGCGGCCTTCGATCCGAAGAGGAAGATGGCTTCGATCCCGTATGTGTTCCTTTACCGGGATAACTACGGCGCAACCGACGTAACGCTGCCGTTCGCGGCGATGATGTACATCGCGAAGACGCTGGTTGGGCTGCCGGGGCGGAAGAACCTGATCTGGATGTCATCGCAGTTCCCGGTGCCGTATATGGGACCGGGTGGAAATGGGGGGATGGGCGGAGCAGGGACCCTCCCGGGCATGGATGCGGAGGTTGCGCAGCAGAACGACTCCATGCGGGAGGCGGCGGACACGCTGAACACGGCACAGGTGGCGGTGTATCCGATCGATGTGCACGGGCTGGATCCATACGCTGCCCAGGGCGGAGTCGATCTGGTAGCAGATACGATTGCGCACGACACAGGGGGACGGGCGTATTGGAACGTCAACGACGTACCTCGGGCGCTTGGAGATGCCGTGGAGAATGGCGGCAGTTATTACGAACTGAGCTGGGCGCCGACGGATCCGAACTACGACGGGCAGTTGCACAAGATCGAGGTGAGCCTGGCAAAGAAGGGCTACACCCTGGAATACCGGCGTTATTACTACGACGACGATCCGAACAAGCCCCTGACGGGGGATGACAGGCAATATGCTGCGGCGATCGCGAATCATGTGGTGGCCCATCAGCCGGGCGACACGATGTACGCGTACATGGAGCATGGGGCTCCGATGGCGCACCAGATCCTGTTTCGGGCGCATGTGAGCGCGGGGCCGGCGGCGCTGGCGACGGCGGAGCAGATGGCGAATCTCGAGGAGCAGCCGGCGTACTTCGTGGTCCGGAAAAGAAATCAGCCGGTGAAGGCGCCAACGCCGATTCCCTTGCGGAAGTACACCATCGACTACCTGGTACTGGATGCGCATGCGGGTGCGGCGGGACAGGAGATCCTCGAGCTTGCGGCGGGAGCTTACGATGCGAGCGGCAAGCTGCTGAACGGCATCTCGCAGAATGCGGTCCGGATGGAATCCAAAGGGCATGACAAGGAGAAGGAAACGTTTCGCGCGGTGCAGACGCTGGACATTCCGGCTGCCGCGGTGTGGCTGCGCGTGGGCGTGCGGGATGTGAGGACGGACCGCATCGGGACGCTTGAAGTGCGGCTGCCGCTGGACGCGGAGGATCGGCAAACCGCTTCAGAGAATGCGCTGCCTTCGACCCACTGACGCGGATTGGGGAATTGCGGGCTGGAGCTATTCGAGGCGCAGGGGGGCGTAGTCCTGGCCGAGTTCTGCGCAGAGGGCTTCGACGACGAGGTTATGGTCGTCGCGCTGGCTGAGACCGGAGACGGTGATGGCGCCGAGGAAGCCAGCGCTCTCCGAACGGAGGGGAATGCTGCCACCGTGGCTGGCGTAGTCGGCGACAGGCAGGCCCCAGCGTTCGAAGAGCGAGGTCTGCCGCTGTTCCAGGTCGAGTCCGACAGCGAAGGAGCTTCGGTGGAAGCGGAGTACGACGTTGCTCTTGCGGCGAACCCACTCGGCGTTGTCGGGAGTGGTTCCGGGGAGAGCGGCGTAAAAGAGCGGCTGGGCCGGCCTGCGGATATCGATGACGAGGGTATGGCCGCGCTCGATGGCGATGGTGCGAAGGTGCGAGCCGAGACGCCAGGCGGTGTGCTCGTCAAAGGCGGAGAAGCGCAGCTGGCGCTCCTGGAGAGCGATGCGGGCGAGGTCGTCAGGGATGGACATTATGAGGGGTATCCGGAAGGTTCAGTATAGGGCCGGGAATGGGTTGGAGCTGGCGGCGAGGATGGGTTGAATGGGGAATCCCTGGTTCGCGTGCCGAGGTTCCGATGCCGAGGGTCTGGAGCCGAGGTTCGGGAGCCGGAAAATCATCGTCAACAGACGTAACAAACGTGCGTGCTTTTATCGTGGTGAAACGTATTACTTCATGGGCCTGCGACCTTTAGAATGGCCGCACTCCTGGAATCGAGGTTCGGTATGTCGTGTGTCTTTCTGCCTCGGCCGGCCTGTTGCCGAGCCGCGGCGTTGGTCTGCTGCCTGATTTTTCTGCCTGTGTCACAAACCGGATGGTCGCAGCGCGGTGGAGGGCGAGCTCCCAATGCGAGTGCCCGGCCGAGCCAGCAGCCTTACACGATTCCGGTGCTGGTGCGGCGTGTGGTGCTGGACGTGGTGGTGACGGACGGGCATGGGAACGCCATTCGTGGGCTGAAGAAAAAGGATTTCAGAGTTTTCGAGGATAAGAAGGAGCAGGAGGTCCGCTCCTTCGACGAGGTGGACTTCGATACGCCGAAAGACGCTGTGGTTCCCAAACTGCCGCCGCTGCCGCCGGACACCTATGTGAATGTGGCAACGACGGAGGAGCGCGGGCCGCTGTACGTGATCGTGTACGACGCGGTGCATATGGAAGGCGCGAATCCGATGTCGTCGACGGGCGCTACGGACCAGATTGTGGCGCGGAAGCAGCTGGCGGAGTTTTTGGCGAATAAGCCGGCAGGAACGCGATTCGCTCTGTTTCTTCTGGGGAAGGATTTTCGCCTGCTGCAGGGGTTCACGACCGATCCTAACAAGCTGCTGGAGGCGTTCGATCTGCACCGGAAGGACGGGTACATTCCCAACATGTTTTTGGGCGGCGAGAATTTTGGAGCGGCGGATCCGGATCTTCCGTTTACCGTGATGCGGTTTTTGGGGCATTACCTGGAGGGCTTGCCGGGGCGAAAGAATCTGATCTGGCTATCGACGCAGTTTCCGGCATTCGTGCCGATGTTTGCGGTGCAGGCAGCGCAGCAGGGGGCGCCTTCGGTCGGATCGAGTACTCCGGGTGGGGTGGAAGGCGGACAGATGTCGCCCAGTTCGGGATCGGCGATGCAGGCGCAGGGATTTTCAGGCAGCGCGCCGCTGACGCTGGGCGAGAGCTGGGACCAGAAGGTCATGATGGAGGCGATCGACGCGCTGAACGCGGCGCAGGTGTCGGTGTATCCGGTGGATGTCGGAGGGGGGAAGCCGGAGCTGGATGGGATCGACACGATCGCGGATCATATTGCTGACGCCACGGGTGGCCGCGCGTATTACAACACCAACGACATTGCGGGTGCGATCGAGAAGGCGACGATCAATGGAGCGAGTTACTACGAGATCAGCTACATGCCGTCCGACACGCGGGAAGACCAGAAGATGCGGCAGATCCGGATCGATCTGGATAAGAAGGGAGATGAGCTGGAATATCGGCGGTACTATTTCGCGGAGGACCCCAACGCACCGCTGACGAACGAGGAGAAGCGGGACGTGGCGGCGGTAGCCGATCAGGTGGTGGCGCACCAGCAGGGCGACTCGATGTTTGCCTACATGAAGCATGGCGCGCCGATCGACCACGATCTGGTGTTCCGGGCGCAGTTCCATGCGGGGCCGGCGAAGATGGCGACGCCGGAACAGATGGCCGATCTTGTCGATCAGCCAGCGTACTTTGTGGTGCGGAAGAGCCATGCTCCGGTGAAGCTGCCGGCGCCGGTTCCGCTGCAGAAGTACACGATCGACTATCTGGTGCTGGACAGGGGCGCGGCCGGCGGTCAGGGACAGGTGCTGGAGTTTGCGGCGGGCGCTTACGACACCATGGGCAAACTGCTGAACGGGATTTCGCAGAATGCTGCTCGGAATGCGACGGCCGGCGCAGCGGGACAACCGATTTTCCGGGCCGAGCAGACACTGGAAGTGCCGACGAACGCGGAGTGGCTGCGCGTCGCGGTGCGGGACGTGAATACGGATCGCATCGGGACGATGGAGATTCATCTGCCGCTGGGACAGGAGAGCGGACAGCAGAGAGCGGCGAAGTAGCCAGTAGCCGGAGATGGCTTGCGCTACACCGCGGTTGTTTCTAACTCCCTGCTGCCGTAGCGTGCGCGAACGTAATCGTCGAGGATCTTTTGGAAGTCTCGGACGATGGTGTCGCCTCGGAGAGTCGTCATGAGGCGGCCGTCGACGTAGACCGGTGCTTTTGGTTCCTCGAAGGTGCCTGGCAGAGAGATGCCGATGTTGGCGTGCTTCGATTCCCCAGGGCCGTTGACGACGCAGCCCATGACCGCCAGCTTAAGCTCTTCGACGCCGGGGTACTGCTGGCGCCAGACGGGCATTGAGGTGCGAAGGTAATCCTGAATCTGCTGCGCGAGCTCCTGGAAAAAGGTGCTGGTGGTGCGGCCACAGCCGGGGCAGGCCGTGACCTGCGGGGCGAAGCTGCGGATGGAGAGCGACTGCAGGATTTGTTGCGCGGTGAGAACTTCTTCAGTGCGGCTCGCGCCGGGTTTTGGCGTGAGCGACACGCGGATGGTATCGCCGATGCCTTTGAGCAGCAAAGGCGCGAGACCCGCGGTCGAAGCGACAATGCCCTTCATGCCCATACCGGCTTCGGTGAGGCCGAGGTGGAGGGGATAATCGCAGCGGGCTGCGAGCATTTCATAGACGTCGATGAGGTCGCGGACGCCGGAGACTTTTCCGCTGATGATGATCTGATCGTGGCGGAGGCCGTAGCGCTCGGCGGCGGCGGCGGAGTCGAGGGCGCTGCGGCACATGGCTTCGAGCATGACATCGCGCGCGGGTGCAGGGTTGGGGAGCTTCGAGTTCTCGTCCATGAGGCGGGTGAGAAGGGCCTGGTCGAGCGAGCCCCAGTTGACGCCGATGCGGACGGGCTTCTGATTCTCGACGGCGCACTCAATCATGGTGCGGAAATTGTCGTCGTCTTTGCGGCCGATGGAGACGTTGCCGGGGTTGATGCGGTACTTCGCGAGGGCCTGGGCGCAGGCGGGGTACTTTTTCAGCAGCAGATGGCCGTTGTAGTGGAAGTCGCCGATGATCGGGACGAAGATGCCCTGTTTTGCGAGGCCTTCGACGATGTGCGGGACAGCCTTCGCGGCGTCGTCGTTGTTGACGGTGACGCGAACGAGCTCGGATCCGGCCTGGACGAGCTCGGCGACCTGCTGGATGGTCCCGGGGGCGTCGGCGGTGTCGGTGTTGGTCATGGACTGCACGACGACGGGGGCTTCGGAGCCGACTTTTACGGAGCCAATGCGGACGGTGACCGTCTGCCTGCGGTGAATTTCCGGCATGGGGAACCTCTTCTACAGTTTACAGGGGGGACTGGCCGTCCGGGCGGACGCGCTTCGGGCAGGAATGCGGGAGACTGCCGACTCAGCGGAGAGGACCCGCGTTGCGGCGGAGTTCTTCAAGGGGATAGAAAGTGCCGCGCCAGACGATGCCTCCGCGGGTGAGGGTGAGGATCATGGAGCGGAGCATGGCGTACAGAACCAGAGCCAGGGCGATGGGCAGGGTGAGGATGTAGGCGGGATTGATGGCGGTGTAGTGGCGCGAAGCCTGCTGGTACAGCAGCGCGATCATAAGGATGGAGAGGGCGGCGGGGATGCGAATGAGCCAGGAAGCCGCGAAGACGCCGGCAAGAGGGACGCCTGCGAGGAGAAGGAGGCCAAGCCAGGCTCCGAGGAGGAGCATGGGGCGAAAGCGAAAGGTCGCGTAGATGTTTTTGGTGAGGTTGTGCACCATGCCCAGCGCGCCGGCGGCCCAGTGCAGGCGGATGAGGCCGGGGCCGAAGACCATGTGCTGGCGATAGCCTCGGCGTTTGATTTCGTAGCCGAGACGGAGGTCCTCAAGGACTTCCATGGGAAAGGCTTCGAAACCGCCGGTGGCGCGGTACACATCGCTGCGGACGAGATTGAAGGCACCCATCCCCATGGATTCGTGTTTGGCTCTGGGGTCGGCGATTTTCCAGGGACGCCAGCTGAGCAGGGAAAACGACTGAAAGATGGCGGACATCATGCGCTCGCCGGGAGTGTTGAGGATCAGCGTCGGCATGAGGACGACATGCTCAGCCGGGGCGGAGAGGGCGTAGCGGAGGGCTCGCTCCAGCGCGTCGTGCCGAAAGAGGACATCGGCGTCGGTGAAGAGCAACCATTTGGTTGCTGACTGGCGGGCGGCGAGAGCCATGGCGTGGTTCTTGCCCATCCAGCCTGCGGGCAGGGCATCGATGTGGATGACGGAGAGGAACTTCGACGGAGTCAAAGAGGCAGAGGCTTCGGCGGCGACCCGATCCATGATGGCGCCGGTGGCGTCGGTGGAGCGATCGTCGACGGCGATGATTTCGAGAGGAATGGTTTGGGCCAGAAGAGAGCGGAGAGCCGCTTCAACAGCGGCGGCTTCGTTGCGCGCGGGGACGATGACGGTGAGGGAGGGAACAGGTTGCAGGTTGCCCGGTTCAGGAGGATTGGGGTCGCGAAGGAGGTTGGGGATACGAGGGAGATTGCGCTGGGCGGCGACGGCGCGCTGGGTCCAGACCAGGAGAATGATCTCGCTGAGCGAAGCCGAAAGGAGAAGGGGCCAGTTCATGGGGGTCGTTCTCAGTTTCGCAGAGTAGGGTGCGACGGACGTTGGCCGCTGAGAGTTCGGCGGGATACGGGAAGATCCACATCGACCGCTCGGAGTTCGGTCGGCCGCTGCGCGACCGAAGCCCCTCGCGCCGAGCGGTTGTTCCGACGAATCGGACGCTGGGGCTTCGGGGGGTCCTTCACTGCGCGCCGGGGAGGGCATTTCTTCGCGGGATGCCGTGGTGGCGGCAGTTCGCTCAGGATGACAGTTCGTTCTTTTCGAGGTCGGGTAGGGGTGGGGCGAAGCGGGATCCGCTGAAGAGGATGAGGGCCGAGAGGGCGAGCGAGACGAGGGTGATGCCGAGTCCGATGCGAAGGTTGGTGGCGTCGGAGACGTGCCCGATCAAACCCGGGGAAAAGGCATCGCCGAGGAAGTGAATGGTGAAGAGGTTGACGGAGATTGCAGTGGAGCGGATGGGGGCAGCTACCGAATTGACGATGGCGGCATTGAGGGGGCCGGTGTTGAGGAAGAGGCAGAATTCGGCGGCATAAGCGGCGGGCAGCAGGAGGCGGGGCGGTCCAAAGAGGACGAGGGCGGCGAAGGGAATCCCGAGCAGGGCGCTCCAGGCGGAGACGAGGTAGAGTGCGCGGTGATTGCGTTTGAGCCAGCGTTGCGCGAGCCAGCCTCCTGCGATGGTGGCGAGCAGACCATCGATGGCGGTGATTTCACCGGCGGTGATGCCGGCTCCAGCGACGGAGTACCCGGCGAAGCGGCGCAGGAAGGTGGGCAGCCAGGTGGAGATGCCGCCGACGGCGAAGGTCCACATGGCCATGCCGAGAGTAGCAGTCCAATAGGCAGGATTGTGGAAGAGGCCGGTGAAGCTGGTGCGGGCGGCGGTGGGCTGGAGGGTGTCCGCGGATCCACGCTGGGGTTCGTGCACGAAGAACCAGAAGAGCAGAGCGATGAGGACGCCGGGGGCAGCGGCGACATAAAACGGAGCGCGCCAGCCGTAGTGCTGGCCGAGGACGCCGCCGGTGAGATAGCCGAGCGCTCCGCCGACGGGGATGGTGATGTAGAAAATGCTCAGGACACGGTTACGATCTTCTTCCGGGTAGAAGTCGGCGAGGAGAGCGGGGGCAAAGATGGAGAACGTGGCTTCGCCGATACCGACGGCGGCGTGCCGGATCAGCAGCGTGTCGTAGCTGTGAACCATGGCGGTGAGAAGGGTGGCCGCGCTCCAGATGAGGGCTCCGGCGACGATGAGGGGCTTGCGGGGGAAGCGGTCGCCGAGCCATCCGGTGAGCGGGGCGATGAGCATGTAGGTGAAGAAAAAGGCGGACGTGAGGAGGCCGGCCTGCGCGTCGTTGATGCGGAAATCACGCTGGATGAGCGGCTGGACGCCAGGGAGAACGTAGCGGTCGATGAAATTGAAAAGGTTGAGGGTGGTGAGCAGGAACAGAGCGATCGTGGCGGTGCGGGCTTTCACAGGGGTCGGGAACCAGGTCACAGGTTACAGGTTCCGGGGCGAACGCAGAAACTCGGGCAGTATCGACATAGAGGAACGGCCGGCGTTGAGAGCGAAAGTCTCAGGGAAATCGCCCACCATCCCTATATCGCGATACAGCCTAGAAGATGGAATGGCTGCGTTCCCGCGTCGCTTCGAGGTGGGCGAAGCGATCGTCGTCGGCTTCCTGGCGGACGGAGGTGAGCGCGACGGTGACCTCGCGGATGTAGTAAAGGACGCCGATCAGCAGGGCGATCATGGCGGCGACAAAGACTGCAGCCGCGGCTGGCGCAGCGGGTTTCCAGTAGAGACCGAGGCCGAGCAGCAGGCAGGAGAGGAGGGTTCCCACAAGCGCAATGAGGCTGAGGAGGAAGGTGCGGCGGATCATCTCGGCGCGGCGCTCCATCGATTCGATCTGGGTGGAGCAGGCGTCGGCTTCGGCAACGTGGTTGTTCCTGATCGCTTCGTTACGGGCCTGAACATATTGGCGCAGGCGGCTGACGATGCCCATAAGGCGGACATTGATGGAGAGGATGAAAAGGGCGGTGGCCGAGAAGAAGATGGCGGGGGCCACGAATGCCTGGAAGAGCCGGCCGATGTCGTTCATCGCGAATCCAGAGTAATTCTGGCGGGTGGTGGATGCAGTGATATCGGGCACAGCGGAGCTGTGTGGGTTGCCACCTGCCGTGATCCGGCCACAGAAGGATGACCCCGCTGTCTCGATGGCAGGTTTGTTGTGGTGGAAGCGCCTCGTATGCCTTAGTGCCGGCCGGCGTCGATTGAATATCTGCCCGGGCCGGTGAGGAAAAGAGTGAACATCACACCGATGTAAATGACGACGAGCTCGCCGTGGTCACCGTTGTGTCCGAAGAACTGGAAGTGATGGACGAGAGCCCATGCGACGGAGAGGTTGATCAGCTCCCAGAGCGCGGCCCAGCGGGTGAAGAGTCCCACGATGAGGAGCGGCATGCAGATGCTGTCCGCGATCATCGCGAAGATGAAGCTGGGGACGGATCCGATGTGGACCGGGTTGGGGAAGTGGGCGGACATGGCGTGAAAGTGCTGGATCTTCTCGAGTCCGTGCCTGAGGAAGAGAGACGTGGGCACGATGAGGCGAAGGACGAGCAGGCCGAAGTCCTGCATGGAATTGCTGCCGGTGCTGCGACCAGAAGAAGGCATATACGGATCTTAAAACGAGCGTAGGTCCGATCAGCCTTTGAGCTTATCCAGATGACGGAACCAGTCTGTCTGGTAGAGAAGGCCGGCGAAGAGGGTGAAGTTATAGCATGCGTGCACGATTACGCTGCAGGCGAGCGATTCCGTGGCGAGACGCACAATGCAGAGGATGACGCTGACGGTTCCGATGAGCAGGACCGGTCCCCAGGAATCGGAGACCTGGGCGGAGTGCATGAGCGCGAAGGGAATGGAGGTGAGGACGATGGAGATCGGGATGCCGATGGTTTTGACGGCGGCGTCGCTCATGGATCCGTTGCGCCGGAGCCAGCGAAAAATGTTGATGAAGCCGGGCAGAAGAAAGCCGCGGAAAGCGAGTTCCTCGGTGAGTGGGGCGACGGTAACGCCGAAGACCATGAGCATCCAGGCGCCGGATGTGGACCTGGTGAGGTCCTCGAGAATGGGCGGCGCTTTGGGCATGGGGACGAAGTTGCCCGCAAGAGTGATGGCGAGGCCGGTGAGCAGGCCAATACCGGCGAGCCGAAGCCCCCAGCGACGGGCGGTAGCGGCGTTCCAGGAGATTCCGGTGAGGAAGGGGCGACGCCACCAGAGAGAAAAGAGGAGCGCGGCCGTGGCCCACTGGAGGCCGTACCAGACGGCCTGCATGCCGGTGGCGTAGACGATGTTCTTCATCATGAGCTGGCCGAGCAGGCCCATGTTGCGGGGATGAAGAAGAGTCATCAACGCAAAGAAGGTGATGAGGAATCCGCCGATGAAGGTAGGAATGAGCAGTCCGAAGAAGACGAGGACGTGGCCGATGTTGGGGATGAGCTTTGGCGGTTTCGCAGGAGCTATGGGGACGACGATTTCGGGCGGGGGCGGGATTTCGCGGGGACGCCAGAGATAGCCGGGTGGTTCCGGAAGCGGCTCGGGAATGAATTCAGGGCCGATGGGGTGCGGTGTGGGCGCCGGATCGGAGGAGGGCGCGTCGTCGGGGTCCGCTTCGTGGTTCGGTTCGGGGCCGTAGCCGGGATCGTTCATTGGATGGTTTCTTTACCTTTACCATTCTTCCGGGTTTTTGCAGCAGATTTCGCGTGGCCGTCGCCGCTGCCGTTGGGCGCGATCTGTGGGGCTGCGGCAATCCTGGCGTAGTAAGGGCGCAGGAACTGGCCGGTATAGGAGCCGGCGACACGCGCAATCTCCTCGGGAGGGCCTTCGGCGACGATCTGGCCGCCCCCTTCGCCGCCTTCGGGACCGAGGTCGATGATCCAGTCGGCGTTACGGATGACGTCGAGGTTGTGCTCGATGATGATGACGGTGTTGCCGAGATCGGTGAGGCGGTGCAGGACCTCGAGGAGCTTGCGGACGTCGTCGAAGTGGAGGCCGGTGGTGGGCTCGTCGAGCAGATAGAGGGTGCGGCCGGTCTGGCGCTTGGAGAGCTCGCGGGCGAGCTTCATGCGCTGGGCTTCGCCGCCGCTGAGGGTGGTGGCGGCCTGGCCGAGATGGATATAGCCGAGGCCGACGTCGACGAGGGTTTCGAGTTTCTGGCGGGCAGTGGGAATGTCGCCGAGGACGGGGAGCGCGTCCTCGATGGTGAGGTCGAGGATGTCGGCGATGGAGTAGCCGTTGAATTTTACAGCGAGGGTTTCCTGATTGTAACGGCGGCCGTTACAGACTTCGCACTGCACGTACACGTCGGGCAGGAAGTTCATTTCGATGCGGCGCTGGCCTTCGCCCTGGCAGGCTTCGCAGCGTCCTCCCTGAACGTTGAAGGAGAAGCGGCCGGGTTTGTAGCCGCGCTCGCGGGATTCGGGCAGTATGGCGAAGAGGTCGCGGATGGCGGTGAAGACGCCGGTGTAGGTGGCGGGGTTCGAGCGCGGAGTGCGGCCGATGGGAGACTGATCGATGCGGATGGCCTTGTCGAGGAGGTCGAAGCCTTTGATCTTTGTGTGCGCGCCGGGGGTTTCGCGGGAGCCGTAGAGCTCCTGGGCGAGAGCGCGGTAGAGGATGTCGTTGACGAGGGTGCTTTTTCCGGAGCCGGAGACGCCGGTGACGACGGTCATGACGCCGACGGGGAATCTGGCGGTGAGGTTCCGGAGGTTGTGGCTCTTCGCGCCTTCGACAGTGATCCACTTGCCGGCGAGCGGGCGGGGCACGAGGCGCTGGAGGGTGGAGATTTCTCCGGAGAGATAGCGGCCGGTGAGCGAAGCGGGCGCGGCCATGATGGCGGAGGGCGGACCTTCGGCGACAACGTGTCCGCCGAGGCGGCCGGCGCCGGGGCCGAGATCGAGGACGTAGTCGGCGTGGCGGATGGTTTCTTCATCGTGCTCGACGACGAGGACGGTGTTGCCGAGGTCGCGGAGCGATTCGAGCGCGTGGATGAGGCGCTGGTTGTCGCGCTGGTGGAGTCCGATGGAGGGCTCATCGAGGACGTAGAGAACGCCGCGGAGGCGCGAGCCGATCTGGGTGGCGAGGCGGATACGCTGTCCCTCGCCTCCGGAGAGCGTGGCGGCATTGCGGTCGAGAGCGAGGTAGCTGAGGCCGACGGCGTTGAGGAATTGCAGGCGCTCGACGATTTCTTTGCGGAGACGATCGGCGATGAGGGCTTCACGTGCGGTGAAGCTGATGGCGCGGGCGCGGGCGAGGGCGCGATCCATGGGGAGCGCGGTGAAGTCGGCGATCGACATGCCGTCGATTGTGACGGCGAGGGATTCGGGACGAAGGCGGCGTCCTTTGCAGACGGGGCATTCGGAGGCCGACATGTACTGCATCATCCACTCGCGATAAGTGTCGGAACGGGCTTCTTCGAGCGAATCGCGCAGCCAGGCGAGGATGCCGTGGAAGCCGGTGCGGGGGGCCTCGGAACGAGGCGGTCCGACGAGGAGCAGTTCCTGCTCTTTGAAGGTGAGCTGCTCGAAGGGTTTCTTCAGATCGATTTTGTAGCGCTGGGCGGCGAGATTAATGAGGCGGTTGAGATATTGCGAGCTGGAGCCGGGGCCGAGTGCGCCATCGAGGAGCGGCTTGGACCAGTCGGTGATGACCTTGGCTGGGTCGAAGTCGTAGATGCTGCCGAGGCCATGGCACTCGGGGCAGGCGCCGTAGGTGGAGTTGAAGGAGAAGCTGCGGGGCTCGAGTTTGGGGACGTCGAGACCGCAGTCGGGGCAGGCCATGGAGGAAGAGTAGAGCTGGTCGGCGGAGCCGGAACCGCCCTGGGTCCCGACCAGGACGAGGCCGTTGGCCATCTGCAGGGCTTTTTCGACTGAGGAGAGGAGATTCTTCTCGATGCCGGGTTTGAGGACAGCGCGGTAAACGACGGCTTCGATCGTGTGGTTTTTGCGTTTTTCGAGCGCAGGCGGCTCAGCGAGATCAAGGATTTCGCCATCGACGCGAGCGCGGAAGCCCTGCTGGTCGAGTTTATCGAGGAGGTCTTTGAATTCGCCTTTGCGGCCGCGGACGACGGGCGCGTAGATGGTGACGCGTTCGCCTGGGGAGAGGGCGAGGATACGCTCGACGATCTGCTCGGGGGACTGGCGGGAGATCTGTCGGCCGCAGCGCGGGCAGTGGGGCACGCCGACGGAGGCGTAGAGGAGGCGCAGGTAGTCGTAAATCTCGGTGATGGTGCCGACCGTGCTGCGTGGGCTGCGGCTGGTTGTCTTCTGCTCGATGGAAATGGCCGGGGAGAGGCCTTCGATGGAGTCGACGTCGGGGCGCTCGATCTGATCGAGAAACTGGCGCGCGTAGGCGGAAAGGGTTTCGACGTAGCGGCGCTGGCCTTCGGCATAGATAGTGTCGAAGGCGAGGGAAGACTTGCCGGATCCGGAAAGTCCGGTGACCACGGTCAGGGTATTGCGAGGGATCTGGACGCCGATGTCGCGCAGGTTATGCTGGCGGGCGCCCCGCACCGTGATGTGAGTGATGGCCATGTGGGGTGAAGATGACGAACGTACCGAAAAGTTGCAGATGAGTGCCCCCGTTTACCAGTTGCAAAACGGCACTCGGCGGCTAAAATCGGGAAAGTTAATCCTTCCGGTATCTTATTCGGCAACAGAAAAGCGGGTCAACGCAGATGCTTTTCTGCTAAGAATGAACTCGGAACGATACCTCCTGGGAGCACGCTGACTGCTGCGGCGCATCCTAGTGTTGGGAGATTAAGCAGGAAGATGCTGGATGCGATGAATTTGCTGATGTTAATTTGCGCGACGCTGGCGTCCCTCGCGTTTGGGGTGCTAGTGGCTTATGGAATTTGCCAGGGTGCCTTTATGTTGCTGAGGCAGCATGCCGGCCAGGTGGCTGCGGAACGGGCCAAGGCGCAGATTGTGGTACCGGTTACGCATGCGGATACGGTTTGAGCGACTGGAGCAGACTGTAGGGCGTAGGGTTTAAGGTGTAGCCGAATGTGCCCGAGTGAGCGCCCGTGGAGTTGGGCTTTTCGCTCTCGAGCATTTCCTTCGAAGCGACTTCTCTTTTAACAATTCAGACTTCCGCCGGGGTGTGGACTTCGATCGCCGCGGCAATCTCTGCGACGCGCCGGTAAGACTCCAGCCGGTCGGCGGCGTCGTACGTGTCGGTGACGACGATGACTTCGTCGGCCCCGGTCGTGGCGATGAGTCGTTCGAGGCCGGCTTTGACGGTCTGACTCGATCCGATGATGGCGGCGCCGAGTTTGCTTTCGACGGCGGCGCGCTCCCACTCGGTCCAGAGCGGGTCCATGGAGTCGACGGGCGGGAGCAGTTCGACGGGCTGGTTGCGGATGAGGGCAAGAAAGCGCTGCTGGGGGGTGGTGAAGAGGCGCTGGGCGGCGCGGTCCGTTTCGGCGGCGATGATCTGGATGGCGACGATGAGGTACGGCTGGCTCATGGCTGCACTGGAGCGGAAATGCAGGCGGTAGAGGCGGCTGGACTCGTGGAGCATGGCGGGCGCGAAGTGGGCGGCGAAGGCGAAGGGCAGGCCCTGCTGTGCGGCGAGGCGAGCGCTGAAGTCGCTGGAGCCGAGGAGAGTGATGGGCACATTGCTGTTCTGGCCGGGAACGGCCCTGACGGCCTGACCGGGACGCTCGGGGCCGAGGTAGACGCGGAGCTCTTCAAGGAGTTGAGGGAAGTCGTCACCGGATTGACGGAGATCGCGGCGGAGCGCACGCATGGTGTGGAAGTCGCCGCCGGGAGCGCGGCCGAGGCCGAGGTCGATGCGGCCAGGGTAGATGGCGGCGAGTGTTCCGAACTGCTCGGCAACGATGAGGGGCGCGTGGTTGGGCAGCATGATTCCGCCGCTTCCGACGCGGATGGTTTTGGTGGCTCCGGCGACGTGGCCGATGAGGACGGACGTGGCGGAGCAGGCGAGCCCGGAGATGGAATGGTGCTCGGCGAGCCAGAAGCGGCGGTAGCCCCACTGCTCGGCGTGGCGGGCGAGATCGATGGAGCGGGCGATGGCGGGGGCCGGAGTTTCACCCGGACGCATGCCTACGAGATCGAGAACGGAGATGGGTAGCGGCACGGGAATTGGATGTGGTTCCGGGTGCGCCGGGTTCAGGAGCGAGAGGTAGGGCGTTGGGGGGTGGGCCCAGAGCTCTATTCGTCTCGGATTGCTTTCATGGGATCGATGGAAGCGGCTCTTCCTGCCGGTACGATGAAGGCGAGGGCAAGAACGGCCAGAAGCAGGGCGAGGGTGGCCGCGGCGATCAGGGGACTGGCGGCAGTGACTCCGTAGAGGAGCGATTGCAGGAGGCGGCCGGCAAAGAAGGCGAGGGCGGCTCCCGCGACGACGCCGATGGCGATGCGGAAGGCGGCGGTGCGGGCGAGGGTGCGAACGATTTGCTGACGCTGGGCGCCCAGCGCCATGCGGATGCCGATTTCGCGGCGGCGGTCGACCACGCTGCGGGCGAGGATGCCATAGAGGCCGGTGGCGACGAGGGCGAGAGCGAGGAGGGCGAATCCGCCGGAGACGCTGGAGAGGAGGCGCTGGCGACTGAGATCATCGCTGGCGGCCTGTTCGAGGGTGTAGATTTTGGGCGGCGTAGCGCCAGGCAGGATCTCGGCGGTAGCCTCACGAATCGCCTCGGCGGCCACCCCGATATTGGCGCTGCGCACCGCGAGTTCCTGGAAGACGAAGGGATGGCTTTGCTGCTCGGCCAGGTTATAGACGACTGGCGGGGCCGGGGTGAGGAGGCTCTGCATGTGAGCGTCCTGCGCGATGCCGATGATCCGGTACGTCGATGGCTGGTTGGCGTCGCCATCTTTCGATGGATGCTTCGGGGGCTGACCGTCACCTTCCGTGATTTGGCGGCCAACAGGGTCCTGACCGGGAAAGAAGAAGTCAGCGGCGGAGCGGCTGATGACGCAGACCTTATCGCCGGAGATGTCGGCGCGGGCGAAGGGCCGTCCTTCCAGGATGGTCGTGCCCATGACCTGGAAGTAGCCAGGCGTCACCGCCTGATCCCAGATCATGGCGCTATGGCGAAGATTGCCGTGGCTGTCGCGGGTGAAGTAATCGGAAGTATTTGACCAACCTCGCATGGGCAGCATCGAGGTGAGGGTGGCGGCCTGAACGCCAGGGGTGGCTTCGAGACGATCGACGAGCTGAAAACCTTTGCGGATCTGGTTCGGATCGGTGGAGTCGTTCGTCTGGTAGTTGAGCTCCGCCAGGGTAACGCCTTTGGTGACGAATCCGGAGTGCTCGCGCAGATAATTATGCAAAGTGCCGGTGAGCAGGAGCGCCGAGTAGATCAGCACGAGGCCAAGTGCGACCTGGGAGGGGATGATCCAGCGGCCCATGCGCGTGGCTCCGCGCTGTGTGTTGACGGCGCGGAGGTCGAGCGCAGGAGCGATGCGGGAGGCGCGCCATGCGGGCCAGAGTCCGGCGAGCAGCGCAGCGCAGAGGCTGATCAGGACGGCGAACAGTACGATGGCGAGGCCGACCTGAAGACTGAGGGCCGTTGTTCCGCCAGCCGGAGTGATGAGTGCGATGAGCGCGTGGGCGAGCTGCCATCCGAGGAAGCTGCCGAGGAACAATCCGGCCGTGGCGAGCAGAAGGGTTTCACTGAGCACCTGGCCGATGAGGCGATTGCGGTCGGCGCCCAGCGCGCTGCGGAGGGCGAACTCGTGGAAGCGGCTACTGACACGGGACAGGACGAGCAGACCTGTGTTGACGGCGCAAAGCAGCATCATCAAAGCGCAGAGAGCTTCCAGGGCTATGAGGGAGGTTTGGTACTGGGTACGCAGCCAGGAGACGCCGGTACGGCCCGGAACCGCGCACAGTTTGAATCCACCACCGAAAATGGTTCCGCCGTAAGAGTCGTGGGTTGGGTCGGCATCGTTAAAGATGAGCTTTTCCGAAGCGGCAAGCGCCGCCTGGGCGGTGGTCAGGCTCTGCCCGGGCCGGAGGCGGCCCATGACGGTGAGCCAGAAGTTGTCGGCCCCGTCGATCATGGAGAATTTCGGCTGCCGAGCTTTCACGAAGGTGAGGGGCACGAGGACATCCATGCGCGTTTCAGGGCTGATGCCTTCGAAACCCGGAGGGAGCACGCCGATTACCGTGACGTCGACTCGGTCGAGGTTGAGGGTGCGACCAAGGATGTTGGGGTCGGCGTTGAAATGGGTCCGCCAAAAGTCGTAGCTGAGCAGGGCTTCCGGGTCGAAGGGCTGTCCCCGCTCGCCGGCCTTTGCATCGAAAGCGTGGCCGAGATACGGGTGAAGCTGGAGGACCGGGAATACGCTGCCGGTGGCCATCCCCACCGAGACAGGGTTGGCGGTGCCCTGTTCGCGCAGGGGAATCGATGGATTGAGCGACCAGGCGAAGAGGCCTGCGGTGGCGGTCTGGTGTTCGCTCATGGCTTTGTAGATCGGCCAGGGCAGAGGCAGCAGGGGGTCGCCATTGGTGGAGAGGGTGTAGCGGACCAGGCGCCCGGGCTCGGGGACGGGGAGGCTCTTGAGCAGGATCGAGTAGGTGAGCAGGAAGATGGCGGTATTGGCGCCGATGCCGAGGGCGAGGGTGACGATGGCGACTACGGCGTATCCCGGCGATTTGCGAAGCTGGCGTAAAGCAAAACGTGCATCCTGTCCGAAGGAAAGCATCGTTCATTCTCCCGTTCCGAGGGGTTTGGACATACGGATGAAGTGGCAGTTCCGAATTACGCGCGGGACCATTTCTTCGCGGATCGGTTCCTCACCGATGACAGTGTAGCCGAGCTTCTCATAAATCGGCTGGAGTTCGGTGCGGAGATTCACGACCGTGAGGTCCATGCGGCGCGCGCCCATTTCGCGGGCGAATTCTTCAGCAGCGGCGACGAGGCGGCGGCCGAGACCGGTCTTCTGGCGGGCGGGATCGACGGAGAGCAATCCGAGATAGCCGCGCTTGCCGTGAAGCTCGACGTAGACGCAGCCTGACGGAGAATGATCATCTTCGGCGATGAGGAAGCGTCCGGCGGCGAAATGATCGTGGATGCGCTCAGAGGTGAGGCGATCGCCACGGATGAAGTGTGTTTCGACGCGAAAAGCGCCGTTGATGAGGGTGAGGAGCGCGGGCAGGTCGGATGCTTCGGCGAAGCGGAAGTCCATGGGTTAAGTTACAGGTTCGGGCACGGGCGCGTGAAGCAAAGAGCGGAGGATACAGCCCCTCAGACTGCAGCGCGGCGTGCAGCCTTTTCTGCGAGGCCTGAACCGGATCCGCTGATCGCGAATCGTGACAGAAGAGGCCGAGCCGGATGTGCAGCCGAACCTTAAGCGATTCGGCTGCACGCTGGCGCTTTGTCGATGGAGGTTTTAGTAACGCCAGTGACCTTCGACCCAGTACCATCCGCCGGGCTCATGACGCCAGTGGCCGCCGATCCACACGGCGTGGGGACGGGGTGGAGCTGCCCAGCGGCCGGGCGTCCAGACGTAGCGGGCTCCATCCCAGCGGTGATAGCCGCCGATCCAGACCCAGCCGGCGTGGGGGCGAGGTCCGGGGTGCTCCACGACGACGGGTGGTGGGCCGACGCGGACATAGATATGTTGAGCGAAGGCCGGGGGCAGGCTGAGGAGAGCAGCTGCAGCAACAAGGAGGAGCTTCTTCATACGCGTGGGTTCTTCCTTTCGCATTGAGGGTCATTCATCGCGGCTGAACGTCGATCTTCGCCGCACATCGATGTAAACACAATCAGGGCGAGAGGGTTGCGGGTAAAAGAAGAGAACAGATGAGAGGTTAGAGGCTGCTGGTCAGGGGTCGAAGACTGTGGTCATCGGAGAACGAAGGCCACGACTGTTTCGCCGGAGAGACCCGTTTGTTTCTCGGCTTCCGCTGTGAGTACGGATTCGAGCTCGTCTGTCTGAAGGTGGACCACACAACTGGCGATTTCTTCTTCGCCGGCTCCATGGAAGCAGAGCTCGCAGACGCCGAGGCCGTCTTCTGCCGGCAGAGGGGGACCGAAGGTGCGGCAGGTGAGAGGGCGGGCTGCGTAGAGGTCGCAGAGTCCGGTGGCGGGATCGAGTGCAGCGCACGGCTCGTCATTGGCGAAGTCTTCGAAGGCGTCGGCGCAGTCGGGATCGAGGATGCCGGTGTTGGTGTCGCCTGGGAATGAGGGCGTAAGACGAGCAACGGACTCCAGCGCGCGGGCCCGGAGCGCGGACGCTCGCTGCGGATCTGCTGCTTCGAGAGCCGCGAGGCCGGAGCGGAGACGAGCGGCGTCCAGCTGCGAAATGGGGAAGACTCCAATGCAGCATTGCGTGCAGCCTGGGGCGCATTTGAGATAAGGGCCGGAGCGGCGTGCGGCGTCGGCCACGGCGGCGTCGACAATCTGTACGAGAAGTTCGTCGCACCGTGTTTCCTCTGCGGGGGCCATGCAGTCAGATTAATGGAGTGGGGCGACGATTAAGAATTCGTCATGGGGGAGCGGTATTCTGCCCTTGGGATTCGTGAAACGCAGAGACTTTTTAATTCACGGCGCCAGTGCGCTCGCAGGAGTTGTGTCCCTCGGCCGGTTCGGCCCGCTGGCAGCGCAGTCGACGGCTCCTGCCGATTACACCCTTCGCATCGCGCCGATCCGGCTGGAGATTGCTCCCGGAAGGATCGTGAATACGACGGCCTTCAACGGGAAGGTTCCTGGCGAGCTGATTCGGATTCCGGAAGGCAAGCAGGTCACGCTCGATGTTGTGAATGAGACGGAT
>Ga0335072_10004670_pt1 | contig 20235 bp, 22 predicted proteins | sample Lox_Sample_21_FD_206725 | JGI IMG/M metagenome (GOLD analysis project Ga0335072, IMG submission 206725) | Soil microbial communities from Loxahatchee National Wildlife Refuge, Florida, United States - Lox_Sample_2.1 | ecosystem: Environmental > Terrestrial > Soil > Wetlands | place: USA...
AAGAGGTCACGAAGCGGTCGCCCTGGTAATTGATGAAGAAGAACGTCTTGTCCTTCTTAATCGGCCCGCCGAGCGAGCCGCCGTAGAGATTGCGCACGTAGGGATTTTTCGGAGCGACGAGTCCCGTTTCCGGATCGATCTGGTGGTTGAAATAATCGCGCGCTCCGAGCGCATCCCAACGGCCGAAATAGAACGCGTCGCCGTGGAATTGGTTCGTTCCGCTGCGCGTAATCACGTCGATGATGGCGCCGTTGTTCCGTCCATATTCGGGTGCGAAATTGTTGGTAAGGACGCGGAACTCTTGCGTCGAATCGGGATTCTGAGAGGTCAGGCCTCCCAGGCCGCCGGGAACGTCCGCGTCGTTGTTGTCCGTGCCGTCGAGCAGGAAATTGTTGTTGCGCTCGCGGCCGCCGTTGATGGAGACGCCGCCCAGCCCGGAGTCGGATTGCGTGACGCCCGGGGAAAGCAGGACAAGCTGATAAGGGTCGCGCAGGATGAGCGGCAGCTCGACGATTTGCGCGTGGTTCACCACGTCGCTGAGCGTGGCATCGGTCGTGTCGATGGCCGCCACCTGCGAGCCCTCGACCGTTACCGTGGTCTGCTGCTGGCTGATTTCCATCTTCGCGTTCAGCGTGAGCGCCTGGTCCACAGTCAAGGTCACAGACGCATACGTCAGCGTCTTCAATCCCTGCTTCTCGATTGTGATGTTATAGACGCCGGGGGCAAGACTTGTAATCGAAAAGAACCCGCTGGCGTTCGATTGCGCGGCATGCGTTGCTCCGGTGGAATTGTTCGTCGCTGTAATCTGCGCCGAGGGAATGACGGCGCCGGATGCGTCGGTGATCGTGCCGTTAATGGACGCGGTGCCTTGCGCTCGTGCCGCAGGCACCAGCCAGATACTCAGAATGAGCAGGTTCAGGATTGCAATTGCTATCGTCGTCAGATGCGCATTCAATCTTTTTGTCATCGCTATACCCCCGTCGGATGGCAGTCTGTACCGCGCATGCAGATTGATGTATTGCGTTGGCCCGTCAACGATTACACACCTAGCATCGGCAAGTCATTCGCACGACTTGCAGGTTCGTGCCCCTACCAGGTTTTACTTATGGTCCCCCGCACAGCTTTTGCATTTGATCAGCCACACTTCATCAAGCCAAAAAGAAATGAGGGAAGTCTAACACAATGAATGAGATCGGGTGGAAGGGGAACGTGTCCCAATAGGCTTTCTATGAAATATAGTACTGGGATATACGGCTTTTCGGACGAGAACGACCGGTTTCCTCCCACCTGAAGATTACAGAGCCAAGGTTGCCCCGTGCGATACGGCTCTGTGAGACTCTCCACTCCTCGCGAAGGAGGTCCGCAGTAGAACGTATCCGCACACGTAGATTGCGGCGAGGATTGCCAGGCTGGCAATGAGTCCTGCAGACGAAAGGTCGACAAAGTAGTCGGGTTCGAAATTTGGCGGGCCGCTGAAGACGCGCACGATGGCAGGAACCCACGCGGCAAGGACGCACAGGCCAACGAACTCAACACGCGTTCGCGTGTCTCGCATCACGGGATGAATCAACGCCGTCGCGAATATCCAGAAGAGGGGCCAAGCGTACAGCACATAACGCGCAGGGACCGTTCCCACCAGCGGCGTCAGCGCAAACATCAACAGGCCGTAAGCAAACGCCACGCGAAGATGAAATTTCCCGAGCGGCGGCGCGCCGCGCTTGCGCAGGATCGCCATGATCACCAGCAGCGGAAGAATTCCAAACGCGCTGGCTATCAGCACGGCCGTCTCCGCCGGCCTTTGCCAGAAAAAGCCGCAGTATCCGACCTGGTGAATCTCTCCGAGATGGAGCCACGGCGGCAAATCAACGATCCACTTGGGCGCATCCCCGATTGTCGACGCGTCCGTATTCACCCAGAATTCCAAGCCGCAAATATTGAGCGCAAAATTGTAGGGAATCTTCAGGGCGTCCAGCATGAGCATCGAGATGCCGTGGTGGCTCGGCTGCGCCCGCGCCACCAGCGCGCCCGTAATCTTCGCTCCCGCAACTCCCACGGCCAGCGCCGCTCCCGAAAACGCCCACTGCCGCCACAGCGCCGCCGCAACTACAACAACCACGGCGAGCACCAGCGTGGATTCGCGCGTCACGTAGAGCAGGAACAGGATTGGCAGGCTGGCCCAGCGATTCCATCGCAGCGTCAGGAAAAACGCGGCGCATAGCATGGCGTAGAAAAGGTCGTGCCAGTAATAATCGCGATACTGCTCGATCACCGTCGCCGTCGCGAGCAGCGGGACGCACAGCCACGCCTCAGCAGGGGTTTCGAGTGCGAAATACGTTCCCAGAAGGCCGAACAGCACGACCAGCGACGCCATCGCCACCCACAGAAACGCTCGCCAATCGATCGGCACATGTGCGGCGGCGGCAACAGCTCGTACAACGAGCGGATGCAGCACGCGCCCTGCGTAAAACGTCTCCATCTGCGTGTAGTTCCCCCGCGCGATCTTGACGTAGTCGATTCCCTCGAAGTGCGGCGGGTAAGCGCCTGGGCGGAACATGAGGGCGAGCACAGTGCCCAGGTAGAGCGAGAAGGCAATGACACCCGTGCGGCGGCTCATCTTGAGCATCGGTTCAAATTCTCGCGCTCGTCAAATGTTTTCTGGTGAAGAGCCTTTCCCACATAGTCCGCAGTCCTCCACACTGAGGATGACGAGGCGGGCGCGCGCTAGTTATTGTCGGCGCGGACCTCGTCGATGCGGCGAATCGCTTTGTTGATGTGATGGAGCACGCGCGATTGCAGCTTCGCGGCGACGAGGTCGTCTTCCTGCTGCCCCGCATCCTTGCGGGCCTGCTGGAGCAATTCGCGCGCCCGGCGGAGGTCGTCGTTCCAGAACAGGTTTGCATCAATGGGCGGATGGTCGTTGAGGCTCTTGCCATCGTCGATTGACGCCTTCTTCAGTTCGTCGATCGCCGCGTCAATATCAGCGAGGATCTCTTTCTGCCCTTCTTGCTGTCCTTCATGCAGTTTGCCTGTGGGCCACGAGGCCACGTAGGACCGCGCCATGCGCATGTCCGCGAGCGCGTGCAGATAATCGGGATGCTTCTGTTGCGCAGAAGTGCCCGGCACAAACGCGAGCGCGCAGAGAAGTCCCGCCAGGCTTGTCAGCGTCATCCTGCGGAGTGGTGTGCGGTCGCTCATCGCGCGGACTGGAAGAGCATGGTAAACACGGCAGAGGCGACGAATATCACGATGGCGCCCAAGGCGACGGTGATGGCTCGGTGATACCACTGAGGAGGTTCGGGATGCACAGCCACATGAGACACGAAGCGGCCGCGGCCGAGATAGCGTCCGAAAAATCCCACGCGCACAATGGCAATCCCGGAAAGTCCCGCCACCAGCGCCAGCACTTCCAGAAAGAGTTTCACCGCGCCGCACCTGCAGGCCTCAAGACCGCTCCGTCGAGCCCGGTTGCCCGGTCCGCGTGGATTTCCGCTGCCAGGAGGATTGCACCAAATAGCTGAAGAGGAGTGCAGCGACGAACGTCACAAATGCCGCAAGCCAAAGGTAGAGGATCCAGGGGTGGCGCCCGCCGAGGATGAGCCCAAAAACGAAGAAAATCGCCACCGCAGTGTTGGCAATCCAGTGAAACCTTGCCGCCATATGCCCATTATACCTCCAATCCCAAGGCAGCAATCCTCCCAGCGGGTCCTGCTCCTGGCGCCGGCTAGATGAGGCCGGGGAGCTTAGTGATTCGCGGCGGGAAGAGGCCCAAACGTTTCGAGCGCACGCTCGAGACCCAGCGGCTGCACGTGGACCGAGCCTCGGAAGGGCCGATCGATATCTCCGATAGCGATCAAGATGAGGGAAATCAGCATCGTCAGCGCCACGACCTGAATTGCGTGGAGCTTGAAATTCTCCGCACCGAAAAGTGAAGCAAACAGCACGGTCAGAAACCCGCCGAAAATCATCACGATCCATAGGATTGTCGGGAGCTTCGATTCGTCCTCCAGATGCCGCGCGCGGCGGAAGCGGGTCATGTTGGAAAGCTCAGTCAATGTAAGGCTCACGCTGGTTTGTTCGCTGAACGTGGTGGGTTTGGCCTGTACGAGCGTCCCCCACAATTCCTCAATGATCGGATGAGCCTCCACACTTTGGCGGCCCTCGTGCATCGCCTGCCATTCCTGCTCCACGACCGCATCCGCGTATTCGCGGGCCAGCCGGTGAACGTTCACCCGCTGCTGGTCGGGCAGTCCATCGGCCAAACGGTAGACATTCACCAGGGAGTTCGCTTCGTTGTCCGCGGTTACTTCGGCGTTTTGATAGGCGCTCCACACTGCATAGAGCATGAAGCCGATGATCACCGCATAGGTGGTTCCGAGAACACTCAAATGCCAGCCGACGATGTCGTTATGAACCAGCCGCCGCGAGCCGGGCCAGAAATACTGCAAGCCGCCGAGGAGCACCAGCGAAAACAGAACGGACAAGAAGAGAATTACGACGTCTTCAAATGTGGTCAGCATGCCGCGACATTCTATCTCGTTTGCCGCCTGCGAGGAATCATTCAGCTGATGCTTTGGAGCACCCGGAGGAATTTGCGTTTCGCCAACTCACGCCGGGCTCAAACGCCGAGGACGTTATCGGCAGAGACGCGGCCGTACCAGAAGCCTGAATCCTTCACCGTGCGCTTCTGGTCGCGGAAATCCACGTAGGTCAATCCGTAGCGCTGGCTGTAGCCATCCAACCATTCGAAATTGTCGAGCCCGCTCCAGGCGTGAAAGGCGCGGACCTTCGCCCCGTCCGCGATGGCGCGCGCCAACTCCGCCAAATGCTGCTTGAAGAAGCTGATCCGGCGCTCGTCGGGTACGCGTCCGCCTTCTCTGTCATACGGCGTGTCGAGATAGCTGCACCCGCACTCGGTGATTTCGATGATCGGCTTGTTGTACTCGCGCGTCATCTCCATCACCAGATCGTAGATGCCGCGTGGCCATACTTCGAGGCCCGCATCCGTGAGCGGTCCTTCAGTCGGCATCGAAACGTGGAACTGCGTGTAGCGGTCGCGTGCCGATGACGCGTCCAATTCGATCTCCGTGCCAAAGCTTCCCGCTGCGCTGCCCGCTGCTGCGGGAGCGTTGGACACGATGCGCCGCGTGTAGTAGTGAAAACCCAGCCAGTCCAGCGGAACGCGCATGATTTTTTCGTCACCCGCGCGAAAGCCCATTTGCTCGTACGGAATTTCGCCGACAAACGCCTTCGGATATTCACCTCGCATCGCGGTCGTTAGAAAATATTCGTTGTTCATCGCGTTGTAGCGTGCCACGGCCGCGCGATCGGCCTCGCTGTCCGTTTTCGGATACGCTGGCGCCATGCCATATGCGCTGCCGACCGTCGCCTGCGAGGAAGCGGCCTTGATGGCGCGAAATGCCTGGCCCTGCGCCAGGTTCACGGTATGCGCGGCCTTCAGAAACAGGTTGTAGTCGGCCTTTCCCGGCGGATGCGTGCCGGTGCCGTAGCCGAGATAGGTGAACGTCCAGGGCATGTTGAACGGTGCCCACACCGTGATGCGGTCGCCCAAATGTTTCGCAAGAATTTCAGCGTAGTCGGCGAAATAGCCCGAAAGGTCGCGATTGGGCCATCCACCGCGGTCCTCGAGCGCCTGCGGCAAATCCCAGTGATACAGCGTGCAGAAAGGGCGAATGCCCGCATCGTGCAGCGCGTCGGCCAGGCGACTGTAATGGTCGAGGCCTTTCGGATTGGGCTCGCCCGTGCCGGTGGGCTGAATGCGCGGCCAGGAAATTGAGAAGCGGTAGCTTTTCTGGTTGAGGCCTTTCAGAATCGCGATGTCACGCGGATAGAGATGATATTGGTTGCAGGCGATGTCCGCCGTGGCGCCGCCACGCACCTTCCCAACAGTGTGCGTGAAGCGGTCCCAGATCGATTCGCCTTTGCCGTCCTCGTTCCATGCTCCTTCCACTTGAAACGCGGAGGTCGCCATGCCCCAGAGAAATCCATTGGGAAAACCTGCGCTGGAAATTTCGGAGGAGGGAATTGCGCCGGGAACGCGCTGCGCTTCTTGACCAGGTCCGTGCGGGGAATCTGGAGAAGTTTCGCTGCCGACTGCACGCCCGGCCATCAGCGCGCCGCCGGCCGCGCCAGCCGCTGCGAAGGAATTCTGTAGAAATTTGCGCCGGTCCATCTCGTCTTGCTCGCTCCTTTCGCACAGAAAGTATCACCACGCAGCCATTCAAGGGTGGAATTCTACGCTGCCGTCGGCTGCGAGTTTCCATGCCGGGTTCCAGGCGACCTCCCACGCAAAGCCGTCCGGGTCGGCGAAATATCCGGAATACCCACCCCAGGAGGCTTCGTGCGGTGGCTTCAAAATCTTCGCCCCGGCGGCTGCGGCGCGCTCCATGACAGGCTCCACTTCACTTTTTTCTCGGACGTTGTACGCGAGCGACATCGCAGCGCGTCCAAACCCGCTGGGATCGCCGCCAAAATCGGCCGCCAGCTCGTCGCGCAGAAACAGCGCAAAAACCATCCCTCCGGTTTGGAAGAAGACAATCTGCTCATTCTCAAACGCGGGCTTCCAGCCGAGACCGTCCTGATAGAATTTTTTGGACGCCGCGATGTCTTTCACGCCGAGCGTCACAAGGCTGATACGCTGCTCCATACTTTGAGCGCCTCCTTTCGCCATACCAGGCTGAGCAAGGGGTTTTCTCAACGCGTCAGGGCAATTGCGCTAACGCTCCGACAAATCGGATTCGGCGACGGGCGGCGGTACAGAGGCTGTGCCAGCGATTCGCGCGCGCTGCCGCGATGAAAAAAGAGATCCTTTGGCAGCGAGGGCGGGCGCAAAGGTTAGAAGCCCTATCGCAGGGCTAATGTCATCGTACACAGCTTCCATGCCTCCCTGCACGAAATAGGTTTCGTGCCAGAAGCCCGTCCCGCCGGAATTCCGCAGAAAGCCCTTCCACCACTCGCGATGGGGCGCCGATCTAGCCCAGCGTTCCAGCGAATCAAAGTCGCGCCAATATTGGCGTATGCCCGCATGAGGTGGGAAGAGTGACCAGAGGAACACCTCGTGGTGGAGCAAGCCGTCGGGCAGGTCCGCGGCGGATTTGGCAATCTTGGGCCCGAAACCTATGAGCGTTTTAACTCCCGTGATGGTCCGCACTCGCATCCCGAGCAGTACCACCACGAGATTCGGATACGCGGAAAGATCCACTGTGCGACGTTCGACATTCATGGTTAGCCCGTCCCTTGCGGCCCCGCTATTTCAGGGGCATTTGTCCTCAGTCTTGTTAGACTCCCAGCGCGCGATTTTGTCCGATTGCCCCGGATCGCGGCTGCGACACCAAGTTCCGACTGTTGTTGCATTTCCGAGGCTTCTATGATATTGTAGGTTTGCGTCTGTTGCTCTTATGTTCCCTTTTTAACGCTTGCAAACTGGCTGCCGGGTGACAACCCTGCGGCCTTTTTTTGTGACGGGCAGAGGCGACGAGTGCAGCAGACAGCCTTCGGGGCGGGGAACACCTGCCTTATGAATAATTTAGGAGCATCAGAAGTGGCTAAAGAACAAGGTACAGTCAAGTGGTTCAATGCGGCTAAGGGCTATGGGTTTATCCAGCGCCAGACCGGTGAGGACGTTTTCGTGCACTTTTCGGCAATCGAAGCCGACGGGTACAAGTCCCTCAACGAAGGTCAGGCGGTGGAGTTTGAAGTCAAGCAGGGTCCCAAGGGCCTCCAAGCCGAGCGAGTTGTTGGCCTCTAAACCCGTCTGAGCAAGACCGGTAGCGCGCACCACATTCCGGGAGGGTGGTCAGGGCACACCTGGAACCTCCCTCCCGGGTTCTTTCCAGTCAGCACTCTTTCTTGGTTTGATTTTTGAGGCGACGCCGCCTTCACGATCAGGCGGCAGCTGGGTCTGAACCACTGATTCCCGGCGGATTTTGATACTTCATTCATTCCTGCGAGGAGGAAGCAGTGCAAGTACTTATCGAAGGCCAGGAAGTGCGGCACGAGCAGTATGGAGTCGGCACGGTCACTGAGTCGAATGTCGAACGCACCACGATCGATTTTGAAAAGCACGGAGTGAAGAAATTCGTTACGTCCATCTGGGTGGCTGAACTGATCGGCGAGCCTCCTGCCGAGCCTCCCAAGCGCCGCGGCCGCCGCCGTCGCGCCGTCAAGAAGGACTAATTTCCGCGAGCAGGCCTTCGCCCTCCTGCCGCAAGGACCGCAGGCAGGGCGGTCGCCCCCGCAGTCATAGTGCGGTGTCCATTCGCCTCATTCGCTTGCAGTAGAAAATACCGCGCGGCTGGAATCTTAACAGCCGCGCATTTCTTTTTCTGGAGCGCAAGCGGCGCTAAGCCAATCCAGCCAAAAATCTCGCGCGTCTGAAGTTCCCGAAATCTGAATTGTCCGGTGACTGTTGCAAAGTCCTACCGCGCTAATCTGAGGTAAGACGTTCGGAGGAGACATGCAGCAGGTGAGGGATTGGAAAAAGCAGCCAGGTCTTCGCTTACAGGTCGCAACCTAGCCCGGTGCCTGATTTCCAAAGAGGATATTCCACTTTTGTTATAATGTGGATCGCTTCCACCGCAAATGTCAGCCAGCACCCCAATCGTCGCACTCGTCATCTATCTCGTTTTGTATCTCCTTCCGCTCGATCCAGTCCGTTTTCGGTGGGCTGTTCATAGGGGATTTGCCCCAATGCCTTCGGAAGTGGAGCAGAAGGCCAAGGAGTTAGATTGGCTCCGGAGCCTGAGCATCCAGGTGACACTGTTGGTTACGGTCGTCCTGCTGATGCGGAGTTCTTCCATGTCCCTGCGTTCAATTGGATTCTCCACCGATAACTGGCGGTCGGCCGTTACCCTTGGTGCTGTTTTTGGCGTGATTCCGCTTGGGCTTAATGTTCTCCTCCGCCGCTCATCAGCTGGCGGAAGAGATGATGATTCATATTCAAACGTTTCATTCTCTAATAGGTACGGATTGGCAATCCTTAGTACGTTTTCATCCGAGTTCTGGCGAGCTTTTTCTATCACGGCTCTAGTTCATTTCGATTTCCCTCCTTGGACCGCCGTTGTGATCACAGCGGTGGTTTCCGCTGTTCCTTACCTGTACGAGAGCAGATGGACAGCTGCCGGTGTTGCTTTCGGATGCCTAGTTCCAGGTTTTCTTTTCGTGGAGACGCGGTCGTTACTGGCCCCTCTAACTATGGGTTTGATTGCATCGGGACACGTTCTCTATGACGCACGAAGGAAATGGCTCCGCAGGGCAACCAAAACTCCAACATTCATCTGCCCAGCGTGCGGCCACTCCGTTCCAAGGCAGGAAAATCCCGGCGCGGGGTGGTTAGTTTGCCCGGGTTGTGGGGAACGGCTCGCGCTATCTTTCCCGGTATGGATTGGGTACATCGGAGGGCTGGTAGGTGCCTCGTTGACGGTCCTGTACTTTCTGTACGCGCGTAACCTCGAATCATGGTTCGCGTGGCTGCTGTTTTTTCCGGCCTTCTTTGTCTTCTTAATTCTCTCGACCGTTGTTTTGGCAGTTTTTTTCCCTGCCCTCGCCACTGTCGGATTAGCACCCGTTAAGCGCTCCCTATTTCGATTCTGAACGCCGCTCTGGTTCCATTCGCGATTGCCTCAGGGAGGTTCGTTCCTTGAAATGCCCTTGCCACTGGAAGTGCTAGAACAGTCCGGGAGCCAATTCAAGTGCCCCGTTCGTCCTGCGGGCTCAATCGGCGTAACCGGACAGGTGCCCCACCCGTATCGACGCGGGGCCTGCCTTCACCAGAAAGAAATTCTCTTCAGTGGGGCTTGGAGTAAACTGTCGAGGATTGGAGGAGCAAATGTCAAAGGAACCGAAGCTCATCCCTCCCAAGAATGGCGAGCATGTGAAAAGTGCTCAGCACGAAGGCGTTTTTGAGGTTGTTTTTGTTAATGCGCTCACGCAAACGGCAAATATTCGTTTGATCGACGGAACCGCGTCGGTTGTGCCAAACGTGCCGTGGAGCGCGTTAACGGTTCTTCGCAAATAGTGAAGATCTCGTCGCGCGAGTCAAACTCAATGTTCCGCCGTGTCACAGGTCTGCCCCCGCCGAAGCTTTTTGCGCAAAAGAAGTGCCAACACAGCTCTCATCCAACTCCGGATCAGTCGCATTTGGATTTGCCCATCTGCACATTTTTATTTCAAGCGGATATTTCGAAGGAAGCAAATCGCGCGCGATTCGAGGGTTTTTCAGGCCAAGGTTCGAGACTCGCTGCGCAACCGCGCAATATCCTTGGTCGGCGCATTCCCGAAAAAGCGGCTGTATTCTCTGCTGAATTGCGAAGCGCTCAGATACCCGACCCGCTGGCTCGCGCTGCCCGCATCCATCATCGCAGACAGCATCAGCCGCCGCGCCTCCTGGAGCCGCAGCACCTTTTGATAGTGCAGCGGGCTCATCGAAGTGACGGACTTGAAGTGCTCGTGAAAAGAAGAAATGCTCATGTGCACCAGCCCGGCCAGTTCTTCCACTTTCATCGGCTGTGAATAGTTGTCGCGCAGCCAGGAAATAGCCTTACCTACGCGTTGCACGCACGATTCTGCGAAGCCCATCTGCGCCACGCGAACACCAATACGGCTGCGCAGCAGGCGAATCAAAATCTCATCCGTAACAAGCGGACCGAGCAGCTCAGCATCGCCCGGCCGCGCCAGGCATTCCATCAGCCTTGTTGCGGCGTCGAAGATGGTGTCGTCTGTCGGGAGCACATATACAGCGCTTCTCTCCTCGATAGGAGGCAGCCCGCGCGGATATACCTTCAGGACCAGTTCGGCAATCTTGCGCGGATCGAGGTCCAGCTTGAGAGCAAGGTACGGCTCGGAGGCGCTGGCCTGCGTGATTTGGGCGGCAACCGGCAGGGCAACGGAAAACACGATCATGCGCGACGCATCGTACTCGTAGACCTGCTGTCCCACGATGACCGACTTCGCCCCTTGCGCTGCGATGCACAGCGAGGGCAAACGCAAAGCATGTACGCACTCGCGATTGATCCGTGAAAAACGGATGGCATACAAGCCGGGAATGCGCAGTTTGAAACTGCCATCGTGCGGAGCATAAGCGCCAATCAGGCGTGCCAGCTTGGTCGTGCGCGGTCTATTCACGCGCCCGAGCTTGGCCGTCGGCCACGGGGACGCCGCCTTCGCGTTCGCCTTCACGGTTTCGAGAATACCCCCTTGCAGGATGGTTTACCCTTACTTTGGCTGTGAAGCTTGGTGATACTGCTCGTCACTGACCTGTTCCATCCAGTCGACGACTTTGCCATCGCGCCTTTCTTGAATGGCGATGTGCGTCATGGCCGTGGTTGGAGCGGCTCCGTGCCAATGCTTCTCACCCGGCGCGAACCACACCACGTCGCCGGGCCGGATCTCTTCGATCGGGCCTCCCCAGCGTTGGGCCCGTCCACAGCCTGCCGTCACAATGAGCGTCTGGCCGAGCGGGTGCGTATGCCATGCCGTTCGTGCGCCGGGCTCAAAAGTGACGCTGGCGCCTTGAACCAATGCGGGATCCGGCGCCTGAAACAGAGGATCGATTCGCACTGTGCCCGTAAACCATTCGGACGGGCCCTTCGCAGAAGGCTGCGTGCCACATCTTTTGATCTCCATGTTCGCCGGGCCTCGCTCTTTCTTGTTCTGCAAGATCAGGAATTGCTCTTGCGCGGCATGATCTTTACTGTCGCCGTCCGAGCGCCTGAGCCGATCATCGGGCGCAGGTACGGACTGCCATGGTACTTCGTACGGTAGGCGTCGTCGACGAGGTCGTTGATTTTCCCGTCAGCCGGTTCGAAAGAGACTTCCTTCGTGATGCCGGCTGCGGTAATCCGCCCCGCCTTCTGCCGCATCGCGGCCTGGTACCAACGGGACTTCTGCCCGTTGTATGGGCGCACGTACAGCGCATCACCGACCACTACCGACCAAATCCACGTCGGCGTGCCGTACGTTGCCCCATCCTCACGGAAAGGCGAGATATGGAGGTCGTCGGCTTCAGCAACCTTGCGCAGTTCGTCTTTCGACCATGAAGTCATCGTGCGACCTCGCTCAGGTTCCTCTTTCTGCCAGCTCGCCTACAGTTCATTTTTGGATGAGCCGCTCAGAGGCCGGTCATTTTCTCCAGGCGTTCCGGGTAGCGGTCTCCTTCCACCTTAATTTTCGACGCGGCCGCATCGATGTCGCGCACATCTGCAGGCGTCAATTGAATCGACACCGCTCCGATGTTCTCTTCCAGGCGGTTCAGCTTGGTCGTGCCGGGAATCGGGACAATCCAGGGCTTTTGTGCCAGCAACCATGCCAACGCGATCTGTGCAGGAGTCGCTTTCTTCTGCTGCGCGATGCTGCCGAGCAGGTCAACGAGCGCCTGATTCGTTTTTCGTGCCTCCGGTGTAAACCGGGGCAGCGTGCTGCGGAAGTCGGTTTTGTCGAATGTCATGCTTTCTTTGATCGCTCCCGTCAGGAAGCCCTTGCCGAGCGGGCTATATGGCACGAAGCCGATTCCGAGCTCTTCCAGCATCGGCAAAATTTCCGCTTCCGGGCGTTTCCACCAAAGCGAGTATTCGCTCTGGACTGCCGCCACTGGTTGAACCGCGTGCGCGCGGCGAATTGTCTTCGCTCCCGCCTCGGACATGCCGAAATGCTTCACTTTGCCCGCTTGAATCAGTTCTTTCACGGCTCCGGCGACGTCTTCGATGGGCACGTCCGGGTCGACCCGGTGCTGATAATAGAGATCGATAACATCAACCCTGAGCCGCTTGAGCGATCCTTCGACTGCCTGTTTGATGTGTTCCGGCCGGCTATTCACGCGTGCCGCTCCCGGCCGAGTGTCGCTGCCGCTTAGGTCGAATCCGAACTTGGTGGCGATCACCACTTTCCCGCGGAAGGAAGCGAGCGCTTCGCCCACGAGTTCTTCGTTGGTAAATGGACCATACACCTCGGCGGTGTCGAAAAATGTGATACCGCGTTCGACGGCGGCATGGAGAAGGGAAGTCATTTCCTTCTTGTCTTTAGGTGGGCCGTAGGAAAAGCTCATTCCCATGCAGCCCAGGCCCAAAGCCGAAACTTCCAGATTGCTTTTTCCGAGTTTGCGCTTTTGCATGATTTCTCCTTCGCGAGATCCCGCCAGGTAGAGCGAAAATTACTTTGCCCGGTATGAATCGTCGAACGACAACGATCATTGCCTGCGATGAGCCTCAACGATGAGAAAGTGTACGCCGCGCGTCGTACAGGCGCTTGCCTATTGCCACGGACTATTTGCCCAATCCTCCGGCACACCGGAGCCTCTGGATCGAGCACGATTGCGAAACTGCGTTTGTAGCAGTCAATTGCTGGCAAGCAAAGGAAGGGAAAGATCATTGGAAGCGAGGTCCGCTTTGCATGCGCGGAAGAGCTGGCACGCCGCATCGGGCCTTGCCGCAGGCAAAATCAAATCCGCGCGTGTCACCGCGAGGATGCGAGTTCGCCGGTGGCTTGCTTTTCGGTGGTGCTGACGGCGTGAAGAATAGTTTCCACGGCAGCGTCTTCGCCCACCGTGGAATTCAGCATCAGGTGAAAGCGGTTCCGGTCCGGCCATTCCACATCAAAATATTTTTTGATGAATGCCGCGCGGTCGCGGTCGACGCTATCCACCAGTTGCATCGCCTCCTTGCGGCTCTTGCCGTCGCGTTCGAGCCGCTGCACTTTCTCTTCAAACGGCGCGTAGACGAACACGTGAAAGGCATCGCGCCGACCTTGCAGGTAATAAGCCGAGCCGCGGCCGACGATCACGCAGTGGCCGCCCTCGGCCGCTTTCTTCACCACGCGCTCAGCAATTTCGCGAATGCAGTCCGTATCGAGCACGCGCGCCTGCGGCGCGTTGATGCTTCCCTCGAAGCTGCCGCGCAAGAAGCCCTTGAGCAGGCGGTAGTAGAGCGGGTCCACTTTTTCTTCGCGCTGCTCGACGGCATCGCATCCGCATCCAAGCTCGCGCGCGATTTCGTTGGTCAGGAGCTGGTCCCATAATTTCCAGCCGCGCCGCTCGGCAACTTTGCGGGCGATGTTCGCGCCGCCGCTGCCATATTCGCGCTCAATCGTGACAATCTCGATCATCGAGCCCTCCTCGGTAACCCACCCGGTTGCCAATGGAATTTACACCGACGCAGCAACGCCCGCTCTGGATGGCGGCTACTCCATTGCCACGCGCGGGCCGCCCAGCTCATTCTTCCTCAACGTGAAAGAAAGCACAAACATGATTCCTGAGAGAGTGGCCAGGAATACGAACGTGTCGAGGTAGGCCAGCGTGGTGGCCTGCGCGATCAGCGCCTGGTAAGCGAGACCGTAGGCCTGCTGCATCGCCCGTTCGGCGTTCATTCCCGACGCGATTAAGTGTTGTGTGAGGCCTGTGACCAGATTCGAAAAGTTCGGCTCCCCATGCGTGACGTTGGCCACCAGATAATTCTGATGGACCTGAGAGCGCCGGTCGATCAGCGTCGTCACCAGCGACGTTCCCACGCTGCTCCCGATGTTGCGCATAAAGTTGACCAGCCCCGCGACGCTATTGCTCTTCTCGATCGGCATTCCCACGTACGAAGCCAAATTGATGGGGACAAAAAGAAATCCCAGCCCGAACACCTGAATCAATCGCAGGATGCTGGCGCTGAAGAAGCTGATCTGCAAATCGAGAAAACGGCTCGAAATGAACATGCCGATCGAAAGCGAGAACCAGCCGAACGCGATCAGGTATCGCGCGTGAACCTTGGACGAGAGAATCCCCGCCACGGGCATTAAAAACAGCAATAGCAACCCTCCGCCGGAAAGCACAAGACCGGCCGATTCGGCCGTGTACCCCATCAACGTCTGCAGGAAGAGCGGCATCATCACGAGGCTCGAGAAGAGCAGAATGCCGAGCGCGAACATCATTCCATTGGCGCTCAGAAAATTCAGGTTCTCGAACATGTGCATGTCAACGATCGGGTGTTTGTTGAACCACTCCCAGATGCCGAAACAGATGAGGCCAACGGCCGCGCAAATCGCCATGGTAATAATGAAATGCGAGCCGAACCAGTCGTCTTCCTGTCCTTTATCAAGCATTACCTGCAGCCCGCCAACGCCCAGTGTGAGCAGCGAGATGCCGATGTAGTCAAATTTGATGCCGGCGCCGGCCTTCCGCTTGACCCAAGGCGGGTCGTCAACCAATCTGTAGACCAGGAGAAGGGTGACGATGCCAATCGGGAGGTTGATGAAGAAAATCCAGCGCCAGGAATAGTTGTCCGTGATCCATCCGCCGAGAGTCGGCCCGATCGTAGGTGCGATGATCGCCGTGACACCATACAGGGCGAACGCAAGTCCGCGTTTTTCAGGAGGGAAGACATCCGCCAAAATCGCTTGCGCCATCGGTTGCAGCCCGCCACCGCCCGCGCCTTGAATGATGCGGAACAGAAGGAGACCGCCCAGGCTCGGCGCAATGCCGCAGAGCAGGGAACTGGTGGTGAAGATGGCCAGGCACGTCATGAAGAAACGCTTCCGCCCGAGCGCGCCTGCAAACCAGCCACTGACCGGCAGAACGATCGCGTTTGAGACGAGATAGGAAGTGAGCACCCAGGTGCTCTGGTCGTTACTGGCGCCGAGGCTCCCGGCAATGTAGGGCAACGCGACGTTGGCGATGCTCGTATCGAGCACTTCCATGAACGCCGCCAGCGCGACTACAACTCCAATCAGCCAGGGATTAAAGCGCGGGGTCCAGGCGGTTGCGGGTGCAGAAGGGGTAGCCGCAGCATCGTTGGAAGGCTTCTGGCTATCCTGTGGACCGTCCGCCATGGGCTCGCAACAAAGGAGGTGGAGTGGGACTGCTCTGATGCCAACGCGATCCGGCGCCGACGTCATGGGAGCCCAGATCAGCCCCTTTATACACCGCCCACTCATATCATGTGAAGTAATTTGGTCTTTGTTTTATTTTTCGCCTTCGCCACGCATAATCCTCGGGAAAGATATTGAGAAGCACTTGCGCAATCCGCCGGTGAACGTCGAAGATATTCGCGCATGAGTGAGCTCCCCAAGCCGAGCAACCAAAGCCGCAGCTTGTTCCGTGCGATCGCAGTAGGGATCGTCATCGGTTTCGTCGTGTTGTCAGTTGCCGGCTTCGCGTTTGAAAAGATTGCGGAATGGCGCGACGCGCGGCGCTTTCCGATGCGTGGTACTCTCGTCGCGTTGGCTAGTGGTCAGAGACTGCTGCTTGACTGCACGGCCGGCGCGAATCCCATCCCGACGGTCCTTCTCGATAGCGGCGGCTTCGATTCTTCGCGCCAATGGCAGGCCGTGCAGCAGCGGCTCTCGCCGTTCGTACATGTCTGCTCTTTTGACCGTGCGGGCTATGGCTGGAGCGATTCAGGCCCCGAGCCGCACACGAGCGCGCAAATCGTGCGCGAGCTCTATGAAGCGCTCCCCAAGGCGGGTGTCTCAGGGCCGTATCTTTACGTCGGGCACTCGTTTTCGGGCCTCGACGCCATTACGTTTGCGCACGCGCATCAGGGTGAGGTAATCGGCGTTGTGCTCGTCGATTCTGTGTATCCGGCCGAGACGGCGCAATTTCCCGCGCGCTTTGCCGTGCCGCGCTGGCAATCGGACCTGCTGCAGCTTGCGGCGGATTTCGGCGTAGCGCGCTTGGCGGGATGGTGCGGCGACAAAACCGGCGCATGCCCGAATTGCGCCAGATTCACACGCGCGGCCGTGGCGATGATTCAGGCGCTGCCGGAAAACGAAAGGCAAGTGATGGCCATCGCGCAGCCGGGAATGCTTGGTGCCACGCCGCTAGCCGTCATCGCGCACGATCCTACTGTTGGTCTGGAAGGCCCGCGCGACAATTCCTTCGAAGAAGCTTGGATCGGCTGGCAGCAGGATTTACTGAAGCTTTCCACGAATTCGACGTTCCAGATGGTCCCCGGTGCAGGGCATGAAATTCAATCCGAGCATCCAGAAATCGTCGTCGACGCTATCCGCAAGATTCTCGATGAAACGCACTATGCCCCGGTCCGGTGATCTGAATGTCTGCGCTCTCGGCCTTCGTGCCGGGCGCAAGTCTTTGGGAAGACCTACGACTCCGGGAAATTCCATAGCGCGGCGAGAGTGAGGATGCTGGCAAAAACGAGAAATAATCCGAAAGACCGGTACCGGTTGCGCATTTCGCCCATAATTTCCCCCCGACTGGTTTGCAAATCGGCGCGGGCCGGCACGCCTCTCTTGTAATTACGATGCGAAGAATGCGGATGGAGTTTTCGCGGAAAACTAAATTCGCGCGAGGACGCGCCCAGGTAACAGGATGATGCCTTTCACCAAGCCGAGCGCTCCTTCGACGGCAATGCCCAAAAGCCGGAAGGGGAGCAGGATGAGCCATACAAACGGATAGAGAATCAACGCCACCAGCGCGAGCGGCCAGCACAGCACCAGCAGAATGCACCACAAAAGAAATTTCGCCATCGCAATCCTCCCGCACGCAGCTACGCGACTAGGGCTCTGAAATCAGGCTGATCTGCCCGACGCCGCCCGTGATGTTCACATACAGAGTCACCGGCGATTTTCCGTACGCATCGTTCACGTACGCGTCTCCCTGCTTGTGCAGCCCGTCGGTCGAAATCGCTCCGATGCCGCCGCTGGCGTGCACTTCGACGCCAATGTTTTCCGGCAATCGCAGCGTCGCCTGCCCGACGCCGCCTTGAATCGTCACCGAGGAATCTTTCTTCCAATTGCCGTCGAGATCGGCGTTCACCTGTCCCGCGCCCATCTCCAGGTCGAGCCCGGTCAGCGTCATGCCATGCAGGTCCAGATCGCCGTGTCCTGCGCCAATTTCGATTTTCAGATTGGACGCAATGTTGTTGTTCATCCGCAGCGACCAGTCGTTATGATTCGTCACCAGATGGAGGTGGCTCGGATTCTCCTGCGTCAGGTTTAACGCTCCAGCGTGGTTAGAGACCGAATATTCGATGTTCGGCTCGCCGTCTTCGGTCGCGTAGTGAAAATCGGCCTCGAGAATATTTCCTGCGCCGGCGCCGCCGCGTAGCGTCAGGTCTCCTGCGGGAATCGTGATGTTCACATCCGCCGACTGCGCGCCCTGCGCGTTGACCGAGCGGCTCGAATCCCGCCACTCCATGCGCATTCCGTGATGCGAGAGCGCCACAATCACAAGAACGATCAGGATCACCATCGCGAGCGCCTCGCCCGTGTGTGAATGCCTCATGGGCGGCGCGGTTGTGGACGCGCCTCCGGCCGCGGCAACGGCTGCGTTCACCTTCGCATCATTGTGCGAGTCGATGAAGTAATCCACCAGCTTCCCGAGCCCAATCGCGATCAGGATCACCGGCCAGTAGCGGAACAGCAGATTCCACGGGTCGAAGCCCGGATGCATGTTGGCGTAAAGCCACAGCCCGCCAACGGCGACCAGCAGCAGCGCGAATCCCAGTGAGCTTCGGCGGTAGCTTCGAGACATCCGTGCGGCCTCCCGGCGAGAGAGTATACCCGCGCCCCATCATCTCTACTAGCAGCTACGCATCGCCGCTCCGGAATGTTTCACGCCATCTTTGCACCGACGATGCGAACGGCGCGAGCGACTTCGATAGTCCTCCGGCGATCACCGCCCGGATTGTTGTAGACGCTGGCGCGCGGTGATACACTCACCGCATGGCACGCAAAAAGCCGGCCGCCAAGAAAGCGGCGCGAAAAAAGAAGTCTGCAGCGAAATCCGCTGGCGCGCGCGGGAAGAAAACTGTCCTGAAGAAAAAGTCCGCCGCGGCGGCGAAAAAGGTGCCGAAAAAGCAGGCGCGCAAGCGCGCACCCGCGCGGCGTCCTCGTTCCCGCGCCATCAATGAAGACGAGCCGCTGATTCCGCGCGGCCGCGGCCTGGGCCCTGACTCAGGCGGACAGTCCGGCGACGTGCAAGGTCTTCGCGGAGCGGCTTTCGGCGATTCGGAAAGCGTTGAAGAATTGATCGAAGACGGCCAATCGTTTGAAGCCGAAATTGTTTCCGGCGTCGAAGATGCGCCCGACCCGGACCAAGGCGAAATCCGCACGCGTGAAGTTCCCGAAGACGACGTCCCGCCCGAATACCTCGAGAACCAGTAGCTCCTCGCTTCGCGATTCCGGGCCCAAGGCGCCGCAAAGGGCAAATGACCGATTCGAAATTCCATCTCGAAAGGACCTGGACCGGGAAAACGGCACACCGGGCCGCGAAGACCTTCTTCGTTCTCGCTGCTTTCCTTTTTGCGCTGCCAGTTCTTGGGCAGGACGTTGGTCCGATTCAGGGAGGAGCGCCGAAGGACGATAATCCGTGGAGCGTCCCGCAGTCTCCGCCTAATCAGCCCGCGCCGCAGCCCGTGCATCGAGCCGGAGCCGCGCCCGAACGCGAGCATTACGAGTCTGCGATCACCAGAGATCCTCCTGCGCAGCCCGTCGAGCAAATCATTCAGAAATTCGCGGCCAGCGAAGACGAATTCAGGGAAGAGCGCGACAATTTCACCTATACGCAGGACTTTGTCGTCGAGACGATCGACGATAACGACCAGCCCGACGGCGAATATCACGTGCGCAGCGACGTCACGTTCACGCCCGACGGCAAACGCTACGAGCAGATCGTCTACGCGCCGCCTCCCACGCTCGAGCGTATCTCGCTTTCCACGCAGGATCTCGACGACCTGAAAAACGTGCAGCCGTTTGTGCTCACCACCGCCGAACTGCCGAAATACGACATCACCTACGTGGGCCGCCAAACGCTCGACGAAATCGGCACGTATGTGTTCGACGTCGCGCCGAAACGAATTGAGAAAAATCAGCGGTATTTTCAGGGCCGCATCTGGGTGGACAATCACGATCTGGAAATCGTCAAGACCGACGGCAAAGCCGTGCCTGATATTCGCAAGGGCGACTCGGAGAATGTCTTTCCGCGCTTTGAAACGTATCGTGAAAATATCGAGGGCCACTTCTGGTTCCCGACTTACACGCATTCCGACGACGTCCTGCATTTCCGCTACAGCGACGTTCACATCCGCATGACCGTGCGCTATACAAACTACAAACGCTTCCGCGTGTCCGTCCGTCTGCTTTCGCCCACTCAGCCGATTCCCGACCAGCCCGCGCCTCCTGCCCCGCCGGCCGCGCCGGTGCAGCCCAACCCCTGAGCCTCGACGCTTCACTGCGCGGGCGCCTCATAGGAAACTCACTTAATTCCCTCGCAATGTCCTGACATCA
>Ga0335072_10004671_pt1 | contig 20233 bp, 19 predicted proteins | sample Lox_Sample_21_FD_206725 | JGI IMG/M metagenome (GOLD analysis project Ga0335072, IMG submission 206725) | Soil microbial communities from Loxahatchee National Wildlife Refuge, Florida, United States - Lox_Sample_2.1 | ecosystem: Environmental > Terrestrial > Soil > Wetlands | place: USA...
CGCCAGAGTCAGCCGGCGGATAAGCGCGGTTAAAGTTGCCGACCCGCCGGTGTCGCCAGCTGCTCTGAGCGCACCGGCCGGGTTAGCCTGCCGGGGGAGACTCCCCTGGGGGGCTGATGACGGACCACCACGACGGCGTACCTGGCGAGGACTCCGCGCCGGGCAGTGCCGGGCCGCACGGCACGGGGCCGCGCAGTACCGGCGCGTGGCGGCTCGGTGGTGTCGCGCCGGCTGGGCCGCAGGCAGCCGGCCAGCGGCTGATGCGCCAGATCGCCCTGGCCCGGAAGGCGCGCCGCCGCCGGATGGTGCTGATCGTCACCGGCCTGATGTCCGCTCTGACCCTGCTGACCTCGGGCAGCGCCTGGGTCCTGACCAGCTACGTGAGCTCCAGCCTCGGGCGCATCAACGCCGGGACGTCCGGAACGCCGTCGAGCGGGCCGGTCAACATCCTGGTGGCCGGCGTGGACACCCGGGACGGGCTCACCCGGCGCCAGGAGATCCGGCTTCACGTCGGCGACGCCATCAGCACCAACTCCGACACGCTGATGCTCGTGCACATCCCGGCAAGCCACGACAGCGTGCAAGTCGTCAGCATCCCGCGGGACTCCTGGGTGAACATCCCTGGCCACGGTATGAGCAAGATCAATGCAGCTGTCGGCCTCGGCGGTCCTCACCTCATGGTCAAAACGGTGGAGCAGGCCACCGGGATCCAGATAAACGACTACGTCGAGATCGATTTCATGGGCTTCGTGAAGGTCATCAATGCGCTCGGCGGCGTCAACATCTGCGTGCCGTACGCCGTCGATGATCCCTACAGCGGCCTGGATATCTCGGCCGGCATGCACCACGTCGACGGCGTGACGGCGCTGGAGTTCGCGCGTGACCGGCACTCGTTCGCGCTGTCGGACCTCCAGCGGATCAAGGACCAGCAGCAGATCCTGTCGTCGGTCTTCACTGAGGCGACGCAGGCAGGTGTCCTCGCCAATCCGGTCAAGCTGCAGCAGGTCCTGTCCTCGGTCACCGCGGCGATCAAAGTCGACCAGGGCTTCGACCTCGCCCGTATTGCCGAGGAACTGCGGGGCATCAGCCCGTCAGACGTCTCGTTCACGACAGTGCCGCTCTCGACCATGAACTACATCACCCCGTCCGGCGAGTCCGCAGTGCTCTGGGATCAGAAGCAGGCGGCAGCGCTGTTCAACTGGCTCAAGAACGATAACGGTCCTGAACCGCATGCCACGTCAGCGAATAAGACCAAGCTCGCCAGATCCGCCGTGGACGTAGACGTCTACAACGGCACGCAGACCAGCGGCCTCTCGGGGACAACGGGGCGGCAGCTCCAGGCTCTTGGCTTCACCGTCAAGCGGGCCGGACTCAACTGGACGTCGGACACCGTTGCCGCGACGGTCATCCGGTATCCGCCGGCTCAGGCGTCCGAAGCCCAGCTGCTGGCCAAGGCAGTATCCGGGGCGACTCTCCAGCAGGTATCCGGACTGACGCACATCCAGCTGGTACTCGGGACCACCGGGCACGCCGTCACAGCCAAGCCGACCGGAACCAGTTCGGCGCCCGGCCAGCAGCGAACCGCTGCCCAGGATGCCTGTCATTAAGCGGTTAGCTGTCGTCCTCGGGTCGCGGGAAAAAGTTCGTGCTCGTATCCACAGGCGGGACATTTCCCGGATCTTCCGAGGGTGCGCCACCCTGCGGCGGGAGGCTCGCGCCCGGTTCGGGCTGGGCCGGTACGTCCTGACCTTGAGCATCCTGGCCAGCTGCTGGCGAATCCGGTCCGGGCTCACCTGGCACCGGCTGGCCCAGTAGCTGCTGGTCTTGGACCTCCTGGCCGGGTGCCTGCTGGCCCGGGCCGGGCTGGCCGGGCGCTTGCTGGCCCCAGGAGCCCTGGCCGAAGATGCCGAACCCGGACTGCTGCGGATCGGTGAGATTCAGGCCGGTCTGAGTCTCGTGCGCCGAGATCTCTCCGATGAGCTGGTCGATCCGGGTCTGGCTCTCTGCGGTGCCCCGGCCGGTGCGCTCCGCGAATACAAGCGCGCCTAGCTGGCGCAGGAGCATATCGCCGCGGCGGGCGGCCTGGGCCTGGTCGATACGGGCCCGCCCTTCCTGCGCTGCTTCCTGGGTCTTCTGCGCAAGCTGATTTGCCTGCGCTTTGACCCTGTCCATCAGTCCCATGTGCCGCCTCCGTGTCTGACGGGCGCCCGCTCGCGTGCCGACTCTCCCCGGTGCGCCACAACTGCCCTACGAGCAGCAGCATAGGCGCGCCGAGGCTGCCGCCGATCGCCCTGCGCATTCCCGCATCGGCTATTTACGCATAGTGATTGCTCCCACACTCAGCGTTGGATGGCTCTGCAGCGGCAGCGGCGTTATACCTCCTGATCCCGTCCGGGAGCGCAGGGACCAGACGTACTGCCTCCCGTGCTGGCGCGGCGAAGGCAGTTCCGTCCCCCGGCGGTCCGGCCAGGCCCCCGACCGCGTGCCGCCTCCTGGCACGCCGCCGCACCTGCAGAAGACCAGAATCCAACCTCCCGCTCAGGGCTGCCCTGACGGCTGGGCGGGGTCACGACGGAAGGAATCCCCCGACGTGCAGTCCTCAGCCGCGCCGCTGACGTCCGCCCTGACAACCATCCGCAATCATCCTGCTGCGTCCGTGCGCTGGGCGGCCGGGCTCGTTCTGGCGGCGAGTGCGGGAGCCACCGGCGTCGCGCTTGCCGGCCCGGCCCACGCGGCTACCGTGAGTGCTGCGCATCCGGCTGCTGCAGTGCTGACAGCCCAGTCGGTAACACCGCCGCCGTTTCGGGCGCACGCTCACGTGCTGGCTGCGCTCGTCGCGCCGCACGCCAGCGCCCGGTCAGCTGCTGGTCCAGTACGCAGTGCAACGGCAGTGGTGCAGGCTCGAGCAGCCCACAAGCCTGCGACGTCGCCTGAGGAGCTGATCCCGCACGGGACGAACGGACCGCAGGCCTGGATGCGCCTGGGCCATGACCAGCTGGCAAACGCCAGCACGATCGTGCATCAGGCGATCGCGGCAGACATGGGTCCTCGGTCGGCGGTGATCGCGGTCGCGACGGCGATGCAGGAGTCGCGCCTGGTGAACATCAACTACGGCACCTCGGACTCACTCGGCCTGTTCCAGCAGCAGCCGGACTGCGGCTGGGGCACCGCGCAGCAGGTCATGAATCCGAAGTACGCAACCGACGCATTCCTTCGCGTCCTGCGCGAGTACCAGGCGAACGATCCCGGCTGGGCCGCACAGCCGCTGTGGGCCAGCGCTCAGGCAGTGCAGAAGTCGGCCGCCCCGTTTGCCTACGCGCAGTGGGAGGCCCAGGCAGCGCATCTTGTCTGCCAGTTCCTGCAGTAGGTACCCGTACCAGAGCCATCAGGTCAGGGCACTCTCCCCCGGCGCCCTGACTGACCCAGAGCCGCATCCTTCCCCCCTCGCGGCTCCTGCACAGCGGCCTCCCCCGGGCCGCTCGGAAAGGTGCCCCGCCCCGCCAAGGGGCGGGGCACCTTGCTTCTGCGGTGAGCGCGGCTCGCAGCTACGAGCGCGCCGCCGCCAGTTCTGCCGCCACCCCGCGGGCGATCGCGGGGACGTCCGCCACCACCGTCACGAGACGGCAGCCGGCCGCGCGATACAGCCGGGCAGTCGGACCATCGCTGGCATGCACGCCGACCGGCTTGCCCGCAGCGGCGCAGTCCGCCCAGATCTTCTCCAGTGCCGGACGCAGCACCGGGTCATTCGGGTCGAGCTGACAGCCGAGCGCGTACGACAGATCACGCGGGCCCACGTAGATACCGTCTACTCCGGGCAGCGCCAGCGTCTCCGGCAGCTCAGCCATCGCCTGCCGGGACTCGACCATGACGATGCACAGCGGCTCGGCCGCACCGCCCATCGCGCCCCCGGCCGAGCGGTAGCCGACAGGCGGGTAGCGGCAGGCACCGACCACCAGTGCGGCCTGCTCGGCCGAGTCCACGTTCGGAACGATCACGCCCTGGCAGCCTAGGTCGAGGGCGCGCCCGATGTCGGCGGCGTGCGCGTGCCGAACCCGCCCTATCGGAGTAGCACCTGCCTGCCGGATGGCATAACTCAGGGCGGGGATGTCGTGCTCAGTGGCGGTGCCGTGCTGCAAGTCGAGGACAACATAGTCGACACCACCAGCCAGGATGCTGACGCTGACAGTACTGGGCGCCATCGCCCAGCTGCCAAAGACGATGTCACCATTACGGACGCGGTCGCAAAAGGGGCTATCACTCACGCAGCTAGCCAACCACACGGGCCGCGCGACTGACCGGCCGCCTGCTGCCGGGCAGAGTCGGCGAAGGCCCGCTCCTACGGCGGGCCCGTGACCGCGAGGGCCGCGACGGCAGCCACAATCGACAACGGCACGGCAACCAGGCCGAGTCGGCTCGCGCGCGCCAGCGACGGCCGCGACCCCGCCTCGCGCGCCGACCGCAGCCACAGGATCCAGGCGAGTGACCCGGTGACGCACAGATTCGGCCCCAGGTTCAGGCCAATCAGCAGCTCGAACGGATGAGCGGGCGTCCGCGCCGCGAGCATGCTTGCTGCCGGGAGGTTGTTGACTGCGACGGTCGTTGCCGCTGCACCGGCCGCCGTGGCCCAGCCGGACAGATGCGACAGCAGCACCGCCGGACCTGACCAGGCGCGACCGAGAGTGCCGAGAGCGACCGCCGCGCCGAACAGGCCCGCCAGCACCGGGACGCCGAGCACCTGGCGGACGCGGCTCACGGTGAGCGGCCTCTCGCCGGCCGGGCCCTGATCGGCCTGCGCTTCCTCAGCCTGCCCAGCCTCTGCAGGCTCTCCCTCAGCCAGGCCCCTAGGAGCCAGCCCTCCGTCGGCCGGCCCTCCCGCAGCCGGCCCTGCGCCCGCCGGTCCCCTGTCTGCCGGCCTTCCCCCAGCCGGCCCTCCGCCAGCCGGCCCGATGTCGGCCCACCCATCGCCAGTCGCGCGCTCAACCGTCGCGCGCTCGCTGGCAGGACCCTCATCAACTTGACGCTCGCCGGGCGCGTCGCCCGCCCCGGCCACCGCGTTCACCGGGCGACGGGCCGGCCGACTTGTCCTGAGCCGCCATGTCGCAGCCCCTGCCCCGATGAGAAGCACGGGCAGTGCAGGCTCCCGGATCACGATGACGATCACCGTCGCCGCCACGATCGCGGCGAGACCGAGCCCAAACTGCAGGCGCGGTGCCGGCCTGGCCTGGCACTCGGCGGTCCGCAGGGAGCTTCGCTCGCCGATGGCCACGACAGCCGCTGTTACCGCCACTGCGCACAGCCACGGCAGCCACATCCGCGCGGCGAACTGCGCCCCGGTCAGGTGCAGGTGGCCGAGCACGATGAGATTGGTCAGATTCGACCCGGGCAGCAGCAATGACGCCGCGTTCGACAACAGCAGACAGCCGTACAGCAGAGCGGGTTGACCGTACCCGCGGTTGCGCGCGGCGTGCACGAGGACCGGCGTCAGGAAGGCCACCGAGGTGTCCAGGTTCAGCGTCGCCGTCACGACGCTGATGAGCAGCACCGAGCCGGCGAACAGCAGCACGCCGCTCCGGACAGCGTCGGCCAGCCTTGCGCCGGCGGCTGCGAACAGCCCGTCACCGTCCGCCACAAGCCCGATTAGCAGGAGACCGCCAACCAGCGCAAACGGCGACCAGTCCTGCGCCGCCGCGGCGAGCGCGTCAGCCGGCCGGACTGCGAAGGCCGCGGCGAGCCCGGAAATGCCGACAGCAGGTAGCAGCCAGTCTGCCGCCCTGCGCCCTGGCTGGCCCTCGCGGCTGGCTCGGATCAGGCCAGCCCGGTGACTCGCTCGCGGGCCGCCTCGATCCGTCGCAGTGTCTCGGCGCGCCCAAGCACCACCAGCGACTCGAACAGCGGAAGTCCGACGGTGCGGCCGGTCACGGCGACGCGAACCGGCGCCTGCGCCTTGCCCAGCGACAAGCCGTAGGACGCGCCGATCGACTCCAGTCGCTCGCGCAGCGCGTCCGCCTGCCACTCGACGGTCTCGTAAGCGGCGGTAACGTCGGCCAGCAGCTCAGCGGCCGGCTCCTGCATCGCCTTAGCCCAGGATCCATCGTCCCGCGCCGGCTCTGGCAGGAACGCGAAGTCCACCATCGTGACGACGTCAGCCAGCAGCGCCACCCGAGTCTGCGCCAGCGGCGCGAGCTCCGCGAACACCGCCGGGTCGAACCTGTCGGCGGACCACGGAGCAGCATCGGGGGCAAGCCAGGGCTGGCACGCCGCAATAAAGTCCGGCACCGACAGCGCCCGGATGTACTCGCCGTTGAACGCCTTCAGCTTCTTCACGTCGAAGAACGCCGGCGACGGATTGACATCCTCGATCCGGAACTCGGCGACCATCTCATCGAACGGCACGATTTCCCGGTCGCCTTTCGGCGACCAGCCGAGCAGCATCAGGTAGTTGCGCATCGCCTCAGCGAGATAGCCATCGTCGCGGAAGCCCTCCAGAGCGACTTTGTCGCGCCGTTTGGACAGCTTCTGGCGCTTCTCGTTGACGACGAACGACAGATGCCCCCAGGCCGGCGGCTGCTGGCCAAGCGCCTCCCAGAGGAGCTGCTGCTTGGGGGCGTTGGAGAGGTGCTCCTCGCTGCGCAGCACATGGGTGATCCGCTGGTCCATATCGTCGACCACGTTGGCCAGCAGGAACAGCACGGATCCGTCGCCGCGTACCAGCACGAAGTCCTCGATGGACGCGTTCTCGAACACTGTCCGGCCGCGGACGAGATCATCGATGACCGTCGTGCCCTCATCCGGCGTCCGGAACCGCATCGCGCGACCCTCACCAGGCCCGAGGCCGAGGTCACGGCAGAAACCGTCATAGCCGCGATGCTTGTCGCCACTCCGCGCGATCACGTCCTCCCGGCGGCAGCCGCAGTAATACGCCCGGCCGTCGGCGTACAGGCGCTGCGCTGCTTCCGTGTGCTTGCCGAGGTTGTCGGACTGGAGGTAAGGACCCTCGTACTGCCTGCTGTCGATCCCGAGCCAGGCCATGGCGCTGACGATGCCATCGACCCACTCCGGCTGGTTGCGCGCCGCGTCGGTGTCCTCGATCCGCAGCACCAGCACGCCGTCGTTATGCCGGGCGAAAGCCCAGTTGAAAAGCGCCGACCGCGCGCTGCCCACATGGAACATGCCAGTAGGCGACGGCGCGAAGCGTGCCCTGATCCCAGACCTAGTCACGGCAGCCGAGTTTAGCCCAGCGCGGCCAGCCACTCGCGAGCCGTTTACTGCTGGTCACGCCACTGTCGTGCCGAAGTCACGAGTGCTGCATCCACAGATTCGTCTCGGCGTAGACGCCGGAATTGCCCTCCCGGTCGACCTCCACCAGATCCAGCGCCTCCGGCACTACATAACGCCCCGACTCCGGGAAGGCCATCTCCGCCCACTTCTCCCAGTCGTCGACACTGCCCTTGATGATCATCGAATCTGGCGCGGGTGCCAGGATCTTGGCCCCGAGACGCTGATGCGTGCGGATCCACGGATCGATATGCAGGCCATCCGGCCTGGTCCAGCGCGCGAAGCGGTCCATCGGGGTCAGCGGGTACCGGCTCTTCAGCTTCGGCCGGATCGGCGCGATCACGCGCTCGAGTCCTGCACGGGCAGCCCGTTCGCGCAGCGCCGACAGGGCCTGACCGGCCAGGCCAGCACCTTGCCGGTCCGATCGCACCACGGCAGCCATAATGCACAGCGCATCGGGCGGCAGCGACGCCTCCGCGCCCGTGACCGAAGCCACCAGCGCGCCGTCGTAGCCGCCGCTAGGCAGGCTCGCGGCCGTGCCGTCCCAGCGCAGCGGCACGCCCCAGCAGCCAGCCACCACCTCGCCGGCATCAAGCAGCATGATGTCGAACTGCGGGAACAGGGTCTCGACCCGCCCCAGGTACTGCGCGCTGACGGGATCGTGGAAGATGAACTCCGGCCACGTCGGCAGGAACGCAGCCCGTGCCTGGTCATCGAGATCATGCCGGTCGGCCGTCGTCACGACCTCAAGCTGACTCATGCTCGCCCCCGCGTTGCGACCAGGATGTGCCCGGCGCTCGCCACACTAGCCCGATCTGTCCTGGTCCGCCTCATCTGTTCTGCGTAGGCGTGTGCCCCCGGCGACCAGCATCGCCAGCGGAACAGCGCACAGGGCAGCCATCGCCCAGCCAAGGCCGGCCACTTCAGCGAGGTAGCCGACGGCCAGCGGGCCGACGCCGCCCGCCAGACCCGCGGCGCTCGAGAAGGAGACGGCGAGGCCGCTGCGGCCGGGCAAGCTGCCGTAGAGCTCGGCCTGAAGTACCGGGTACCACGGCGCGGTCACGACGCTGACGGCAGCAAGCAGAACGAGCTTCTGATCGAGGCTGGGAACCACCAGGAATGCCGGGAACAGAACAAGCGCCAGCCACACACTCGCCCGCAGCACGCGGCGGCTATCTGCCCGCGCGAGCAGGCGCACTCCGATGAGATCACCGGCCAGGCCCGAGCCCAGCCGGACCGCCACGCCGAGCGCGGCTGCTGACGCAGACGCGTGTCCCTCCGCCACCAGGTACACCGCCAGAAAGCCAGTGAAGACGTCTAGCAGCAGATCCGAGAGCTGAAGCAGGAGCAGCCATCGCAGGGCACCGGACTGGCGCGCAATCCGCGCGGCGGCCCGGAAGCCTGGCCATGCTGCTGCCTCGTTTCCCTGGTCGGTTGACGTGTTCTTGTTCTCCGCGCAGCGAGAGAGCGGCCTGTCTCGATTTCGGCGCGGCCCGGATCGGCCGGTGGCTGCAACCGCAAGCCACGCGAGGAACGCTCCCGCGGCCACCAGCCCGACGGCCAGTCGCCAGGTTCCGCCTGCGGCAGCCACGCCAGCCAGAAGGAGCGGTCCGGTCACCGCGCCGACCGCGCCGGCGAGGGTCCAGCGGGTCATGTTTTGCGGCCGGCGCTCCGGATCCGCGTCCATCAGCGTCGACTGCGTGAGGCTGACGAACGTGCCAGACGCGGGGAAGAAGATGGTGAGCGCGATCAGGAGCGCAGCAAACGCCGGGGCGAGGCCAGCCGCCAGCACGGACGCCGTGAACACCAGGCCGCCAGCCAGAACGAACAGCCGACGGCGGCGGCCGGTGCCGCTCAGGACACCGACTGGCAGCTCGAGGATGCCGCCGGCAATCAGCGGGACCGCAGACAGCAGGCCGATCTGCGCATAACTCAGAGTCAGGTCGTGCCTGATGAGCGGCATTGCCGCGCTGGTCGTGCCGTCGAAGAGCTCATCGACGAACTCGACGGCCAGAGCCGCAAGCAGGACAGCCAGTCCTGGACGGGCACATCGGCTGCTGCGGGACCCGGCGGGCAGCAGCGGTTCCGGGCGTGCAGCCACTTCTCCTCCGTCTTCATCTGCCGATACTCGGACGGATGAAGACGGAGGAGCGCGGGCCGCTAGCTCAGGTCACAGTCAAGGGAAACCCATAGCGCTGATGGTAGCCGCCCGTCTGCATAGCTGCCGGCTGCCGACTGTCTGGCCGCCGGCCGTGCGGCTGCCGGCTTTCTAGCTGCCGGCCGTCGAGCTGCCGGCCGTCGAGCTGCCGGTCGTCTAGCTGCCGGCCGTCTGGCTGCCGGACGGCAGCTCCGGGGTGGCGGGCGCGCTGGCGATCTGCGCTTTCATGGCCGCCAACTCCTTGTCGACGTCCGCGTTCGCACTTGCCTGGTCCAGCTCGTGCTGAATGTCGTCGGTGTCGCCGCCGACATCCTCGAGAACGCCGGACTGGAGCAGCTCGTCCGTCGCGCCCGCGCGGGCCTGCATCTGGGCAATCTTGTCCTGGGCGCGCTGGAGCGCCGCGCCGGAGTCGCTGAAGCTGGTCGAGATCCCGGCGGCATCCTCGTTCACCGCCGCCGTCGCGGAGGCAGCCGTGTACTGAGCCTTCATGACTTCCTTCTTCGAGCGGAAGTCGTTCACCCGCTGCTGGAGCGTGCTCAGCGTCTGCTCCATCTTCTGCTCTTCCTCGTCGAGCTGCTGCCGCTGCGGCTCCATCTCGGCAATCTGCTGCTGGGCCGTCGCCTTCCGGGACAGAGCCTCCCGGGCCAGATCCTCCCGGCCCGACGCGAGCGCAGCCTTCGCCTGATCGTTGAGGTGGTCCATGGAGTGCTGAATCTGCTGCTCCTGCAGCTCCAGTTGCTTCTTCGAGGCGGCGATGTCGACCAGGGCGCGGCGGACCTTGGTGATGTGGTCCAGCATCTCCTCGTAGGAGTAGTCGAGCATCTCGTTGGGGTTCTCCGCGGAATCGAGCGCCTTGTTGGCCTTGGCGGCGACGATGTCGTGGGCCCGTTGGAAGAGACTCATGTCAGTGCTCCCTGCGACGTCGGATTGGAGCTGCGCTTACGCTGCCGAGGTTACGCTGTCCCGGCCGCGCGGAGGTGCCGTCCGTGCCGCGCGGAGGTGCCGGCCACGCTATCCCGGCTACGCTCGCAGGCGTGGACGTTCACTCGCTGGGCTATCGCACGGACCTGATGATTCGCGCGCTCGAGGGGTCTCAGATCGAGGACCGGGACCAGTACGTGGTCGTCCGAAGCACGCAGAATCCGGGGTACTGGTGGGGCAATTTCCTGCTGCTGGCCAAGCCGCCGCAGCCCGGCGATGTTACGACCTGGCTGTCGGTTTTCGCCGGCGAATTCCCGCTGGCCCGGCACGTCGCACTGGCCGTCGATGTCACCGAGGTCAGCGCCGTCGATGTGGACGAGATGACCGGCCACGGCCTCCGGCTTCAGCACAACGCGGTACTCACCGCGCAGGACGTCATCGAGCCCCCGCGGCCGAACACCACAGCTGTCATCCGGCCGTTGGCGGGAGACAGCGACTGGCGGCAGGCAGCCGAGCTCCGGGCCGTCGTGAACGAGGGCACCGCGGGCTCTGATCCGGCCTTCCTGCAGGCACGGGTCGCCGCTGAGCGCGAGCTGACCGAGAGCGGGTACGGAGCGTGGTTCGGCGCGTTCCTCGACGGCACGCTCGTCGCCCAGCTTGGCCTGGTCAGCGACGGCGGCGATATCGCCCGCTATCAGAACGTCGAGACCCACCCGGCCGCGCGCCGGCAAGGGCTGGCCGGGACCCTGGCCTGGCAGGCGGGACAGTACGGGCTGGGCGAACTCGGCGCTGGCACGCTGGTGATCGTCGCCGACCCGCACGACATTGCCATCCGGATTTACCGGAGCGTCGGGTTCGCGGATGCCGAGGCCCAGGTCGGCTTCGAACGACAGCCCGACGACGGCGCGTGACCACTCCGCGCCGAATCTCGTGATCGCAGCGAGCTCGAAAGACGGCAATTCCGGCTAACCGGTCAGCGCTCATCATCAGCTCGGCTTCGTCGGCGTCACGCTGACCGCCCGCCGCCCACATGTCACTGGTTTTGCGCCGCAGAAGCCGGATAAACCGGGCACCGCGCCGTCATAACCAGTGACATGTCTGCGGAGTGGGCCCCAGAGCGGCGAGCCAGTCTCAGTAACGAAGCCGTGACGCGCGGCGAAACCAGCTGTGTGCACCAACGAAAGCGAGGGGGACGTCTTTTCATGCTTGCAGCCCAGAAGAACCACCCGATGCCGCAAGCGCGGTCGCGAGCTGCCAGGACGCGTCGCGTCCTGCCTGCCGCGGCAGCGCTGGCAATCTCCGCAACCGCCTTAACCGCGGCGCTGGCCGCACCCGCCTCCGCCGCAACCGCCTTAACCGCAGCTGGCTCAGCTCGACCCGCCTCCGGCCGACCCGCCTCAGCCGAAATCACCACCGGCCGACCGGGCCCCGCCGCAACCGCCTTAACCGCGGCACTGACCGCGCGCGCCACCGGCCGACCCGCGTCAGCCGAACTCGCCACCGCGTCCGCCGCACTGGCGCACGGCGCGAAGGCCGCGGTCACGGCGGCGGGAGGCGCCGCCACTTTGGCTCGGCCATCGCACCGCCAGGCTCCGGCGTCGCGGACGATCCGGGTCACCAGCCTGAAGAGCTCCGGGCGCGGCACGCTGCGCTGGGCGATCCAGCGCGCCAACAGTGCTCGGGGCGTCTCGACGACGATCGACTTCTCCGTGGCCGGCACGATCAGGCTGCTGTCGGCGCTGCCACCGGTCTCGGCCAGCGTCCGGGTCAACGGGCTTTCGGCGCCCGGCTACTCGGCGGGCAGACCTCCGGCTATCGCCATCAACTTCGCCCGGCACGCCGGCCTGCGCTTCGCGCCCAGATCCACGCACTCGCAGCTGCTCGGTGTCGCGATCGAGAACGCCCGCGGGAACGGCGTCACCCTGGACGCCAGCGCGATCACCCTGAACGCGGACTACATCGGCCTGACCCCGGGCGGCGCGAAAGCCGGGAACCGCGGCGCGGGCATCTATGCCTTCGCGCGCTCCCGGGGCGACAAGATCGGCCTCAATACTTCCGGCCGACCGGGCGTCGTCGGCAATGTCATCTCTGCCAACGCCGGCAGCGGCATCGTGCTGGCCGGCTCCTCGCACGACACCATCTCCGCGAACCGGATCGGCACCAGCCCGGCCGGCACGGCCCGCCTGGGCAACGGCGGTAACGGCATCCTCATCAGCCACGGCGCGCGGGACACCGAGGTCGGCGGAACCGATTACACGAATCCCGCAACCGGCGCAGCGAACAATCCGACGGGCAGCAAGGGCACGGTTCCCCCCGTCTTTGTGGTTCCGGCTCTGGGAAACCTCATTTCAGGAAACGTAGCCAACGGCGTACTGATCAGCCAGGGCGCCACTCATAACATGCTCAACGGCAACTTCATCGGGACGACCGCATCGGGCAACGGCGCGCTCGGTAACGGCGGGAACGGCGTGTGGATCGACCGGGCTGCCCGCAACTCGCTGATCGGCTGCAAGTTCGTGAACAACCCGTTCGTCTACTACAACGTGGTGAGCGGCAACCGGCAGAACGGCCTGCGCGTGACGAGCTCTGACAACGTCACGGTCCAGGGCAACTTCTTCGGTGTCGGCGCCAACAACACCACGCTCCTCGGGAACCGCCTCAATGGCATTCAGGTAGCCGGCTCGTCCCGGAACACCCAGGTCGGCGGCGTGATACCGCTCGGCAACGTGTCGGCCGCCAACGGCCGTAACGGCATCGACCTGGCTGGCCGCGCGCGCGGTTTCGTCACCTTCAACACGTTCGGCGGCCTGCTGGCTTTTAAGGGCGCGGCGCCGAACCGGAACAACGGGCTGCTCGTCACCGCGACTGGCGGGGACAACCTGGTCCGGACGAACGTCTTCTCCGGAAACGCGCGCAACGGCATCGAGCTCGCCGGGTACGCGCGCGGCGTGACCGTCGACCCGGATATCGCGGGGTTGTCCACCAACGGCAAATCCCGGCTCGCCAACGGCGGGGACGGACTGCTCATCACCGGGCATGCGCACGGCAACGTGATCGGCGGCTCGCTGCGCTCGGTCATCCCGCAGAACACGTTCTCCGGCAACAAGGGCTACGGCGTCGTGATTAGCGGCCGGGCACACGCGAACCGGGTCTTCACCAGTTTCATCGGGACCGAGATCCTCGGCGTGAAACCCCTCGGCAACTCCCGCGGCGGACTGCTGATCAGCGGGCACGCGTACGCCAACCTGATCGGCGGCGGGAAGCTCCCGGCGAATCTGATCAGCGGCAACAAGGGCGCGGGCGTGACGCTGACCGGTGGCACGAGCCGCAACCGGGTGATCGCCAATTTCATTGGCCTCAACCGACTAGGCCGGCGGCTGCCGAACACCGGGCGGGCGATCGTGAACCACGGTCGCCGCAACCTGATCCGCCGCAACCGGACGTAGCGGTCAGTGCGCTGTTGACTCTCTAGTACGCACGTACTAATCTCAGATCGTGCGTACTAGAGAGTCTTCGGCTGCAGGTGAATCCGGCGCCGGCACCTTTACCCGGGCCAAGCGCCGTGACCAGCTGGTGGACTGCACGATCGACGCGATCGCCGACGTGGGATTCGCCCGTGCGTCCGTGGCCGAGGTAGCCCGGCGCGCCGGCGTGAGCAAGGGCGTCGTCACGTACCACTTCCCGGCCAAGGACGACCTGATCAGCGCCGTCATCCAGGACGTCCTCGGCTCAATGGCCGAGTTCGTCACGCCCCGCGTGATGGCTGCCGATCCTCGCCAGTTCCCCGAGCGAGTAATTGCGCCGTACATCACCGCGTGGATCGACTACTTCCGCACGCACACCCGCGAGGTCCTCGCGCTAGTGCGGATCTACAACAGCTTCCGTGACGAGTCCGGGCGGCCAAGCCCCGCGTTCAGCGCACGGGCCGACGACATCGCCCAGATCACCGGGGCCCTGGAGCGCGGACAGGCCCGCGGGTACCTCGGGTCGTTCAGCGCACCTGTCCTGGCGGCGCTGATGAAGGCGGCACTTGACGACGTCCTCAGTCAGTACGCCGACAACCCTGACCTCGACCTCGAGGCCTACGGCGCCGCCCTCATCACACTCTTCGAGCGCGCGGCGGCACCCAACCCTGACGTTGCTTCCCCCAAGGAGGAGAGATGCAGCCCTACTTTCTGACCAACCACATCGTCGCGCTGCTGATCCTGGTAACGATCATGGCCTGGGGAATGATGGAGCTCAGCCAGATCTCCCAGGAAGATCGCCCTCGCGCCACTAGAGTCGGGCGCCCGGCCTCGCGGATCGCGATGCTGGTGTGCCTGGCCGCTACGGTCGCGGTAGTCAACCTGGTGCCGCACCTGATCCCGGCGGCCGCGATCCGCCCGGGCCTCGTTTCTTTTCTTATCGGGTTTGTCCTGCTGCTCGGCGGCCTGGTGCTGCGCGGCTGGTCGATCATGACCCTCGGGGAGTACTTCACGCACAACGTCATGGTGAGCTCCGACCAGCGCGTGGTGGCCTCGGGCCCGTATCACCTGCTGCGCCACCCCAGTTACGCAGGCGTTCTGCTTGCGGCGGTCGGAATTGGCCTGACGTCGGCGAACTGGCTCGTCGTCGGAGGCTTGTTGCTGCTCACGCTGGCGCCACTGCTCTGGCGCATCCACGTCGAGGAGAAGGCACTGCTGGGGACTGTCGGCGAGCCGTACCGCGCCTATGCCGCGGAGCATAAGCGCCTCGTTCCCCTCGTCTGGTAGCCAGCGACGGACGCAGTCGCGAGGTTGCGGACGCGTGCCGGCCGGGGTAGGACTGCCGGGTGCGGCACTTCCGCGAACTCGCCCCGGGCGTGCTGGTGGCGACCGCTGATTTTGCGATGACCAACAGCGTCGCGGTGGTCGCCGATCGTGACTGCGTCCTTGTCGACCCCGGCGTCTCGCCGGGCGAAATCGCCGGCCTCGCCGCGGACCTGGCCTCCGCAGGGCTGCGGGTGCGCGCCGGCTTCGCCACCCACCCGCACTGGGATCACGTCCTGTGGAGCCGGGAGCTCGGGGACGTTCCGCGCTACGCGGCGCCGGCGGCCGTCCGGGTCGCTGAGGCCGAGCGCGACGGGCTGCTCGGCGAGCTCCAGGAGTGGGCGCCGGGGCACGACCTCGATCTGGTCGGCCGGCTGACCCCGCTGCCTGGCGACGCAGACCAGATGCCGTGGGACGGCCCGGCCGCGCAGGTCCTTGTCCACAACGGGCACGCACCCGGCCACGCGGCTGTATTCCTGCCGGAGTCTGGCGTCCTCGTGGCCGGCGACATGCTCTCGGACACCGAGATCCCGCTGCTGGACACCGCCGGGAGAGACCCGCTCGGCGACTACCGGGCCGGATTGATCCGGCTGAGCGGTGTATCCAGGGTGCGGTGGCTCGTGCCGGGCCACGGGCACGTGACCGACGCGCCCGGGTTCCGGAGGCGCGCCGAGGCCGATGCGCGTTACCTCGATCTGCTCGAGGCCGGACTGCCGTTCGACGACCCGCGCTGCACGCAGGACTGGCTGCGGGCTGCGCATGAAGATCAGTTCCGTCTCGTCTTGGGCGCCCGCCGGGCTGAGGGCAGCTAGCGCGGGCTGCGGGCCAGACGTGGCAGGATCCGGGCATGATGCTGCCCGCGGACAATCACGTCCACAGTGAGTGGTCCTGGGATGCACTTCACGGATCGATGGAACGGACCTGCGCCCGCGCGACAGCGATCGGCCTTCCTGCCGTCGCCTTCACCGAGCACGCCGACTACACGACCTGGACGGTGCTAGCGCGCGGCGTAGCAGCTGATCCGCACATGACCGGGCTGATCAGTCCGGACGGCACCCTGACTCCGCCGCGGCTCGACCTGGACGGATACCTGGAGTCGCTCCGGCGATGCCGCGAACAGTACCCGGACCTGCGCATCGTCAGCGGCGTCGAACTCGGCGAACCGCACTGGCATTCCGCGGCAGTCGCTGAGCTGATCCGTGCCGGTCAGTTTGATCGCGTGCTCGGCTCGCTGCACTGCCTTCCGATCGATGAGGGTTTCACCGAGCCGCCCGCTCTCTACGAGCGGTGGCCGGCTCCCGCGGTGGTACGGGACTACCTGGCCGAGATTCCAGCTCTAGTCAGGGGCTCGGACGCGTTCAGCGTGCTGGCTCACCTCGACTACCCGCTGCGCTACTGGCCCGAGGCCGCGGGTCCCCTGGACCTAGCTCCGTTCGAGGATGACTTCCGGCATGCGCTCCGCGTGGTCGCCAGCAGCGGCCGCGCCCTCGAGATCAACACTTCCGGGCCGCTACATCCGGAGGTTATTCGCTGGTGGCATGACGAGGGCGGCGATGCGGTCACATTCGGCAGCGACGCTCATTCGCCAGACCGAATCGCGCGAGGCTTCGCCGAGGCGACTGCGCTGGCTGAGTCGTGCGGCTTCCGGCCCGGACGGACTGTGCTGGACTTTTGGGGGCGCCAGGACTGACCTGCGCCAGCCGTAAGTTTCGCTTGCGGGGCACTACAGTCCGGTCAAGTGCGCCGAGATGAACTGCCGCCAGGCTGCGATCGCGTCCGGCCGCGTCTCGCCATGCTTTCCTGGGTACGCGATCAGCCGGTTGTCCGGTGACGGCAACAGGTCAAACAAGGCGAACTGGCCATCCCGCGGGAAGATCTCGTCGTGCCACTGGACGTGGTAGAGAACTGGCGCGCCAACCTGTACCGCACTGCTGCGGATGGTGTCGGTCATGTCGGCACCTGGGTAGAGCTCTGGCGCTTGCAGGCCGAACTTGCCGAGGACCGCGCACCGGAGCTGACCCCCGACTGCCGAGGCGAGCGGCAGGCCGAAGCGCGTGCCCATCGAGACGCCCACGTACCCGAGGGCAGCTGTGTCGACCGAGTCGAGCGCTGCGACGGCGGCGACAGCTGCCTGCCAGTCGTCGACCATCCGGCCGATGACCACGTCCGCGCCCTCGGCCACGATGCGGGCCTGGTACTCCGGGGCGCTCAGCGGAGCCGGGACCCGGTCACCGTGATATGGGCCGTCGATCGCGACGGCGGCCAGGCCTGCCCGGCCAGCGAACCACTGCGCCAGCGATGTGATCCGCTCGTTTCGCTTATGCCCGCTGCCGCCGTGCCCGAGCAGCACAAGTGGTCGTGGTTCCGCAGCGGACGCGGGCAGCCAGAGCACACCGGGAACGTCGCCCGAGGGTCGCTCCACGAGGAACGGGCACTCCGTGAATCCGTCTCCGGCCACCGGTTCGCCGATCCAGCGGGGTATTTGACTCACCAGGCACACCTCCACGACTGCGCGACGCGCGACGGGTAGGCCGATCGCCGTCATCACTATCGAATATGTATTCGATAGCGTCAAGCCTACGGCGCCGAGCGGCTCCTAGTCCTGGTGGGCCTGCGTGGCTGGAAGAATGCTGCGATGGGTAAACCGCTGGAGGAAGAACTGGCGGGCGGCAACGTGTCCGACAGCGTCACGCGCATCGGCGACACCGTCCGCAAGCCCGCCGGCCCGCACACCGCGTCCGTCGAAGGGTTCCTGTCGTACCTCCACACGGCCGGATTCTCCGGGGCGCCCCGGACGCTCGGCCGCGACGAACGAGGCCGGCATGTGCTGGAGTACATCCCTGGCAAGGTCGCCTACGAGCAGTCTCCGATGCACGAAGACGGACTGCATCGGGTCGGAGCACTGATCCGCGAGCTTCACGACCTTTCCGAAGGCTACGCGTCTCCGCCCGGCGCGCAGTGGGACGTCGCCGTTCCCCCGGATCGCGCCGATCTCATCTGCCATCACGATCTGGCGCCCTGGAACCTGGTCTGCGCTCCCGACCGGTGGGCGTTCATCGACTGGGACGGCGCGGGTCCAGGCTCACGACTGTGGGACCTAGCCTGGACTATGACGAGCTTCGTGCCACTCGCGCCGGACGGCGACCCGACCGCCGACGCCCCGCGCATCCGGGCACTCGCTGATGGTTACGGACTGACGGCAGCTCAGTGCCGTGCACTGCCACCGCTGATCGGCGCGCACTCACGCGGGATGTTCGACCTGCTCCGCGACTCGTCACTCACCGGGCGCCAGCCATGGGCGCGCCTGCACGCGGACGGGCATGCCGACTACTGGGGCCCCGCAGCCGATTACGCCGACCGCCACATTGATGTCTGGCGGCAGGCGCTCGGGTGAGGAACGCCGGTCTCGGAACCTGGTAAGCGGGCCGGCTGTGCTTGCAGCCGATGGCTAGAGTTGTCCAGTGCCTGCCCTCGAGATCCTTCGTCCGGACCACGCAGCGGCCGTCCTGGCTTTCGAGAAGGAGAACCGGGCGTTTTTCGCGGTGTCGATACCCGACCGCGGCGACGATTTCTTCGCTCACTACGACGAACGGCACTCCATGCTCCTCGCGGAGCAGGAGGCCGGCATCTGTTTGTTCCACGTGCTGGTGGGCGACAACGGCGAGGTACTCGGCCGGTTCAACCTGGTCGACATCGAAGACGGCTCGGCCGAGCTTGGCTACCGGGTCGCGGAGAAAGCATCAGGCCAGGGCGCCGCGACCGGCGCCGTCAAGGAGATCTGCGAGCTAGCAGCCGAGGAGTACGGCCTGACGTCGCTGCGGGCCCGGACGACGCGCGAGAACCTCGCCTCGCAGACGGTACTGACCCGCAATGGGTTCGTACCGGTTGGCGAAGTCACTCTGTCTGGCAAGGCCGGAATCAGCTACCTCCGCGACCTGGCTGGCTAACCGCTGCTGGCAGGCGATCAGCTCACGGCCAGCTCCAGATCACCGACGTGGCACATCCTCAGGTAGCCAGTCGTTGCGAAGAATGACTGGGTAACTGGCGGCGCGGAAGGCGGAAAGCCGAGGTTGAGTGGCGACATTAGCGTCCGAGAAGCTCGTGCCGGCGACGGTCGCGCCTGCGCTCAGGCGTGGTCCGACGCTGGTCGTTATCTTCAGAGCATCGACCCGGCCGTCGGTCAGGTTCCGGAGCAGGCCGGTCTGGCAGAGCACTTCGAGACAGCGTGCGCCAGTCCGCGGCCGCCTGGTGAGCTGTGGCTCGTCGCCGAACGGAACGGCGAGGTCGCGGGCTTCGTCCAGGGTTACCTGGCGGAGCCGAGTCAGGATGCTTGCCGCCAGATTCAACGAGATCTCGCCTCTGCCCGCCTCGTCATCGATGCCCTGGCTGTCGTGGAGGAAGCGCGGCGGGCGGGTGTGGGCGCGGAGTTGATGAAGGCCATCGAGGAAATCGGCCGCGCGCGCGGTGCGGTGGTGGCCACGCTGGACACCAATCTCCGCAGCTATTTGTCTGTGCCGTTCTACGAACAACGCATGGGATACCAGCGGCAGGCTGTCGTCTTCCGCAAGTACCTCTCACCAGCAGCCCACCAGGGCGGTCAGGGCCGCGGAAACCGGCGCATCGATCGTCCCTGAGCCTGACGGTAAGGTGTCCGGTCGTGCGGGTATTTCTGGTCTCGGGTGTGCCTGGCGCAGGCAAGACAACGGTTGCTCGCGCCCTGGCATCCCGGTTTCCCCGGTCTGCGCACGTCGAGGGAGACCGGGTGGGCGAGGAGTTCATTGTCAATGGATTCGTCCCGCCTCAAGGGCCGCCCGGTGACGAGGCTCGCGCACAGCTTCAGCTACGGCGACGGAATATGTGCGCACTAGCAGATTCTTTCGCGGACCAGGCCTTCCATGTAGTTCTGGATGACGTCGTGGTGTCCCCGTCGGTTCTGGCGGGCTACGTCGAGGAGTTGCGGTCGAGGCCGTTGCTGCTCGTGCAGCTTGCCCCTCACCTGGATGTCATTCGCGTGCGTGACAGCGAGAGGAGTAAGCACATGTTCGAACAGTGGAGCCATCTTGACGCGGAGATGCGCTCGGCGATGACTCCG
>Ga0335072_10004672_pt1 | contig 20230 bp, 13 predicted proteins | sample Lox_Sample_21_FD_206725 | JGI IMG/M metagenome (GOLD analysis project Ga0335072, IMG submission 206725) | Soil microbial communities from Loxahatchee National Wildlife Refuge, Florida, United States - Lox_Sample_2.1 | ecosystem: Environmental > Terrestrial > Soil > Wetlands | place: USA...
GGCCATGGATTTGGAGCTTGGGCTGACGCGGGCGCCGGATTTTCCGACCGACGAAAAGTCGCTGGCCGAACGATTCGACACGACGCCGTGGTTTCTGCTCTACCTGCACCATCAAAGGAACGGTTCTTTTTGGATGCGGGCGTCGGTGGCGAAGGATTACGCGGCGTACACCGTGCCAACGTTTTTGATCGGCGGATTCCTCGATGGCTATCGCGACAACATCCCGAGCTTCTTTGAAAACGTGCACGCGCCGCTGAAGGCGATCCTCGGGCCGTGGAACCACACGTTTCCGAACGAGGCCGATCCGGGGCCGTCGATCGAATGGCGCGAAGAAGCGGTGCGGTGGTTCGATCACTGGCTGAAGGGCGAGCAGAACGGAATCATGGAAGAGCCGCGGCTGGAGGTGTACATGCGGCACTGGTATCCGCCCGATCCGAACTTGCACGAAATTCCCGGCGAATGGCGCGCGGAAAAAACGTGGCCCGCAGCGGATACGCGCGTCGAGGCGATGTACCTGCACGCCGACGGGGCGCTCTCGAATGTGCCGCAGGCGACGACGGATCAAGCGGAGCAGCAATTGAAGTACGTGCCGACGATTGGCGCGCAGGTGGGGTTCTGGTGGGGCGATTTGCGGCCGGATCAACGGCCGGTGGACGCGTACAGCCTTGTCTATGATTCGGCACCACTGGCGAAACCGGTGGCGTTTCTCGGGCGGCCGAAAGTGTTTTTGCGCGCGGCAGCGACGGCTCCGCTGGCGGATTGGTTTGCGCGACTATCGGATGTGGCGCCGGACGGAACCGTGACGCTGATTACGGGCGAGGGAATCGCGGGGGCGCAGCGCGAGTCGTCGAGCGAGCCGAGCGATTTGGCGCCGGGGAAAATTTATACGATTCCGCTGGAGCTGCACGTGACGAGCTGGGTGTTTCCGGCGGGGCATCGCATTCGACTGGCGATTTCGAACGCGCAATGGCCGATGATCTGGCCGACTCCGTATGCGATGACGACGAGTCTTTATCTTGGCGGCGCGGACGGATCGCGAATGGAGATGCCGGTGGTACCGGTGGAAGCGCCGGCCGTGCCGAAGTTTCCGCCGCCAGCGGCAGCGCCTCCGGCGCCAGCGGGAGTTACGTCGGAAGGCGACACGTGGCCGCCGCAGGATTGGACGGTGACGCACGATTTGATTACCGGTGAAGCGCACGTCGCGTGGTCGAGCAACGACGCGAGCACGTATCCGTGGGGAAAGATGAAGGATCACGAGCAGATGAGCTATGAAGCGACCGACAACGATCCGGCGGTGAGCTCGACGCACGGAGAAGCGTCGACGACGGTGGAAATGCCGGGACGGCTGCTCGAGTGGAGCGTGGAACTGGATTTGAAGAGCGACGCGAGGAATTTGTATTACCACTTCGAGCGGCGGCTGACGGAGAACGGGAAGCTGATTCGCGAGAAGAAGTGGGACGACACGATCCCGAGGGATTTTCAGTGATGGGGCGCGGGAGCCACGATTGAAAAACAGCGCGATATTGCTGGTGATTTGCCCGGATCAGAAGGGAATCAACGCGGCGATCGCCGATTTCATTTTTCAGGCGAACGGAAACATCCTGCATGCGGACGAGCATCAGGACCACGAGCAGAACCTGTTTCTGATGCGCGTGGAATGGGATCTCGAAGGATTTTCGATTCCGATGGAGGAGTTCGCACAGCGGTTCGAGCCGGTGGCGGCGCGATTCCAGATGAAATGGCGAATCGCACATTCGGCGGCGCGGCCGAAAGTGGCGATTTTCGTTTCGAAATACGACCACTGCCTGGCGGACCTGCTCTATCGGCAGAGGACGGGAGAGATCGCGTGTGAAATTCCGGCGATTGTGAGCAATCACACGGACGCGCAACGATGGGCGGATTTTTACGGCGTGCCGATGCACGTGATTCCGGTGCGCAAGGAGACGAAGGGGGAAGATGAAGCGCGGCAGCTGGAGGTGCTGCGGCCGCTGGGACTGGACTTGATCGTGCTGGCGCGTTACATGCAGGTGCTGTCGCCGGATTTTATACGGCAGTTTCCACCGCACCACATTATCAATATTCACCATTCGTTTTTGCCGGCGTTTGTGGGCGCCAAGCCGCACCACCAGGCGTTTGAGCGCGGGGTGAAATTGATCGGCGCGACGGCGCATTACGTGACCGAAGTACTGGACGATGGACCGATCATCGAGCAGGACGTGGCGAGGATTTCGCACCGCGACCGCGTGGAAGAGCTGATTCAAAAGGGAAGGGATTTGGAGAAAGTGGTGCTGTCGCGCGCGGTGAGGTGGCACGTAGAGAATCGGATTTTGTTGTACGGGAAAAAGACGGTGATTTTTGATTAGGAGCCAGCTTTAAGCAGCGATGCCAACACGTGCTTCAGGGGCTAAAGCCCCTTCGTGGTTGGAGTTGGTGATGTCGGACCTGAAGGTCCGACCCCCTAAAAAGCTATGCGGGCGCGGTAAATATACTCCTGGACCAAACCACACCTGACGTTTCCGAGACCAAGTCCTGCTGCTGAGGAAGCAAAAGAAAAAGGAGCGGGCGGGGAGCCCGCTCCGGGAGAGCGGCGAGAGGGAGTGGAAATCTTTAGCGCGCGGAGGCGGCGCGGGAATTGCGCAGGTCGGCCGCAAGCAAGCGGTGAAAGAGATGCTCTCCGGCTTCGCGGCGGACGGAGAGGCGGCCGGCTTGATAAGCGCGCGAGGCGAGGCCGCGCTGCACGCCGTCGCAGATCGAGATGTCTTCCTGCTGAACGCGCTCGCTGACGCCGATGCTTTCGCGGACGTAGGGCATGGCGGCTTCGCTCGTGTCGCCAAAATAAAAATCAAAAATCACTTCGCAGCGGTTCGGACCCATCGGCAGGACGACGTTGGTGTCGAGATAGCCTTCGTACCAATTCAACATGAAATTCGGATATTGCCAGAGATAGTAGGCGCGGTCGCCTTTGCGCGTGGCGGCGGCGCTGGCTTCGGATTTGCTGTCGACAGAAACGGGGCTGGACTGGATGCAGGTGCGATCGACGTTTTCGATGGTGTAATGCGTGTAATCGAGAACGCTGCTTAGGCCCTTGTGCATGTGCGGGACGTGATAGCCGCCGTCGAGGTAATTGTCGACGTAGACTTTCCAGTTGCAGTCCTGGATGTAACTGCGGCGTTCGACGAATTGCAGACCAGCGAAACCGAGAGGACGGGCGAGATCGACGAGCTTGCCGAGCGATTCGGCGAGCGACGGGGCGTGCGCGTCGAGATTGACGAAGACGAATTTTTCCCATGTTTCGACGCGGACGGGGACTAGGCCGTTGTCGGCGCGCTCGAAATGGGCGACGCCTTCGAATTCCGTCATGCCGCGGAGTTCGCCTTCGAGATTGTAGGTCCAGCCGTGATACGGGCAGCGCATGTGCGGAGAGTGGCCGCAGGGCTCGTTCATCACGGTCATGGCGTGATGGCGGCAGACGTTGTAAAAAGCGCGAAGCTTTCCGTCACTGCCGCGCATGGCGACGATGGGCTCGCCGGCAACGGAGGCGGTGACGAAGTCGCCGGGCTTTTCGACTTGCGCGGTGCGGCCGACGGGCTGCCAGGCGCGGGAAAAAACGTTCGCGAGCTCGAGTTTGGCGATGCGCTCGTCGGTATACCACGGCGCGGGGATGGTATAGGCCTCGTTGAGCGGAGCCGCGGAATTGTACTGCGCGAGAATTTCCTTAACGGTCGGTTCCATCGGTTTCTCTCCCGGCCGGGCGCGCGGCCCGGCATGAAGTGTGAAAGCTAAACTCCAATCGCGCCGCGCAGGATCAGAAGGAATTGTTCGATGCGCGTTTCGTTTTTTTTCGGATCGGCCGGATGCGGGAACAGGCCGGGATCCAGCTCTTCGGTGAGCAGCGCGTCCTGAAAGCGTTCCATAGTCCAGTCGAGAATCGAGACGATCATCGTGGGGTCGACGTCGGAGCGGACTTCGCCGCGCGCGATGCCGAGGCGCACGAAAGCGGCGCTGCCGTAGGGATCTTCGGACAGAAGGAAGCGGTTGATTTCGCGCTTGAGGCTGAGATCGACGCCGTAATTTCCGAGGAGCGAGACGCGATATGGAATCCAGTCTTCGCGGACGAGGCGTTCGGTGCGCGTGAGCCAGTAGCGGAGAATTTCGAAGAAGCCTTTCTCGCGAACGGGTGCGGGGCAATCGAGATAAGCAGGGAAAGAGCGGACAGCTTTTTTGTACGCTTCGAGGAAGAGGCCGGCCTTGCTGCCGAAATATTGAAAGATCGAACCCTTGGCCACATCGAGCTCCGCCGAAAGGTCTTCGACACGGGCGGCATGATAGCCGTGTTCGGCGAAATGGCGAAGCGCGGCGGTGATAATTCTGGCGCGCTTTTCTTCAAGGCGCGGGGCGTGAGGGGGACGAGAGCGAACAGGAAGCGGCGGCTCGATCCACGAGGTGCGAGGCTTGGTTCTGCTTGACCCAAAGTCATTCATAGTAAGTTTCCCTTGCATTCTTATTTGACTATGTTATGGAAAGCAAGTCAGGTTTCTCTTGACTAGTGGTCATAATAGCGAACTATGCCCCCGTTGCGCAAGGCCTATGATGCGATTGTCGTTGGCGCGGGCCACAACGGCCTGACCGCGGCGGCCTATCTCGCGCGTGGCGGCCTGCAGACTCTGGTGGTGGAGCGGCGGGAAATTGTGGGCGGGTGCTGCGTGACCGAGGAGATCGCGCCGGGATGCAGAGCTTCGACGACTTCGTACATCGCGAGCATGTTGCGGCCGACGGTGATTCGCGATCTGGATCTGGGAGCGCACGGGCTGCGGATGGTGCCGTGCGATCCGGGGCTGCTGGTGCCGTTTTTGGACGAGACGGTGGTGCCGTGGTGGGCGGACTGCGAGAAGACGATCGCCGAGTTCCGGAAAATTTCTCCGCGCGATGCGGAGACGTTTGCGCGGATCGACGATCAGTTGAAGAAGCTGGCGCGGTACCTGCAGCCGTTTTTTCTGGAGCCGCCGCCGAATCCTGACGCGCAGGGATTCGAAGGATGGATGGAATTGCTGCGCGTGGGGAAGAGATTTCGAGGATTAACCGGCAGCGAGGCGGCGCAACTGGTGTCGTTTTTGACCGGAAGCCTCGGAGATTTTCTCGACCGGAATTACGAGAGCGAAAAAATCAAGACTATGTTTCTGGCGAACAACGTGTATGGAAAGCACGGCGGCCCGTACGACGGAGGGACGGCGCTGGGGTTGCTGTTTCATTTGCTGAGCGGAGGCGATGGAGAAATTCAAGGATTTTACGGGCACGTGATTGGCGGGATGGGAGCAATCACGCAGGCGCTGGCGTCGGCGGCGAAAAAAGCGGGCGTGGAAATTCTGACTTCGGCGCCTGTGGCGAAGATCGATTCGAAGAACGGGCGCGCGCGGGGAGTGGTGCTTGAGGACGGGACGGAGATTGCGGCGAAGATTGTTCTATCGAATGCCGATCCGAAGCGGACGTTCTTGAAACTCGTAGAGAAAGACGAGCTGCCGGAAGAGTTCCGGCACGCGGTGGCGGGAATCAAGATGGACGGGCCATGCGCGAAGGTGAATTTCGTGCTGAGCGAAGAGCCGCGCGTGAGAGGAATGCCGCGGGAATGGCCGAAATCGCAACGCGCACTGTTCACACTGGTGCCGTCGCTCGAATTCGCGGAGCGGTGCTACGACATCGCGAAATTCGGAGAGATTCCCGAAGAGCTGTGGGTGGATTGCGTGGTGGCGTCGAACGCCGATCCAACGCTGGCGCCGGAAGGCAGGCACGTGATGACAACGTTCATTCAATACGTGCCTTACAAGCTGCGCGAGGGAACATGGGATGAAAAGAGGGATCTGCTGGGAGACCGCGTGGTGAAAAAGATTGCGGAATACGCGCCGAATGTGCCGGGGTCGATTGTGGCGAGGCAAGTGCTGACGCCGCTCGATCTCGAACGGACGTACGGGCTGACGGAAGGGAACATTTTTCATGGAGATTTGTCGCTGGAACAGCTTTTTTTCATGCGGCCGGTACCGGGGTGGTCGCAATACCGGACGCCGATCGAAGGGCTTTATCTGTGCGGCGCGGGAGCGCATCCGGGCGGAGGCGTGACGGGCGCGCCGGGGTACAACGCGGCGCATCAGGCGCTGCGGGATTGGAAAAACGGGCGCGCCAAGCGCGCGTCGGCATAAATTTTCGAGCCCGGCAAGAACGGGCCAACGGGAGAGACCATGGCAACAAAGGGACTGCTGCAACGGCTGGCGGAAGGGCCGGTGCTTGGCGACGGCGGATATTTGCTGGAGCTGGAAAAGCGCGGGCGGGTGCGCGCGGGACCGTTCACGCCGGAAGTGGCGCTGGACAATCCTGACGCGCTGCGGGAACTGCACCGCGAGTTTCGCGACGCAGGCGCGGAGGTGCTGCAGGCGCTGACGTTTTACGCGAGCCGAGACAAGCTGGCGACGGTGGGAATGGACCAGCGCGTGGAGGAATTGAACCGCGCGGCAGTGCGGCTGGCGAAGGAAGTGGCCGGGGACAGCTGCCTGGTAGCGGGCAATCTGAGCCTGACTTGGATGTACGAACCCGGCAGCGAAAAGGCGAACTCTCGCGTGCGGGAGACGTTCAACGAGCAGCTCGACTGGCAAACGTCCGAAGGAGTGGATTTCATCATCGGCGAGACGTTTTCCTATCTCGGCGAGGCGCTGCTGTGCGTCGAGTGCGCGAAAAAGACGGGGCTGCCGGTCATGGTGACGGTGTGTTTCGAAAACGAAGACGTCACGCCGGAGGGAAAGACGGCAAGCGAAGTGGCGCGGGCGTTGGCGGATGCGGGCGCGGACGTGGTGGGCATCAATTGCCTGCGCAGTCCGGAACATACGCTGCCGCTGATGGCGGAGATGCGCAAGGCAGTGAAAGGCTACATCGGGTGCCAGCCGGTGGCGTACCGGACGACGCACGATCATCGCGATTTCACGAGCCTCGAAGCGTTTCCCGACCAGCTCGACCCGTACCAACTGACGCGGCGGGAGATGGCGGAGTATGCGGTGAAGGCGCGCGATATGGGCGTGAATTACATTGGCGCTTGCTGCGGGACGGTGGCGTCGCACATTCGCGAAATGGCGCGTGCGCTGGGGAAGGTTTCTTCGGACACGCGCGTGTGGAAGAAGGGCGGCGAAAAGGCGATGTCGGCGTATGAGTATTACGGGCACGACAAGACGAAGGGGTGAAGACCGGGCGTTCGATTCAGTGTTACGACAGTGGAGAGGAAGATTCTTCTTGTGAGGAGTTCAAAACGTGCTCGCATTTCGCGGCAGACCGGGAGATGATTTGCGCCTGATGCGTGAAACTAGGGGTGCGATGCGCTGATGCCTGATGCTGCCGGACCGAGCCGCCCGCAGCAGGCGATGGGGTTTCGCGACCTCGTCCTTTTCTACATCGTCACGGGGATCAGCCTGCGGTGGATTGCGACGGCGGCCGCGGTGGGTCCTTCTGCTGTCGTCATCTGGCTGATCGCGTGGACCGCGTTTTATCTGCCGCTGGCGCTTTCCGTGATGGAGCTTTCCTCGCGCTATCCGGAAGAGGGCGGACTGTACGTCTGGTCCAGGCAGGCGTTCGGCGAATTCCCCGGCTTCGTGACCGGCTGGACGTATTGGGTGAGCAACCTTCCGTATTATCCCGCCATATTGTATTTCGCCGCGAGCAATGCACTCTTCATCGGCCCGGCGCGCTGGCAGGCGCTGGGAGACAACAAGACGTACTTCCTGGCTTTTTCGCTGATTGTGATCCTGGGCGTGACGCTGCTGAACGTGATCGGGCTGTCGGTGGGGAAGTGGGTGCACAACCTGGGCGCCATCGGAACATGGCTGCCCATCGCGCTGCTGCTCGGATTTGCAGTGGTGGCGTGGCACCGGTTCGGACCGGCAACGCAATTTACGGCGGCGACGATGCAGCCGCACATGCATTTTCGCGACATTCTATTTGTGGCGACGATTGTGTTTGCGCTGGGAGGCTCGGAGTCCGCATCCCTGATGGGAGACGAAATTCGCAACGCACGCAAGAATTTGCCGCGCGCGCTGCTGGCGGGCGGAGTGTTCGTGACGATCGGATACATTGCCGGGACGGTTGCGGTGCTGGTGGCTCTCCCGGCGCATAGCGTGAGCGGGCTTTCGGGAATCATGCAGGCCATCACGCAGGCAGGCGGAAGGGTGGGTTGGAGCAGCGTGGGGCCGATTGCGGCGCTGCTGATTACGGTGAGCAACCTCGGGACGCTGAGCGCCTGGCTGGCGGTGTCGGCGCGGTTGCCGTTCGTCGCTGGACTGAATCATTATTTGCCGCGGGCTTTCGCGCGGATTCATCCGAAGTGGGGGACGCCGCACGTGGCTGTGATCGCGCAAACGGTGTGTGCGATCGCGGTGATTTTACTGGGGCAGGCAGGGACGAGCGTCAACGGGGCGTACGAAGTGCTGGTGAGCATGGGAATCATTTCGTACTTCATTCCGTATCTTTTTGTATTTGCATCGCTAATTCGATTGCAGAAGGAGCCCGCAGGGCCGGACGTAATGCGGATACCCGGCGGGCGAGCTGTGGCGACGTTGCTGGGCGCGGTCGGATTTTTGTCGACGAGCGCGACGATTGTATTTTCAGTGATACCGTCGTCGGATGAGCCGCATCCGGTGGAAGCGGTGGCGAAGATCATTCTGCTGACAGTGGTGATGCTGATCGTGGGCCTCGTTGCGTATCGGTGGGGAAAAGCGCGCGCGGCAAGAGAATCCGCTGCGGCGGAAGGAATGGTCTAGTGTCTCTGCCTAAAAAATGTGGCCCGGCAGGGCCATCCCTCAGGGGTTAAAACCCCTGAGACACAAGCATCCGAATGTCGGAGCTAAAGCTCCGACCCCCTAAGTCGCAACTTTTCAGTTGCTTGTCGATGACACGGACATCCCTCATGGCGTTGGGGCTCGGCTGGGCGATATACATTTTGTTCCGGCTGGCTTTCGTTACGTTTTCAACATCACGATTTTAGGGAACCGCGGCCGCGGTTTCAAAGGAACGTAAACTCATTTTGAAGGGTTACATTCCGGATGAGCACGCGCGCCGAATCGATTCGCCTGCCTAAAACCGCTGCTAACGCGGCAGCGCCGACGCCGTGGATTTACGGGCCGTGGCTCGATCTTATTGTGGGCTGCGGAGCGTGGTCGGCGCCGCTGCTGGCTGTGGCGATGTGGCTCTCGCGCGGGAACACGCACGGCTGGGCCGTCGGGTTTTATTTTCTTGCGCTGGTTTTCAATTACCCGCATTTCATGGCGACGGTGTACCGCGCCTATCACACGCGCAGCGATTTCGAAAAATACAGATTCTTCACGCTGCACCTGACGCTGCTGCTGGCCGCAACCGGCGCCGTGGTGCACATCGCGCCTGCGCTGCTGCCATGGCTCTTCACGCTCTACATTTGCTGGAGCCCGTGGCACTACACGGGGCAGAACTACGGATTGATGATGATGTTTGCGCGGAGGAGCGGCGCGACAGTAGCGCCGCTGGACCGGCGATGGCTGCGGGCGGCGTTCGTGGCTTCCTACCTGATGCTCCTGGCAAGCTTCGAGACGGGGGGATCGGGCGATCCGCTGATCCTGTCACTGAACATTCCCGCGAAATTCACGCTGCCGGCGCGGCTGGTGCTGGGCGGAGCATTTGCGATTTTCGTGGTGCTGGGCTTCGACAAGCTGGTGCGCGAGCGCGGATGGAAAGCGATGGCGGCGCCAATCACGCTGGCCGTGACGCAATTCTTGTGGTTCGTGCTGCCGACGCTGATCGAATTGCGATCGTCGTATCAGATTCCGCAGACGCGGTACAGCAGCGGGATTCTGGCCGTGATGCATTCGGCGCAATATTTGTGGATCACAAGCTATTACCAGAGGCGCGAGGCGAAGGCTGCCGGGCAATCGGGATGGAAGATGGCGGGATATTTCCTCACGCTGGTGGCGGGAGGAATCGCGCTGTTCATACCCGGGCCCTGGCTGGTGAGCAAGATTTTCCACTTCGATTTCACGTCGAGCTTTTTGATTTTCACAGCGATTGTGAACATCCACCACTTCATGTTGGATGGGGCGCTGTGGAAATTGCGCGACACGCGAATTGCGTCGCTGCTGATCGAGCGTGGAGCGAAGGCGGGAGGCGGCAAAAGATCGGGCAAACAACGTGCGGAAGAGGCCGTTGTTGCCACTGTGGCGACTGCACCGGCGACGACAACGACGGTAAAGTGGGGCGGGCGGATGTGGAGCTCACCGGCGCTGCGAGCGAGCCTGGCCGGTGTTCTTTTCCTGTGGGGAGGATGGGACCAGGTGCATTTCGCGCTGGGAACTTCGACGGGGGATTTGCCGGCGCTGCTTCGCGCGGCGGACATGAATTCGTACGACGCTTCGCTGCAGGCGCGCCTGGCAGAAGCGGAAGAAAAAGAAGGGAACCGCGCGGGGGCGGCGGAGGCGCTGGGGAAGGCCGTGGCGCTGAATCCGCGGAGCGCAACGCTGCAAAATGAATATGCGCGGGCGCTGTTGGAGAATGGACGGTACGACGAGGCTTACAACCTCTACGACGCGATGCTGAAGAGATTTCCGCGCGATCCGAACGCGCTGGTGAATTTCGGGCTGCTGGCGGCGCGGCGCGGAGAGACGGATGCGGCCGTGGATTCGTGGGAAAAAGCGGTTGACGCGAACCCGGACCAGCCGAACGCGCATTTGTACCTGGCAGAGGCGTTTGACCGGACGGGGCGAGCGGCGGCTGCGGCGCGGCACTGGCAGGCGTACCTGAAATTGGCGCAGGAATTTCCTCAGGATCCGGAAGCGGCGCCGCGGCAGGTGGCCGCTGCGGAAACGGAACTGGGCGACGACAATGCCCGGCTGGGAAAAACGGCTGAGGCCGTGATGGATTATCAGGCGGGCGTTGTTGGAGCCGAGCAGGCGGGAGACGCAAAGCTGGAATCGGTGGCGCGCGTGCACCGCGCCGATGCGGAAGAAAAACTGGGCGACGTTAAGGGCGCGGATTCGGATTACGAGAGCGCGCTGGCGCTCGATGCGAAGGCGGGAGACGCCAGGGGCGAGGGAATCGACTGGTTCAATTACGGGCAATTTCTGGAGCGGCACAATGTATCGAAACAGTTGGCGTATGCCTGCCTGGTGCACGCGGAGAATCTGCTTGCGGGCGCAAGCGAAGACGATTTGAAGACGGTGCGAGGAGCGCGGCAGGAATTGGAGAAGCAGATGGGGAGAAGTTCCGCAGAGGTTGTGCAGAAAAATCTTCAGGCGTTTCTGACACGGGCGACGGCTTTGGGCGCAGATTCATTCTGATTGTTTGCAGTGAGAGATAGAAGGATTCGCCTCAGGGGTTAAAACCCCTGATGATAATGTGTAGCCATGTCGGAGCTAAGGCTCCGACCCCCTAAAAGGCGCAGACTCTTTCAGCGGCCTTCTAAAAATAGCCAAGACATTTTGAGAGACAGATCGGGCGTGGCTCTATGCCCGAGCGAGCAGGCGATGAGGATGGGCGGAGATGTCCCAAAACCTTGCTATAATCCGTGAACGTTTGGGGCGTCGCGGGGATTGGGGGCAATCCGAGCGACGCAACGCAGGATGCGGGCCGGACGGGCGGGGATCCATCGCAATAGAGCTCGTGACGGCGGAGGAAGGCGTGGGAAAAGACTCGCGCGACCGCGAATTGGGGGTGGACCGCGAAATCACGCGGCGCGACTTCCTTGACGGCGTCGCGATCGCCATAGGAGGCACGGCGCTGGGGATGGGCGCGCCGTGGCTGCACGCTGCGGAGGCAGGCTACGATCCGGAAAAGAGTCCGAAATACTACCCGCCGGCTTTGGAGGGGATGCGGGGGAATCATGATGGGTCCTTTACCTATCCGCACGAACTGCGCGATGGAGTCTTCTGGGAGTCGGCGCCGAAAGCGGAAAGCACGGGCGAAAGCTACGATTTGGTGGTAGTCGGTGGAGGAATCAGCGGGCTGGCGGCGGCATATTTTTACCAGAAAGCCGCAGGGGCAAGCGCGAGAATACTGATCCTCGACAATCACGACGATTTTGGCGGGCACGCGAAGCGCAACGAGTTTCGAGCGGGCGGGCGAATGGTGTTGAGCTATGGCGGAACGCAGTCGCTCGAGAGCCCGGATCGATACAGCGCGGTGGCGAAGGGGCTGATCGAAGAGATCGGGATCGAGACGAAGAAGTTTTACAAGGATTACGACCGGAAACTGTACGCGAAGCTCGGCACGGCGTGTTTTTTCAACCGCGAAACATTCGGAGAAGACCGGCTGGTGACGGGGATGAACACGACTCCGTGGCCGGAATTCCTGAGCAAGTCGCCGCTGAGCGACGCCGTGAAGCGCGACATTGCGCGGGTCTACACGGAAAAAGTGGACTACTTGCCGGGGCTGACGCGGCAGGAAAAAATGGCGAAGCTCGGGAAAATCAGCTATAGCGACTACCTGACTCAATACTGCAAGCTGACTCCTGAAGCGCTGCCGTTTTTCCAGACCTATCCGCACGACCTTTTCTGCGTGGGAATCGACGCCGTGTCGGCGCTGGCCTGCTGGCAAAATCCGGACGACTACTTTTCGTTCATCTATCCGGGGTTCGACGGGCTGGACCTGGGCGAACCGGATGTGGGAGAGCCGTACATTTTTCATTTTCCCGACGGAAATGCTTCAGTGGCGCGGCTGCTGGTGCGGCATCTGATGCCCGGAACGGTGCCTGGCAGCACGATGGAAGACGTGGTGACGACGCGCGCGGATTACGCGAAGCTCGACGACGAAGGTTCGCCGGTGCGGCTGCGGCTGAATTCCGCGGCGGTGAAGGTGCAGCACGCGGGGCCGATGGAAACGGCGAAGGAAGTTGAAGTGGAGTACATGCGTGGCGGGAAGCTGCTATCGGTGCGCGGGAAGAAATGCGTGCTGGCCTGCTACAACATGATGATTCCGTATTTGTGCCCGGAGATGCCGGCGGAGCAGAAGGAAGCGCTGGCGTCGCTGGTGAAGGCGCCGCTGGTGTATACACACGTCGCCATACGAAACTGGACTTCGTTTCAAAATTTAGGTGTGCATCAAGTAGTGGCGCCGGCGGGGTATCACACGCTGACGGCGCTCGATTTTCCGGTCAGCATCGGGACGTACAGATTTCCGAGCAAACCGGAAGAGCCGGCCGTGCTGTTCATGCTGCGGACGCCGTGCCAGCCGGGGCTGCCGGAAGTGGATCAGCACAGAGCGGGGCGCTACGAGCTGGTGGCCACGCCGTTTTCGACGTTCGAAAGAAATATTCGCGACCAGTTGGCGCGCATTTTGAGCGGAGGCGGATTCGATCCGGCGCGCGACATCGAGGGAATCACCGTGAATCGCTGGGCGCACGGATACGCCTTCACACCGAACGCGCTGTTCGATCCGCCATGGGCGGAAGGGCAGCAGCCATGGATTTTGGGACGAAAACCTTTCGGCAGGATCACGATTGCGAATTCCGACGCGGGCGCGAATGCGTATACGGATGTCGCGATCGATCAGGCATATCGGGCGGTCAGCGAAGCGCTGAAAAGCTCGTGAGAGACTTCACCGCGGAAGATTTGGAACGATGACGCGTCATCAACCCAAGCTGGACAGACGCGGATTCATTGAGTTCGCACAGTTGGGCCGCACGGCTTTGGAGTTACGCCCGCGCGCGATGAGTGTGAGTAGGAATACGCCCCGCATCCTTCAGTTGCGATTCAATCCATTTATACGTGATGTCAAGGCCCGACTCGAGAGAGATCGAGGGCTGCCAGCCGAGGACGCTGTGGAGGCGCGTGTTGTCGCTATTGCGGCCGCGAACGCCCTGCGGCTTGGTCAAATCGTAGCGCTTCGTGAGGTGCTTGCCCGCAACTTTGGAGACAAGATCCACAAGCCCATCGATGGTCACAAGTTCCGTAGTGCCGAGGTTCAGCGGCTCATGATAGCGGGAAGCCATCAGGCGGACCAACCCTTCGACGCAGTCGTCGATATACATGAATGAGCGTGTCTGAAGGCCGTCGCCCCAAATTTCAATTTCGCCGCCGTCGGGAGCGAGAGCCACTTTGCGTGAAATGGCGGCAGGAGCCTTTTCCTTTCCGCCTTCATAGGTGCCGAGAGGCCCATAGACGTTGTGGAAGCGGACGGAAAACGTGTGAAGGCCGAAATCGTGGAGATAGTACTTACACATCTCCTCAGCAAACAGTTTTTCCCAGCCGTAACCGGGTTCGGGCTCGGCCGGATACGCGTCTTCTTCCACGAGAGGCGTGACGTCGGGAGAAGTTTGCTTGCCGTGCGCGTAGACGCAGGCGGAAGAAGAGAAGAGAAAGCGTTTGACGGAATTTTTGCGGCTGGCCTCGAGCATATGGGCGTTGATCAGGATGTTGTTGCGCGCGATGCCGGCGAGGCACGACGTGATGTAGCCGATGCCGCCCATATCGGCTGCGAGATTGTAGACGTGATCGATTCCACCGCGCGTGGCGAGGAGGCAATTCTCGAACTCGCGAAGGTCGAGAAGCTCGAATTCATCGGCGACGGTGGGCTCATATTCCGGCATTTTGATGTCCGCGCCGCGCACCCAATGTCCGTCGGCCTTGAGCCGCTTGACCAAATGATGGCCGATGAAACCGCCAGCACCCGTCACCAGAACTCGAGAAACTGCCATGCAGTGTAATCTCCTTGACCGAACCGGTCATCTTCGCGCCTTCAGACTACCAGAAGCGGCCGGAATTGGATTGAAAGTTGCGGGGATGTGACGAAAGGATTGGCGAGGAGGAAAAAAACGGCCCGACCCGTTTCCAGGCCGAGCCGTTCATGTCAGCGAGTCTTCGGGTTGGCTGTTTGACCCCGCCTTACTTAGAGGAGCCGTGTCCTTTCAAGGGCTCGCCCGTGGAAGGATCGAGGAGCAGCTTGGGAGCGGATTGGTCGAAATCGAAGAAGCCGAAGAGAGAGCCGGCCTTCACGTCGTTCGAATCGCCGCCAATCCTGCTGAGACTCCAGTTGTCTTCGATGAAGCGGATGATAGAGGACTGATCCGTCATCCGACTGTCGACGTAGTTCTGCTTTGCCAAGCCGGAAATCACAATGAGAGGCAAGCGAGGGCCATAGCCGCAACGGCCGGAGTTGCCGCCCGCTGGAGTGGTTCCGCAGGAGCCGGGAGCCACAAGAGCGTCATCGGATGCATCCGACTGATTCACGACGGTGTCCATCTGGTGATCATACCAACCGTCAGAGTCGTCGTAGGTGATGATGATCGCGGTGTCCTTCCAGTACGGGCTGCTCATGATCGCGTTGACGGCGGTGACGAGGAACGTCTGCTCGTCGAGAGGATCCGAATTGCCCGGGTGGCCGTTTTGGAGCGCCTTTGCCTTGAGGAAGCTGACCGCTGGAAGCATGTTCTCGTTGATGGCCGTGTAGAAGAGGCTCAGGTCATACTGGTGATTCGCCTGATCCGTCTGGCCAATCTTGCCGAGGTCGCTGGGCGGCAGATGGTGCTGGTTTGCCGACTGCTGAAAATATTCGAACGGATTGTGGTGGGGAACATAGTCGGTGACGGTGCCAGGAATGCCCGTGCTGGTAGAGGCGCAGGTGGCGACTCCGCTGGCACTGACGGACGATGGGGCGAAACCGCCCTGGAACCAGCCCCAGGTGAGGTTTTTGGAATTCAGCAAGTCGCCGATGTTCGTGCCGGTGACGGTGACGTGAGTCTTCGTCGCCGCAGAGCAGTCGTCATAGCCCGGGTCAGGGTCGCCGATCACAACGCCCGAATCAGCGGCATTGGCAATCACGCCGCTGGGGTTGCCGTTGACGAGCGTCGCATTGGATGTGGTGCCAGCCGCGAGGTTGAGGGCGCCGACGGTGGACGGCCCGAACATCGTGCCGTAGAAATTGTCACTGAGAGCGAAGTGCTGCGCGTAGTTCCACCAAGCGGTGACGGTGTTTCCATCGAAATATCCCATGACAAGGCCCGTACCGTGGCCGTAATCGCAGGTTGAACCGCCGGTGCCGGTGTATTGAACGAACTTGTCCATCAGACCGTGGTCGAAAGCCTCCTGCTCTGGGGTGTAGTCGTGGTTCTGATCGCAGGTGAAGGCCTGGGAACGATCAAGGCGGAACGGCTGCACGGAATTCGGATTCTGATCGAGCAAGCCGCCGCTGAGAAGGTTGTTGACGCGCGGCGTGTCATCGGCCGGATGGAACGCCGGTTCACCCTGTGGATTGGTGGCGTAGGGATAGGTGCCGAAGTAGTGATCGAACGAGATGTTTTCCTGAAAGATGACAACCACGTGCTTGATCGGTGTCTGAGTACTGGCCCGCTCGGCCAAATTCTTGCCCTGTCCGGCAAAGAGGCCGGACGGAGCTGTCAGTAGCAGAGCTGCCGATGAACAGACGGCGGCAATGCGGCGCAAATAATCTTGAATCATTAGGTCTTCCTTTCGGGAATTGTGTGGGTCCGAACCTCTGGACTCCCCTTGGTTGGCAGTTTCACGAGGGGTGACCTATGGGAGTTCCAGGGACCAGCCCGTGTCCGGCTGTTGATACGCGACGGCTGTTAAAGGTCCATGAAACGAGAGTGAAAAGTAAAAACTTTGTAGTGCGTCTGCCGGACTATCTGCGTTCTGTACCCGTTTTTCATACTGCATATTCCGTTTGTACATAAACAGATAGGCGGCCGATTATGTGCGACTTTCTCGACTATCGAGACGCTACCGTATCTCCCTTCGCTCCTCCTGACAGCGGGGCGGAACCGTCCTTGGGCAGGACGCGGATCGTGCCCATCATGCCGCCGTCCTCATGCTCGAGCAAATGGCAATGATAAACGAATGTACCGACGATGTTGGGGTCGCGAAAATCCATGCGCAGCTTGACGCTGGGGTAGATAGGGCTCTTGGCATCCCAGTAGGGGACGTTGATGGTGTCGCGGAGGTAGGGTTCCTGGAGGGGAACACCATTCCAGTCAACAAGCAGGAAGTGCAACTGGTGGATGTGAAAGGCGTGAAGCTCCTGAGTGCGATTCTCAATGATCCAGTCTTCGACGTCCCCCCGGTGGACGGTGATGTTGGGAGTCGTGGAATGGGGATCGAATGGCTCGGGGGTCTGGCCTTCGACGGTAATCATGAAAACAGTCGGGCTATTGGGGTCTCTCGGGTTCTGCGGATGCTCGGAGAAATAGAGTGTCCGCGTACGCACCGGCTTGACGTCACCGAGCCAGGGCAAGCGGGGCTGAGGAGCCGAAGGAGGCGCGGAGCTCAGCCGCAAGGGGGGTTCGGGAGCGTCAGGCGAGACGGTGATACTGGCTAGGGGGCGAGTAGGATCGTTTTCACCGGCAGGCCCAGTGTCGACGGTCCGAGTGACGAAGGTCGCGTGGACGCCCTTGGGGAAACCTTTGATGACGAATTCGACGCGGCCTGCAGGCGGCATTAGGATGTGACTTTGCCAGAGCGTCGAATCCTCCTTTTGTCCGTCCCAGTTGAGCGGCACGCCATCGAGAGAAACAACGCCGAGCGGTTGGGGCGCATTGTCGACGAGAACCTGCAGATCGAGGTAGGTGATTGCCGAAGCGTTCAGCACGCGCCAGAGCTGGCGTTCGGATGGACGCATGAGAATTTTGGCAGGAGTGTAATTCGGAAAAGGAACGGGAATGAAATTGATGGAGAGATCGCGAGCAGGTTTGCCTCCGCCAGTTCCTGTGTTCAGGATGTCGCCTTCGGGGTCGCGCAAAACGATGGGCGGCGGGACATTGCCCGATTGCACGGGCTTGGCGTCGGGATGGAGCAGGCCCTGGTCGCGGACGATGAAAATGCGTTCGGGCATTCCCGCAAGCTGGGGATCGGACTGCTCGATTCCCTCGATGATGAGCGCGCCGGAAGCCCCTCCTTGGACCTGAGCGTTAGTGAAACCGTGAACATGGGGATGGTACCAGTAGAGGCCGGGAGGTTCGTCGCCGGGAATGCGGAAGCGGTATTCAAACGCGGGTCCGCCGGGCTCGACCATGGTCCTGAGTACATCGTCTTCGTGGCAAGTGGGCGGCACCGTGAGGCCGTGAAAATGAAGATTTGTGGACAGAGCCATCATAGTGGCGCCAGCGCAGGGCGAAGTGACCTTCATAGATATTGGGGAAGAAGTGGATGCTGTGGTACCCGCGGCTGAGGCGGTAGCGGAGGCTTTGCCGGATGTTGAAGGGAGCTGCGTCAACTCGTTCCGCAGGCGCAGGATGAGAAGATCGCCGGGTTTCAGGCGAAGAGTGGGCGCCTGGCCGCCTTTGTTTGAGATATAGCAGAACTCCTGCTGGCCGTCGGGAGCGATGAAATTGCGATAGGTAAGCGTGGCGGTAAGGACACCGTTATGACTGCTGATTTCTTCGGGCTCCGTGACCACGCTTCCCACAGCGGGGCGAGGGCAGAGGTCGCTGGAAGCTGGAGAACGGTGAGGCTGGGCGGAAGCGGAGGAAACCGACAGTGCGAAAATGGCGAAGGGGAGAACTCGGATTTTCATGAAGAGCTTGTGCATCACTGGCGCGTTGGAGAGAGCAGAGCGAAACCACCGGCAAGAAGATTTGTGGCAGCCGTCTGGAGGTTCTGAAGCGACTCTCTGAGAGTCCATGATGGAGGGGGAATGTTACGGCAGCGTAAAAGATTTCTTACAATAGTTTCTACGCGCTCCGCGCGGCGGCATGCTTGCGCAGACATGGCAGAGAAATCTCGGCAGCGGCAAAAGAGGCTCTGCGGAAATGCGAGGAAACACGAAGGACATCTGCTAGCAGGTGAAGCGTCTATTTCGATTTTTTCCTGCCGGATTTCAAGGCAAGCGACTGAGCCTCGATGCGGCCTTCGAGGTCCTTGCGCAGGCCTTCATCGGTCAGGTCGAGAGCGTGCGATTTCTTCCAGTCGTGACGGACGATCTTGCGCAAGCGGCTGATAACATGGCCGTCGTCGACTTCGATAGCCAGTTCGCGGCGGCTGTCGAAGCTTCCGGGAGTGAGGTTGATCGAGCCTATGATGGCGCGCTCCTCGTCGGCCAGAAGCATCTTGGCGTGAAGCTTGAGGTGCTTGAGCTTATGGACTTTGATGCCGACGTCGTTCATGACGCGCATCCCGCCGACGGCTTCGACCAGCTTTTCTTCCTTCAGCGTGTGCGGCTGGCGGGCCATCACGTGGACCTTTACTCCGCGCATTTTGGCGCGAACCAGATGTTCGATGATGATGGGATCCTGATAGCGCTCGTTCTGGACAAATAGAGTGTGCTTGGCGCTGTCGATGAGTTCGGCAATGCGCTCGCGAGCGTTGCCCTTGCACCAGACGAGGCGAGCGGAGGCCGTGTCGAACTCCTTGCGATTCCAGTCGGCGTCAAAGCAGGCGAGAATTTCTTCGACTTCGTGGGCGTGGGTGGTTAGGACGGCGTAGTCGCGAGTTTCTTCCAGATTTTTCGTTTCCCAGTTGAGCGAGCACACGAACGCCTTGTCGTTGTCGACGACCACCGATTTTTCGTGAGTGAGGTCGAAGGCGGGGTTGCTGTCGAGGACTTCGACGTCTCCCGCTGCGAGCTTTTTTCGCGATTCCTCGTTTTGCACTTCGCCGCTGCGGCGCGCGGGATTGAGCATCACGCGGACGTCGAGACCGCGCTTGCGGGCAGCGATCACAGCGCGGAGCAGACGAGGGTCGGAAAAGGCGAACATCTTGATGCGGAGCGATTTTTCCGCTGCGGCGATAGCGTCGAGAAACGGCTGCGGCGAATCATCCGGCAAAACAAGCAACGAACGCGACACTGTGCCTCCCGGCTATGAAGGGGCCGGTTACCGGAGGGGAACGGCGCCGCCGGCATCCGGAGAAACGCAAGCTCGACTATACCGTCTTTAGATTCGGCGCAGGAAACGGAACCATCTCAGATGCCACGCCAGAATTCGCAGCTTGCGTGGCGGAGGGTTCCTTCGCTTCTTCCGTAGACGGAGGGTTGCCGCCGTCCTTGGCGGAGGGTTCGAGCTGGATACGGTAAAGCTCGGAATAAATGCCGCCAAGATCGAGGAGCTGCTGATGCGTCCCCTGCTCGGCAACCACCCCCTCCTTCAGAACGATAATTCTATCAGCGTCGCGAATCGTGCTGAGCCGGTGCGCGATGGTAATGACCGTGCGACCCTTCATGAGCCGCTCCAAGGCTTCGATGACGAGCCGCTCGGATTCGGTATCGAGCGCAGCTGTGGGCTCGTCGAGAATCA
>Ga0335072_10004674_pt1 | contig 20224 bp, 18 predicted proteins | sample Lox_Sample_21_FD_206725 | JGI IMG/M metagenome (GOLD analysis project Ga0335072, IMG submission 206725) | Soil microbial communities from Loxahatchee National Wildlife Refuge, Florida, United States - Lox_Sample_2.1 | ecosystem: Environmental > Terrestrial > Soil > Wetlands | place: USA...
CCGAGTCCGAGTTCCTGGCCCGTCGTGAGGCGGTCGAACGGGTCATGGTCGTGCGCCAGCACGACGACCGGACCCAGATCGCCGTCCTGGAGGACGGCGTGCTGGTCGAGCACTACGTGGACAAGGCTAGCCATCAGTCCTATGTCGGGAACGTCTACCTCGGCAAGGTGCAGAACGTGCTGCCCTCCATGGAGGCCGCGTTCGTCGACATCGGCAAGGGCCGCAACGCAGTGCTGTACGCCGGCGAGGTGAACTTCGACGCCAGCGGGCTCGAAGGCGAGTCCAAGCGGATCGAGTCCGCGCTTAAGTCGGGTCAGTCCATCCTGGTGCAAGTCACCAAGGACCCGATCGGCCATAAGGGCGCCCGGCTGACTAGCCAGGTCAGTCTGCCCGGAAGGTACCTGGTTTACGTGCCTGGTGCCAGCATGACGGGCATCAGCCGGAAGCTCCCCGACACCGAGCGCAGCCGGCTGAAGCAGATCCTGAAGCAGGTAATGCCGGAGCACGCCGGCGTGATCGTCCGGACTGCGGCCGAGGGAGCGTCCGAAGAGGAACTGTCGCGTGATGTGGCCCGGCTGGCCGCTCAATGGGAGGCCATCGAGAAGAAGGCCAAGACCGCTAGCGCGCCCGAACTGCTCTACAGCGAGCCGGATCTGACCTTGCGCGTGGTCAGGGACATATTCAACGAGGACTTCACCAACCTGATCATCGCGAGCGACAGCGAGTGGGACCTGGTGGACGAGTACGTCCGCTACGTGGCCCCGCACCTGGCAGAGCGGATGCAGCGCTGGGAGGGCGATAAGGACGTATTTGCCGCGTACCGGATCGACGAGCAGCTTGCCAAGGCGCTGGAGCGAAAGGTCTGGCTGCCGAGCGGCGGCTCGCTGGTGATCGATCACACCGAGGCCATGAACATCATTGACGTGAACACCGGCAAGTTCACCGGCCAGGGTGGCAACCTGGAGCAGACCGTGACCAGGAACAACCTGGAGGCGGCCGAAGAAATCGTCCGCCAGCTTCGGCTTCGCGACCTCGGCGGCATCATCGTCATCGACTTCATCGACATGGTTCTGGAGAGCAACCGCGAGCTGGTGCTGCGCAGGCTGCTGGAGTGCCTGGCCAGGGACCGCACGAAGCACCAGGTCGCTGAGGTCACCTCGCTGGGCCTGGTGCAGATGACCCGCAAGCGAGTGGGCTCAGGTCTGCTGGAGGCCTTCTCGGTGCCGTGTGAGCACTGCAACGGCCGTGGCGTGATTACTTCGCTCGAACCGGTTGATCACTCGCACGGCCGTGACAGCGCTTCTGGCAAGGACACCAATTCGTCCAGGAACGCCCACCACCGTGACGGCGGTAGCCAGGATTCGGGCGGTACCAAGGGCGGCCACGGCCGTGGTAGGGGCGGTGGCTCGCGCGGGGCTGCCAGTTCTGACACTGCTGCCCCCGCCGGGTCGGGCACCGCCGGGTCGGGCACCGCTGAGACGGGCACTGCGGCCGCCGCTTCTGCCACGCCGCCGACGCCGGCCACCGTGGCGGGCGGGACGCCGAGAAGTCGCGGCTCTCGCTCTCGGGCGGCCAGGCCCGCGGGACCGCCAGAGCCGATTGCGGTCGACGGCGTACCTGCGGCCGAGCCCGCGTCCGACGGCATGCCTGCGGCCGAGCCCGCGTCCGACGGCATGCCTGCGTCCGACGGCATACCCGCGGCCGAGGTCGCCTCTGACGGCTCAGCGCACGGTACAACGCTGGCGGACGGCACTCTGGCCGACGGTGCGGCAACCGACGGTGCTGCAACTGACGGTGCTGCAACTGACGGTGCGGCAACCGGCGGAACAGTCTCGGCGGCAGTGGTGACCGGCCAGCCAGGCACGGTGCCCGCTGACGCCAGCGCGCACGAGACCAGTGGGTTCCAGACCGGAGCGTCTGAGACCAGCGGGTTCCAGGCCGGAGTGCAGCAAACTCCGGTGCAGCAAACTCGAGTGCACGAGACTGACAGGGACGCAGCCGGGGCGGACGCAGCCCTGGTCCCCGGTGCCGGTGCCAACGAGCCGGACGGCGCGGCATCAGGCGGCGGGGATGCGCACGGCCAGTCGGAATCGGGCGGCGGCGATGCGCGTGGCCAGTCTGACGGGCCAGGCGATCCGGGTAAGGCCGGAGCCGCTAGCCAGGACTCGGGTGACCTGGATGGCGCTGGCCCGGAAGCTGAGTCGGCGGGCGGCTGACTACCGGCCAGGTCTGATATGCTGCTTGGTCGGCGCATGTGACAGGCTCAGTGGCCACGCGGCCCGATGGCTAGACGGCGCAATGTCAGGCAAGCTCGCCTCCGGCTTGGAGTCTCGCGCGGGCTGGGCACAAAGAGGAGAGAACTCTCGGTGTACGCGATCGTGCGCTGCGGTGGCAGGCAGGAGAAGGCGTTCGTTAACGACGTCCTGACCATCGACAAGTTGTCTGGTGAGGTCGGGGAGAGCATCACGCTGCCCGCCTTGCTGGTCGTCGACGATGGCAAGGTCATCAGCGACCCCACGGAGCTTGGCGGTTATCAGGTCACCGCCGAGATCATGGGCGCCGCGGTGGGCCCCAAGATCAACATGATCCATTACAAGAACAAGACTGGTTACCGCCGCCGCCTGGGTCACCGGCAGAAGTACACCCAGGTTCGCGTGACTGGTATCGGCGCCGCGAAGGCCCGCGCCGGTTCGAGCAAGAAGGGCTGAGCCGAGATGGCACACAAGAAGGGCGCGTCGTCCAGCCGGAACGGGCGGGACTCCAACGCGCAGCGGCTCGGCGTGAAGCGGTTCGGTGGTCAGTTCGTAGGCGCTGGCGAGATCATCGTCCGTCAGCACGGCACGCACTTCCACCCCGGCATCGGAGTCGGCCGCGGCGGGGATGACACCTTGTTCGCTCTAGTCGACGGCAAGGTCGAGTTCGGTCGGCGGCGCGGCCGCCGGGCTGTGAGCGTGCTGCCGGTCGAGGCTGAGATCACAGCCGCCAGCTAGCGCTACAGTCGGCGCCGCCGGCCGGAGCACGCAAGGTCGCTAGCGAGCAGATCGCGCCCGCGGCCGGATGGGGCGCCCGAACGGGACAGTGCAGCCCGGCGGCTAACACAGTTCTCCGGGCGGCACAAGCGGTGGCAGCACTGGTTGTGGAAGCACGGTCTCGCGGCAGTGCAGGTCGTGGCGGTGCCGCCGCGCGGCAGCACGGGTCGCGACAACACAAATTGCCGGCGGCACAGCTTTGGGAGGGCGGACCGGACAGGTCCGCCCTCCTGTTTTCGCGGGAGGGGTTCCGGTGGCGGAATTCGCTGATCAGGCCGAGGTTCGGGTACAGGCCGGTCATGGCGGCAACGGCTGCGCGTCAGTGCACCGGGAGAAGTTCAAGCCGCTAGGCGGGCCCAACGGCGGTAATGGCGGCCGAGGCGGCGACGTGATCATCGAGGTGGATCCCGGCATCACGACATTGCTGGATTTTCACCGGCGGCCGGTGCGCCGCGCCGTTAACGGCCAGCCGGGTCTCGGCGGCAACCGCAACGGGGCCGACGGCGCTGACCTGGTGCTCAAAGTGCCAGACGGGACCGTGGTGAAGACGATGGACGGCGCGGAACTGGCGGACCTGACAGGTGCCTTCACTCGGTACGTGGCGGCGACCGGCGGGCGCGGCGGCCTGGGCAACGCAGCGCTGGCTTCAACGAAGCGGAAGGCACCTGGCTTCGCGCTGCGCGGGGAACCCGGGCCTGAGTTGCAGCTCGTGCTCGAACTGAAGACGGTTGCCGACGCTGGACTGGTCGGCTTCCCGAATGCAGGCAAGTCTTCACTTATCAGTGCCATGTCTGCAGCCCGGCCGAAGATCGCGAACTACCCGTTCACCACGCTGACGCCGAACCTGGGCGTCGTCGAGGCCGGTGACGTTCAGTTCGTGGTCGCCGACGTACCGGGCCTGATTCCGGGTGCCAGCAGCGGCAAGGGCCTGGGGCTTGACTTCCTGCGGCATATCGAGCGGTGCACGGTCCTGGTGCACGTGCTGGACTGCGCGACTGAGGAGCCGGGTCGGGATCCGGTCAGTGACCTGGATGCACTCGAGGCCGAACTGGCCGCCTACGAGAGGCTCACCGGCGCCCGGATGGCCGGCAAGCCGCGGATAGTCGCGCTTAACAAGATCGATGTCCCGGCCGCCAGGGAACTGGCCGACCTGGTGGAGCCAGAGCTTGAGGCTCGCGGCCTGACCGTTCACAGGGTGTCGGCGGCTTCTACCGAGGGACTGCGGGAGCTCGCCTTCACCATGGCGTCCGTGATAGCCGCCGCGCGCGCGGCCGCGCCGTCTCCCGAGCCGACCAGGCTGGTGCTCAGGCCAGAGCCGATAGCCGGTCCGGACTTCGAGCTCGTCGCCACCGGCGAGAACAGCTTCCGGGTCATCGGCGAAAAGCCGCGCCGGTGGATCCTGCAGACCGACTTCTCCAACGACGAAGCGGTCGGCTACCTCGCCGACAGGCTGGCGAAACTCGGCATCGAGCAGGCGCTTGCCCACGCGGGCGCATCGCCAGGCGCTGAAGTGCTGATAGGTGAGGAAGACAACTCGGTGGTCTTTGACTGGGATCCCGGCGTTACGGCCGAGGGGGTCACGCTAGGCCCGCGCGGAACCGACGCCCGTCTGGGCTAGCACAGTGTCAGCTAGCGCAGTGTCAGCTAGCGCAGTGTCAGCTAGCACCACCTCGGCGAGCACAGTCTCGGTTAGCGTCCCGCGAAGATGCCATCGGAGTTCCTGGCAGTTCCGGGAAATAAAAAAACGCGCTACGTTCTTGTAGCGCGTACATAGAAAAAGCCGTCGCGAATAAAAGACTCGACAGTCGATGGTAACCAATAAGGAGCATGTTTGTCAAACGCGGAACTGGATCGCGAGCAACAATACATTTCCTTGCTCTACACGCGGCTTGATGACCTGCGAGAGCGCGCCGACGGGCGGCTCGCCGGAGTGCTGCGGCAGACTGGCGGTACGCATCAGGCCAGGGTCGAGCGCGAAACGTTCAATGCCATGTACCGCCAGCAGCTGGCCCAGTTCGACGCTGCCGAAAACGGGCTGTGCTTCGGCCGGCTTGAGTTCGCCGACGGGGAACTGCGCTACATCGGGCGGATCGGGATTCATTCTGACACTGACGACTATGAGCAGTTGCTGATGGACTGGCGCGCCGATGCGGCCAGGCCGTTCTACCTGGCGACTGCTGCCTCGCCTGGCGACGTCCGGGTACGCAGGCACATCAACACCAGCGGGCGGAAAGTCACCAGCCTCGACGACGAGGTGCTTGACCTTGCCGCGGCCGACCCGTCCCGGCGCGAAGGCCTGACCGGGGAGTCTGCCCTGCTCGCTGCGCTGAACCGCACCCGCACCGGCTCGATGACCGACATCGTCGAGACCATCCAGGCCGAGCAGGATGTCATCATCAGGGCCCCGATGGCCGGCGCGCTGGTCGTCCAGGGGGGCCCAGGCACCGGCAAGACTGCGGTCGCCCTCCACCGGGCCGCCTACTTGCTGTACACCTACCGGCGGCAGCTGGAGAAGCGTGGCGTGCTGGTTGTCGGGCCGAATGCCACGTTCCTGCGCTATATCGGACAGGTGCTGCCCTCGCTCGGAGAGACGAGCGTGCTGCTGTCCACTATCGGCGACCTGTATCCCGGTGTCAGCGCGACGGCGGCCGAGCCCGCCGAAGTGGCCGCGATCAAGGGCAGGATCGCCATGGCCAAGGTCATCGCCGCGGCCGTCAGGGACCGCCAGCACGTGCCGGCCGAGCCGCTGGAGATCCGGGCCGATGTGGCCAGCATCCGCCTGGCGACCGCGACGGGGCGGGAACAGGCCGCGCCCGAGATCGGCGCGAGTGCCGGCCGGCTGCGACTGACCCCGCGGGCGATCGCCCAGGCGCGAGACCGGGCCAGGCGCTCCCGGCGGCCGCATAACCAGGCGCGGTCCGTCTTTGCCATTCAGATTGTCAACGCGCTCACCCGGCAGCTTGCCACGCGGATCGGAACCGACGTGCGGACTGGAGACGGTCTCATGGATCGCCATGACGTGGACGACCTGCGCCGGGAACTGCGGGCCGATCCTGCCGTGCGGTCGGCCATCGCCGAACTGTGGCCCACGCTGACCCCGCAGCAGCTTGTCGGCGACCTGCTGACTGACTCTGCCCGGCTTGCGTCGGCGGCGCCACGGATGTCCGGGGCTGACCGGGATGCGCTGCACCGGGAGGCCGGTGCAGCGTGGACGTCGGCCGACATTCCGCTCCTGGACGAGGCTGCTGAGCTGCTCGGTGAGGACGACCGGGCGGCCAGGGCAGCGCAGGCGAGGCGCCAGCGGCGGGAGGAGGCCTACGCCCAGGGCGTGCTCGACATCATCGGGCGCGATGACGAGGACGATCCGGAGATCCTGATGGGGGCCGATCTCGTCGACGCCAGCCGGCTGGCCACCCGGTACGAGGAGGAGCTGAACCTCACTGCGGCCGAGCGGGCTGCGGGCGACCGGACGTGGGCGTTCGGGCACGTCATCGTGGACGAGGCGCAGGAACTGTCGCCGATGGCATGGCGGATGCTGATGCGGCGCTGCCCGGCCAGATCGCTGACCATCGTGGGGGACGTCGCGCAGACCGGCGACCTGGCCGGCCTCCCGTCCTGGAACGAGGCGCTGGATCCGTACCTGGGGGACCGGTGGCGGCTAGAGCCCCTGACGGTCAACTACCGGACGCCTGCAGAGGTCATGGCAGTCGCCGCCGACGTGCTGGCTGAGATCGATCCAGTCCTGCGGCCGCCGCGCTCGGTACGCGAGTCCGGCCACCAGCCGTGGCACTTGCAGGCTGAGCCTGGCGAGCTAACGACGGTTGTGGCGCAGGCAGCGGTTCGGCTCGCAGAGCAGGCGGGCGAGGGCAAGCTCGCCGTGATCGTGCCGGCCGAGCTCGCCGGCCAGCTGGGCGCAGCCGTCAGCGCGGCGCTACCAGGCACGGCTATCGGCGCGGATCCCGACCTCACCAGTCCTGTCGTCGTGCTGACGGTGAAGCAGGCCAAGGGGCTGGAATTCGACTGCGTGCTGATCGCCGATCCGGCCCGGTTGCTGACCGAGTCACCCCGCGGGCTCAATGACATGTACGTCGCGCTGACCAGGGCTACTCAGGAGGTCGGCGTTGTGCATCCGGGCCAGCTGCCAGCTGTGCTGAGCCGCCTGACCCCTGCGCTCAGCCTGCTGGCGCCGTAAATCAAGGAGGCCTATGCGCGCTTCCGCGCGCATAGGCCTCCCCGATCAAAGCACAAGCATCAGTCGTCGTCGTCACGCCGGTCGTTGCCGGACATCCGGTTGAACAGCCTCGACCCCATGTCGGCAGCGCCGTTCGCAACGCCGCGCACCGCGCCGATCAGCGGGTCGGCGCTGCGGTTCCAGGAGTCCTGGTAGGACTTGGCCGCGGAACGGAACTCGTCGCCTACAGAGGTGTCGGAGTCGTCGTCGCGGCGCTCGTAGTTGCCGGCCAGGATGCTCTGGTAATCGCCCTCGTCCGCCCACCGGTCCAGCTCAGCGAACCGGACCACCGCGAACGGGTGCGTCTGTCCCTGCAGCTGCAGCAGCTTCAACAGGCTCTCCCTGACGTCCGGGACCGCGTCGTACTCACGGGCCTGGCGGTGGAACTCGTCGCTGCTGAAGTCGGCCAGCCGACGGCCGCCCGCCAGCTTCATCAGCGATCGACGGGCGGCGTCCACGTCCTGGGTTGCCAGCAGGCCAGCCCGGTCGGCGGACATCTCTGCCTTGCGGGACCACTCCTCCAGCCCCCACACGACGGCTCTCAGGCCGATCCAGGCGAACGGAACCAGCGCCAGCCGCTGCACCAGCAAGATCAGGTTGCGCAGCATCGTGTTGTAGACCGTGTGGCCGGACAGTACGTGACCGAGCTCGTGGCCGATGACGAACCGGACCTCCTCCGGGTCCATCAGCTCGACGAGGGAGCTGTTCAGCACGATGAACGGCTTGTCCAGGCCCAGTGCCATCGCATTGACCTGGAAATTCTGGCTGATGTACAGCTCGGGTACATGCGGCAGGTCCAGGATGTAGCAGCCGTCCAGCATCGCCTGGTAGAGGTCGGGGAACTGCTCCTGCGATGCCCGGACCGAGCTAGCCAGGTACATGAGCCGCAGGGCGCGGTCGTTGAACAGTCCGGCCAGGTTCCTGAGTATGGTGTCGAAGCCGGTCAGCTTGCGCAGCGCGACCAGCGCCGACCGATCGGCGGGGTGCTCGTAAGCACGAGAGCTAATGCCCGGCAGACGTATCCGGGAGCGGTCAGGCACAGTGGTCATAGCAGCATCGTAGGCGCACGACCGGAGAGGTTAGGTCACATGTCCGTAGCGGATTCGCCGGCAATGTTCGAGCCGGACGCAGAATCGATGCCTGCTGAGCTGCTCACCGGTCTCCAGCTTGAGCGACTGCGCGCGCTCGTCGACCGGTTGCTGGCGCTGGGCGGCGTGCAAGGCGTGCGGCTGAAGGAAGCGGGTGTGGCAGCAGGGGCTGACGTGAACCTGGCCGTGCTGTCCAGGCTCCCCGCGACGAGTAAGGCCGACCTGTGGGATGCCTACCCGTTCGGCCTGCTCGCGGTGCCTCGTGAGGACGTCGTCGCGGTGCACGGTTCGAGCGGCACCGGCGGCCGGCCGACGCTTGTCTCCTACACCCGCGATGACCTGAGGCTCTGGGCACGGATGTGCGCGCGTGCGCTCGCGGCAGCAGGCGCGACGCCGGAGAGCCTGGTGCACAACGCGTACGGGTACGGCCTGTTCACCGGCGGGCTTGGCATCCACCAGGGTGCCATCGAGCTGGGCGCAACCGTCGTTCCCGTATCGGGTGGGATGACCCCGCGGCAGGTCACGCTGATCAGGGACCTGAAGCCGGACATTCTTACCTGCACGCCGTCGTACGCGATCCGGCTCGGTGAGGCGCTGGCCGAGGCCGGCGCCGGGCCGGGGCAGGGGCTCTCGCTGAATGCCGGCATCTTCGGTGCGGAGCCATGGACCGAGGAGCTGCGGTTGCGGCTGGAAGAACTGCTCGGGATCCGCGCCCTGGACATCTACGGCCTGTCCGAGATCATCGGACCGGGAGTGGCCGCCGAGTGCATCGTCGCCGCCGACGGCCTGCACGTGAACGAGGATCACTTCCTGGTCGAGGCGCTCGACCCGCTCACCGGCGTGCCTGTGCCCGACGGCCACCCAGGCGAGCTGGCCTTCACGACGCTGACCAAGCAGGCCCTCCCGCTTCTGCGGTACCGGACCGGTGACATCGCTTCGCTGCGCCGCGGTACCTGCGCGTGCGGCCGCACCCTGGTGAAGATGAGCAAGATCACCGGCCGCAAGGACGACATGCTGGTGATCCGGGGCGTCAACGTGTATCCAAGCGAGGTCGAGCGCGTACTGCTCGGCGACGGCGCGCTGTCGCCCGATTACCTACTCGTGGTGGATGAGCGCTCGCCGCAGCATCGCCTGATCGCTCTCTGCGAGGCGGGAACGGGCTCATCCGGGCCGGTCACAGACGTCAGCCTGCTGGAGTCGAGCCTGAAAGACGCGCTCGGGCTGTCGGTCGCCGTCCGGCTGATGCCGGCGGGGTCAGTGCCGAGGACCGAGGTCGGCAAGGCCGTCCGGGTCGCGCGCTGGAAGTCGGGCGGCGACCCCCCGGTGCCCGGTCTCAGGTGACTCAGATCTGTCTTGGCTGGTCAGCTGCGCAACCGCCCGGCCGTCAAGCGTTCTCGAGGCGGAGTAGCAACTGATGTCGTTCGTCTGATGCAGTCGGCTAGGCCGAATCAGTCCCGGCCGCCGCCGAAGATGCGCAGGAAGAACAGGAACACGTTCAGTCCGTCCAGGAAGATCGATGCGGCAATGAGCGGCGCCGATGCGGCGTCTTGTGACCGTCGCAGCCGCTGGAAGTCGAACATGGTCAGCCCCGCGAAGATGACCAGGCCGAGGATCGCGTAGATCAGGTCGCCGTGCGGGATCTTCACGAAGATCAGGATGATCGCGAAGATGATGAGTCCGACGAGGGCGAAGAACGAGATGCGGCCGATCGTCGACAGATCGCGCCTGGTCGCGTAACCGTAGGCTCCGAAACCGGCCATGAACAGCGCTGTCGCCCCGGCAGCTTGCCAGACCGCTTGCGGACTCGTGACCGTGTAATAGGCAACTACCGGGCCCATTCCGAGGCCCAGCAACAGCCCCATCGCCAACAGCAGTGTCACGCTGGCCGCGTCGGAGGCACGGCGGGCGAAGTTCAGCGCGATAAGGCACCCGAAGCCCGCGATGAACCAGACAATTGACCAGCCTGCCGACAGGTCCCGGCCCGCATAACAGCCAAGCGCGAACGTGCCTGCCGTCAGCGCGACCAGCCACATGACGTGACTGAACAGGGTCCTTGTCTGGTCCCTCGTCACAGTGGCATAACTAGCCGGGTAGCTCACTCCGCCCCCAAGCGACTCGGACCGGTCGCCTGGCAGGCCAGACTCGCACCGGTCACCGGAATCTGGTCTTATATCTACCCGCTAATTAAACAGATCAAGACGGGGCAATTGCAGGTCGCGATGAGAGAGGATCTCAAGATGACGCAGCGCGGCGGCACCGGGCACTGGACGACGGCGGATGTAGGCGATCAGAGCGGACGGATCGCGGTCGTCACCGGAGCGACGGCGGGTCTCGGGCTGGAGACCGCTCGGGTGCTCGCGCAGCACGGGGCGACGGTGGTGCTCGCCGGGCGGGATCAGGCCAAGACGTCAGCGGCGGCAGACGTGATCCGGGCGGCGCGGTCGTCTGCCACAGTGGAGACGGTCGAGCTGGACCTAGCCTCGCTGGAGTCGGTGCGGACGGCCGCCGCCGAGCTGGCCGCGAGGTTCCCCAAGCTGGACCTGTTGATCAACAACGCTGGCGTGATGATGCCGCCCTACGGCCTCACCAAGGACGGCTTCGAGTTGCAGTTCGGCACTAACCATCTTGGCCACTTCGCCCTGACCGGGTTGCTGCTGACCTCACTGCTGGGCGTGCCTGGCTCGCGCGTTGTCACGGTAAGCAGTAACGGGCACCGAGCGGGGCGGATGAACTTCGCCGATCTCCAGTCCGCGAAGCATTACCAGAAGATGGCCGCGTACGGCCGGTCCAAATTGGCCAACCTGATGTTCACCTACGAACTGCAGCGCAGGCTCGGAGCCGCGCGAGCGCACACGATCGCGCTGGCCGCACATCCCGGCACCGCCCGGACTGACCTCACCAGGCACATGTCCGGGATCGCCCAGGGGGCTATGAGCTCGCGGTTCGGAATGCTCAATTCGTGGTTCGTACAGGACGGCTCGATGGGCGCGCTGCCTACCGTGCGGGCCGCAACCGACCCGGAAGCCATCGGGGGCACCTACTACGGCCCCGATGGCCGGTTCCAGCTCACCGGGTACCCGGTCGTCGTGACCTCCAGCGTCCGCTCGCACAATCGGGAGGTCCAGCGGCGGCTGTGGGTGGAGTCCGAGCAACTCACCGGGATCACCTATCCGGTGTGAAAGCCGGCGTTCCGGCTGTGCCCGAGAAGATCATCGGTGCGCCGCATGCGGTATAACCGCAGGTACGGAAAGAAAGGGAATGGGGAGGCGGCGAACGGGGCCGCGCCCCTGACGAGCAATGACTGATGGCCAGCGCGGCCAGCTTGATCAGCCCGGTACGTCCGGCTTCCTGGGCGACGGCAAGCGGATCGGCATCATGGGCGGCACGTTCGATCCCATCCACCATGGTCACCTGGTGGCGGCAAGCGAAGTCGGGCACTTCTTCGGCCTGGACGAGGTCATCTTCGTTCCGACCGGCCAGCCATGGCAAAAGGGCGACCGGAAGGTATCGCCGGCCGAGGACCGCTACCTGATGACCGTGATCGCGACGGCATCCAACCCGCGCTTCTCGGTCAGCCGCGTCGACATCGACCGGCCCGGGGAGACCTACACCATCGATACGCTGCGCGATCTTCGAGCGGAGCGCGGGCCGGACGCGGAGTTCTTCTTCATCACCGGCGCAGACGCGCTGACCAGGATGATCTCTTGGCGCGACGCGAGCGAACTGTTCGCGATGGCGCACTTCGTCGGCTGCACCCGGCCGGGCCATCAGTTGTCGGTCTCGGACCTGCCGGACGACCGGGTCAGCCTGGTGGAGATTCCGGCCCTGGCGATCTCGTCGACCGAGTGCCGGGAGCGGGTACGAGCCGGCCAGCCGATCTGGTACCTCGTTCCCGACGGCATCGTGCAGTACATCTCGAAACGAGGACTGTACCGAGACTAGGCTCGCTGGCAGCGGGACGCACGGGGTGGCTGCGTGCGCCGATCGGGTTGAAAGGTCGTCGCAGTGCGGTTAGAGGCGGTGGGCAAGCGGTACGGGCTCCGGCAGCCGTGGATCGTCCGCGACGTCAGTCAGGAAGTTGCAGCCGGTCAGCTCATCAGGCTTGAAGGCCCGAACGGCAGCGGCAAATCCACCCTGCTGAAGATGATGGCCGGGGTGTCGACGCCGTCCGCCGGCAGGCTCACCGGGCGGCCGCACACCGGTTACGTGCCGGAGCGGTTTCCGGGCGCCCTGGGTTTCGGCGCGCGCGAGTATCTGCAGCACATGGCGCGGATCCACGGGCTGTCCGGGGCGAGCACAGGCGCTGCGGTCGATGAATGGCTCGAGCGGCTCGGCGCGACGGACTATGCGCGCGCGCCGCTGCGGACGTTGTCGAAAGGGATGTGCCAGAAGGTCGCCATCGCGCAGGCGCTGCTGTCCAGGCCAGGGCTGCTGGTGCTCGATGAGGCGTGGACCGGGCTCGATCAGGCGGCGCGCGGAGTGCTCGATTCTGCTGTCGCGGAGCGGCTGGCGGCCGGCGGGATCGTGCTTTTCGTTGATCACGATCCGGCCCGGCTGGCCAACATGGTGGCTGAACGCTGGCGCCTCGCGGGCGGCATGGTGACCGCAGTGGCCGGAGGCGGGCAGCCCGGCGAAATGCCGGCCGAGGCTGCCGTGATCATCGAGCTAGCCGGCCTGGAAGCAGGCTCGCTCTCCCGGCTCGCGGAGATCGATGGCGTACTCGAGGTCCGTGGCGACTCCGGGCCGGGGGATCGCCGGCCGGCGGCACCAGGTCTGGTCACGGTGACAGTCGGGCAGGCGAGCTCGGACGCGCTACTGCGGGAACTGCTGACCTGGGACGGCGTGCACGTAACCAGAGTCTGGCCAGTGGCTCGCGCTCTGGAACCGGCGAGTCCAGGACGGGGAAGTCCGGAATCGGGCCGTAAGGGACCAGGCGATAAGGGACCGGGCAGCCTGGGGCGGGGCAGCCGGGTGCGGGGGAGTCTGGAACGCGGCCGTCCGGAGCCGGACCAGGCCGGGGATGACCGATGATCGCCCTGCTCAGGTACCAGGCCGCGAACCTGTTCAGGTCGCACCGGTGGATCCTCCCGCTGATCTTGTACGTATTGCTGATCTCGGTCGGCGGGGCTGATTCGGGCTCAGCGGCTGTTTCCGCGCACATGCGCGCCGAGAACCTGGCCGACGGACTGGACTGGAGCGCGGGCATCCTGGTCCCGATCGTGGCCCTGCTGACCAGGTCGATGCTGACCGCCGAACCCGCCGCTGCACGCGCCTGCGTCTCAGCTGCCAGCGGCCCGGTGCGTGCCCAGCTCGCGACGCTGCTGACCGCACTGGCCGGCGGCGCCGTTCTGGGCGTGGCGGGGGCTGGCTACGAGCTGGTGACCGCCGGGCACAAGACCGCGCTGCTCGTGCCGTTCTTCGCTGGCCTTGGGAAGGCGCTGATCTGCGTGCTCGTCGGCTCGGCCGTCGGGACGCTGTTCAACCCGCCGGTGATCAGGCACCAGGCGGCTGCGCTGCTCAGCACGATTGCTGCCGTCGTGGTGGCGTGGGTGTCGAGCATCTCACCGGCCAGCGCGGCATTGCGCGGCAACGGAGCTATCTTCCAGTCCACGGCGTGGCCGGCCGGTGTCCCGATGATCGCGGCTTTTGTCCTGGTAGCAGCGTCCTGGGGAGTTTCCTGCTGGCTGGCTGCGCGTCGCGGGGGTTAGCCCGGGCGGCCAGGAAGCGGGCGGCGGCTGCGAAAAACGCGTGCTCGTTCCCGGTGTTAAAGGGTTAAAACTGATGAAACGCCGCGCCTGGGGCCTCCCAGGTTGTCGGTGGTCCCAGATACTCTTGGTCTTAGCCTGAGTCCGGGTTGTTACCCGGAGTGAATCGTGGGGCCAGGGCGAGCCAAGGAGGACTGCCAGCACACGTGACTGCCACCGACAGGGCCGTCGAGCTCGTGGAGATCGCGGCGAGCAGCTCGTGATCACTGACGCATTCCTGCTCTGTTCAGCCGCGAACGACCGTCAGGTCCGCGCGATCGTCGACGAGATCGAGGAGCGGCTTCGCAAGGCCGGTGCCAGGCCGGCCCGGCGCGAAGGGGAGCGGGAAGCGCGCTGGGTGCTGCTGGACTACATCGATATCGTCATCCACGTTCAGCATGCCGAGGAGCGGGTCTACTACTCGCTTGAGCGGCTCTGGAAGGACTGTCCGGTCATTCCGCTGCCCGAGCCGGTAGGGGCGCCTGGCGCGGCTGGCCAGAACGGCAGCCGGCCGGCTGATCGGGGCTAAGGCTTGACCGCGGCAGAGGACGCCGCCGCGCCCAGTTGGTGGCCAGGCGGCGATCAGAAAGAGCTGGTTACGCTCGTTGCGTGGCGGCACGGGCTGACGACATATAACGCCGAGCGCCGGTTCCAGGGCCAGAGTGACATCCCGCTCAATGAGGTTGGCCGTGCGCAGGCCGCGCAAGCTGCCCCTTACCTGGCCGCGTTGCGGCCGTCGGCGATCTTTTCCTCGGACCTGAGCCGAGCCTCCGCCACAGCCGACGCGCTCGCACGGCTCACCGGGCTGCCGGTGCACCTCGACAAGGACCTGCGAGAGCGTTCTGGCGGCTCCTGGGAGGGTCTCACCGAGAGGGAGATCGCCGAGCGCTATCCGGTCGAGCGGGCGACCTGGACGCCGCCCGATGGCGAGTCGGCGATGGCAGTGACGGACCGCGCGTCGGCGGCCCTGGAAAGGATCGCTGACGGAGTGGCGGGCGGATCGCTCGCGGTCGTTGTCGGGCATGGCGCAGCGCTTGGGCTGGCGATCGCGCGGCTGCTCGGCGTTCCGTCGGAGCCGCGGGTGCTCGGGCCATTCGGCAACTGCCACTGGTCAGTGCTGACCCGGAGGGGTAGCCGGTGGCGGCTGCTTGAGCACAATGTCGGCGTTCTCCCAGAGCCCGCGCCGGGCGACCAGAACTAACCGAGACTCGAACACAATCAGCGCGGAACTACGTTCACGGTTATGTTGCAGGCATGACGGTGTTCGCATTGTGGAGCGCACCACGGACACGATCGACGGCGTTCTTTCGATCGATGGCTGAGCGCGGCGACATCGCCGTGCTCCACGAGCCGTTCTGCAAGCTAAGGGACTTTGGCGAGACTGAGGCCGGAGCGCGGACCTTCGATTCGTCTGTGTCGCTCCTTGATTGGCTGCGTGATGAGACGGATGGCATGAGGGTGTTCTTGAAGGATCACCCCCCGACCTACATCCCGGAGGTGCTCGCCGACCGGCGCTTCCTCGCTGAGGCCCGGCATGCATTCCTCATCCGCCGTCCCGAGGAGATCGCAGCGTCCAGCTACGCGTTGCAGCCCGGTATGAACATCGACGCGATCGGGCTAGAGCGGTTGTGCGAGATGCAGGTCGCCGTCCGCGATGCTGGGGGGGACGCCTCGGTTGTCATCGACTCTGATGACCTCGTGGCACGACCCGAGGCGACGATGGCGGCCTATTGCACGGCGGTTGGGCTGCCGTTCATCCCCCAGGCGCTGACCTGGGAACCCGGTGAACGGCCCGAGTGGCGCCAGTACGCACGCTGGCACATGGATGCCAGTGCCAGCTCCGGCTTCGAACGGCACGAGCACGTGTACCCGCACACCGTCGAGAACTCCCCCGACCTGGCCCGGTTCGCCGCCCATCACCGGCCGTTCTACGAGCGGCTTTACGCGCAGCGGTTGGACGTTACGCCGTGGGAACACGCGGATAGTTCCTAGCCTGTCAGCGCTACCACAGCCGCGAATAAGAGTGTGTCGGGCTCGACCGGCGCGACCTGGCCCGGCTCACCGCCAGCGGCGCCATGCCTGCCAGGCAGCCGCCAATCCCGTCACCCTCGGGCAGGGTGATCGTACCGTTCTCTTAGCCGCGTGATGTCTTCGGTCTACGCGTAGGTGGGAGATCTGATCCGTCTGGCCCGCGTGAATTCTTTGGCCTAGCGGCCCGGGCAACCTCGGCGGGCGCGTACTGTTGGCCGCCATGACGGCGAAAGACCTGGAACAGGTGCCTCGTTCAAGGCCCTCGGAAGATGGGGCCGAACGCGAAACCCTGACCGGGCTGCTCGACTTCCTGCGATCAACTGTGATCAACAAGGTCGCAGGCCTCACCGACGCTCAGGCATTCGCCGCGCCAGTCCCTCCCTCGACATTGACCCCCGCCGGAGTCGTCAAGCATCTGACCGGCGTCGAGCGCTTCTGGTTCAGCATCGACTTCGGCGGTGCTGATCTGCCGTGGCCCTGGCCAGAGGATGATCCGCACGGGAACTTCCCGCTCGCTGCCGAGGACACACTGCACGCAATCGTGGCCGACTATGCGCGGGAATGCGACCAGTCCCGGGCGGCCATCCGGGACTCCGATCTGGACGCGATGGCGCGCGGTCCTGAGATGCACTTCAACCTGAGGTATGCGCTGGCCCACATGATCGAGGAGACCGCAAGGCATTGCGGCCATCTCGACCTCCTGCGCGAGCGCATAGATGGGCGCACGGGCGAGTAGGTTCTTCTCGGACCGGTTGGTCCTGGTTCCGGAAAGCTGGAGCCGCTAGGGAGGCGCGTGAGCGCCGCTCGCTCCCGGCCCCCGCCGACGGTCAGGCGCCGTCGTCGGGGATCTCCTGGGCGATCTCCCAGATGTGGCCGGCCGGGTCAGCGAAGGTAATGGTCCGCATGCCCCATGGCCGATCGGCCGTCCGGAACGAACAGCGTCATCGCGCCGATCGACTTCTCCCAGTCGCTCACGCCGTCACCACCTTGCTCTGTCGGGGGATGCTCTGTGGGGGGTTCGCGCCTCGGCGCTGGCTTCCTGTTCGGCCCGGCGGCGCTCCAGCCCGAGCTTCCAGCCGGCTAGCAGACCTTCCTGCTTGCCCAGTTCGGTGGCGAGCTGCTCGGACGTCCTGGGGTCTGACCAGGCGGCGCTGTCAGGTCCCGCAGCACCGTTTGACCGATGATCTCCTGCAGCGGAGAGAGCACGTCGGGGAACGCCGGCGCTGTTTTCGCTGCGCAGCGCCCAGGCCTCGACCACGGCGGCTCATTCCGGAATCCCTCGGCAATCCCCAGGGCGCTATTCACGTGTCGTATCACTGTTCGATTTCTTACCTCTGACCAGGGTGGAGCTAAGGGGATTCGAACCCCTGACCTTCTGCATGCCATGCAGACGCGCTACCAGCTGCGCCATAGCCCCTTGGTGCGACGGTTCGCGTCGCAGTGGAACGCAGATAGCATACTGGCTCCGGAGCTCCGATACGTACCGGCCCGCACGACTTGCCCAGTGACCCGGGCGACGCCGGCGCACCTAGCGGTCCTGGGGACTACCCGGATATGTGATGCAAAGCTCTGACGGTTACGCACCCGTCCGAGCTACTTGCTCTCCGACAGTGGCTGTGGGGGCTGGGTTGTTATGGTCGCGCCCCATTCGGCGGGGCTGACGTCGCGGGCATGGGTGGAGAAGAGCCAATGGTGGCCGTCGAGGTCGCGGGCACCATATTGTCGTTCTCCGTACATGGTTTCGTGAAGGTCTTCGACGATGCCGGCGCCCGCCGACTGGGCGTTCTGGTAGTGGGCGTCGACGTCGGGCACAAACACAGTGAGGGACTGGGTGCCGTAGCCGAGTTCGGCTGGGGTCTGCTGGCCGTCATCTGAGGCGTCAAGCATCACCCATGCGTCGCCGAGGTACATCTGGGCGCCGCCCGGCGCGCTAGGTGGCCCGTATCGGTAGTGCTCGGTGAAGCCGAACACCGCGGCCAGCCAGGTAGACGCCTCGGCCACGTTGCGATAGGTGATGTGCGGCAGCACGGTATCGGAGGGGACTGAGCGGTTTCTCACCATCGGGCTGCTCCAATCGGCGGGCAAGGCCACGGTAGTAGCAGGGCGGGGCCGACCGCGCCGGTGACCGCGGATGCGGGGGCGGCCGGGGTCACAGGGGTTGAGCGCCTCGCGCTGCCTGCCCTACGCGAGCAGCGCCGTGGCAGTCAGCCGGCGCGGCCAGGCCCGTCAGCCTGACCGCGCCAGCGACCGATTCACGTACTGACTGACCTCAGGGTCAGCGCAGCGGGATAACCCGGAAGAGTGCCACGCCTTCGGCGGGGACGGTAGCCGTGATTGTCCCGGCGGACGAGATGCGGTACGAGGTGCGTCCGCGGGCCACCGACTGACGGCCCCAAAGGTTCTCAACCAGGTACCCGTGCGGGTCAGCCGGCAGCCCGATCGCGGCTGCGGTCGTCGCGATCGAGATCGCGCTCGAGCTGAGCTTGGTGGTGGTGTTGAACAGCCCGACGATCGCGTCGCCACGCCGCTCGACCTTGGCGAAGACCTGATGGCCTGGCTTGCTGCCCGGCCTGCCGACGTCTGCTATGCGTGCGGCGTCGATCGCGTCCTGGTCAACCTCGATAACGCTCCTATTCGTGAGCAGGCGGTAGTCCCGCCGGGTGATCGCTGCGCTGGTGCCGTAGGCGTTAGTCACCGACTTGGACAGGTCACCGCCGAGAATGAGCGGCGCGGAGCCCAGTGACCACAAGCTGAGCTGGGACTCCGATGCCGCCAGCGTCATGCCCGAGTCCGCCGTGCCGTCACCGACCTCGATCGAGTCGTAGTCGTTGAAGCCGCCGGGCCCCCCGTACGGCTGCCATTCCGCTACGTCGCCGAACCGGTCGCTCCAGTGCTTGTAGCTGGTCAGCGGGAACACGCTCAGGCAGCCAGTGAAGGGCGGGTTGTTGCAGGCGTTCGCTGAGCCTTCGTCAGGGCCGTTGATCTCGATGTCCGGAGCGAACTCCCACTGGTTGGCGTACTTCTTGAGCACCGGGGCCAGCTTGACGGTGTAGCTGCCCTGGGTGATGTTCAGCACGATCGGGCGACCGGACTGGTGGATCGCGGCCTGCCAGGCCTTGACGTCCGCGCCGTTGCGGTTGGTGATGCCGTCTAGCTTGATGTAGTCCACGCCCCAGGAAGCCAGCTCGTCCACTACCGAGTCCACGTACGCCTGAGCACCTGGCTTGCTGTAGTCGATCTTGAGCATGCCGCCGCAGTTGTAGTTGTTCTGCGACTTCGTGGTGGCGATGTCATCGGCGGTGTACGAGGTGCCCAGGATGGGGGTGTTCTCCTTGACGGCCTGGCTGGAGATTCCCGCGGTCTCGTAGATGCCGAACTTGAGTCCACGCCGGTGTAGGTAGGCCGCTAGCGCCTGGATGCCGTTCTTCGACCCGACGCTCGGGTAGGAGGCCGAGTTCACTACCCAGCGTCCGTAGGCGTCGACGTTCGGACCCTGCGGTCCCGGGCACTGGTACCAACCGTCATCGATGTTGACATACCGGTATCCGGCCTTGGCCAGGCCCGTTCGGACTAGTGCCCGGGCTTCCCCTTCCACTTGCCGGGCATCAGCGCCCAGCCGCAGGAAGCTCCAGCCGCTCCAGCCCATCACCGGCGTCTGATCAGGCCCGCCGGGAGCTGCCTGCGCAGCCGGACTGGCGAGCACGCTCATGACCACGAACGGTGCCGCCATGAGTGCGGCTATTAAGGCACGCGTCAGCTTCTTCATCAGCTCTCCTTGTTGCGGCAGGTGCGGTCGACAGGAGCCGCACACGTGCCATCATGACCGTTTGAGCACAAAAAGCCAAGAGTGAGCAGATGTCGTAATCTAATCTGCTCACATTGTGCGCCTCACGAGCACGATCCGGAGTCCGTCGGGCATCGGGTCACCCGGAAGGCCCCCCGCGCGGAGACGTCTCGCGTGGCCGGGTTCGGGTCGTCCGGTGGCTTGTAGTGTGATCACACATGTCGTAGAGTCCAAGTAAATAGGCTAGACTGTGCATAAATTGAGCATAAGTTGTGCGCGTTTTTGACGATCGTATGAGCGGCGAGCCGGTCCGGTCA